>QFZN01007066.1_pt1 | contig 11692 bp, 16 predicted proteins | sample 1740101 | NCBI WGS metagenome assembly QFZN01 (sample SAMN09210849, study PRJNA391713) | Ciliate metagenome, whole genome shotgun sequencing project. | isolation source: combination of 50 Heterometopus sp. ciliate cells from an enrichment culture... | host: Heterometopus sp. ...
CCACCACACCTTATCGGGAAGGACTAATGTTAGCGCATAGCATTCCCGGTTCCGGGGATATCAGAGAAGGGGAGAATTATGCAAAATAGTTGTAGGGATTGATGTGCTCAGAGATGTCGGCCTGCTGGTCTTCCGTGAACTTTCCCTTCTCGTACTCCCAGGTAGACTTGTGCCGCTCCCAGAAGTCCGCCAGGAAAACGCGCACCGCCTTGCTCGCCTCGTCGTAGTTGTTCCTGAACTTCGTCAAATACGTGAGGACATCGGGAACCCAGCTGAATATCTGTATGGCATGTGCCCTCACGGCCGCTATCAGTCCTAGCACTGCCCCATGCAGGACGGTCTTGTTGTTTCCCTCCTGGAGTCTCAGCTTTGCGGCTGCGGCCTTGGTGCGGAAATCAGTCGCGAACAGTCTGACCACCTCAGAGTCCAGCAAAGTGAGAAGTCCGGAAAGACTGGAGCCGGCGAGGTTGCGCACCTCGATCTCTGGGTCGAACAGCATGCGTGTCAGATATGCAATGTCGTAGCCTCTCACCAGTTCCCAGTTCTCCTTGAGGTAGCCGATTGTGTCAGCCGTCCCTGCACAGCGCAGTCGCCAGTTGGGCGAGTCCATGAGCTTCCGCGTCTGTCCGAGGACCATGCTCACTGTCTCCGACTTCAGGCCGCGCTTTATTAGTTGGCCGGTGACTGTGCCCGCGAGCTGGCTCACCAGTTTGTCGTCGTCCAGCTATAGTGCGTTCGCTTTAGACTGAGTCTTACGAGCAAGTTGTAGCCAACAGGAATCAGGGCCTCGAGGATCCACACGTTGGACTGGTCTCTGCTCTTCTCGTAGACTCCGGCCTCACGAAGAATGTAGAGCAGAGTGAGCTTGACAGCGCGGGTCGCAGTCACTGGCTCAGCGACGATTAGTTTTGCGATCTCCGCCTGCAGCTCGGTCAGCCTAGGATATGTGGCCACGGCGGCCGTTGTCACGGGCGAGACGGCGGTGTCGAACCTCAGGTGGTCGAACACCTTGTACAGCACCAGCGCCAGGTCTCCGGCCGCCAGCGCGCACACCTTCTCCGAATCCTGCACTATGTTTCTCATGTAGTTCTCCATGAAGGATTCCGCGAAGTCCTTTCCTCGCCACAGCCAGGCGGTCAGCATGGTCGCAATACACTTGTAGTACTTGGTTTTCTCGAGGATTCCGTTCACGTCGGTAGGGTGAAGTGCGGATAGGATCTTGGGACCGAGGGCGGAGAAGCGATGGGGGTCGCGCGAACTGAGGAAGAAAGTGAGAGCCTCACAGATGTCATCCACCATCTACGGCATGATGTTCCCCGGGGAGACGAACCTCCGTGGGCGCAAGCGTGATGACCCGGACCAGCAGGTCGTAGCAGTAGATCTTGGACTCTTCGCACGACTTGTCCGCGAACTGCTTCGACGCCCGAAGGAATCCTGCCGCCAACTCCAGTGCCAAAGCCTGGACACTGTTCTTCTTTTCGCCAGCAAGGAGCTTCTCGATAGGCGCAGCGAACATCTTGAGCAACTCTTGTCCTACACGGGATCATCTCTCCTGCTGGCATACCGTAGTACTCGAAGCACGACTGGTAGAACACTGCCTGATTTGGGTTGAAGAACTTCGTCTTTATCGTGTAACTGTCATGACTCAGCGTTGCGAATATCTGCGAGAAGTAGTCCGACGACCCAAATTGTCTGCTCATAAACGTCCTCAGGATGAAGTCGATCTTCGACCGCGGCTCGTTTCCCTCCTTGCTCAGCCGCTGCTCCTCCTTGGCCTCATGGTCCAGCACTGCCTCTGCCACCAGTTTCCCCATGAAATCCGTGCTCTTCATCATCTCCCCCAGAGCATCGGCTGCCTTCGTCTTGGAGAGGGAGCAAGGAACAGTCCCCGAGTAGCGTCTGAGATACGGGGGAATGCACAGCCAGCCAAAAGGCATCTTGTCCACGTAAACCCGCTGGCCCAGCTCTGGCTTGTGGGCGTGTGCGACCTCGGGAGAAATGGTTACTGAGCAGAATCTCTCCCGTGAAGTCTCGTTTGCAGGTGTCGGGGCGTTCTCGTACTCGTGCTTGTAGATATAGTCAGGAACGGAGAGAATCCGCTGGCGGGCGGCGAGGAGGCCGACAATCTTGGTGGTGGCAAAGGCGCGACTGAAGCAGGTGCTACTGAGGAGCGAGGGAGTGACGGCGGAGGCGATTTGCGTGAGCACTTCCGTGTCTTCGAGGTAATGGCACGCCATGAGCGAGAGCAGCGCAAGTGTCACACACTCGTTCTTGGTGTTGCCGTTGATGCCTCTGGACGCGTCCGCGATCAGCTCGTCAATCAGCGCGCGGATCTTGGCTCTCTTCGTGGCGATGAGATCAGCCTTCTCCTTGCGGAAGGCAGCAATGCGAGTCTTGTGCTTCTCTTGTATGTCAGAACGCTGTTTCGGGTCGAGGTTGCAGATTGTGTCCATCACACTGGTGTCGACGAAGAGCTTGCAGCGCTTCAGGGGGATTGGCGCCTCCAGCAACTCCTCTATCGTGTAGAGGAACGTTGTGGGGATCAGCAGCAGTCCTGGCTTGTCCTACCCAATATAGTTCAGAATTTGCTATACCAGCGTGAATATGAACTGCAGCGACTCCTTCACGATGTTCTTGTAGAAATAGTCCTTGCGGAAGATAAGAGGAGGAAACTGGACGAGCATCTGGCGCATGATGCCGACGTACCAGCCGAAGATTTTCTCATCGATGGTCTCTTTTCCGGGGGACGCCGCGATCGTCTGAAGCAGCGCGTAAGCCTTGCCGTGGCACATGGAAAACAGCTCCTCGAAAAGTGTCCCCGACGGGTCGTTGATGTTCCTCACGATCTGTATTATCTTAGACTGCAGTTGTTCGGACTACACGAAGTTTTTTATTGCGGGGGAGGATACCAGATCCGGGATGTGGACGATGAGGTCGACGAAAAGCTTGATCGATGTTTGGAGCTCGGGAAAAGGCTGCTCGTTCTCCTTCTCGAAGCTCTTCAGCAGCTTCTGTCTCACCATTGCCACGTTGTCGTAGTAGAATGAATATTTCCGAATGTAGTCCTTGAAGGTGGGGTTCTTGAATACGTTCTTGTTTTTCTCCGTGTGCACCAGCTGCGATGTCTTCGACAGGTCCTTGAAATCGTAGAACAGATATGTGCTGTTTAACACAGAGGAGAGCGCCCGTTTGGCCAGTTTCTGGCTCGTCTGCTTGGCGAGGAGCGGGCCGAGTTTTCCGACCACCTCGTTCACAGCCGACATCATCTTCGGCCGCAGCGAGAAGAAGAAGTCTGCCAGTCCGCTTGTGTCCCCCTCGCACAGCTTCCTCATTCTCGGCTCAATCGTGGGGAACCTGACCTCGCCCTGCTTGCGAAGGTGGCGGACGAAGCCCGGAACCACGGAAGAGGCCATGCGGAGCCACCTGAGGACGAGGGAGAGGGCGTCGGGAGCGGCCTTGTCGACGGCCTCGAGCACCACAGGTTTCATCGACAGCGCGAACGTCTGGATCAGCTCGCGCGCCAGTCCTAGGCTTTCTCTTGTGGTCCCCCGGAACTTGGCGTAGAGTGCTGTCTGGTCAAACTGCCCCACCGTTTTGTAACTGGAGAGCCTGGCGTCGTCGTTGGCCCAGCGGGACTGCTCAGTTATGGGCTTCATGAGGCAGAGGAGAGAGGTGGACCCGGAAAGGAGGCAGTAGAAGAGCTGAGCCGCCTGCTTGTGCTTCTTGGTGTCGCTCTCCAGGGTGAACAGGATCAACAACGTGTCTATCTGTTCCCTGTATGTCTGGTAGGCCGCGAAGTTCTCCCTACGGATTTATTGCACCTATCTGAATACGTGAGCAGCGAGCCGAGGATCTTGACGTAGTACCCGAGTCTCTCCCCCGACACGTACTTGTTCAACGAGTACTTGCAGGCCACCGCGTAGGCCTTGGGCATCGTGGTCCTGAAATACTCGTCCAGAACCGTCTTCTCCGTCCTGGCGTCCTCCTTGCTCACCAGAGCCTGGAAGACATACGGAACGACCAGCTTGGCCATTTCCTGCGGATTCCGCCTGTCAAAGAATCGGAGCATGACGCAGACCTCCTTGGCCACATTGACATGGGGCTCCGCGCAGAGGAACGTCCGGAATTGCTGGAACAAGATCTCGAACATCTCGTCTGTGCAGTTGGTGCACAGAGCGTCGGAGACCTCGGTGATCTTCCGCACGAATTCATCGGGCCGGTCGCCCTTCCTGGGCTTCTCCTTGGACTCGAGGATGGCGAACACCTTGGACAGCAGCTCGGTCAGCCGGGTCTCCATGATGTTGCACAATTCGTGGTAATAGTACTCGTTGTCCTCGGCCTTGCGTTTCTCCATCAGGAAGGCACCATAGTCGGAGTGGTCGCGTTTGCCTATCGTGGCCTTGTAGGCGTTCTCCAGGCACTGCTGGTGCGGTAGCGGCACGAAGTACATTACTCTGCCGATGATATCGAGGGCGAGAATGCCGTTCTCAGAGCCCACGGTGATGATCTCCTTGATAGCGTAGGTGAGAATCAGGTTGAGATAGAGGAACTTCTTGGGGAAGACAGGGTCGAAGAGCAGCGGGTTCATGAGCGCATTGAGATAGTTCAGCGCGAAGTTGTGCGGGATGTTGAAGTCGTCCAGGTACCTCACGAACTTTGGCACATAGTGGTCGAACACCTTCTCCGGGTAGAGGTAGGCCATGAACTATCGCACGTTTTCGCACACCCTTAGTACAGTCAGCGCGGCCGCAAGGTTCGAGTTCGCCGCCAGCACGAAAAACGACGGTTCCAGCAAGTCCATGACCATGTCCACCACCGCGTGCACGTCGCTGTCCTGCAGCTTGCACTCCTCCTTTATTGGCTATACAAAGGTCAGAACGCCAAGCGGAACCTTATTCCCACGCTCAATCTTCAGCCGGGCGCAGAGACTCCAGAGGAGCGACTGGACGAACTTGGACTCAACGAAGCCGATACGGCCGGTCCTTGGGGCGGGATACAGAGCCGACTTCATGGTGGTGAGACACCTTTCGAGCCAGTCCATCGCCTTGCCTAAGGAATCTTCGCTAATTGAGATATACATTTTCCGCCGTGGGCGGGACGCAGCAGGGCAACGACCAGCTTCGCAGAGTACGACACGTAGTTCCGCGAGAGGTTCTCCTCCGGCGACACCAGTCCGCTGATATTATTCAGGTTCACCAGAAACTCCCCGTCCTTCATCTGGTACGGGATGCAGCTGGAGATTATGACGAAGAGCTTCTCGATGTAGGGATCCCAGTCGATCTCGTAGTGGGAACGGGCGAGGCTGGAGAGGAGGGAGAGGGCCACGGAGCTGAAGACGCGGTTCTGCCGGTTGCAGTCCCACAGCGAAAGTAGTTCTTTCATCCAGAACTCGTAATGTTCCGGCTGCAACTTATAGTCGGTCCGCAGCAGACAGTGGAGGTAAAACAGATAGTAGTTCTCGCGACCCTGGACGGGGCCGATGAAGCCGCGGATGTACTTGTAGATCTGCGCCGAACTCTCCGGCGCGAAGAACTGCTTCAGCTTGTATATCACCTTCGGCAGCATTAACTTCAGCGTGGCTTCGTCCTTTTTGGACAGCTGGTAGGCGGAGCGCTTTTCGCGACTGAAGAAGGTCTCGAGGAGCTGGAAGGCGGGCTCCCAGTTGAGCGCGAAATAGCCCTTGACTCTTCCCTTGAGCAGCGAGAAGAGCGCCTCGGTGAGCGCCACCATCTCGCTCGGCAGCAATTCCCTTTTCGGGTCCAGCAGACACTTCGCCAGAATCTCTATGAACGTGGACTTGACCTCTTTGGGGGGCTTGTAGAGGCGAAGGACGCTACGGGCGAATGTGTGAGACTGGAATGGAGTACGCGGAGATGGCGGGACAGACTTCTTTCGTGATCTTGTCGTACCGCTGACTCTCGTAGCACACCATCATGTCCTCCTTAAGCGTGGACAGAAGGGAATCCTTGTAACCTGAGTACAGGTCCTTGAGGTCGGAATGGAAATAGTCGAGGTAGACAATAGGCTTCTTGCTCTCTTTCATCTCGTTCGTGCCGGCTTGTTCCATATTATAATGTGTGGTAGTCCGATCCATTATTTTTGTATGCCGCTGCCACGCCAACAGAGCGAATACGAACCGATAACTATAGCCGATAAATATCCTGGTTGGGACCCGCGGTTTACCTACCTGATATTATGCCGGCGATACTATGCTTCTGGAAACGCGTCCTCTCGGGTTTTGTCACAAATTAGCGAAATAAAACAATGCTCCCCGAAGCAAATATGAGTGTGTCAGTCAACCTGCTCGACATCCCGCCTGCGGTCAAGAACGCCCTTCAGCGCAGTGATATCCTCACACTTAAGGAACTCGAAGCCGCAAAGCTGACACAGATCCTGGAGCCCAGCATGCACCCCCACATCGAGAAGCTCCAGCAAGAGCTCGAGCGATGGCGCCGCATGTCCGACTCCCTCCTCAAGTCCCTCTCCGCCCCCTCCCTTGATCCCTTCCTCATTAAGTCAACCGCAAGCTTATCCTCCCTGCTGGCCCTCGAGGACTCCGTCCGCGCCCGGATTCCGCTATTCCCGACGCGGCCCGTCCAGTCCCCAGGTTCCGACAAGAAGTTGCCCTTCCTGAACGGGATCTTCAGATTGGGGGATGTCGTGGAGGTCTGCGGGGACGTGGCCACGGGGAAGACGCAGCTGGCCATACAACTTTCGCTTTGCTGCCAGCTTGGTCCAGCCCTTGGAGGGCTGGGAGGCGAGGCTCTCTTCGTCGATACAGAGGGCGGATTCGACGCGGTGCGGGCCTCGGAGATGGTCATTGGGCTGAAAGAGGCCATGATGGCACATCTCAAGGAAAAGGGTGCCAGCGAGGGCCTGCTCAAGGCTTGTGAGGAAGATTGTGACTTTGAAGCGATGCTGGGAAAGATAAAGTACACTCGCATCCTGGACCATAAGGAACAAGGCTGTCTGATCCAACATCTGGAAGAGGTGCTGGCCACGCTGAAGACGGTACTTGTCCGACAATTATGCGCGATTATAGACAAGACTCATTGTATTCGACTCGTTCCCGGCGATGTACAGGGTCGGATCTGAGCCGTACTTCGACAAGGTGCGTCCTGCCGACAAAGCCATCCAGCGGCTCATGCAGATGGCAACGAAGTACAACATATGTGTAAGACGCGCGGCAATGAAAGAAGATATAGGTGGTGATAGTGAACATACTGACGGTGGGGATAAAAGCGTCAAGATTTGAGTCGCACCCGTTCTTCAACGAACGCATGTACCATATGGTGACATCACGGATTGCGCTTACCAAGGACCACAACGGCGTCATCAAGGCTGAGCGCGTTAAGGCGCCGTTGTCAACACTGTACGACGATGTGAACTACATGAAAGTCACAAAGAGCGGACTCGAGCTAATTAGCTAGCTGATACAAGCGAACGCGAATACCCTGCCAATATTTGTTACTGGAGAGTTTATTATATAGTATTTTATAGCCCCCTTATCACCTTCTCATGTCGTGTCTTTCGCACCGTTCCCGCTCACTGCTTGCCGCCCGTGCTGGACGGTGACCTCCCGCAGGCGACCCCGCAGTTCTGCCAGTCGCCCATCGAAACTGTCCACGACCCCGTCCAGTCTTCTCATCATGTCCTTGGCAGCCTGGAACTTGCTGAGCCGCCTGTTGATAGCCCTCGGCAGCCTTCCTTCTCCACATTCGGTTTCCTCGTCGATTTTCACCTCTGTTCGGAGTTGTGTCTGGGGTTTTGTTTCCTCCTTCGCGCTGTTCTCAGGAAGGGTCCGCATCAGCTCGCGAGCCTTGTCACGTCCCATCATGAGCGCTGCTTTGACGAATCCGCCTCTGGGGCTTCTCGTGGGCGTCCTTTCGGCTCTAGCAGTGTGCACCTGGGAGGAAGAAGAGTTTGAGTCCGGGACGAAGGAAAATGCTGGCAGATGTTTGGGGGTCTGCGAAATGGCTGCATCGTGTTTGGGCGCTGCGGGGGAGAGCAGGATGCTGGCGTGCTTCGTCCTGTTTCGGTGAGGCTTGGGTGGCGGGCTGTGCTTGATTCCGGATAGTCGCTGGATCACGGTCTGCAGTGCGCGTTCCTTGTTCTGTTGAATGTGCTCCTGAAGGAACCGCGCCTTTTCGTCCCGTGCGAGTTCTCCCCGCTTGCTGAGCTTGAGTTCCGGGAGCCGGGCGATTTCCTTGACAAATCGCTTATATTTCATGCTTCCGCTGACAGAGGCAATCGGCGCATGCCGTCTCAGTATATACACCAGCAGTGACTCGATCTCATCCGCCCTCCTCTTCCCCGCCGAAACTCTCTTACCCTCCTGCTTCGTCGCATCCACGTTCAGCTCCTCGGTTCTTTCCCCGTGTCCCAACACCGCACCAGACTCCTCCTGCTCATTTTCCTCTCTTGGGCACGTGTTCCCGTAGCATTCGGCTATTATCTTGGCCTGCAGCTCGCCTGATCGTTCGGGGGAGCTGCTCAGGTCCGAGTCGTGGGTCAAAGACCCCAGGTCTCGCGATCGGGCGGGCCAGTGGCTTCCCAGACGCGGCTCTCGGGATCGCGGGGACGATTTGTGCGCGTGCGAAGGACTCGGCGAGGCAAGCGTATGCGACGGGGCAGGGTCGCGATAGTAGATGAGATGGCGCGGGTGGACGCTGATTGCCGGAGGCTTGAGATGGGGCAGGCGCTGGACGTTTGCGGTTGCGTTCATTTTCTGAGAGAAACAAAGTGTTATTGTGCTTAATTTTTATCAGAGCCGGGTCGATGAGGAAACGGCTCTTGATGTGGTGGTGACAATGAGGGACCTGGTGTGTGTGTGTGATAGAGAGAATAGTGAGTGGGGACGGATATGATTGCAGCGACCTCCGCTATTAGACATCGATAAATACTGTGCCAGTATAAAATGGATACAGAATTGCTGAAGCCGAAGGAGAGCACCCCGGAGGTCAGCCCGCCGACAGGTACGCCGTCGCGGGTATCGGTTCCCCAGGCCGTCCCGGAGGAAATCAGTCCGGCCTCCCGCCGTCTCGTCGACGAGGCCGAACTCGAGGGCCACTCTGAGATCAGACAGCGCCTTGTGGATTCCAAGGCAGCCCGTAAGCAGGCCGAAGAGGAACGGAGAAAGATATCCAACCGCGTCCAAATGCTCCGCATAGAGGAGCAGCGGGTGAGAACGGCGAAACGAAATCTGGATAGGCGTTGAAGAAGTTCGACGACACCCGGAAACGGGCGAAGGAGATTCTAGAGATCCGCATGCGAAATGCTGAGGTCCAGAAGCAGAAGGACGAGTGGCGCAGGAAGAAGAAAGAGGACGAGGAACGTCTGGCTGCAGAGCACAAGGCTGTGAAAGAACAGATGGAGACAGGGATCGCTCAGAAGCAGTCGCAGACCTTCGAGCTCAAGAAGGCCAAGCATTCGCTCGTTAAGATCGAAAAAGAGGTACTGCCCACTGTAAACTTGGGGGTAGCAAGGGAAACAGACATTGATGACGCAGCTGACGGAGGAATTGACGGCGAAGACACAGAAGAAGCAGCTGATCCAGAGCCAGGAACTGGCACTCGAACAATCGAAGTGCCGCACCCAGGTATCGTCCCGGCGGGAACCGGTAGGAGGAGACCAAAGCGAAGGCGTCCACCCAGGTCGAACTCCGCATCCAGCAGGAAAACGAGGAACGTCTTCGTTTCCAGGTACCCGAGGAAGCGTTATCTGGCGTGGCTAGGCGGACATCGCGCACATGGAGAACGAAGAAATGGAACTGATCCAGCGGCTGAAGAACACGGAGCTGATGCAAGACTCGGCCGAACAATGTCTGCAGCAGGCGCTATCGGCCCCCGCAAGTGCCGTCCTCCCGCCCACTGGGTCCGGCTCCCCCTCCCGCAGCCCTACCTCAGCGAAATCCAAGTCGCTAGCCGGAAAGAAGAAATAGAACCACGGATCCGGCGTTATTACGTTTCGCAATATCCGATGTCACAGCGCATTCTGATCGAAACGTGCTCTCTCACCTTGGGGGATACAACACAACCTGTCTACGATGATTTGCAGAAGCTAAACTGGCAGACGCCCCAGTAGTACCCCTCGAACACCGTGTCCCCCTCCTTCAGTTCTCCTCTGTATGCAATCGGCCGCTTCTTCAGATAGAACTTATCGAAGTCAAAGGTCTTCTCGTCAACGCGTCGTCCCACCCATATCGACACTCCGTCTGCGTTGTATCCTAGGCCACAGGGGACGGCCGCACCGAAGTCGAGCAGCACCTCAGCGGGGATCTTCGCGGCCTCCATGAAATAGCCTTTCCATATGGGAAGAACGATATCGAACTTGAGGTCCTGAATCTTGGTGCCCTTCTCCAGCAGCCCTGAGAACGTCCGTCCTACCAGCTTGCCGTCCACCCGCAGCTTCTTCTCGTCCTTCTCCTTCAGCTCCAGAGTCAGGTCGCCTGTTGACAGGAGGAGCCCCTCGCCGGCCTCTTCCCCCGCGGCCGAAATGACGGCCACGTTTCCCAGCCTGTCTATCGCCAACGCTTTATAGTTAGCCATTGGGCCGTCGCTGCTGATCGGAAGCACAACGTAGGGGACCAACTCAGTGCTGACTCGTACCTCAATTCTTTGGGCGAAGAGATCCATCAGCCGCTGTCCGAGGGTTAGCGCACTCTCCTTCCGCAGCTTCGTGTGCTCGATGCGTGCCTCCATGTTCATATGAAGAGGAGTCAGCTTGTCGGGATGGGTGTAGGTCCGCTGCTGGCGAAGGGTCAGGCTGAAGTCCGAGGCCTCGCTGATCTCTTTCTGATGTTCCGTCCTGAATTGCTGTATCGCGCTCTTGGCCTCGGCGTAGGTGAAGAAGGGGTCTTTGGTCTGCGGGAGCGTCGGCTTGGACTCTTTCTCTCCGGCGGGGGCAGAGGCAGACTCGCCCTTCAGCAGGGACTCGATGGCCATCTCGAGGTTGACCTGTTCGCTTGGTCTTGCGTTGACAATCTTTTGTTTCCCGTCCACGAGAACCACGAAGGGCAGCGAAGTGATGCACAGTCCCTTGTACGCTTCGGACTTCCAGCCCCCGGGCAGCCAGTAGTGCTCCAGCTCTTCCCACCCCCGGTCGACTATAGCCTTCCTCGCGGTCTCGAACTCTTCGTCGATGTTTATGCACACAAGTCTGACCTTCCCGGCCCAGTTTTTGTGGATATGAAACATGCTATTGAGGGGGACAGCCTGACAACGACTGCACCAGCTTGCCCAGAAGTTCACCACCATGCACTCTCCAGCCTTCGCCTGAACGATATCTGCGAGCTTCGTCTTTGCGTTGACAAGGTTTTCAAGCGTCAGGAAATCCCCGCCCGAAAAGAAGCCGGAGAAGTTGACGATCCACCTGAGACCGGTCTCGGCGGAGCGCTTTTCGAAGGCCGGGCGCACCGGACCTGGCGCCACCACGAAGGCCACGTTCTCGGATTGTTCGGCCTCTGGGAGGTCCTTCTGATAGACAAAGTACGTGGCAAGTTTGCACTGAACGACGGACACGCCCAATTCGAAGGCGATCTGCTCGAGTCGGCCTATAGCCACAGCCATTGGGTCTTCCATCATGAGTCGCGGATAGAGGGAGTTTTTATTTTCTGTTGCGAGTTAGCCACACAAATAGTTGGGTTCGCGATGAAACCTTGGGCGTGATCCCACAGGGGTTTTGGGGTGTTGGG
>QFZN01007077.1_pt1 | contig 11690 bp, 15 predicted proteins | sample 1740101 | NCBI WGS metagenome assembly QFZN01 (sample SAMN09210849, study PRJNA391713) | Ciliate metagenome, whole genome shotgun sequencing project. | isolation source: combination of 50 Heterometopus sp. ciliate cells from an enrichment culture... | host: Heterometopus sp. ...
CCCCAAAACCCCACCCCTTCCTCAGGGTGAGCGCAGCAGATTTCAGTCTAAAAATAGCGCCGTTGAAAACTTCGCTGAGATTTGCAGCGGGATCAGACACCAAAATGCTCTGCTTGGAAGTTGAGGAAGAACCTTGGTGACATTCGCTGTCTCACACACCTTTCGTCCTCCCTTCGCAACACCGGATTCTCCGCACGGACCCTGTTCAGACGAAGTTCGCGGATCGTTTTGGCCAGTCTGACACTCACCATCCGATTGGCCTGGGCCGGCCGAGCCCTCTCTTTCTCCTTGTTCTTGACCTCAGCCTTCGCACCAGTTGAACCCCTCCACGCGAGCTCCGGCGACAGAACCTGGGAATTTATCTTGGCCCGCTGCATGCGCCCTCCGGTGCTTTTCGCGCGGAGTGCCGCCTTTCCCGCAAAGCACAGGTCGCACTTCTTCAGGACCGGCCGCCCTCTCGCTCGCTCCTTCGGCGTTGCATCTAGGTTCTCCGGCGACTTGCCCCCGTCGTACGTCCGCGCGATCATATTTTCTATGCACAGCTCCTCTATGGCCGGTGCTTTAGCGACCACCACGGTTCGCCGGGACTGGCAGATGCGCTTGTATTGTTGCACGATGAGTCGCTGCAGGTCCTCCTCCTCCTCGTCGTTCCATAGCACGGAGCGTCTGTTGCTTTTGAGCAGATCAAGAGTGAGAGGACTGCTGGCCCGATCGGGATTATGGTGATGAAGCCTTCGGTTAGTGCAGCTGCGGTTTCGGATGTTGCACTGACGAGGAAAGCGGGCCATCGGCGACTGGAGGACGAGCGGGACGAGGGAACGGTGGACTGGAAGGGCAGTTTTGCGGCTGGCTGCGGGACGAGACGACGGCGACTTTGCAGAGGTCATGATGGCTTCTATTTTTTAATGATGCGACGCTATGTTGTTTTATCGATATCGAACTCATCTGATCGTAATGTTGCGCATGCTGTGTTGATAGGCAACTAACTATATAGTGGTGCTATGTGAGCGAGCGATGGATAATAGGAGTCGCTCGCAAATGATTTAAATTATGGATTTAAATAGGAAACGCGAACTTTTGCGGGAAATTGCGGCCGCGGCCCCGAAGCTGGCACACAAGCCAGAAGAGGAGCTGAACCTTCTGGACCTGCTGAACTCTTTCGACCGCGTGCTCTCCCAGCGCCACCTCGACCCTGAGTCTCCTGCCGCCATCGACCTCTACAAGACCTTGCTGCGCCTGGGCCGAATCAAGTCGCAGCCATGGGAAGCCCGGATCGCGGAGCACCTGGACCAGTCTGCGAGCGAGTCCTCAGGGAGCAGCCAGCGGAAACCTCGCAGTCGCAAGGGCAGTGCCAAGGACTTCGACTTTGATGGCTCTTTCGGCCACGGCAAGGAAGAGTCCAAGGACGATCGTGGACGGGCCAAGCGCAATTTGTCTGATGCCTCGAATCGTGCCCCGCTAATGAACATTACCAATAAAGAAGAACGCAGCCCGACGGTCCAGAACCAGCGCTACCAAGCCGAAGAGGTCCATCTGACACCGCCAAGTAACCTTCCAATGACTCGGACCGGAGGAGTGATCGAGCTGCCCAAACTGCAGATCTCCCAGCTGCTGCTTCATGCCACCAGCGTGGAGCCGGTGCCCGCAGGACCGTGCCATGTCTTCACTGAGGAGGAAAGACGGAGGTCGCTGCAGATGGCGTTCTGCAGCAGCATCCGAAGCGACCTCAGCATGCAGAGTGTGCCACAGGCCGCGGTGCGCCAAAGCGAGGACCGCATCGCCGCCCTGACCCACAAGTTGGAGTTGCTCAAGCACGAGCCAGCCGAGAAGGAGGGCGAGCCTGCGACCGAAGCCAGCAACGAACTCATTGCGAGCAGCTATCACGTACCTATCGATATGTCTGCTCACACTTTCCCGTAGAGGAGACACCTCTTAAGCAAGACGTGGAACGCGTGGATGGTCCGCAAACTTGGTGCGGCGCACAAGGCGTTCCTCAACAAAGTGGCCACGTAATCTCTCTCCCAGCGATAACACCGACAATAGATCAAACTTCGCAAAGAAATACCTGAAACGCGTCATGCGCCTGTGGAACAAGCGAACAGTATCGAACGCGCCGCAGAGGAAGCTCAGCCGGATCGCACGCAACCTGGCCAGCCGCTATTTGCTCGAGCGTGTGATGCGACGCGGACTCCAGGCGGCGAGCCGTCTCCGAGAGATGAAATTGGCTGCGGGCCAGATCCGGGCCCACAGAACTCGTGCTCTGGTTGCCGAATACTTCGACATTATCCGCAAGAAGTGCGAACGGAAAAGACGCTACGAGGTGGAGAAGGGCACAGCGCTGTTCAAGTATTCACAGAAACTCGAACGCCAGAGCTTCGATGCAGTTCGTAGTTTTGCCCAGAAGGCTGTATTATCCCAGGCTTTTATATAGGAATAGAGAGAGGCCAAGGCGCTAGCCAAGAAAGCTGCCGACGCCTACCGCACCCGTCTCTCCGCTCTCGGTCTTTCCCTGTTCATTAACAACTCGATCCTGGAGAAACATAAGGGAGACCTCGAAGACAGGGTACATTTCTGTGAAGAAACAGCAATAGATACAACAGTACAAAGACTCAGTGCGCCTCAAGGCGAAGGAGAAGATGTTCGTGACAAAGCTGAGGAACGTCCACACCAAGGCCAGACTGGATTTCTGTCTCCGCAGATTTCACCTTATCACCTCCGAGGCCAACGCCTTCAGCAAGCTCTGCAAGTACTCGCTCCTCAAGAAGAGCCAAGATTGCCAGCTGATCAGCGTCGACGAGTTCTACAGTAAAAAACTGCTGCTCAAGTGCTTCGGGCAGATTAAGCTCAGCCAGTCGCGGACCTCGAAGGTTTTCCGCAAGATCTCCGTAACGAGGTTTGACAATATCTTTTAGGAGGACACAGTGTTCCACACTAAGGAAAGAATCGTGTCGCGCTGGAGAACATGGGCAACCGCGAGGCACATCAAAGCTCCGGCAAGTAACGAAAACCTCGTCTTCTGCGCCCACCGCTGGATCCAGTCCGCGTTCCCCGCGGCCGTCCTCGACCTCTCGATCGAGAAGGAGGAAGAGGCAGAGGGGGATGCTGATCGGTCCTACGATCCGTACGAGCTGGGAGAGAGACGCACTATGCTGCTCAGTACACTATTATGCGCTAGGATAGAGCTGAGAAACGCTATGCAGGAGAGCAATGTGCAGTATTATCAGGGCCTGCGCCACGACTCGGCCCAGGTCTTCGCCAGGGCCATGATGCACAGATGTTTCCGGGCGATTGCCGCAGTTCCTCGGTATTTTGGCATGTTCGACTATTGTGTGGTAGCAAGGCGGTCAGTTTCTCGCACGGGCTCAAGATGAAGAACGCGAAGAAGCGGTTTGACCACTGGCTGGAAAAGGCGAGATGGAAATACGGGGCGAAGGTTGCCCTGCGACAGCACCAGGCGAAGAAGGTCGGGACGCTAAAGCAGGTTGGCGAACGAGATGTAAATGGAGAGTAGAAAATACTCGAGCGTGTGCTGGCAATGGCTAAGAAGTCGCGGACCCTGTCGGAGAGGCTGGAAAAGTCAGCGAAGGCAGGCACAATCAGGACGCGAGGGAAGTGTTGGGCCGGCTGGCGACTCCTGACAAAGAAGAAAGCCGAGGAGTGCGCGAAGATCGACGCAATGCGGACCGCAAAGAGGCGCAAGCTGATGCTACGATTCCTCCACGCCTGGACGGGCCGGACCGCCAAAGCCCAAACGACCCAGCGCTGTCTCGCTATCTACCACAAGGCGGTGCGCAAGCTTCCTCTGAGGCTTCATTGGCGGACATGGAGAAAGACCTTCGCCGGATCCAGTGAGATTCATCAGCTCGAAATGAGGGCTGCCGACTTCAATCGGGTCAAGGTCGTCAAGGCCAGTCTCATCTGCTGGGGCGCCTTCGTTCTTCAGGAGAAGTGGAAACGAACGTACAATATCGACACTAGCAGGTAGGGCGAAGCTGACAGCCGCGGAGAAGCACAAACTGGACTTGGTCCGCCGAGCAATCAAGGGATTAAAGCTGGTGTGTCCCCAGCTGCGAAATGTCAGCGAACTTGTCCGGGTCTCGCTGGAGAAGCGCAACGCGGCTATACGGAGTCGCTGTCTTCATGTGCTAGGGATATATGCCGACTACCGGAAGAAGCGGCGGATGAACGACGCCTTCGCTACCGAACGCGTGATCCAAGTTCGCAGGAGATCTGTATCAGATTATGCACGATCGATATAGTATCTGGGAGTGTGGATCAGACTGAACTCGAGGGTGACAGGACTGAGGTGCATTGAGAGCATTTTGCCACGTCTGCAGGCCACGCTGACCATGCAGAGGCTGAGGCGGTACCAGGTGTATTATCAGCGGTTGGAGCAGCGGGCAGACTCGCATCGGCTGGCTGCGGGGAAGAGGAAGGTGCTGCGGGGGCTCAATCGCTATCTTGAGTATGCTGGGAGAGATCTAAAATGACATAGACACGACAAAAAGCTCGGGACGGCTGTGCAGACGGTATACCAGCGGAGGAAGGAAACGATGACCAGGAAGGCGTACACGGTCTGGCGCAAGGAGTTCTCCCGGTTGAACTCCCAGTACCTGCTCTTCTGCATGATGGCCATCAAGATCAAAAACGCAATCATGGTATCACATTAAACCTGAGGAAACATAGTCGAACTTCTGGAAGGACTGGAAGAAGTACGTATACCTCAGGAAGGCCCGACGCACGGCGCTGAAGATGCGCACAATGACACTCGAACGGCAAAACTTCCGCGGATGGAATCGCTGCGCCAAGCTGCTCCGCACCCAGCGCCAGTCTCTGGCCCAGTTCCGCAAGGCGCAGCTTCTCCGCACCAAGCACCGCTGTTTCTCTGTATGTTTGTTACACAAAAAATGATAGACGATGCTCGGCAGACACAGCGAACACACTATGATTGCCCAGAAGTTCGCACAACTCGCCACGAGTCGGAAGGCACGGTTGTTCCACGCCTTAAGAGAAATCGTGAAGCGTCTCGAGTATCAAAAGACTGCGGAGAAACGATTTTCCCATACAAGAAGCAAGATTATATACCGGGGGTTCATCAACGGGCTCAGACTGAGTCTCACAAAATCGAAGGAGTCGGCCAGACTCACCGCCGTGGCAAACACGGGACTTCGCCGGTCTCTCCTGAGGAAGTCTTTTGCCGGACTGCGAAAGCTGATCGAGCCTGGCAATAGCACCATCGCACTCGCTGAGTCCAAGGCAAAACAGCAGATTCGCATCGCTCGCAAACGTCTCGTGAAGACACATACTTTCAGTGTGTGGAAGGGCCGGTCGCTGCGGCGGATGCAGCGGGCCAAGTCTACCGTGCTCATGGCCCGGGGGCTGCAAAGGTTGATACTCCAGCTGTGGTTCGCAAGGTACCGAAACGAAACCTCGTTCTTCCGCGAGTTGGACGCACGGGTTCAGCAGGGGAAGGCGCTCGTCCGCCGACAGAAGGTCAGACATGCGCTTGCGAGGATGGCGGATGCCGTACAGTCGCATCGGCATGCCTTGGAGAACGCATTGAGGGCGCGCCAGAAATACGTCGGCCGGAAACTCTCACTGGCTTTTGACAGCTGGAAGATGTACACGATTCGCAGGTTCCAGGATCGGTCGAAGGTCATGCAGATACGCGAATTACGGCAGAAGAGGCTGGTGAGCCGGGCAATCGGGGGATGGACGGTGCACCACAAGCTCTGCCAGATAAAGAAGCAGATGCGGGACCTGGCGACAGGGTTCCAGATCAGACACGGATGTCGGCCGTTCTGGGCCACATGGTGGACTGCCACGGTTGGAAAGGTGCAGGAGCGCAGCATGCAAGCCAAGGCTGACAACAACTATGTGGAATGTCTGCTAGTGAAGGGGTTTGTGAGCCTGAAGAACGAAGCGAAGAAGCAGAGACTCAAGCGACAGAACGAGGAGAAGGCGGAGCTGCTGTGCGACATCATGAGAATGCGGAGGAGCATGGCGGGGATGAAGGCGCACGCCAAGGAGGAGGCGGCCCGGAGACTTCGGCACCAGGCTTTCGCAAAGCTGATGGCGAAGGTGTTCCAGCGGAGGGACAAGGCTGCAGCCCTCTCTAGCATCAGGCGCTGGTCCGAGTACGCTAAGAAGGTCAAGACCATCTCCACCCGTCTGAGCAGACTTTCCGTGCTGGTAGCCTCAAAGGTATTGCATGATCCAGCACACCCCAGAATAGATCGCGAAAACGGTCCTTCGCGGACTGGCAGCGTACACCCAGAAGAAATCGGCGAGCATCGCCAAAGCGCGGAAGGCACGGCAATTCCATACGAAGGTCGCGTCCGGCCGGGTCTTCAGGACATGGAAGGTCCTAGCCTGCCGCGGCCACCAGCTCCGAACTTCGCTCTCGGCTTTCCAGGAGGCACGCAAGGCCAAGGTTCTGCATCTGTATTTTCGGTGCGAGGGAGAGAGAGTAGATTCACGGCGAAGTGGCGGGAGACCACGCTGATCGACAAGCGGACCAGGGTCATTGCAGAGCAAATCCGCAGACTTCGCGTTGCGCGGGTGCAACAGCGATGTTGGGCGGGCTGGAAGGAGGCCTACGTAGAAGAGGTTGAGGAGAAGGAACGGAATCTTTCCGCGGACCAGCACTACCGGGAGACCCTGAAAGTCAAGGGCTTCGTGGCGCTGAAGTCGCACGCGAAGGACAGCCGCCTCTCTCAGGAGCGGACGATCAAGGCCGCGGAATTCTACAGTCTCCTGTTGCGGAAGAAGTACTTTGCGTTTCTTCAACAGAACAGCGCGGTCGCAAAGGCTCGATCTATGCATCGATTCGAGCTCTCCCGGCGGATCGCCCAGATCGACCAGCACAACTTGCTGGATTCCGCCTTTCATGCGATGTACAGCTTCCACTTGGCCAAGAAACGTCTGGTCGCCGGATACACTATACTGGCGAAGAAGCACACCCCGAGGGTCCAACGATTCTTCCTCCGAAGGTGGGTTGAGGCTGTCCGCGCCATCGCAGAAGCCAAGAAGTCCGAGGATCAGCGCAGAATGGAGAGCGCGGGGAAACATTCACGACTTCGTGTGATGGGAAAGGCCTTCGCCGGACTCAGGGGCGTGGCAACGGAGGGCATAAGGCGGATGAGAAGGGAAAAGCTGCACTCGGTCTTCACCGCCTGGCGGGTCCAGGCCAGGGAGAAGGCCTTGCTCAAGGGCTATCTCAAGCAGTGTCACATTGACGAGAAGTATGCGTTGACGCCGATCGCGACGTACAGGTACGATGTTCCCACGATAAAGGGTGCGGATGCGACGGGAATAAGTCCGGCAAGTTCGGAAGACCCGCTGTCGCAGAGGATGAACTCGCCCATGACGATCAGTGTGGGGTCGTCTGCAGTTTCTGCCGGGAAATCGGGGCAGCTGCCTGAGTCCAAGCGCAGTCAGTTGCATAATTAATTCAATGCGTTATTCGTGACTTGAATTCGAGTAAGAGGCGTGTGTGCATTGGCGGTCAGCATATACCTATCGGGAAGAAAGGTGGGATAAGAATACCATGATTATAAATGGACAACGGGAACGGTGCAGTGCAAGCCGGTGACAATAATAGTAATAGGCGGCAACTGTGATGCGGATTATTCGTGAGGCTCAGTCGTGGTGTCGGCACAGCAGGGCTTGACGAGGGCAACGTGACGATGACACTTGCCGCAGACGTGCTCGGTCTCGTAGAAGACGTTGCTCACGCACGCGATGATGGACAGCGGGATCAGCACCGGCAGGAGGAACGAATAGCACGTCAGCGTCTGGCACCGACCGGGTACCTTGGTCGTGAGGGTAAGTCCCTTGTACTTGCAGAAACGGCAGTAGTGATCAACCGGCTGCATGGAGGTGACCATGGGTTCGTCTTCTATAGAGAGGTAACGAGACGGAAATACCTGAGTCCGGCAGCCTCATTGGCTCCCCAGCGTTCGTCAACGGTGACTGGCTTTCTGTCATTTATAATAATAATCGTTATAGGAAGGTGATATATATAAGCACATAAGACGATATGGTGTGGCTCGCCACCGGATAAGTATAAAAGGATGTCGTATTTTAAGCCAGATTTAAAAGTGTGACAAATGGATTCTAATTCGAACGTGTCCTCGTGCATTGTCAACACCAGCTCCGACGTCGCCTCCTCCAACCTCCAGTCCACCGCCCATAGACTCCAGCAGAAGCCGCTTTCGCCTGGGATGGACGAGGATCAGGACCTGGATCTGGGCAACGAGGAGGAGGACGCAAAGGCGGAGGACCTCAGTGAAAACGTCCTCGACGAGGACAGCACCGACATGCCTGCTTCTAAGGTCGAACCCAAGGCAGCCGTCTGTTTTGGCCACAAGGACCATTCGACTTCCATCCGCAGTCCGGCAACAAAGGAAGAGTCGGGCCCGTCGACCGTGGTTGCCTCCCAATTCGCCTCCACCGTGTCCAATCGTCGTGCCGAATACATACAGACCGTGAGGACGCTGAAAACCGACCGCCGCTTCCACGACCGGAGCTGCAGCGGCGAGGACGTTTCCTTGCTGGGATTTGTGGAGCGCCAGAAGCTGTACTACGAGCAGCAGCAGGCGAGCCGCAAGGCCTCCCGGAAACGCGCCGACGAGCTCGCCCAGCAGGAGTGCACCTTCCGTCCAGTGTCCTCTATCCAGAAACGAAACGCGAAGTCGCTGAGTCGGTCAAGCTCGGATTGCAGGAGCTTTGCCAGCTTCATGCGGGACCAGCAGATTTTCGCTGAGGAAAAGGCGCTTCGGGCCGTTGAAAGCGTCAGGGGGAGACTCGACGCCGAGGCAAAGGAGCTGCGATTTGTCCCCCGGATCAACCCAGTATCTGAGGCGCTGGCAGCAGGGAGAAGTCGGACTGGGGTCTACACAAGGCTGCAATCTGCGGAGTGCACTGCGAGAAAACGGCGCGACCTCTCGCCAGAACCGCCAATGGAGCCATCGATTATGCCCCCAGCAAGTCGGAGGAAGATAAGACGGAACCTGAACAAGTCGATGAGCGCGGCGACGAGCAGGCACAGAAACGAGCATCTTATCCCGGTTCAGACAAGCGGAAGACTAACGACGCGAACGGACCGACTCTATGCTTCACGGCGAGTCGAGAAAGAACTGGCCGCGAAGTTCGCCGAGTGTTCAGCCAGCGGCAAGCTGACTTTCGACTCCTTCTGTATGTTTGTGCGTCCCACAATAGGCAACGTGCTGGCGGGCGTGGGAATGATGAACGAACACAGCGGGCCGTCGGAGAGGGGACTTGCAGAGTCGATGTGGAACATGCTGGGCGGGACGAAGGCCGGAGGCGTGGCCCTGTCTCCGCTGAGAAGACTGATGCACGCGATAATGAGGACCAACCCCAAGGCAGGCTACGTCACCGAGGGGGCGAGGAGTCCGGAGCCCCATCAGCAGTTCTACAAACTGTATCTGAACAAGGTGGCGCAACGCAAGAGGTCGCCAGAGCCGCCCAAGCGTTCCCACACTCCGACCATAAACAGGAACGCGGCCACCTTGGCCCGCCAGTACCAGGAACGTGTGAACGGGACCACGCGCGACGAGGCGGTCGAGAACGTGATGGAGGCTTTATGCGACGAGCGTGCCCGTCGGTTCCGTGACTACAAGATAAGGCTGCACAACGACCAGAACAGCCAATGCACATTCCGTCCCCAGGTCCTCCGTCCAAATGCTGAGGACGTCCCACGTCGTGCGCTTGCCAAGGAGGCTGACAACTACTGCTCCCAGTTGGCCCGACGGAACCCTTCCAGAAAGCAGAAGGTATCCTCTTCCACGAATCGCTAGCCCGCGCCTGTCGTCCCCGAGTCCAAGGCCACCTTTAACCCAACGATCTACACAAAGAAGTGGCGGCCGACGAACCGGAACAAGGAGCAACTGCACGAACTCCGAGGAGCAGAACGCGTGGTGCAGCGGATGGCGCAGGCCCGAAAGGACCGGGAATGCGTGGACCTTGCGCGGAAGATGGGCGTGACCTTCGCCAAGGCGCAGTCCATATCCAGGTCCAACGTCCGGGGCAAGGCCGTACGAAGTACGCCGCTGATTAAAATCCGGATAGAGCCCCTGCTGCAGCTGGAGGTGAAAGTGGCAGAAGGACGGGAGGAGAAGTGCGTGGTCTACGAGGGACAGGCTGCCGACGAGGTTGCCCGCAACTTTGCACAGCGCTTCAGCCTCTCGGCAGAGGCTCGCGATAAGATCAGGGACGCGCTAAAGAGCGAGCTGAACAGACCTACAGCTTAGTCTAGTAGAACATATACTCTGATATTATAACTACGATGCATACAGCAAGATGTCACAGTCAGCTTGTTATTTGCATGGTGATGATATTATAGCTATAGATAGGCTGGAAGTTGGCGCTTCACCGCCTATTACAGGACCAGCGGGTTAAATAGGTCGCCCATGATGGAGTCCTCAGAGATGGGGTAGTTGATCCCGTCGGTCCCCCTTCCCACGGGTTGTGTGGGCACCAACCACCCGCATCCGATTTTTCCGAACACCTGTTCCACGTTACTCCTGCAGTCCTTAAGGTCGAACGGATTCTACCTCATTTTGTTTTCATTCAGGCATACCTTCGCCAGCATCATGTGGGCCTCCCGGGCCGTCACATTGCGCACAAGAAGTCTCAGATGCATCATGAACAACACCAAGAAGTAGCACAGTTCCGCCAGCGAGATCGCCACGTCCAGCGCGAAGAAGTAATGGTCCAGCGCGACCTATTCGGCCGGGTTTCATTCATTGCTCGTACATTCTCGCTGGTCCACATGTCGGCCGCGAGGAGCCCTGCAGTATATGCTAGCGTGATGCACGCGTAGCCCAGCAGCAGTACGTAATACTTCATGTTCTCGAGGCCGATGCAGTTTCCTAGCCACGGACAGTGGTGGTCCATCCTCAGCACACAACGATCGCACCTCTTGCAATGATGTGTTCTCGGCGGCCTCGGCTTCTTGCATACCGTGCAGTAGGTGAAATCGTCGACCCTCGCCTGGGCCGGCACATGCTGTTCGCTTGTCTCCTCCGTGGCCTCCATTTGCCGCAGTGGGTATCCCACAAGCATATCCTGACTCTTATTCTGCGACTCCCTCCACTGCATCCTTGCCGCGTGGACTGGGTTGCACGATACATGTCGCTGGATCTCAGCCTCCGGCCGCTTCCGCGCCAGCAATCCCGAGCGCGAAATCGACGACTCCTGCAAGCAATGTTTCTATCGAGAGGTTACTGCGGAATTATGCCAGGAACTCGGGAACTTTTCCGGGGTCGGTGAGGACCGTACGAAACATGGCGACAATCGTGAGTAGGAGCATGGCACAGAACAGCAGAGTCTTGACGGTCCCGCCAGTGGAGTTTCGCTAGAGAGTCAGCGGGAGATCTACGGAGAGCTCGGGCAGGAGGTAGCACCACACGAAGACGGAGACCTGGTACAGAAGCGCGGTCACGGTCACCATCATCGGCTTCATTAGTTTCCAGCGACGGGTCCACGATGCTTCTAGGATCATCTTTAGAGAAAAGAAGTTTATTATTATGCTAACATTATTGCTAGTTAGTACTAATATTACTTGCATGTAATAGTAAGCCTCAAATTCACGCACGTAACTGCGCACAATCTGGATGTATATGTCAGTCTGGCGGCGTCGCCTCTGGGGTTTTGGGGTGTTGGGG
>QFZN01007088.1_pt1 | contig 11672 bp, 14 predicted proteins | sample 1740101 | NCBI WGS metagenome assembly QFZN01 (sample SAMN09210849, study PRJNA391713) | Ciliate metagenome, whole genome shotgun sequencing project. | isolation source: combination of 50 Heterometopus sp. ciliate cells from an enrichment culture... | host: Heterometopus sp. ...
TTTCCGCCGAGGTCAGACAGAGCTTCGACGAGTTCATCAACACCAAGTTCGTCTTCTCTCCTCCAGGCTACGAACAGGAGAACGGAGTCATGGTCATCATGGAAGGACTGGGATCGTCGAGCAAGTACATGTTCCTGAACTACTCGACATCCTCGAAGCAGGTGCAGTACAGGGACTCGCTCCTCGTCGACGGGCGGGTCCGCTACTGCGACGCCGACAGCGCCGTGTTCGTCCTGGTGCTGGCCAACTCGCTGATGGTATCTCGGCTCGGTCAAACCTCCGAAATGAAGTGCATCTCCGTCCCCGGCCTCATCCACGCTAAGCTTTTTCAAGGCCTGCTTATCTTTGCCGCAAACACCGAGCTGGTTGTGGACTGGGTAAACGTCACCTCCCCGGAGCTGTACTGCATGGGCGGAGAGAAGCCGAGGTCCTACACGTTTTCGCTTGTCGCGGACAACGCCACGTCCGCATCCACGATGAGGACAGAGGTGGTGCTAGATATCATCACTACGCCAGACACAGAGGAAGAGGGCTGGACCACGAAGTATTCGATCGAGCTTAAAATATTGGCACTCCTCGTGTGCCTGCTGGCGGTCGCAGTGGCGTGCTTCGCATATGCGTACATTCGCGTGAAGAGACGGCTCAACGAGTACGAGCAGGTGGCGGCCTCGGATCGCGGCGCGCTCAGGCCGATGCCGGCAGCTGCTGCTTCAGAGAACGAAAAGAGCCAGGTCGCAAATTGAAGATTTGTGCGGGCTGTTTCACTGACTGCGATTTGGCGGGGGCGAAACGAACGAATGAGGAAAAGGAAAGATAAAAATTAGTAATGTGCCCAGGTATCATTGTGTAGGAAATTTAGGTAGCAGTTAGTTGCCAAATGATAACGCCGTTTAATAATGATAATCTTATTATAAGACAGAAGGGAATGAACTCCAAGAGGAAGGATCTGCGCTACAAGTCCATGGACAAAGAGTAACTACCCAGACTAATCGAACCGACTTAGCGGGAAGATCCTCATTTTCAATACGACCATAAACAACTTCAAACGCCCCATCGCGGCCGCCTCTCCGCCCAAATCCAGCGCCCTCAAGCTCGTCCCTGCCAAACGCCAGTCCGCAAAGCAACCGACAACGAAAAAGTCCGGCGCAATCACCATGCGGAAGAGCAATGTGACCCTGGACCGGATGCACCTGCAGCTCGAGAAGGTCGAGACCGCCAGAGTTCACCGCCCCCGTGCCAGCGTGGGCAAAAGTCCCACCGTCGCTTCCCAGCCCAACTATAATACGCCGCAGCTAAAAGCGTCCGCGACGAAGGAGCCAGAACAGGCGCGAATCGTGCAGAAGGCGTACAGCAGCACCGTGGACAACACTGAGAAGGAGCCGCAGGACCTGCTCCGTCCCAGCGGCACCGAGGATCCGGGAGGTCTCTCCGCTGAATCTAGCGAGTTTCCGAGCCGACAGTGCACGGCCAGACTTTCCGTGGAGCTGCCCCTCAAGACGCGGCGAATTTCGTTAGGAACCGCGGACACCGCCCGGCTGAAGGGATCCGCGCCGACGAGCGCCTCGAAGGCTAGTCACCAAGCGAACGTGCGAGTCGTGGCGAGGATCAGGCCGCCGAACAAGCTGGAAACCGTACTAAGCGCTGCGACGATTTTGTAGTCTCTGCTGGCGACCAACGTTGGCTACATCTGTTGCAAAGTGGTTGAGGGGAACACTGTGAGCTTCGAAAGTCAGGGCCAGGCGTACACGTTTGACTGGGCCTTCGGCTCCGATGCGACCCAGTCATCGATCTACGACAAGGTGGGGAAGGAGGCGGTGCAGGACGTGCTGAGCGGGTACAACGGGACCATATTCGCGTACGGACAGACGGGCAGCGGGAAGACTCATACCATGTTTGGCTCGGACATATACGACGACCAGTGCAAGGGCATAATTCCGCGGGCGGCGTTCGACATATTCAATGCGTGGGACGTGAACCCTGACACCAAAGAGATCGACGTTCGCTGCTCCATGCTAGAAATCTACAAGGAAAACCTAAGGGACCTGCTGACGGACGACCCGATGGAGCTGAAGATCAAGGAGTCGCCGCAGCGAGGAGTTTACGTCGAAGGGCTGGCCGAGTACTCGATCGGCTGTGAGGACGAATTGATGTACTGGATCGATGTGGGCGAGTCGCGGCGCGTCTGGGCCGAAACTCGTCACAATGCCGTCTCCAGCCGTTCCCACAGCATCTTCATGCTAGAGGTCAGACAGACTTTTACAAACGACTCGGAGTGCCAAGGGACGCTCAACCTGGTCGACCTGGCCGGCAGCGAAAAGGTGGGCAAATCCGGCATGCAGGGCCAGATCTTTGAGGAAGGCACCAAGATTAACCTCTCGCTATCCGCGCTCGGCAACGTGATCCACGCACTAACCTCCAGCATGGAACACATCCCTTATCGTGACAGCAAGCTCACCCGTCTCCTCCAGGAATCTCTTGGTGGCAACTACAAGACTGCACTGGTGGTCACATGCTCCCCGCACTCGTCGCAGTTGCAGGACACAATGTCCGCAATGAAGTTCGCCCAGCGGGCCAAGCGCATACAGAACCGCGTGCAGATCAACATGAAGCGGTCTCCCGACCAGCTGCTCAAAGTCATCGAAGAGCTGAAGGAGGAGCTGCGGTCACGCGACCTGCAGATCAAGCAGCTGATCGGACACGGCGCTTCCTTCATCGATGAGGCTCTGCGTCGGCCGGGCGGAAGACTCGACCTGTCCGTCAACCAGCAGTTCCTCGCACATATTCCGGAAGAGAACCTGCGCGAGAACGTGAGGCACAAATCAGCAAACAAGGTGACATACATGAGTCTGCACATGTTGAGGTGCAGGAGCGAGAACAAGATCCGCAGCGAGGAGCAGTGGGTCTTGGAAGACGTTAGCGATGAGGGCTCGGCTAACAAGGCGAACGCTGGCGAGGCAATAACCAATCGGTTCATAGACGGCTCCGAAGCCGACAAACAGCGGGCGGAAGAGGAGGACAAGACCGCAGGACTGGCGCGGGAGAACGAGCGACTCAAAAAGCGGGTCAGCGAACTCACGTCTCGAGTTGAGGGCCTCACCAAGGAAAACGGCAGTCTCGAATATAAGCTCAAGCAATCAGAGATCGCCTGCATGGAGGAGCGCAAGCGAGTCCTCATCCTTCAGGACAGTCTTAACAAGACAGAACTTTCGGTGCAGGAGTCGAAGCACGAACAGTCGAATGCAGCACTGAAGGACGGGTCGGAAAACGTCCAGCTCAAGATCTACGCTAACCAGGTCAAGGCGCTGATTTCCGCCCTAGAAGACGCGGAGACCGAGTGTTTCAAGCTGATGAAAGAGAAGAAGGAGAACCTGCGGAAAGAAACACTCGAGGTGTGTTCGCTGACGGTGGCTGACTACATCGCGCAGGACCGGCAGTTCGAGCCGCACGCGACTGCCAAGTGGGACAAGGGACTGAGAACGGCGGGTCTCGCCATGGCCGCGGAGTCCTTCATCCTCCCTGCAGAGGTACTGTTCTGGTTCTCTCACATCGCGATAGATGCTCAAGAGCAAGACGGGAAGCGTGATTCTGGAGGAGAAGAAGCTGATGACTGCGAGCAAATATGCGGCGGAACTTGGCGCAGCCGTGGAGGGCTCCGTCAATCCCGAGACCATCATCTATCTTCTGAAGAACCAGCTGGTTGAGGCGGCCATCTGCAACCACAACCTGAAGCGTGTGATCTCGCTGCTGATATGGAAACTGAACGTGGAACGGGCGAACGTGAGCATCAGGAGTGAGATGGGCACCGCGCTGCAGAAAACCGTTGACTCATTCGAAAGGCTCATGGCCCAGTCCAGCGAGAAACGCCACGCCTGGAAACAGCAGCTCGAAAAACTTGACTACGACATTTCCTGTCTCCGCCAGCAGCTCGAGTCCTGGCGTGCCTCCGGTGGCGAACTTCTCTGTCCCTCAGCCAAGCCGCGACTCCGCAAACCTATCAACAAACGCGTCTTCAACCACCAAAGCACCTGGATGATCCCCGATAGTGCAGGCAGATGTGCGAGCAGACTGTTCTCTCCACCGCAGAGACGCATGTCGGGGATGGGATTTGGCCGGGACCAGTCCCCCAGGATGCGGCCCGTGAGTTCGTTCAAGGACCGGCTGCAGCCTCCCGCCGCGGCTGGGACGCCGATCGGAGATTGTGTAGCAACTGAGGTCAAGGCCTTCCCCACGCCAAACACAGGCGGTGCTATTAAGCCAGAAATGACGGAAATGGGCGCGGGGAGAGAAGAGGCTGACAAACTCGAGCGGAATCTTCAGGAGGCCAGAAGCGAGTTGGCTTGGCACAAGGCGCTGTCGGATCTCCTCATGGAGGAATTGACGAAGACACGACAGAAGGCGGATGTGCTGAGGGAACAGGTTGCTGACATAAAGGACTCCGCGGAGCAAACTATCAAGGACGAAAGCAGCAATTGGCAGATGACAACAGAGAAGCTGAAGGTGCGACTTGGATGAAATAGCGAGTAGACTAATTATGACAAAGAACTGACGAGGAAGCAGGGCGAGATATCGCAGTTGCACGCACAACTGGCCCAGTGGGTGCTGAAGTACATGGAGCTGGAAAAGGGCACGCCCACCACTGTCTCGCTCCGAGGGCTTCTAGCTGAGTATGTGACTGGGGATGAGATTGGGTAGGACACTGAGAGTGAGCACGCCGACCGCGATCATGCTGGCCAAGAAGAAGGTATAGTCATCCAATCTATTGTCTCACACAAGAGCAATGCGTGAGATTATTGTTATACTGCGTATGACGTAAACAGGCGTTCACACACGGTACGTTGCTGCAGAAATGGCGCACGGCAAAACTGGTGGCAGTGTGAGAAATAAGGCGATATAAATGCGAGTAATAGATACTATGCTAGGTCATCAGGGTATGACTAAAGAACGCGTGCTGCCCGATGATGTCATGGATGTCGGTACATACTTGTTCATGAGCTCGTTGAACTCTTCGAAGGAAATCTACAGCGGTTAGCCTTTACCGCAGGGGAGATACCTGGCCATCGTGATCGAGGTCGGCGTCGCGGAAAATGCTGCGGACCACCTTCTCGCACGGTCCGCAGGCAAAGATTCGTTTCAGCTCATCCGTCGAGATCTGTCCGTTCCCGTCCTACGAAACGAGACTGTTTAATAAACGCTTTACTGCGTCGAAGAAGTCGAAGGCCTGCTTAAGTTTCTGCCGATTGACCAGGTCGGTCCGCTTCAGGTTGGCCATCATGAATTCTACTTGAGTGTTAAGGACCAGAGGAGTGCCTTTGTAGTCGATGGTGCCGTTCTTGTTCATATCCAGCTGATTCATGGTCGACTCCACCTCGATCTTGGCCTCCTCCACGTCGCCCCCGAGGAGTATTTTGTATCCTTCTAAGAGCTCTTCCCTCGAGAGCTGTCCATCGCCGTTGACGTCAAGCATTTCGAAGACCTGCCGCGTGCGCTGTTCCTGCTCAAGAGTGACGAAGTGGTCAGCCATATATGACATGATAGCCTTCTGCAGATTAGACTGCGCCTTGAACTCCTTCAGCTGCTCCATCGACTCAAACAAATTCCGTGTCTGCACCTTGTCTCCGTGTGTGTACTTGACGATCCAAATGTCCGACATTGTCTCCTCCGCTGTAATCCGCCGCTCAGGGTTATATGTGAGCATGCGCTTCACCAAGTTGATCGCATCTTTCGAAACGTGCTTCCACGCCTTGCCTATATCCCAATATCATGGATCGGAACCGAACCGCAGAAGGTGATGTTGCCCTTCTCAACCCGACGGAGGACCTCTTCGTTAGAGCTGCCGAAGAAGGGCGGACAGCCGCTCAGCAGCACGTACATGATGACCCCGCAACTCCAGATGTCGCATTTCTCCGTGTAGTTCCCCTTGATCACCTCCGGGGCGATGTACAGCGCCTAGCACGAGCTGTGTGTGAAGATAAGCTACGGTGCCCAGGGTGTCGCACATCTTCTCGGAACGTTTGAAGATCGTGGAGGTGCCGAAGTCGATGATTTTAAGGTTGCTCTCGATATCATCACTCTCCAGCACAAGGTTTTCCGGCTTCAGATCACTATGTGTGAATTATACACGACATAAGATATACCGATGGACAATGTTGCGAGAATGGCAGTACGAGATCGCTGAGAGAAGCTGGCGCATAACCTTGGCCGCAGTGCTCTCAGAGAAAGCCTTCAGCGACATTATCTTGTTAAAGAGCTCTCCGCCAGCACAGTACTCGGTCACAAGGAAGAAGAAGTGGGCGTCCTGTGCAAACTCGTACAGTCGCACAATGTTCGGGTGGTCCTATGAGGTTTTTGCGATATCAGGCTTACAACTTGTTTGAGGATCGAGATCTCGTTCAGCAGGTTGCCGTTTTCCGCGCAGTAGCGCTTATTAATGATCTTGAGCGCGTAGGCCTTCCCACTGGCACGATGAAGGACCTTCTTGACCTCGCCGAAGGACCCGCGACCCACCACATCGACCACTTTGTAGTCGTCGTAGATGGAGCCAGTCTTCTTCTCGACAACAACGCAGCCGGGGTCGAAGGCAACCGAACCGTTGGACGACACCGACCGCTTCGTGTCCGACCGCGGCAGGTCCAGTCTTCCTTCCTCAGGTGTTGGAGATGCTACCAGGCATGCCTTATGTTGTATATCAGCTGCGGAGAGAGGCGTCTCATTGATAACAGGCATGTCCTCGGCCTTGCGCACCACGATCTTCTCCGGCGCCGCTGGTCCATCGGTATCCTTGGGGATGGTAATGGGGAGAGACTGGCGCAAGCGGAGCGGCTTGGGCTCACGGCGGAAGTTCCGGCCGGGACTGCCGGGGTCGATTGCCAGCTTGACGTGGCTTGGAGGAGATCGGTTGGCGATGTTGTGGAGCGGGAGTGCGCACTTTTCTCTGGTGGATGACCTGTCGGCAGACTGTGTGAGCTCCGAGAACATGATTCCGTTGAGGTTACTGGAGATACCCGCCGGCGAATTCTTATCCTCCAGCTGGGGCTTCTCGTCCTTGCAAATCTCGCATCCCATGGCTATCAATTTTTCTTTCTAAATGCTTATTGGTGTCGCTGCTGTTATTATTATTTCTTATAATATTGTTGCACTAAACTTCGGTGACGATGGCATGTGAAAGTCTGGTAGATCTGAAGGGGGTTATACAAAATAGTTATCGCCTTAAATATGCGCTGAAAATACCATCGACACGATCAGTGTACATTGCATCGTTACATGCATTGTCTTGCACTCGCAGTGCGCGTCTGCGAAACAAAAATCGCGAAAAGTGTTCCGGCTTACAAGCGGATAAAGAACATTGTGTAAGTCTCCCATTATTTCTTCTTCTGAACCATGCGCCTTTTAATATGCGGCGCAGCCACGCTGGAGAGGTACGCCCGAAGCTTCTGGTCATTCTTCGACTTCTGCGTCCCCTGTCCTGTCGTCTCTGACAGAATGCCGCTCTTGGTCAGCTTCACCGTTGTAGCGCTCGGCGACATAAGCTTCGGCAGGATGGAGCTGGTCATCCAGTTTCTTCTCTGAACGTTTCTCGACTTCTTTTCTGAGAACATCGTCGTGGCCTGATGCTGCATTCCAGCAAAGCTTGCGATCTGCTGCTTCGGCGGCCTCTGCGGCTCCAAGACTTGGCTGGTACAGACCTTGATCATCGGTCTTTCAGACTGCACTAAGCTTTCCAGGTCCGCGCTCGGACTGTAGACGAGCTTCTGCAAATTTCGGTGCGTCGTCCTGCGGGATTTGGGCACGGTCAGGTGGAACGCTGCGGTAGAGAGAGGAGCGAGCTTGTTGTTCAGGTCCCTTATGACCTCCTTGTTAGACTTAATCTCCGGCAGACTCTCTGTGAGGAAACTCGGCCTGGGGATGGCCTGACCGATTTTCCCAGCGACACTCGTCCGCGACTCCCTCTTCCTCGGCACTGTGGGCGCATACCCATTCTTGAACCTCGCTCTACCGTCACACCGGTTATGTTTCTCCAGATGATACTCAGCACTAGCATCCGGAGCAACCCTGACCCTGTCCAGAACTCGCAGCCTCCTCCCGACCCGCTGGTAGTACTTGATTCCGCCGCAGTCCCGGCACGCGCAGCTCCTGCACCTGATCTCCCGGAGCGAATCTCCGGCCGCTTCCGAATTCGTGGCATCGTTTCGCGATTCAGCATGCAGACTCCGTGAACGTTTTGGCGACAATCCGACGGGAGCCGGCGGCAGGTAGGGCTCGCGTCTGCGGTGCGACTTTCGGGCTTCTACCAGCACCCTCAGTGCTTCCTCAAGCTCTTCTGTCTCCGTGTCCATGGTCTTTTCTGCTGGAAGATAGCGGAGTCGCTGCAGGGACTCCCTGGCGTCCTTCGTGAACGCCAAAAGCTCGTGGGACTTTGCGGTCATTGGCCAGGACAGAACACGGGATTTGTAAGCGGGGTCGACTCGAAGCCGGATCGCACGTTTGAGCATTTTGAGGATCTTTTCCTCGGTGTAGACGCCCAGGAGGCCTTTTGGCTCGAGCTCAGCGAAGATGCTCTGCACAGCCTTTGCTACCGGAGGGGGATCAGAAGCGGAAAAATACCAACGAACGATTTGCCCTCCTGGTACTTCCGCTGCATGTCTCGCTGTTTCTGCTTGAGCTCGAGGTACTGGGTGAAGGTGTTGGTGAAGGGCGAGGATATACACTGGTAGACCTCCTTCCAGTTGGGCTTCGCATTGCCGAAATGCATGTACGGCGCGTTGAATCGTGACTCTACTCCCAACGTGTCGCTTCCTATGGTTACCGCGCGTTTTCCTGAAGCCGATGATGTCGGAGGTGGTGGACAGCGTCTAAATGCGCATCTTACTTCGCAAAACTTACCTCCTGCTGTATGTATTTGCGCAGGTCCGTCAGCGTTCCGCGCTATTGATGCCGATTATGTAAAGTGCTTACTCTGACAACCGTGTTCGGATTAGGGTTAGTTCGCTTGGGCATCCTGTTGGCGTGGGGCACGATGTCGTGCATTGCGATTCTGTCTGGATTTATTGAAAAAGAAATTTTTATTATCTTCCGCTTAGCATAATATAAGTATTCTATATAAACAAGCGTAGGAGCTAACACCCGCTGCTGCGAACACTGCAATGTATATATGCGACTAGTGTTGCATACTCTCACTGATGATCAATACATTCAGCGCACCGCCCCATGCAAATTCGTATAATAATATTGATTATAAATGATGAATAAACTAGCGTCGATACAGCGTCGGCAACGCTGATCCAGATAATGTTGGCAATCCACCTTCTAAATCCAGCGGTCTATTACGTAATTATTATATAATTGGCAATGCAACACAGCGCAATCCTTGCCTGCGTGCTGCTCCTCCTGGGCTCCAGCTACGAATGGAGCTGGCCTTCGCACGTCATCAGTACAGTCCTGCCTTACCCTTGTAGTCTACATGATCGCCCGCAACGAGCTCGGTGCCAACCGCTGCAAAAAGCTCGACGAAATGATCGCCGTAATGCCCGAGAGCGAGGTGAACTATGAGAACCCGTACGAGATGGCGGCATGGGCGGACGACATCAAGATAAAGCAGAGCTTCAAGCTGCTTGATGGGTGGCACTTCTATGATCAGCCTTTCTGCGACGGCATCGATCCTAGCAAGATCAAGCTCGTGCTCGACCCCAAGTTCAATGTCGTCAACACTGTGGTATCCTCCCGTTCTCATCGTCCCCGTGCGACTGTAGATCGAGGCCCAGAAGACTCTTACGCATACATCTAGCTATCCTTACCACTTCGACGGGAAGTTCGAGAAGTCCTTTATGCTGCGGTTCATGATCCACATGATGGGCGACTTCCACCAGCCGCTGCACGTGACGGCCCGCTGCACCCCGAAGATGCCCCAGTGCGATGCCGGTGGGAACAAGTTCCCCATTCAGGGCATGGGCAAGTACACCAACGAGCTGCACGCCCTCTGGGACCAGGCCATGGGCTTCATTCCCTTCGAAAAGCGCGTATTCATTTCGCATGCGGCTAACTGCTATTATAGCCACTGTCGCAGTCGTCGATCAACAAGTATGAAGAATTCGCGAAGACCATCACCGGAGAATACAGCAGACAGTCGCTGAGCCAGGATCTGGCAGAGGCCGATCCCTGGAAGATGGCGAAGAACACGTTCGACATTGCGGTGAACTACGCATACAAGGGAATCCATGAGAACGACACGCCGACGAAGGAGTACCTCGAGAGCCGCTACGTCCAGTGCAAGCGCCAGATCGCTTTGGCCGGATACAGACTGGCTGACTACCTCAAGAAGGTGTTCGTCGACTCTGAGGAGTTCACTACCTATGCGGACACCAAGACGGTCTCGTCCACCAACTAAGCACTCACCAAACAATCGCACATCTTCTAAGCGAAATGCGTTTTCATGCCTGCTTTATCGCAGCTGCATATAATAATAGTAACGCGTGTATTATTACCCGCATGTATACACGAACACACACGACACTAACAATAGCGGGAGAATAAATTTGCCCGTTAGTTAAGAAGGACGCTTCGTCTCCGCCCTCATTCCGGCGAGGACCTTATCTACAAACTGGGGCAGCGACTGCTGGAAACTCCAGCCCCAGTCCTTGTTGCTCCCCTCCGTGACAGACTTCGGCCATCCGTTCATCAACATCTGTCTGTAGTCCGGCTTATAACTGCAGACGAAGCCAGGAATACGCCTCGCAATCAAGATTGCCATGTCGTCAGTTCTCGGACTCAGTCCTGCAAGGTTGTACACCCGTCGTGTCAGCTTCTTTTCGTCAGCCGTGAGCAGTCTCATCTATACATCCGATTTTCAACGTCGAAATCGTACAGTGGCGTCAATGCAGTCGTCTATGTGGATCACTGGCACGCGTGCATCTGGGTTCGCGTAGCACTCGTACTTCTTTCCAGCCAAGGCGTGAACGAACATATCGGTCGTGTACCTGGCCGCGCCGACGTACCCGTGTCTGCTGCTCGACACCACCACCGGATATCTGAGGCATCTGAAGTCTAGGCCCATCTTCTGACTGTAGTAGCGGACCAGCTGCTCAGCGTAGACTTTTCCCACACCATAGATGCTGGTGGGGAGGAGAGACGCATCTTCGGCAAGCTTTTCCTTGGCCGGGTTCCCCGCGTAGACGGCGATCGAGGAGGCCACGAAAAGTCTGCACTTTCGCAGGATCGCGACGTCGAAGGCATTCTCGATGCCATGCATGTCGGTCAGCATGAAGCGATCGGGATCCTGTTCGGCAGTCTCGAGACCGGAGGTGGCAAAGTGCACGATCGTGTCCACGTGATTCTCGCGGACGATCTGGTCGAACTTCCTTCGATGCGCGACGTTGAGGCTGAGGAACTTGAAGGGAAACTTGGGCTGGGTCTCGGGCCAGAGGCAGTCGGAGGCGAGGACGGACCCGGGACCATACTTGGCCTGGAGCTTGGGCAGGAGTGCGCGGCCCAGCTGTCCCAGACTGCCAGTGACGAGGATCTTCCTCGGCTAACGGAATGCTTCATCGCGCCCACTTACCGCCTCAGCGAAGCTCCTCCATGCTACTCTTGCTATCATCGCGTTATATTATATAGTAGTAAAGTGTGTGGCACTACATAAGGGCCGACAGGATATGACACATTGGCGGCCGATCGCCGAT
>QFZN01007099.1_pt1 | contig 11660 bp, 13 predicted proteins | sample 1740101 | NCBI WGS metagenome assembly QFZN01 (sample SAMN09210849, study PRJNA391713) | Ciliate metagenome, whole genome shotgun sequencing project. | isolation source: combination of 50 Heterometopus sp. ciliate cells from an enrichment culture... | host: Heterometopus sp. ...
CAGCGTGCGCTGTGTTCGATGCCAGCGAATATTTAAACATGGGTGACTTCGGGAAGGCGTTATAAATCGGGATATTGGATATAAATAATTATACTATAACAAGAAAGGAATATACTGGCCGTCTTGCCGCAAACCGCATTCGATAATTAAGTGCCAACTTTTAAACACTTTGCTAGTTGGCCAACGTGAGAAAGTTGTATTTATACCGAGCTTCTATAATGAAAAGAAAGACAATAATAATCGATGTTGCTGTTAAGGACAAGCGCCAAGCAGAAGGTGGAACGCGTGTTCTGGCTCCTCCTCTACGTTGCCTCCTTCTCGCTCTCAGTCCTGGGCTGCTGCATAGAAAACTGGCTGCTCTTCGCAATCTTCAAGTCACTGTTCATGCCAACGGTCGCCGTCCTCGCCTACTCCGAGTGGCAACGCCCCCTTTCGCGGCACTACTACGTGCTCCAGATGGCGTTCCTGTTCGCCTGGCTGGGAGACGTCCTTCTGGCCTTCGCGAGTGTCCACTGGATGTTCTTTGTCCTGGGGGCGAGCTCGTTCCTGGTGCAGCATGCGTTTTACATATGGAACAACCTCTCTGCCTGGGGCAAGTCCACCCACTTCTTCCCCTACTGGGGCCTTCCTCACGTTCCCTACCTCCTCCTGTTCAGCATGGAGTATTTCTCATGCGTGGACCACACGCTGAAGATGGAATGCATGATCTACTCGCTATTCCTGGGCACCGCGTTCATGACGGCCTTCTATCGCGACACCCCCAACAGGAGGAACTATTGGACGATGGTAACGGGCTTCGCGTTCTTCGTGGTCTCGGACATGCTCATAGCGGTTGATAAGTTCATATATCCGCTGACGGCCGCGGAGGGGTCGCTGATCCTGGTAACGTACTACATTGCGCAAACGCTTATCTGCTATGCCAGCATGCCGGACAGCTTCACCACCTCTCTAGGATAATTAGGACATTCAAATAATCGCAATATCGGCTTGTATTATTACAGAGTGTGAGCGAGTGTCTGAAAATTCTATAATTCGTGCGTTCGCGCGCCGACATAACTCGAGTTAAGCGTTGCCCAATTTGGGGATGCGATTATTTGCTTAGCTAGCTTCTATGCGATGAATTGCTAGAATCGCAAATTACAGTTATAATTGCGAACAGTAACAAGATGTCAACTCGCACTGCACCTGAGTCCTACATGGACAAACTGCCGCCGGAGGAACGTGCGGAGCTCATGGCACTCATCAGCGAGCCCTCAGATTCCCTTCCTGATGTGCCGGACGAGCCGACCGGCCTGAGGAGTCGCGACGTGCGTCGAACAGCCGTCTCCGGCGCCAACAAGACCTACGAGGCTGAGGATGAGGAAAACAAGGACAAGTCAAAATCTGAAACGCCCCTCGCCCAGACTCCCTCGAGGGCCACTGAGGAACCCTCAAAGGAGCAGCAGGAGCCGAAGACCGACCTAACTCTGCAGGAAAAATACAACAAGCTGGAGTATAGACCGAAGTGAGGCAAAATCTTCCGTAGAGAACAGATGAGGCGGATGACCAAGGAGAACCTGGAGATGCGCCGGCAGCTCGACTTCAGCAAGAAGTCCCAGGCCGATTCCTCCAAGAAGACCCTCGCGATGACCCAGAGCTTTCACAGCATGTGTCTGTTAACCAAGTCGCTCATTAAGGACGCACGGACGAAGAAGTGGAAGGAGGTGCACGAGGCCGGACTGCTCAAGCACCTTCAGGAGGGCGAAGTCTTAGCCGACTCAGAGCCGCCGATGGACTAGTAAACTCCACCGTGAATAAGCGTTAGTCCGATCCCGGAGCAGACAACTCCTAATAGTGACAAGAACGCGGTTATGCTGAGGAGCGAGGTGACCAGGATGCAGAACGACCTTCGCCAGAAGACTCGCGAACTCTCGAACCTCACTCTCATGCTGAAGAAGACGGAGGACGGACAGGACGAGCAGATGCGGCTTCGCAAGGCCGTGGAAAAGGATCTGGGCAAGCGCGTCGCCCAGCTGAAGACCCAGCTCATCGGCGCCATTCGTCGCATCAATTACCTGGTGGAGGAGAAGAAAGGCCTGCTGGAGGATTCCGTCAAGCGTTCCCGCTACATCAGCACTCTCGAGTTAGAGCTTGTGCGGAACACCGACAAGGTTAAGGAGCTGACAAAGCGACTCCAGCATTTAAAGATGAGTGAGGGCACGGGGGAGTTCAGTCCGGCGAAGAAGCAGCAGAGCGAGCACCAGTCGACCCCCAGACATTTCACTGGGGAAGATCCGGCCGCGCTCAAGTCGCTTCGCGATTACGTCAAGACTGTCAAGTGCGCAAACATGGAGAGCCTGAAGAAGGTCGAGCAGGAGATCCGCGACGTCCAATCTGAGTTGAAGAGGACGGACCAGATCCCCGAGGGGCCGAATTCCGGCGAAACCAAGCGGACCGAGACTTCCTCCTAACTTGCTTTATCTGCAAGTGCGATACTCTTTTCGAGCTCTCCTTGCAGTCTGTCTGTTACATCGCGATGTGTGTCTCATGTGATGTTGCCGCCGCGGGAGAGGACATGATTGATATGCATACTTAGAGCACAACATTGCGCCATAATGACTATCGGGCGATTTACAGGGGGTCGATATCGTTGAACTCCTCCTTCTTGACCTCAGTGGGCTCCTCTTCGGCCACCTGGTCGACCGCCTTCTCGTTCGTCGGCTCCACAGTTTGCGGGAAGTGTGACTGTCTGCTGGCCGCGAACTCGCTAATTTTGCGGCCCATCTCCGCGTCGGCGTGGCAGGAGAAGCCGATGATGTGGCGCAGGTTCTCGGTGCGGTTTTTTGAGTAGCTTTCGAGTTCCATCTGGAGGTTCTTGTTGATGTTCAGTATGCGTTCCTTGGTCTTTTCAATGTCCTGCCGCAGCTTTTCGGCCTCCTCGTCAGGGCCCATCTGCGAGCTACTGATGATTGTGGGGGAGCGGTACCTGGTCTGGGCGGTCTTCTCGCACTTGCCCTTGGCGTACCCCAGTAGTGTGTTGTACTGGTCGATTTGCTATCGAGAGGTGTTAGGGGAGAGGATACTGATTTGCGCTCGCCAATTGCGTGTTGGATGCCCTCAAGCCTCAGCTTCTCCTCTTTCAGTTCCCCCAGAAGCTTCGTGTCGAACCCGATCTGCGCCTATTCCGAATGTTTCATCTCCGCTCGTACGCGAACAAGGAAGGAGTACTTGAGGTAGTACTCGGAGGAGTCGTTGAGCGCCTTCTCGAGCTCTGCGTCCTCCTCCGGTAGATCCTCGAGCATGTTGGCCAGGTCTTCTTGTCCGCTGGCAAAGTCCTTCTGGAACGCCAGACGAGCCTCGAGCAACGCGATCTGTTTCGCAATCACCGGAAGGTACTTGGCAATCTTCTCGCCAATCTCGATCAGCTTCAGTCCTGTCTGTATCTCCTGCGGCTCCTCCTTGTCGAAGTATCGAGACTTGATGGAAGAGTACAGATAGTTGAACGTATCGTGGAACTGTAGCTTCTTGAGAGAGGCCACCGCAATCGACGACTCGCCCATGAACGGCTGCGGGTCGGCCTTTAGTTTGTCAAATTCTTCGCTGCTCTCACAGGCCAAGAAGAACTTGAATGTTGGATCGTACTTTATCATCGCATGCTGGGAGAGAATCTGGAGATAGAGCTGAAGCTCCTGCTTGCGCTTTTCGACGAGGTCCTGCGAGTTCTTGCCCATCACCGACTTGCTCGGCAGCGGCGGGAGTATGCAGCCCTTGTACCGTTCCTCCTGCTCCAACTTTCTTTGGAGCCAGGAGAAGTCGCTGTACCTTCTGTACACTATGTACGTTTTCCTAGGGTCGAACCCGTTAATGAGACTCTACAAGGACTTATAATTCGCGCACACTCACCTTGGTCTCGATGCGGTAGACAGTGTACGACGACATGCCGAAGTATCCGGACTTGACGTACTCGCTCTGCGGGATGCAGATTGTGATGTCCTGAGGCGCGATCGTGCTCGCAGGAGAGGCCGCCGCCACCGCATCCGATACCGTCGCAGCCACAGTCGTCGCCGTTACCGCTGTCATCGCCTCTGGCTTCTCGGGGACCGACTCCTTCAACTGGCTCTTGAAGTGCGTCAGGTCCTCTCTCTTGAACAGCGGCAGAGGCTGCTCGCACTTTAGTTCTGCCGCATAGTTCTCCAGCGGCTTCCCGTTCTGCCTTATTGCGATTAGCTTGAGGGCGGTGAAGAAGGATTGTTGTTCGAGCGTTTTCTTCTTTCGTTTTGCGGACATCGCCCAGATCTAATCCGCGTTTAAACCCGTGTTGGTTACCCCGCCCAGTTCCTTAGTCTCCAGCCCCGATGTGATGAACAAGGCCCGGACTGCGTCGCTCGTAACCTCCTAGCGCACGATGAGCAGCTGAGCGTGCCTTAGAATTGCCGTTGGAAACCGCGAAGGTGTTGAACACGAACTCGTAGTACTCCCTCTCCTTCTCCGACAGTACCGGTCTTGCCGGTGCGGATCCCTTTTCCATTTTATTTTTATAGTGTATTGTCGCGGCCTGGGCTAGTTTTAATTATACCGATAGATTGTGTGAAACAGTAACAATCGTCTAAGAGGCATTGCGCTGTAAGAGGTTTATGCGGGCAGCAACATAATAGTAAGCTGTCTGTTAGAATATGAAATAATTAGAAAACACAATGCACAAACACTGCCCAACCTCAGTCCTCGACCCCAAGCTAACGAGCGAGGAGGAGGAAACCGCTGCCCCCAACAGCAAACTGAACCGCCGCCTGATGGAAGAGATGGTGCAGAAGTACTTCTCCTATGCCCATGCCTCCGACGAAGACGACTTCTATTTCCAGCGGCCCAAGCCTTCCGCCCAGGAGCCCGTTGTCGAAGCCGACTCTGAGGACGAGTCAGAAGATTCCTCCTCCGAACTCGCGGAAGGCCACATCCACACCCCGTTGAGGACCCAGTGCAAGTTCTCAGGAATTTCCGGAAGGGGGAAGACGCAGCAGACGAAACAGAGCCCGACGTCGCAGCGGGCGAATTTCGTGCGGGTGCAGCCAGCACTTTCCCGCAACGTGGCGCTGCCGAAGGCGGACTGCGCCAAGGGTTCTCCAAAGCTTGACTCGCTACTCAGTCGTGACAAGGTCACCGTCTTCTTCCCCGCCCGCCAGCAGCGCTACGTTCTCCACATCCAACGTGCCAGTCAGAGTCCACCAGCTCCGCGGGAGAAGCCCTTCATCATGCCACCAGGACATTCGAGGGAGATGTCGACTTGCGCAAAAACGAAGGAGGGCGTCGGCGGGTTCATTAAAGAGATGAGAACGCGCGGGCTGGAGAAGGAGATCATGCGCATCGACACCCTTAACAACTACATAAACGATGAACTTGGGAGGTCGCCGAAGTGTCCCGTCCAGCAGCGGAACTATATGCTACTCGCGAGCAACTCCTCTCAGTCCACTGCAGGCTCAAGCTCCCAGCTGAAGGTCGCTGCCGGCGGCGACGACCCCCACTGTGCAAGGCAGGCGCCAAACAGTCCGAGCGCCTCCCCCGGCATGACCTTCCCCTACCAGCGAAGAAACAGAAGCGTGTCGCCGGACAAGAACGGCGGCGGCGGCAGTGGCAGCGGCGACCTGTCAGGACTGGGGAAGAGCCCGAAGCCGCCGCACGGCCTCAGTCCCAAGCCCAGTGTGGACAGCCTCAGGGCGACCCCTGTGCTCGCCAACAAGAGCTTCATGTTCGGTAGCCAGGCCCGCACCGAGCCTCGTGCCAAAGACGAAAGCGTGCAGATTCTAAAGATGCTCAACAGGGAACAGGAGGGGAAGTGCGAGAAGCAGTACATAATCGACGACATCGAGGACAACATGCCGGAAGAGACCAGGCCTGTATTAGCGTCGGAAAACGCGAATAAGGAGTCACTGCATCGTCAGCATGAGATGATGCTGGAACAACCACTGGAGAAGATGGTGCCGGCGCCGCCCGCAGTGACCTCGATAAAAGCGCCTCTGAAGGGAAAGCACCGCAGAGTCACGTCGCAGGTAATCGACAAGCAGACCCTGAAGCGTCTGCTCTTCACAAATAACAGCGGCGATGGCACTATGACCGCGGCATAATCAAGACCCATGGCGCGCTAGCTAGCCCATAATAATGACTATACTAGTATCATTGCTTTTCCGCATAACGAATTCGTCGGTGTTATCAAAGGATAAATAGTCAGAGTCGCACATATACGTATTATTTGTGCTTGCCCTTGGCTTCAGGCCGGGGGAGCGTCGGACTCGTCTGGTGCACTAGGTCAAGGTCAATGAACTCTTCAACAAGCGCCATATCTTTCGCCTTCTTCACCTCATCGTCGTCAAACTCCACGAACTTCGTCCCTACACCTTTTCCCCAGTGTGAAACTTACTGTCCTCCTCAGTCTTCGATTTCGATTTTGCCTTCTCGTCCTCCACAGGCTTCCTCACCAGCGGGAGGGCGGCCGAATTCGCCAGCCGGGCCTGCAGCGACTCTACAAACAAATTTTACACGAGCGATATACCTCTTTGCCTTTGCTCTTCCCTTTTGGCCTCCTCCTCCCGCTCCCGCTGCATCCGCCGCTCGAACTCTTCCACTATCTCCGACATGCTCAGCACCCTTGCTGTCGACGTGCCGAATGCCAGCCTCAGTGCCAAGGGAAGCATATTTATGACCTCCTCCTTGTCGATTCCGCGACCCTTCGAGCCCTCCCGTATAGGATCTTCCCCGCCAACACAGACCCCCACAGGCACCATCGACTCATCAACAACGAGTGCTCCCGCGCATTTCTCAGTGATGGGAAGCTGGCAGGGAACCTCCCGGGCCTCGGTAAGACCTTCGCCTGTGATGTGGCCAAGGACCAGCTGTCTTCCGCCTGCGTAAGTCGCCAGCCTTGTGCCGACCGGTGGGAGCACGGCCGGGGCCTCTGACAGCACGGCAGCCCGTGAGGCCAGATCCTTGTCCCACGCCACCGAAAGCAGCGCTAGCTCAGAGCGGGTCTGGTGAACTGTGCAGGCTGCGATGAGGGGTGCGGAGCCGTTCTCAAACTGCAGCCGCAGGGTAACAGTGGCCTCCGGTTCCAGCAGCTCGTGACCCTTTCGCGACATGGAGATCACTCCGAACAGTTGCTTCTTGTACAGGAAAAAGGAGACAGGCGAGTCGTTGGCGGTGACGGCGTTGGAGCGGCGGAGAAACGAGTGCTGCGGCCTGGGGAACTGGAGGTGTGCGGCCAAGGACTGCGCGAGAGTGTCGACTTTCCCCGAAAGAGTTGCCACCTGGGCTTTCAGGCCCGCGATCTCCTCCTGCTGTGCGGCGATAGTTCTGCTTGCCGATTCCAGTGTTGCTTCCGTCAGCATTTTTAGTAATGATTGGGGTGTGTCTATTACTGTTATCGTCACATTAATATCATCGATAATAATAGATGCACATCCGTGCCTCACCGTTGTTGCATTAGAAATTTATGACATTATGTCACAGCGTATATCATAGCTGCTATCTAATTCACTTCGCGGAGCCTCCTGGGAATCGACTTCCTGGGCCCTGGCACTGGCAGCGGCATGGCCCGCGACTCAATTATCACCATGTCGTCCGCCTGCGTGTGAGTACCCTCGGTTACATCACTATAGCTGATGTCCACCGCAGTGGCGCCCCTGCTGGTCATCTTTTCGCCCTGCCCTCTGGCCTGCGTGGTCACCACCATGTGATTCCTCAGCGTGGTGTTCGGCGAAAGTTGCATCACCGCCCTCGTCGCCGTTCTCGCCGTGTCCACCCGCGGCCTCGACGTGCATCTCTTCGTTAATTTCGGCTTCTCGTAGTCAATGGTGGAGCGGACGACGTTGGCGGGGACGTTTTCGCGGGCGCAGTTGGTCGAGATGGAACGAAGCTGCCGTTGAGTATTTCCGCCGGCACGATCGGCGAGCACCGATTTCCCGCCCTGGGTCCTCATGAGCTTCGAAATGAGGAACTTGATCTCGGCCTTGAGCGACATCTCGGCCTCATTCTTTGCGTCCTCGGCCTCCCTGCATTTCTCCTTTGCTGTCCTCAGTTCTGTTCTGGCGTGGTCCAGCTCAAGAAGCATCTTATCTCGTTCCTGTTCCGCCTTCTCGGCCTTTCGGGCCATCTCCTTTGCGGGCAGAGATTCCTCCATCTTGCGCGGCATGTTCTCGCCTTTTTCCTCCTCAGGGTTGGAGTCAGCGCCAGAGCCGGAACAAGGAGTGCCGCCGAAGATGTGATCGAGGAAGCATTCCGTCTGGAGAAGGCGCTTGCAGTGTCTGCACTCCATCCTCGACGCCGAGTCCACCATCGACTCGCATCTAGTTTTGTGCATTATGCGGGGGTACTCTTTCAGTTGCTTGAGACCAACTTTGCTGACCCCGTCAACCCCGCTGAGCGCCCCGTTGACAGTCTGTTCCTTCGCCGAGCCGATCCTGTAGAAAACGTGCTGCCGCTGCAGCTCCTCGGCCGCGATCCGTCGTGGCTCGTTCCCGCACTCTCTGCTTGTCATCGCCATAGCCGAGGTGTTGTTCCGGCCCTCTATCGCGCGGTTAGTACATAAGGAAATTGATACTGTTGGCGGGAACGTGGGATTGGCGAAGCTGCCTGGAAAGCTCCTCAATGCGTTCGCTCTTGCTGTTTATCTCTTTCAAGATCTGCAGCCGCTCCTGGTCGTACTCGTCCCGCAGCTTCTTCCGTTCGACACTCAGCTTCCGCTTTGCGGTCTGCTTCGCATCGTCGAGGTCAGCATCTTTCTGTACGATCGTATCCCTCATCCTTTTCTCGCCCTCCTCCAGCTTTGCAACGTAGCCCTTCATCGCCCCCAACTCTTTCCGGAGTTTCTTTAGCTCAACACGCAACTCGAGGTTGCAGTCGAAGAGCTCTTTTGCCTGGGTCAATCTCTGCTTGCAGGCGTGGAGATCTTTGATGGCGCCGCGCATCTTCCCCAGCTCTTTCTCCGCGGTCTCCGCCTTCTCCAGCGCGTCCTCCAGCTGTCTTCGCAGCTTCTGCACCTCCTCCTCCGATTGCCGCTTGAACGTGTCCAGCTGCGCGTTCAGTTCCTTTATCTCCTCCAAATAGCCATTCTGGATGCTGTTGAGTGTGCGGGAGGGCGAGTTGGGGACGGACTGGACAAGCCGGAGCTCGTTCTGAGCCTTCGCAAGCTGTGCCTCGAGTGAGAGCTTCTCCTGCTCGAAGATGTACCGTATGTCCTTGAGCTCGTGCTCGCACTTCTCCTTCACCTTATCCAGCTCCTTCTCGTGCTCCGCCTTCATTCTCTCGATCTCCGCGGTCTTGCTAGACAGCCTCGTCTGGACGTCGGCCTCTGCGGCCTCCCGCTGCTTCTTCTGGGCGGAATCGAGCTCCTGCAGCCTTCGTTCCGCCTCCTTCGTCTTGCCGATCGCGGCTTCGATCCTCGTCTGCCAGTCGTGTTCCGAGATCGTGTACTTGGTTTGTAGCTGCTTCAGGGCGGTCTCAGTCTCGGTCTTCGCAGAATCGAGCTCCCGAACCCGTAGCTCGAGGCTCTGCAGCTTATCCGCGTACCGGTCCTTGGTCTCCTTGACATCCTTCTTATACATGGCGCTGGCGATCTCGAGCTCCTTGGGGAAGTCGTTGCGGCTGGTGCCCTCCTGCTTGAGTGCGGACAACATGGTGTTGTGCATCCGGTTCAGGTTGTCCTCTCTATGTATGAGGAGAAGATCGGCACCTCTGCTTGAGCTCCTTGATCTGCAGGTCTTGCAGCTCTATTTTCTGCTCGTAGACGGCCTTGTCCTTCTTGGCGAGGGCATCTTTGGATCGAAGCTAGCGCAGATATATGTGAGAGGGAGGAATACCTGCCGCTCGAGTTCCTGGACCTGAGCCTCGAGCTTCTTGGTCTTGTCCTCTCCGGAGGCAGGCTGCGTTGGGCTGGGTCTGTCCATGTTGCTGTTTCAAATTTAACTTTCGGTTGAAACTGCGCATTCGTATTGGCCGCGCTCGGCGTGTGCCCGTGAATAGTACCAATATCGTCTCCCGTGCCATATGATACTGTTGGCAATTTAATACCTACAGGAATAGAATAATATATAGCATTTGAATGTTGTGTGCGACTATAGGCGTATCAAGCTCTGTGTTCGCACTAATTATTATTAAAGAATAGAGAAAAGGATGTCGAACACGAATTCACCCACTCCTATGGTCACCGACGACAAGAAGGCAGTCCCTGACGCCCCAATGAGGGAGCAACCCGCCCAGCCCCAGCCCGACGAGGTATGCGGCTCCCCGGCATCCTGGTGCTTAGGCAACTCAGAAGGCCATCCAGCGAATCGAGCACCTGACCAACGAGGAGATCCTCAGCGAGACCCGCCGGCTGGAGACCAACCTGAAGGCGATGAAGACCGACGCCATGATGATCAAGCGCGAGCAGGGTACCTCGTTATGCAAATATGCCTAGAGTCGATAAAGAAGAGGATACAGGAGAACAACGACAAGCTGAAGAAGTCCATGCCCCTTCCTTACCTCGTGTCCAACGTGGCTGAAATCCTCGATCCTTCTGACGACAAGCAGGAGGAGGACGGAGCTACTGCTGACATGAGCACGGAAGGCCGCGACAAGACCGTCGTCATCAAGACCACCACTAGACAGGTTCATCCAGTTCGTAACCCGTAGACCGTCTATCTCCCGGTTGTTGGCTTCGTCGACACCAAGGACCTCAAGCCTGGCGACCTCGTTGGTGTTAACAAGGATATATTCCTGATATACGAAAAGCTTCCCGCCGAGTACGACTCCCGCGTCAAGACCATGGAAGTTACCGACAGAGTTGACGAGGACTACACCAACATTGGCGGCCTCGACAAGCAGATCGAGGAGCTCCGTGAGGCTATAGAGCTGCCAATAACACACAAGGACCTGTACGAGAATATCGGCATCAAGCCGCCAAAGGGAGTGCTGCTGTTCGGGCCGCCAGGGACCGGGAAGACGCTCATGGCCCGCGCATGTGCCGCCAAGACCAAGGCTACCTTCCTCAAGCTGGCAGGCCCCCAACTCGTTCAGATGTACATCGGAGACGGAGCCAAGATCGTCCGCGACGCATTCACGCTCGCCCGCGAAAAGGCCCCCTCCATCGTCTTCATCGACGAGCTCGACGCCATCGGAACCAAGAGATTCGCAAGCGACCAGTCGGGGGACAGAGAGGTGCAGAGGACAATGCTGGAGCTTCTGAACCAGCTGGACGGGTTTTCGTCGACCGACGCGGTGAAGGTGATCGCGGCCACAAATCGGCCGGACATCCTGGACCCGGCGCTGCTGCGGTCGGGGAGGCTGGATCGGAAGGTGGAGCTGCCCATGCCTAATGAGGAGGCGCGTGCCAGGATAATGAAGATCCACACGAAGGACATGCACGTCAATGTGGATGTAAACTTCGCAGAGCTGGCAAGGTCCACCGACGATTTCAACGGCGCCATGCTCAAGGCCGTGTGCGTCGAGGCCGGCATGGAGGCTGTCAAGCGCAATGCGAAGATGCTGATACACGAGGACTTCGTCACGGGCATCGCGGAGGTGCAGGCCAAGAAGCGCGCCAACCTCGAGTACTTCGCATAATCGCCTTTCTCACTATGCGCTCACTGCCCCTCTCATTCTTCTATGCTCATCATGCCAGCTGTCACATCCTTATGGGGTTTTGGGGTGTTGGGGTT
>QFZN01007110.1_pt1 | contig 11655 bp, 8 predicted proteins | sample 1740101 | NCBI WGS metagenome assembly QFZN01 (sample SAMN09210849, study PRJNA391713) | Ciliate metagenome, whole genome shotgun sequencing project. | isolation source: combination of 50 Heterometopus sp. ciliate cells from an enrichment culture... | host: Heterometopus sp. ...
CGTGCTAGGGTGAGCGGTAGGAAACATCGACGCACCTCCTCTGGACTTATTTTACAAGAATAATACGGCCAAACTATCGGTTGCAAATATTATCCTCCCATCCAAATCTCAAATATATTTATAAAACATGATACTTCAAAACGACGATGGCCCACTATTCGACTCAATGGTTTCGTTGCGGAGCCTCGCATTCTCCAAGGAGGGAACCGAGGAAGACTACCAGCAGCACCGGGAAGCCTACCGCGCGCTCTCGTGCATAGGGATGCGTACGGTCCTGGCCTGTCTCATCCTGCAGTTTCTGCACATCGTGAGTGTGGGCATATATGCGTTCTATACCGAGGAACGCGCCTGGGCAGTTCTCTTCCTGGTCCTTGCGATCTGCTACTGCGCCGTTTTCGTGTTGGAGCGCTGTCTGGCTTCGCATCCGCGGCTCCGCTGGTTCTCCGGCATTTTGATCGTGGTTATTTCTAACGTGTCGACCAAGGAGTTGTACACGTTTATGATGTCCACACTGTACTACTCACCTGCAGAAGTGGCCGTGGCTTTAGGAGACGTGATGTTTGTTGTCTGGTTCATGAACTCCTGGATTGCTGCAGCAGCAGGCTTCTCGATTGCGACCCTGTACTATATAATCAGAATTTCATTGGGCAGACACTCTTCCGCAGGCTTCGCAGCTGTTGACACCTTATGCTGGCTCGGCACCTGGGTCCTGTTCACAACCGTGGTGTATCTCCACGAATATGCCACCCGTCTCGCCTACTTCCACGCCGCGGCTGGGAAAAGCATGCGAAAGAACTGTGCCAACATCCTCGACCACTTCCCCGCCGGCGTGCTCGTCGCCGTATCCGGTCCTCCACCACGAATTTCCTACGTTAATAAACATGCGCTGCAACTGCTGGACCTCGAGGGAATGGACAATACGGAGCAAAGTGTGTTAAAGGCGGCCGAAGGGTACGTGTACAAGCAAAAACGCGGCGGTGGAGGCATCCCAAGTCTTGTTGGCCCGAGCAACCGGGAGAACGCGAACGGCGGGGCGACGTCCCGAAGCAGCAAGGGCGAGTTGGCAATCTTAAACGACGAAGGATCGGTGGTTAGCGCGCTGCCCCCACCGGTCCCGACGATCCCAGGGACGTTGCGGGACTTTCTGATTGGCCCGCCGGCGATCGAGGAAGGAATCTTTGAGCAGAGGAGGGGGCGGGCGCTCAAGGCGACCTATGTGAGGTGAAGGTGGAGGGCGGGACGGCGATACTGTTTACGCTGGCGGACGCGGGGGTGCCTGCGAATTTGGCCAAGGAGAAGCAGAAGGACCGCATCGAGCAGGTGGTCGTGGCTACGATTGCACACGAGCTGTCCACGCCGCTCAGCGGGATAATTGGCATGATCGAGCTGCTGCAATCGCGCATAACTGACGTCGACCTGCTGCGCTTCTGTCGGGTCGCCATGAACACCGCAAAGTTGCTTATCAACATGATCAATGATGTAACGGACTTCTCCCAGATCAAAGCCGGGAAGCTCCGAATCACGATCACGGGCGTGGACGTTAGGGAAATCATCGACGAATGCAAGGAGTGGCTCGACCTCATGTTCAGCAAGCGAAATGTGCAGCTGAACACACAGGTGGCGCACAACGTTCCGGCGAACTTTTTCACCGACCGCAACAAGTACCGGCAGATCCTCCTCAACCTCATGGGCAACGCCGCCAAGTTTACTTTCCAGGGGACCGTGGAGGTGTCGGTGACATACGACGGAATAACAAAAATCCTTACCACAACGGTGATCGATACCGGGCTGGGGATATCGGAGGAGACCAGGAAGCGGCTATTCAAGCTTTACACAAAGAAGAGCGAGGGGGCCGATGACGCCACCGCCCCCTCAGCCGGTCTGGGACTAGTCATATGCAAGAAGCTGTCGGTGGCCCTAGGCGGCGACATCGGGGTCGAGTCAGTAGAAGGCGACGGCAGCAAGTTCACCTTCCACATCCTGAACAAGGAGAACCAGAAAAACGAGCAGGTTGTGAAGAGCACGCTGATGCACATCAGTCTGCACATCCCCAGTGCCCTGCTCAAGTCCGACGATTACGGACGGATCGCGGACGAGGAGCGCGGGGGCGGGGAACTGGGCCGGAGTCGTGCGGGTAGCGGAACTGCTTTCAACCCCCGGAGCATGATCATCGAGCGCGAGGAAGCTGAGAAGAAGTGCGACTGCGCCAAGGTGCTGATCGTGGACGACAACGAGTACAACATCTTTGTGCTGCAGACCATGCTCAAGAGTGTTGGGATAGCGTCGGCGACTGCCTACAACGGACAGCTGGCTATAAGGCTGGTTGATGAGCGGTTCAGACAGCGCTGTTGTCATCGTTACGAGCTTATCCTGATGGACATAAACATGCCAGTAATGGGAGGAGTGCAGGCGGCGAAAGTGCTGACGGAGCAGATGAAGCGGAACGTGGCCGGCCTGTCGCCCGTCGTGGGTCTGGCCTCCGAAAGCAGCCGCGAGACCGAGATGATGTGCTACCGCGCAGGCATGAGCAGCATCAGTATTGTGAAGTTTCAATAACGACTCGTAGTGGCACGTCCTTTCACCATGAACGACCTGATGAGTCTGCTCGGTGTCTACGACATCCACTAGCCGATGGAACTCCTCGCGAAGCCGCGCAACACTAATTTCTCTCTTCTATTCATGTCGCGCACTGGTTGCTATCTTCTGTCTCATGACACGACGATGATACATCGCTATCATTATCGTTAATTATGCTCAGTAATTGAACTTGTGGTATGCAAACCTGGGGGCGTCGATGAACTCGTGCTTGAAGAAGCTCAGCACACTCTCGACGTGAGCCGTCGTCTGCCTCACTATGAACATTCCTGTTGCCGAATTTGACTGTTCCAGCATGGTGAGCAACCGCTTCTTGTTCCGCTCCTCCTCTTTGAGTTTCTATCCTTTTCTCACTCAATCGAATTACAGTGCAAGCAACAGTCGCCTTCCGACCCATTTCGCTTTCTCGCCGGTTCCGCCACACCTTCTGAATCTTTATGGCTGAAGCCTGAACAGCCGCCATGTTGTGGTGCTCCGCCTCGAGCGACCGCAGTGTGGACTGGACACACTCGATCTCCCGTTTCTTCCTGCCCAGTTTTTGCCGCTGCCGGCCGATCTCGCGCTCCTTGTGGGCAATGATCGAGATCAGCGTGCCGATGAGCTTGTTCCTATGTGCGACCATGCGTTCAAATTGCACTCTAGCATGTTGGGGAAAAAGGATAGGAGATACCGAGTCTCGTAGGCGTGGATGGCGCCAACGGCCACGCAGATGATCCAGTTGTACAGTGGCCGCACGATGGTTTTGATCAGCGTCTTGTCCTCCCGCGTGTGCCGGAAATTGAGGAACTTGTCGGAGATCTCGATCAACTCGCCGACCTCGTCCAAGGTCTGCCGGATTGTGGCCGGCTGAGGATGAGCGAGCGAGTCGCGTTTCTCGGCCATCTTCTCGAATATCCCGCTCACGTTCACTCCGCCGCTCGGCAGCCCTGTGAACGAGTTCTCCGCTTGCGCGATGGAGTGCTCAGCGGCGCAGCCAATGATCGACTTCATCGTGGCCCGGCCGGGGGAGAACCACGCATCATCCTTCTGCGACGACCCAACGTTCCCGAAAGGCGACTCCATCGGCTTTTCGCTTGCCTTATTCTGCCCGGTCATCTTCCCCTCAAGCTTTGCCTCGACCTCCACAATGAACACCATCTGGTCCACCGTCTCTCTCACCGCGGTTTCCACCTCCTTCTCGGGAGAAATAATCTTGTTTTCCGGCTGGGATCTCAACTGGTCACCGTGGAACAGCCTCGAACTGCAGCTCTTCGCCACGAGTTCGCCCAGCATTTCTGCGGTTCCGTTCCTCCCCCGCTTATTCAAGGCCGCCTGCATGAACCGCCCCCAGGAGGCGAGCTCGATAGACCTCAGCCGTTCGGTGGCCGCGGTCACAGTTCGGGCCTCGAGGGACTGGATCTTTCCGACATGGACGGTGCATTCCTGAGCCAGAAGATCGTTGGAGGCACGTTCGGCGATGTAGCGCACGCAATATTCTGCCAATGCGCCGGCTTGGTCGGATGCTTGTCCCTTGAGAGACTTGATGAGTCGGTGCTGCTGATCTACGGTCTGGGCGCTGCTCTTGTGCAGTTCAAGCGCGGTTCGCATCTGGGTCTGAGTCTCTGCAAGTTGTGCGCTATCCGACGAGGTCTTCGCGAGTTCGAGCGATTCTTGGTTCTCTCTCAGGACGGTCAGATCGGAGGAGAGCTCTTCGGATTTTGTGATCATCTCCTGGACGATGCGCTCATACACCTCCTTCTCGTACTTGATGCGCGACTCGAGACGTTCAATGGCGTCAGCCTGCCGACCCTGAACCACGGCAATCTGCTCCTCTCCTCGCTTTTGCTGTTGCTCCAGCTCACACTCCTTGGCCTCCAGAAACCCGCTGAGCTGCTTTATCTGCTCCTGCAACTCCGCAATTCTCTCCTTCGCGTTCTGCACCTGCTGTGTGCACTGCGATTTTGCGGCCTCAGACTCGGCGAGCGACTTTTCCATCTGGGCGCATTTTGCCTTCAGATTCGTGTGCTCGGTCTGGAGAAGAGAGTAGCTGGCCTGGAAGCCAGACAAATTCTCCTCGTTCGCCTTGATCTGCGCCCTGAGTCCCTCTGTCTCCTCGCTGAGGATTTGTTGATATGCGGTCGAATTCGAGTTGAGCTTTTCGAGCTCATTGACCTGCGACTCCAGCTCTGCGACCTTAATGCGTTCTTGTTCCATCATTTTGCGATCGGACTCGCGCTCGCTGCCAGCCTCTTTCACAGCGGCTTCGTGCAAGCTCTTAGAGGAATCGATTTCACCACGGAGCCGCGACACCTCCTCCTTGAGACTCATGTTGAGCAGCACGAAGCCTTCAATTTTCCCCTGCTGATCCTTTGCGGCCTCCTCAGCCTGTTTTCTGCGCTCCTCCATGTCTTTGATCTTTGCATCACTCGTATCGGCCCTGCGACTCTCATCCCGAACTCTGGCCTCGCACTCCTCGAGTTTCGCCTTCCAGCTCACCTCGGACTCTGTGATTGCAGCATCCAGGGACCTCACCCGCGATTCCGCCTCCTGCAACTTCTGGGCGAACTCTGCCTTCATCTCCGCAACCTTCGCCTCGGTCTCCTTCGGTGCTGAGATCTGCAGCCGTTCCAGTCTTTCCTTTATCGATACAGTCTCTTCCTTCGCCGCTTTGACTTCCGCCTCCTTTTCGCTTGTCACGTGTTCGAGCTCAGTCTGATCAGCTGCAGCCTTGGTTTCGGCCTCAATTCGGAGCCGGCCCATACCTGCCTTCAGTTCTGCGTTCTCAGTCCGCAGTGATTTGATCGTGTCATTCTTTTCCTGCAGGCCGCGCTCGAAGTCGGATTTCGCGGCACCGATTTTGGCCTCGGCCGCCCTGGGCACCTCGATCTGGACCTGCGCCAGCGACTCCCGCAGCGTCACGCCCTCGTCCTGCAGTTTCTTGATCTCCTCCTTGTTTGCCTCGAGCTCCACCTCCCGCTCCTGCAGCGTGTTCATTGCATCGTTGATCTGGACCCGGTAGCGTTCCCCGCAGCGCTTCTGCTCCTCGAGCTCCCTCAGCGCCGCTTCCAACCTCTTCTGCACCTCCGCATTCATCTTTTGCGATTCTGTCTGGATCTGCTCAAGTTGGGCCTTCGTCTTCGCATTTTCAGCGGACAGTGACTGAATGTCCAGCTGGTATTTCTGGATCAACGACTCCTGCTCGGCCATATTCTTGTCCACCTCCAGCAAGAAGCTCTTGTGCTCTGCCTCCTTCTTGCGCAGCGCTTCTGCGTGGTACTTTTTCACCTTCTCCATCTCTTGCTCATACTTCTGCACCGCCGTTCCTGCGGGCCGCTTGTTCTCCCCCGTGAGGTTGCAACTCTTCTCCCGCAGCACGTTGGTCGCCCCCTCCGCGTCAATCTTCCGCTTGAGCGTGCCGACCTCCTCCGAAAGTTTGTCGATCTCGCCCTGCATCGTCCTCACCTTGCCCTCGGCGCTGCTCAGCATCGCGCCCTTCTCGTACAGCTTCCCCTGCAGCTCGATGCACAGTCCCTTATAATCGACCTTCTTGTTGATGCGCGGATTGTTCTGGACACGCATGGCGCGGCGGCCAAACTTGAGACTGCTGAGGGTCTCGTCCACGTGTCGCATGGCGGGTCCGACTGTGACCACCATCGAGGTCTTGGCGTTCCCGCCCAGCGAGTCCTGCAGCAATCGTGTCAGCTTCGAGTCCCTGTACGGGATGTGCTTTGCGTGCGGATCAGTCAGCGCGTGTATGCAATTCCCCAGTGCCGAGAGCGAGAAGTTGATCTTCTTAGCCTCGTCCAAACGATTTGCGGTGGCCCGAGTCTTCTTGACGCGCTCGGACCCGGCGAGGTCGACAAGATAAAGAGTGGATGCGGTGGTGGCTGTGTGGTCCTGCGGGCCGAGGAACTCCGATGTCTCTCCCTCGTGGGGGAGCGGCAGCTGCGTGGTCACCGACTTCTCCACCTTGATCATGAGCACCGTGTGGCTTCGGCTCGAGTGGGCGTTCAGCGCCGTAAAGGCAACGGCGCGGTTCTTCTCGCCGATGTCGAAGATGTTCATGCACTGTTCGACTGAGCCAGCGGGGATCCAGGAGACGCCGGTAACGAAAACGCCGCAGGCGGGGTCCTCCCTTATCTTTATGTTGGTATTACCAGGCTCCAGCAGATCCTGCATCATCTCCATATATATCTGAATGAAGCTCATGGAGATCTCGCAGGAAACGCTGGTCTTGGAGCCCGGGTCAGATTTGGGGGAGCCGATCTGCGCCTTGGAAAATATGTACTCCAGACTGCGTGGGATGATGCCTCGCTTCGCGTTCTCCTCGGCCCCACGAAGCAGGTCGCCGACCATCGTGTAGGTCTTCCCTGTGCCGGTCTGTCCGTACGCGAATATCGTCCCATTGTATCCCTCGAGCACCCGGTCCACCACCGGCCGCGCCACCAGGTCGAACACAGATTTTTGACTCATAGCGGGAGTGATCAGCGAGTCAAACGTGTACGTCTTCTTGTCGAAGTCCTTTGTTACTACACCATTGTGTGCAATTTCCCGTACCTGTGATCTGTTTAGCCTCGGGACAGCACGACTCGACGGAGGAAAGCTTGTCCTGCTCCTCCTTGAGGAACGGCCTCAATCTGACATGGACCTGAACGCGCTTGTCGCCTGCTGGAAGTGGGGGCAACAGCAGAACGGGATCGGCAAAAGGAGTGGCTGCGAGGTTGCTGTGCACGGTGCTGTAGGAAGAAGTGGCCGCCTCCTCCACGGGGGTCAGTTCCTCCGACTCCGCCCCTGGCTCCTCCTTATAGATTGATGTGCTCATTTTTAAATTTAAATCTGGTTTTGCGCAGCACCCGACTCCAATAGTGTTATTGCGAGAGACGGGCAGATACGATAAAGACCGTGTAGTGTGATTCCCACTGAATTACAGTTACATAATCCCAGGGTTGTAGATGGAGATGGCGAAGGTGGACGAATAGTATTGGTTGTAGTCGAGACGCGAGTACAGGTTGAGGAGGTAGGTCTCGTTCTGGGCGGCTTTCTGGATGTATCCTAGGAACTCTTTGATGTTCTCGTCGAAGGTGGCACTGAACTTGGCTATCACCTTGTGGTAGCTCTTCTCTGTTATCATCTTCTTGATCTCATCGGCCTCTTTCTATCGCAAAGGTTATCAAGGCGCTGAAGCGTGCCTGTTTCTTGTCCTTTCGACTGATGCTCAGACTGACCACGCTCTCAGCCGGCTCGTCACCAAAGTCAACCAATGGCTACAGGACGAAAATGAGAGGGAAACCGGTACGGAGAAGGACTGGTCCTCGACCTGGATGCACTGCATGAAGCGCTTGATCACGGTAAAGTAGTACGACGCGCTCTGGAACGTCTTCGTCAAGATGTTGAGGATCTGCGAGTCAGAGAGCAGACATTCCTTCAGACACTCGTCAAGGAACTCATTGTGCAGGGCCAGCACCTCGTCCAAGGACTTCATCGTTGGCAGCTTAGACTTGAACTTGTGCCACTTGGGCTCGAGGACGTCGGCCATGATATAGTACAGGTAGTTCTTGCAGAAATGGAGCATCCGGTTGCGCAGTAGGTGCGACTCCATGAAGTAGCTCAGCAGTCCCAGCTCCTTAGTCGTCTGGTGCAGCTTCCACAGATTTTCCAGCTGCATCTCGACGGACTTGCAGAAGAAGAGGTGGCGGAATATCAGCTTGTACTTCGTCAGCGCCCGGCGCGACAGGATGATGTTGAGTGGCCACTTGACCTTGAAGTCCAGACAGAAGGTCTCGATTCCCATGAGATTGACGAGCGAGGAGGGCGCGAGCTTGTTCTGCATAGGGACCTTGACCCCGGACCCCACTGCGCCCTTGACGTTGAGCAGGGCGAACATCTGGTCCGCTAGCGAGAACGACGACAGCTCGCACGCCAGATCTTCCTTATACTGATCGCTGTTCGCCGACGATATGCGAACGGCCATTTCGAAGAGGGATTCGAGCTTTTCAGGGGAGATCTTCTTGACGGAGCTCTCGAGCAGCTCCTGCGACGACTCGAGGAAGATGGAGAACAGGTCGCCCACCTCCATGAAGAAGTAGCGCTTAATCGACACCAGGATCTCGCTCAGGTGCTCCTCCTCGAACAGCAGCTTTATAATCCGCTTGCAGCTCCACTCGTGGGCCTCGTTGATCAGCTCCACGAACTCCTTGTATTCTCCTGGATTCTCGATGAAGGCAGGGTTGCTGAGCTTGAACTTGATGAGCCCCTTGTCGAAGGGCCGGTCGATTGTGCGTCTGCACTCGCGGATGACGTGAAGGTATTTTCCCGTGATGAGGATCTTGTCGGTGAACCCCGCCAAGAAGCTCGGCACCATCTCTTCCCTCACCACGAACCTGAATTTCCAGTAGCTGTCCGTCAGATCCTTTTCAACCGACTCCTTGCCGTAGTCCACGTTTTCTTTGATCATGAACTCGTCGAACGGGTCCTCCACGGTCCCCTCATACAGCCACTGCGCCAGGATCTCCACGTACTGTTCCAGTCCTTTCTCGAGCACAAACTGAATCAGCTTTTTTAGTGCAGGCTCGCTGGTGCCGAGAGCTTGCTTGTACAGCACGGACAGCAGACTGCCGCCCCTGTGTCCTGCCAGGTCCCCCAACAGTCCAGAAAGGGCGGAGAAGAGTCGGAGCGTGGGCTGCACGAAGAACCAGAGTTTCTGCAGCGTCAGTCCTCCCTGCGCAAACAATGTGTCGATCTGTGTTAGAAGAAGGAGGTATTCCTTGATGATGCTCTGGAAGGCGCCGCAGACCGCGTGGCAAACGTACCCATACTCGTAGTGTATGCGCTTGCGGATGAATTCCTGAAGCTTTTCGTAGCAGACGCCGAGGTTCACCAGCTTGGTGGTGAGGTACAGGAGCGAGCTGTCGCAGGTTGGATGTTCCAGTCTCGGTTCCACCTCAAACACGGTCTCTCCTGCTGTCTCCTTGCGCTTGATGTAGGTCCCGTCGATTCCGATTAGCACATAAAGAATGTCCTGAAGCAGGTATTGCTCCTGGGCCTCCACCGGGACACTGCCAAGAGTCCGCGGCATCTCCATGGTGGCCAGTCGTCGCTTCGACTGCGAAGAGGCGCTGCTTCCCGCCGAGTGAGACTTGCCGGAAGCCGGTTGGGACTGGTACAGCAGTGCCGGGTCGCGACTCAGGTGCGGCCTCTGAAATAGCCATTCCGGCAGCAGTGGCACGTGCGCCTTCAGGACCCGGAACGTTGAGTCCTCGCTGATCGCTTGGCCAAAGAGCGAGACCTTGGCGTCTGATTCAACCTTGATGTAGTGTCCGAAGGTCGACTTGATAGCCACCTTGTTCATAGAGGTGATGGGGTCCCGGGCGGCGGAGGAAGGATTGGTAGGGTCCACGAAGACGCACTTGGCCAATGCCAGCAGATTGATGCCTTTCGACTGGTTAGTCTCAGCCTTTTCGATCTTGAGCTCGCCAGAACTGCGCATGGTGATGTAGAACTCGTCGCGGATCATGAGGGCGACGGGCGTGTTGTACTGGACGAAGCCTTTCTGTTCGCGTGTGGCCGGGTTCACTATTCGGAACCCGATCACCTTCCCGCTCGCCTCCTCGCTTCCCGCCACCTATGTCTCTCTGATTGAGAAATCGTACGTAGGATAGCGGGTGGTTGCCGTCGCACCTGAAGCTACCCGTTTTCGTGTCCGCTCCGATGTACTTCTGCTCTCTGGGCGAGTATATGGCGATCTAAGACTCGGAGACAGGAAAGATACGGTGGAGCCGTAGGGGATGAAGATGAGCTTGTCGTCGGCCTTACTCATAGTGCGAACTCTAATTTAAATTATTATGATCGCGCACTCTTGGGATAAGCGCGCGGCCGCGGGATCGGCAGCGAAACAGTCGAAACGGCGACCTAACGTCGCTTTAACGCAGGTTCAGGAAGCAATAACGAACATAATTAGGTTAAATAATTGCGTGGCGGCGGCTATTTGTTGCCCGATAGTAGAACACTCAGCACGCTAGCTACGGGCTCGCTCTCGAAAATATCACGTCCCTCTTCTCGAGGTCGTTCTGCAGCTTCCCCGCCAGCATCCTGTAGACTATTGCCCCCACGAACCTGCCTTCGCTCCCGTCAGCGTGCTGTATTACAACGTCGAAAACATTCCCGGTTTTAGTGCCCTTCCACACTCCAAAGCCGTGGGTGTCGTGCCCGATGCCGCTTACCGTCCGCTTTTCCTGGTCCAGCGCCAGAGCCACAGAACAGCAGCCGTCCTCGTTGCGCCACAGTTCGCCCTGAATCGCTATCTCGAAGTTCCCCTTTGCGGCCCCGTTATTGCGGTCGAGAGCCCCGACTATGACCTTGCCCTCTGCGCGTCCGTGGTAAACGGTCTTGTCCTCGTCGTCGTCCATGCCCACCAGCTTCTTCTCCATGTACACTCTTCCGTCCAATTGGAAACGGGCCCGGAGCCTGTAGAAGGCGCCGTCCTCGTCGATGCCCGAAAGTCTTAGCTTGCCCCTCTCGCCCGCACACAGGTGGTCGAAGTTAGCCTCCACCCTGCGAGTTCCCGTTGTGTACCACATCTTGATCGGGATGTCAACGGTCTCTCCCGACTCCACGCCCTCCAAGGATATGGGAGGAAGACGGGCCAGGCTTTCGGCGAAGATGTCGCTGCGACCGACCGTGGTGCCCAGGACCGAGAAACCGGAGACCGGACTCTGGGTTTTGTCGGTGGAGATAGGGGCGGTCGGGATAGGCTTGGGCTCCAGCTGCTGCTTGGGGAGGGGCGCCGGACCGCCCATCTTGCGTTTCTGCGATTTCTCCGCACTTTTCGATGGCACACAGCCCATTAATTAATTAGCGTAATATTATATAGCAGATACCGGGAGCGCTATAATAGTATTTGTTCGAGCTGTTGGGTTGCGCGAGGCACAAATTAACAAGTTAGTTTTGCGATACCTGAATGTTAACGGCTCTTGCTCATATTATTTCACATTTTTATCTCCGTCGCCCTCCATAATTTAGAGCAACGTCGCTGATATTTCGTTTGTGCTAACATTGCAACCCGCACTCAAGTTCTCTCAGGGG
>QFZN01007120.1_pt1 | contig 11646 bp, 12 predicted proteins | sample 1740101 | NCBI WGS metagenome assembly QFZN01 (sample SAMN09210849, study PRJNA391713) | Ciliate metagenome, whole genome shotgun sequencing project. | isolation source: combination of 50 Heterometopus sp. ciliate cells from an enrichment culture... | host: Heterometopus sp. ...
CCCAACACCCCAAACGCGAAGACATGTTTGCCACGATCCATGACCGCTGCAAATACTGAGCATCAGGATAGCCCACTCGATAATATTCTTCTGAGCCACAGATTAAACATTAAATATGCTTCTGAACGTCATAGCCAGGAGTCGCAAAAGACAGCTGTACCAGGGCTTACATCACCTGAAGGAAGCCATGGAGCGGCGGAAGGAGAAGCTGGTTCCCAAGGCCAGTTTCAACGTTCAGACGCTATATGCGCACATCAACTACGTTAAGGACAACAAGGAGCAGCCTGAGATGAACACATTCATGCTCAAGCAGCCCTCGAAGGACTACCGGCTCTTCCGCAACCAGATCCTTCTAAGTTGCCACGACGCCTCCATGAGCAAGCATAGTACCCACGATATACTCACACCGATAGACAAATTGTTGGCCGTGCTCGACAGCGTCACGCTGCTCAACAGTCTGAACCCTAGAATCAGCGACGCGCTCATCGACATTTACTACGAGCGGCAGGTCCAACCCGGCTATACAAAGGAACAGGCAGTGGAGGAGATGGAGAAGACGCTGCAGCGGGAGATTGGCACCCCTGTTACAGAACGTGCCTTCGACATGCACAAAGTTGCTGAGGACGTCTACGCTGCCCTCGAGTCTGTGAAGACCTTTGTCACCGATCTGGACCATGGTACGGTCCCGCAATAACACAAGGGTATAGGCCTGTTGCTGGGCGACATAAGTTCGAGCCTAATAGCGGAGATGGAGCAGCGCATCATTCTGTACGTGAACTACATGGAGGGCGTGTATCGGACCATGCGCAGCGAGAAGTTCCGGGAAATCAGCGCCGATCTCAAGTACCGCATCGAGAAGTTCTTCTTCGATGGCAGCGCCGAGGCGCCCTTCTTCAAGGGCCAGAAGCCTACCCTCCGCGAGCTTGATCTCGAGGACTTCCTTTTCAAGGAGCCACGGGACCAGGATGAGGCAATGAAGAGTCTGCAGCCCACTATAGACTGGATAAAGACTCTGGTTGACGAGCCTATCGAGTTCACCCTGAAGAAGATCCGCGATTCGGCGATGGGCGTAGGCTACGGCCTGCCTCGGCATGGGATACGGAACTTGCAGGTCGAGAGCAAATCTAATCTGAAGCTCCGGCAGACGGCCATCGAGAATCGCACCAACTCTGCTGAAGAGGAGAACAACATGGAGTCGCTCCGTGAGATGTTTAAGCTGGGAACAATTTACGAGACCGGGCAGATATCGCGTGTTGTACAGAAGTGGATCGACAACCTGCAGATCGACTTATCAAGCAAGCTGGCGGAGAACGCGCGACGCAGCCGGCCCATGGATTATATGTCATTCCTGGTAAGACGACAGCCTATCTCTGGTAGTATTGTGTTCCCCTGGAAGAACTCGCAGGAGCAGTTGCGCTGGGAACGTTGCGGTACCTAATGGGAGTGTTCGCCTTCGACGAGGCGGACGAGAAGGTCCAGACCCTGCGTCAGGATAGGAAGATCCCGTTCTCGGACTTTGTGTCGCAGATGGGCTCCACCTTCGAGCGCATCTACCGCCTGGCCGAGGCCAACTTCTACGAGAAGAGCATGGACGACATCTTCGCTGACTCTATTCGCGACTATCTGAAGAAAAAGCACGGAGACATTGCGGACGAGGGGCCGGAGACGCCCGAACGCAAGCTGGACCCGCAGTGTCTGCGTCCCAAGATCCCGTTTACGCCCACGACAAAGGTGCGACTTGGCGGCTATCTGGCCGAGGTCGCGGTCAACACTCTCATGGATCGGAACACCCCCATTCTTGAGGTGGTCAACGAGCGCGAGGGGAAAAGACTGAAAGGGTACGTGCGAATCAGCGAAAAGTTCATCGAGGACCTGCTGGTACCAGTTCGCCCCCGAATTTGCGTAGAAACACGCCGCCGGAAGAACTGACCTCACCTTTAGCGCGGACAGATTCTTGCCGATGATATGCGAGCCGGCACCGTGGAAGTCGCCGAACAGGGGTGCATACTTAGCCACCAAGGCCCCGATCATGCGCGTCTTCCCTGGATTCGAAGTGTACTTTATCGTGCTGATAGCGGGGGTAGAGCGCAGCAGGCGCTGAATAGGGCGAACCTTGGCCCGCTGTGCAACATTCTCGACAAGATCGGCAAGGTGCCCTGGAAGATTAACGGGAGCGTGCTGCGGATGGTCAACTTCGTGTGGACCATCGGCGGCGGGGTCGCAGACATTCCCATCAGGAATAACAGACGGACTATCACAAAGGAGGACATTAGCAAGGCGAAGGGAGAGGAGAGGAAGCAGCTGATGAAGCTGAAGAAGTTCTATGCGGAGAACCACAGTTTGCGATGTGAGTTCCTGCTGCGGCTGGGGATAGCGAACGAGTTCAGCAAGTGTGAGACGCTCTACTTCCCGCACAACGTCGATTTCAGAGGCAGGACGTACCCGATACCGCCGAACCTGAACCACATGGGACCGGACATGTGCAGGTCGCTGATGACGTTCGGACGGACGAAGCCGCTCGGCCCGCGCGGACTCTACTGGCTCAAGATCCACCTCGCCAACAAGATGGGCAAGGACAAGCTCCCCCTCAAGGAACGAGTCGAATACGTCGACAGCCACATCGACTGGATCCGCAAATGTGGGGAGGACCCCTACAGTAACCCCCAGTGGCTGGAGTGCGACAACCCTTGGCAGTCTCTCGCCGGCATGGTCGAAGTTGCCGGCGCCCTTAGTGTATCTATTTATAGCAATAACATCCCGGTAGTGGAATCCGATCGAAGATTACCCGTGCTCGCTCCCGATACAGGTGGACGGCACCTGCAACGGTCTGCAGCACTACTCCGCCATTGGTCGCGACAACGTGGGCGCCAGAAAGGTCAACCTCGCCGACGCCCCCAAGCCTGGCGACGTCTACACTGCGGTTCTCGATCTAGTCAAGAAGAAGGTGGCGAACGAACAGCGGCCAGAGTACCAGAAGATAGCGAAACTGGTGTACCCGTACTTGGTGCGCAAGACGGTGAAGCAGACCGTGATGACCTCGGTGTACGGGGTGACATTCATCGGCGCGAGGGAACAGATCCAGAAGCAGCTAAAGGACATCAGCATATACAGCGACACCGCGCTGCTGAGCAAGACAGCCATTTACTTGGCACTGTACACGCAGGAGGCTATCGGAAATCTGTTCGCAGATGCCGACAGGATTCGCGACTGGCTCAAGTCGACCGCGCGTTCGGTTGCCGCCCAGGAGCGGCCCATGATCTGGGAGTCGCAGATCGGGTACTATATTTGCGATTTGGGATAACCGTGTGTAGGTTCCCGGTCATCCAGCCTTACCAAAAGGAGGAGCTTCAGGAGATCCGGACGGAAAAGCGCAAGGTGCTCATGAAGGTGCCAAGGCCGGACATTGTACTTTTTTGCTGGACACACGCGTAGGACGGGACCGACAAGCCAAAGCAGAAATCGGCGTTTCCGCCGAACTTCGTGCACTCGCTGGACGCCGCACACATGATGATGACTGCGGACAGGTGCTTCGAGCGGGGCCTTGACTTCGCGGCTGTGCACGATTGCTACTGGACTCATCCCTGCGATGTGGACGAGATGAACGGCATTCTGCGTGAGGAGGTACTGGGAAGAGAACTTAACCGGTAGTTCGTGAGACTGCACAGCGAACCGCTGCTCGAGAGGCTAAAACAGGGCGTCGAAAGCATCATGCCTTACATTAACAAGGAGGACATTCCGAAGCGCGGCATATTCGACCTGAACGAGGTCAAGAAGTCGACCTATTTCTTCTCTTAATCTCTTCCAGCAGATATGTGCATCACAAACTTACTATTATGCGACGTTTCGGCTCTAGATCTTGACTGTACACGTTATCATACGGCACAGTTAGGCTTGCGTTCCGGATTGCTCGCAGCTCACGAATATAACGGAGATGCATTTGCGATGACAGGATATGTAAGTAAACAACAAGTGAGATAATCATCTATTACGCATTATATAACTAAAAATCAATATAGCGCCAGCATGAACGACGGAAAAAAGCTTCTCGTCGTCCCGAACCTGCACGTCACCTTCCAGCAGCTCGACAAGGACCAGAAGGGCTTCCTAAATGAGGAGGAATGTGAGCTGTTCAAGCAGGTTCTCGTGCGGGAGCACAAGTTCGATTCAGATCGCCTGTCCAAAGTCTTTGCAGACCTCCGCACAACTAACAAGAAGATCGCGTGGGAAGCGATGGAGGCCGCCCTGAACTCGCTGCAGCCGAACAGGGAACGCTTCAAGTCTGCATCGCCCCAGCGGTACCAGCGCGGCCTCGACTGCTTCGGCGTTTCCACTGCCGAGCAGATGATCCCCGCCGCAAGAGTTATCTACGTCTTGCAACTCATAAAGAAGAAGTTCGACCTCGAACGAGGACTCATGGCCGACGTTGACTGGTGCATAGACCAAATCGCTTCCGGGAACCTCTACGACGTCCAGCCTCTAACCTCCAACCAGGCTCAGGGTGCCCTCGATCTGAAGAAGTCGCCTGCGCTTCCCTGGCTGGCACAGTTCTCAACGCCGAAGCTGGACATGGAGGAGATAGAGACGTTTCTGCGGAAAACGGCCGAGGCCGCGCCGGTCAGCAAGGAGGCTGAGGCTCTCAAGGAGCGTGCCCGCATGCAACGGCGCAGCGTTGTTGCCAAAGATCTAGCCGCGGAGGTGGGAAAGGTTTCGGCCTTCCTCAATACTGTCAATGATGTGGGATTCGACGTCCTTGCGGCAGAGCAGGTCCTTGGTCGCGACAAGGTTCTTCCTTTAGTCGCGTTCCGCGTGTTCCAGGAGCACGATATTTTCGGCAAAACGGAGATTGACGAGAACGCATTCGTCGCCTTCGTCTCGCAAATCACCAAGGGCTACGTCAAGGACAACCCTTATCACAACGATATACACGCGGCGGATGTGCTGCAGATGTGTCATTACATGTTGTCCGCGGGCGGAGTGCAAAGGATAGCAAAGCTGGCCCCGCTGGACGTGGCGGCGCTGCTGCTCTCCGCGATAATTCACGACTACAAGCATCCGGGGGTGACAAACGGGTTCTTGATCAACTCTGGCAACGATCTGGCTGTTGCCTACAACGACAAATCAGTGTTGGAGAGCTACCACGTCAGCGAGGCCTTCAAATTAATGTCGAAGGACAAGAACTGCGACCTTTTCAAGAATCTGACCAACAACGAGCGTCTGCTGATGCGGAAGCGAATAATAAGCTGCGTGCTGGCGACGGACATGGCTCAGCACAATGGGATGATGCTCAAATTGCACAACCTGATCATAACCCACGGCATCCATCGCGGCAAGAATAACGCGCGCATCATAAGTCCGAAGGAAGAGTTCGAGTGCAAACAGTTCGTGCTGGACCTGTGCCTGCACGTGTCGGACTGCGGGAACCCGTGCCGCGACTTCCCCGTCTACAAGGGCCTCGTCATTAGATTGATGGAGGAGTTCGGCAGACAGGGGGACATAGAGAAAGGACTGAAACTGCCGGTATCTTTCCTCTGCGACCGGGCCACTATCAACGTGCCCAGCTCGCAGATCGGCTACATCTCCGGCATCACCAAGCCCATGATCAGCATGTTTGTGGAAATATTCCCCGCTACAATGGTCTTCATTGACAATCTCCTTAAGAACGAGCAGGAGTGGCGGAAGGGCGGGAAGAGCTAACAACAACGGATTGTGTCAAGGCTCTGGAGTGCACCTTGATAATAAAAGAAGAGCGATATTTTCCTAAATCGATACTGAGATGCGAGAAACGAAGATTCGCGCAGGTTGCTGAACCAAGTTTCATGTGAAAGTGAGTTGGTTAGGGATTATTTCGAATGAACTCCTCTATGAATTGCTGGAGAACACGTGGCTGGTCCTTGGGGGAGAGGTGCCCGGCGTGGAGGATGCGGTAGAAGGTGAACTTGCCGTAGCTTTTCTTCACGCCGCGGGTTTCCCCGTCCATGACCACGTTGCTCCACGGCGCGCTCACAAAGCCGGAGTTGCCCGTCCAGTCAAGGCTTTCTGCCACCTTCAGTCCTCCCAGATATTGGCACGTGTAGTCCGCATCCCCATACAGGAGGGTAAGTGGATACCCGCTCTGCAGGATGAAGGAGACCTTGGGGGAGTAAGAGATTAACCAGTCCTCGGCGCGGAGCAGGGCGCCCGCAGTCCTGTTCTTGATTGCGAAAGTCTTGCAGCACACCCCGAGATCAGTCTGCGTGTTCCGGTCGTTGAAGAAATCGCGCACCGCCACAGCCTCCTCCCCGAACTCACGATTCAGCTCTATGTTCATCGAATTGGTAAGATTCGCCGCATCATCCTTATTGTCGTTCATTTCGCTGGAGATCTCGTAGGAGCCCAGGCGGTCGAAGAGCACGAAAATTCGGCAGAGAAGCGGGGTGATCGTGTACTTAAGATATTGGTAGAGTCCGAAGATGCCCTTCATATAGAGGTAGGCTGCGTCGAGCATGAATTGCGTCTCGGCGTCGATCCAGGCCCCGTCGATAAACGCCCCGCGGAAATTAATCTCCGGGTCCTTCTTCTTGATCAGATACTCGCTCACGGCAGGCACATAGTGGCCGGCGTAGCTGACACCGGAGACGTAGAAGGGACGACCCTTGAGGGCAGGCTCCTTCTGAAACAGAGCATGCAGCATGCGGTAGACGTTCTCGGCCACACAGTTTCCGTCCCTGCAGTACGTCGACGCGTCCTTCGCCTTGCTGAATCCCACGCCCACCGGCTGGTCCACGTAGATCAGATCAGACTTGTTGCACCACGAATATATGTTATAGACAATCGAGCCTTTCTCGTTGGCGACGTAGGGACCGTTCTCGAGCAGCAGGTTATATTCGCCACTGGTGCCAGGACCGCCGGCCATGTAGAGGATGACGGGGGCGGTGGCGTTCTTGTCGCGAGACTTGAAGTGGATGTAGAACATCGTGTCCCCGCCGTTCCCCAGGTCTATAGGACCGCTCGTCCAGTCCTCGGTGGGAAAGATGCGTGTCTGGCACAGGGTCCAGAGCATGCAGCAGAGGATCGTGGTTTGCATCGTAGTTCTCATCATTATTATTAATCTTTTGCTTTTCCGTCTGCTATTTTCTATGATATCTCCGCGATTGCTGCGGACACAGAAGGCGCTGCGTATTATATACTATTACTTGCAAAGTGCGTTTTTTACGGTCTTATAGCCCTTCACACCATCATGCCAGCAAATATTCGCTGACGCAAACATCCTCTCTCAAACATAATGTCTCACATATCTTCCAATCGTTTCATATCCGCAAATTAGTCTTCAGCCTTCTTGCGCTTGTGCCCTTCCGTGTCAGCGTGGCCCTGACATTCGGCCAGAACAGTCTGCAGCTGCTCGATGGCCGCATCTCTCGCAGCGATCATGCTCTTGGCCCGACGTGTGAGCTCCAGCAGCCGCTTCACCACCGGGTTGCCGCCCGTCTGTCCCTCCTTCTTTTCCTACCGTGGGGGTGCTGATGTGTCGGATACCTCCGCGTGGTGCGTCAGGCTCTGGGTCAGTGTCTTGATCTGGTACTCATGTTCCCTCAGCTTCAACTTAGCGAACGAGAACTCCTTGCCGCGGGAGAAGTCCGATTTGCCTACACCGCTTCGTGCGCGAACCTTACGCAGCGACGTAATCTCCTCCTGGAACCGCACCAGCGAGTCGGCAATCTCCGCGTTTTCCCTCCTCAGCCTCGACAGCTCCGACCTCTCTCCCTCCAGTTCTTTCAAAGCCGTCCTGCATTTCTACCGGGCGAATCGTGGCAGATCGGTACCGAGAGCTCCTGGGAAAATCGTTGCTGCTCCTCCGCTAGCTTGGCGTTTTCGCCGCTGAGTCGTTCGTTCTCCATCCGCAGTCTTAGCAGCTCGCCGCGCATTTTTTCCATCTGCAGCCCTTCCTCTCCAACCGCGCTCGAAGCCTGCACCGTCCCGCCAAGCGACACTTTCAGCGTATTCTCCAGCGTCCCCATCCTCTTCAAAAGCACCGTCTCACGAATCTTCAGCTCGTCTCTTTGCGACTCCAGATCCGCCTTCTCCTTCCGGAATGTCTCCTCCTTCGTTCTTATCTGGGCTTCGAGTGTTGCGAACTGCTCGTTCTTGCCCGCAAGCTCTGCCCTCACCTGTTCCAGAAGCGCACTGCTATGCTCGATAGCCTTCACCTTCTCTTCCCCTCCCTCGACCGTAGATACCACTTTGCCAATCTGCTCAGGCCTGCTCTTCCTCTCCTCCTCATACATCTTCACCCTGTGCCCAATTTCTGCCCTCAGCTCCCTGATCACCGGCTCCATGTCCTCCAGCTTTGCCTTCGCCGCCTCGTTCTCCGCCGTCAGCCTCTTGCACTCCCCCTTCAGCTGCGCGACTTCCCGCGAGTTTTCCAGCCGCTGGGACTCCAGTGCCTGCTTGAGGTAGTCGGCCTCTTTCGTGGCGAACTCTACGTACGCTGCAAAATGCGTGTGCATGTCGTCGACCACCTTCTGGTTGGCGTTGGCCAGCGTCTCTCCGTCCGTCTGCTGCTTCTCTGATACTGACTTGAGGCGGGCGATTTGCTCGCGGCAACTTTGTATCTCTGCATCCCTGTCCTGGAGTCGCTGTACGGCCTCGACGTCGGTCCTGATCTCTTCAGCCTGCAGTTTGCGGAACTCCTCAGCCGCGTCTTCGAGCTCTCGTAGCTTTTCGGCGTGGATCACCGCCAAACCATTGACTGCCCCACCCTCAAAGATGAGCGCGAACTGCTGGTCGAACCTCTCGAAAATGGACTCGCAAGACTTCAGCTTCCCGGCCAGCTCCGCCACCTTCTCCCTCAGCGAGTTGTTAACGATTCTGTAGTTCTCGCAGGTGATCCTGAGCGCGGCGTTCTCTCCGGCGAAGACGTCCTTCTCCCCGCATACCATCGAAGTCTTGGCGCCGTTGCCATCACTCTTCTTTTCGTCCTCACTGCCTGCAGCCGTCCATTTCCGCATTGTCTCCCTGCAGTTCTCATCCATCTCTGATATCATCCTCTACCCCAGTTTCGTTTGCCACCGACATACACTCTGCTTGTCAGCGGTGTCCGCCAGCTCAGATCGCAGTCCTGCGAGCGTATCCACCAGTCTGTGCAGCTCGTCCTTCAGCAGCGCGTTCTGTCCCTCGTACATCTTCGCCAGTGCCATGCACTTCTTCGTCTCCGTCTCGTTCCGACTGAGCTGCTGCCTCAGTTCTGTGGCAGACTCACCGGACTTGCGGGCCTCGGCCTCTGCTGAATCCTTGAGTGTGGCCCGCAGCTGATCCGACTGCTCCTGGGCTTTCGACTGTGTCTCGCCGAGCCTCTTCTGCAGCTCCGCGACCTGTTTCCCGCAGGCGTCCGCCTGGGTCTGCCAGAATTTAGCCTCCTCCTTTGCGCGCTGCAGCTTGCCCTCCCGTCGCTTTGCAGTCTCCTTCATCTCATTCAGCTCGGTCTCCGCAGGTGCCGCAGACCCCACACCCGGAACAGCCACCTTCTGCAGCGAGGCGAGCAGCTGGGAAGAATTCGCCGAGAAGGTCTCGTAGAACTTCTCCGACGAGTTGATGTTTCGAACCAGATCCTGGACCCGCTCGACAACCTGGACGGAATATTGGTCCCTCCGTCGGAGCTCCTCCTCGTAGAATCGCCTCATCTTCTCCTCGTCCAGCGCCGTCGCCGAAATCCTACATGTCAGGTCCACGATTATCCCATACAGCATCTTAAGATTCGACCGGAGCCTCTCATTTTCCGCGGCCACCTGCATGAACTTCTCCTGCAGCGCCCCCACCGAGTCGTCCTCCGTCATCTGTATTATCGTTCTCGCCTTGTCTGTTGCCATGGCAGCAGATTCCATCAGGTCAGGCCTGTGTGCGGACAGAAGTTCCTCGTAAGCCTTCTTCTGCACCTCCAGCAGCCGGGACTGGCTTTCCACTTCTCTACGGCAAATCGTGGCTCCGTTCCTGATACCTTCTGAGGGAGGACGTCTGGGCCTCGAGTCGTGCGCTATTCCGCTTGGTTTCCTCCAGTTTCTTGAGACTTAGATCGTGGACACCGAGGAGGGTCGTGTATCGGTCATACAGCGATTCCAGGTCCATGCGTTCCCCTGCTCTATTCGTGTGTGTGAGATTAATGCTAAGACGTACATCTGAACGCGATACTTCTCTTCAACCAGCTCGCGCATCGCCGTCTCCTTGTCGTGGTACCGCTGCAGTTCGGTATTTGCCTTCGATAGTTCGTGGTCCTTCGTCTCCAGCTGCGTTTTCAGCTCCGCTCTATTTAGCGTGGCCAGTCTTGAATCGTACTCTGCATCCACCCTGTAGTCCAGCTTGCCTTGAAGAATGTGCAGCGATTTCTCACACTCTGTGGACTTGGAACTGAGCTCGCCCTTCAGCCGCTCGATCACGACCTCGGCCGCTGTCTGCGACTCCTGTGTCTGTCTGAGGCGATCAGCGGTCTCTCGCAGCTGACGAAGGGTGGCCGCCTTTTCCGTGAAGAGCTGCTCGACCCGCAGCTTCTCCGAGTTCCTCAGGGCGTCGTACGAGTCCTGGGTCGCCTCCAGGGTCGACTGTGCGCTTTCCAGCTGCTTCCTCAGCTCCGAGGCCGCGTGCTGCGACTCGTGAAGACTCGCCGTGACATCGTCGAGAAGCTTGGCGGTCTTCTCGCCCGTCTCATATGCGGTCCTGGCACTCTGTCTGAGGAACTCCGCCTGTCCCTCCGCCACCTCCAGCTTTCCCTTCGCTATCTTCCCCTCCTCCGTGGCCAGACGAAGCTCGTTCGCAAGTCTTTCGTTGTCCCTTTGGAGTCCCGCGACCTTCGACTCGAGATCAGTCTGCCTAGCAACGATCTTGCCGTCTGAGTCGACCCCGCTCGCCGTGGCTTCGTCGCGGAGACGACGCTTTTCCTGCTGGATCCACAGCAGCTGGCACTGCACCTCGGTCCGCTCCCGCGCGAGTTCCTCGAGCTTTTTCGACAGCTCCGCGCTGCGCTTGCCCGCCTCCGAGATCACGCCATCTACGGGTCGGTCGCAGATTCTCTCACCTTTATCGTGGACAGCCTGCTGCAGTGCGGATACGGATTTCTCCGCGAGAGCGAGGGCGGAATCCTTCGCGTGGAGCAGCTGTTCGGCCTGTTGCAGCTTTGTCTCTATTTCGGAGCGAATAAAGGCCATTGCACGATACCAAGGTGAGACACCGTCAACAAGAGTTCTTGCGCCTCCATTGGCCCGCTGGTCATATTATATATGTATATAAGCTGGTTAGCCGCATTCTAAGCAGCCTTGAATTTAGCACACACTATGCCGCGCAGAAGAGCACGCTGCGAAATATGCAGAAAATAGTATCGCAACCAGGATCTTCTTCGCTATTATAGACTGTGGTGGCTCAGATGGCCGGCGCCCTGGGCACCGAACAGATCGTCGTCGCCCGGCTGTGGCTCGGCTTCGAGTCCAGGCAGTTCCTACTCGATTTCAGCGGGAGAGAGATGATACAAGTTGTGCCTCCGCATCCGCCATCGCGTCCTCGGTCCCGTTGTTGTTCTCGGCCTCTGCTTCCACCCCGGGCTCCGGCTCGCCCCTCCCGTCGCCGTCAGATTGTGCAGCCTCACCCGCGGGGACGCCACCATCCGCCGCCCCCTCCCCGCCGCCG
>QFZN01007143.1_pt1 | contig 11642 bp, 13 predicted proteins | sample 1740101 | NCBI WGS metagenome assembly QFZN01 (sample SAMN09210849, study PRJNA391713) | Ciliate metagenome, whole genome shotgun sequencing project. | isolation source: combination of 50 Heterometopus sp. ciliate cells from an enrichment culture... | host: Heterometopus sp. ...
TGAACCAAGGTGAAACTCATTTCTTCTTTAGCGAAAAGAAGAAACGATTTTCAATTTCAAAGAAGAACCGCCAAGTGGGCTTTTTACAAAGCCGCCCCCCTTGGAACCCCTCCTAAACCATGAGGTTAAGCCACATAGGGACAAAAAGGATATGCGGTTTCTATTCGTCGTACTAAGTATCGCTACAATGCGCAAGGGTGGGTGCACACAAACATCTTCGTAATCATCGGACAGAGAACGCAGCAAGCATCTTAGTAGTCGTCGTACAGAGAGCGCAGCCAATATCTTCTATATCGTCGTACAATCAGCGCGACCACGAAGTGGAGCGCGTGTCTTCCGCCGCAAGGCGGCTAGAGGATAGAGCGAAGCGGCATTTAAGCGGGTTTTCAAAGGGCGGCTAGCCCTTTGACGTCTTATTCTCTACGGAAATCGCTAAAAACCAGCTCTCTTTTCCACGCGGAAAAGAGAACCGGTTGTTAGCAAGTATAAAACCAGCAGCGTCCGCCCGGGCGCATCGGAGGCAAACATGCTGCTCGACATTATTAACATCGAGAAAGTACGCAGAGCCATAGTATATTGCGGCGTTATTCTGGCTGTGCTTTTTATTCAAAATATAATTCTGGCACGTATTCCTATTCTGAGTGTACGTGCGTTTATCGTGCCAATTATTGTAGTTGCCGTAGGTTTTTTCGAAGGCGGCATGTGGGGCGGGATTTTCGGACTTGTTATGGGATTTTTTTGCGATATGAGCTTGAATGACTCTCCCGTTCTGCTGACGGTGGTATTCCCGATTGTCGGCTTTGTTGCGGGTTCCATGGCAATGTTTTTTGTGAATAAACGTTTTTTCTCTTTCTTTTTCATTAGCTTGGCGGCGCTTGTATTAACGGCGATTTGCCAGATGTTCAAGTTCATTGCAATTGCGGACGCAAACTTTTTACCGGTTCTTATAACGGCGGGTCTTCAGACTTTATGGTCTCTTCCGTTCACATTTGCTATATACTATCCATGCCGCGCGCTTTCGGGCGTTGATTTGAGCAAATGAGTCTCTGCGAAAGGATCGGTCACAAATATGGATAAGATAATTAAGCCGTGGCGCTTGGCTGCACTCATAATCATTATAATCTCGTTGATGACCATTTTTTTGATTACGATTTATCGCCTTCAGATTATTGACGGTGCCGCATACTATGCCCAGTCCGAAAACAGTATAGTGACCACGAGAACTATCGCGGCAGCGCGTGGAAACATTCTTGACCGTTATGGCCGCGTTCTGGTTTCAAATAAAGTCTGCAACAACCTTACTATCAACTCCGACCAGCTGTTTGAACAGCCGGACCCCAACGCCATTATACTTGAGCTCGTGAAGGACGTTGAGGACTCAGGGAACACATACACGGATACGCTTCCAATAACGAAGGAAGCTCCTTTTGAATTCGTTTCGGATATGACGGATTTGCAGCAGACGAGGCTTCGAGCTTATCTAAAGGCGAACAAGCTGCCGGAATCAACAAGTGCTGTTGAACTGATGGCATTTTTCAGAAATACGTTCAAAATCGATGACAACTACACCTCGGAGCAGATGCGAACCATCGCGGGTGTCCGATATGAAATAAAAATTCGCTATGTTATTAACACATCGGATTATGTTTTCGCGGAAAATGTCAGCATGGATCTGCTTACAAAGCTGATGGAGAACAATGTTCCAGGCTTTGTGGTTGAGTCATCCTATATACGTGAGTACAACACCACATATGCAGCTCAGCTTCTGGGATATGTGGGCATGATGAATGAGGACGAATATAAAGAGTACAAGAATGACGGTTATTCGCTCAATGCTTATGTTGGTAAGGATGGCTCCGAAAAGGCGTTTGAATCTTATCTTCACGGAACTGATGGGGAAGCGGTTGTGACAACCACACGAGGCGGAACCATTATCAGTACCAAATACACTACGGAACCTGTTCCGGGCAACAATATTTATCTGACAATCGATCTGGGACTACAAGAAGCCGCGGAAAATTCGCTGAGCAGCTTCATCACGGAGCAGAACAAACAGCGTGTAATCGATAACAAAACATATGAGGAGCAAGGCCTCACAAAAAAAGTCAAGGATATGATATCCGGAGGCGCGGTTGTTGCCATTAATGTCAAAACGGGCGAACCGCTATGTATTGCAAGCTACCCGTCCTTCAACCCGAACACTCTTTTGAGTGATTATTCAGAGCTTTTAAAGGATAAAGGAGCGCCGCTTTTCAATCGCGCACTCGACGGTACCTATGCACCGGGTTCCACTTTCAAGCCGGTTACGGCGATTGCGGCTCTCGATCAGGGAATCGTCAATACAGGAACAACGATTTATGATAAAGGCATATTCACCAAATATGAGGATCAGGGCTATGCCCCAACCTGCTGGCTATATCCGCTCGGAAGCCATGGTTATGTAAATGCGGCGAAGGCAATCGAGGTTTCCTGCAACTACTATTTCTATACAATTGGAGATAAGCTTGGGATTGACAAACTTTCAGAATATGCAAAGCGTTTCGGACTGGGTGAGGCAACAGGAATTGAGCTTCCCGAAAACACGGGAGTAATGGCTACTCAGGCTTATAAGCTTAAAACCACCGGCACTCAGTGGTATTCTGGAGATACTCTTCAAGCGGCTATCGGCCAGTCCTACAGTGTGTTTTCACCGCTTCAACTGGCAAACTATATAGCTACGGTTGCAAATGGCGGAACACGTTATAATGCATCAATTTTGAAATCTGCCAGAAGCTATGATTACTCACAGAGCGTTTTCGAGCGTACACCGACTGTTGCGTCAACTATTGGGGTTGATAAGTCTTATTTCGATGCCGTACATACCGGGATGTACAATGTTGCAAACGCATCTGACGGTACAGCATATTCTATTTTCGGGAACTATCCGGTCAAGGTGGCAGCAAAAACGGGCACAGCGCAGATCGGCGAAGCAATTACAAATAACGGCGTATTTGTCTGTTATGCTCCTTATGACGATCCTGAAATCGCAGTTGCGGTCGTCGTTGAGAAGGGCTACGCAGGAAGCGCAATCGGAAGCATAGCGAGAGATGTGCTGGATTACTATTTCAACTTTAAAAACAGCTCAGTTTCAAAAGAAACGGAAAACTCTCTGCTGAAATAAAGGCACTTTATGTTGCGCTTTTGCACATACTAGTGTATAATAACTAAACGGCATGGCATAATTACCATAATCTGCCGTAATATTCTGAAAGGATGAAGGCCATGAATATCGCTCTTATGGCGCATGACAACAAAAAGGAGCTAATGGTGCAGTTTTGCATAGCTTATTGCGGAACCTTATCCGAACACTCAATTTGTGCAACCGCTACCACCGGACGTCTGGTTGCTGAGGCGACCGGTCTTCCGATAACCTTATATCTAAGTGCTTCGCAGGGAGGAAGTCAGCAGATCAAATCCCGTATTGCGTACAATGAAATTGACCTTGTGCTATATTTCTGGGATTCCTCAAGCAGTGATGATGACAAAGAGGTAGTAGCCATTTCACGTGCCTGTGACCAGCACAGCATTCCCTTTGCTTCGAATGTTGCAACCGCTGAGGTTCTCATTCAGGGATTAAAGCGCGGTGACCTTGGCTGGCGCGATATAGTGAATCCCAAAAAGTGATTTTATAAAAGTTATTCGTAACGCTCTCGTCCCTTAGCGGGAGAGGGCGTTATTGACGTTATGAGCTATGATATTAATCACCAATTAACCTGATTATAAAAAGCAGACCGTCTTCGTTTGACTTCGTCATTCTCCTTGACGGGCGGCAGTTCGTCTACGTCATCATCCTTGGCAGGCATAAAACATCCTCGTTTTATATTTCATTTTTTGAAATGAAGATTAGTAAACAACATCGAAAGGAATTATCATATATGGAGAGAATAAAACCCCGTACCTTATCGGGATTTATGGAGCTTCTGCCCGAGAAACAGGCACAGTTGGAGCGTATAACGGAAACGCTCCGCAAGACTTATTCGCTCTATGGTTTTACGGCGCTTGACACACCGATTATTGAGGCCTCCGAGGTCCTGCTGGCAAAAGGCGGCGGGGAGACGGAAAAGCAGATTTACCGCTTTACTAAGGGTGATGCGGATTTATCCTTGCGCTTTGACCTTACGGTTCCGCTTGCAAAATATGTTGCACTCAATTATGGTCAGCTCACATTCCCGTTTAGACGCTATCAGATAGGCAAGGTCTTCAGAGGCGAGAGAGCGCAACGCGGACGCTTCCGTGAGTTTTATCAGGCGGATATTGACATCATAGGAGACGGCGAACTCGACATTATGAATGAGGCGGAAATACCCGCTATTATATACCGCACATTTACGACGCTGGGGCTGAACAAGTTTATAATCCGCGTCAACAATCGAAAGGTTTTAAACGGCTTCTTTGCCATAATGGGTTTTTCCGACAAAGCGGCAGCCATCATGCATACCATAGACAAGCTCGACAAAATCGGTGAAGAGAAATGCCGTGTCCAGCTTTGCGAGGACGGGGCAACAGATACCGCTGCAAATGAGATTATGGAATTTATAGCTATTTCCGGCACAAGTGTGGAAAAGCTTGAAAAGCTTAGAAAATATCAAGGCAGGAACGAAATCTTTGATGCAGGCCTTTCGGAGCTTGCGACAGTTGCCGGAAACTTACCGGAATTTGGTGTCCCGGAGTCAAATTTTGAAATTGACTTGACCATTGCGAGAGGGCTTGACTACTATACGGGAACAGTCTATGAAACAACACTGCTTGACCATCCGGAAATTGGCTCTGTCTGCTCCGGAGGACGATACGATAATCTTGCGGGGTACTACACAGACAAGAAGCTTCCCGGAGTGGGAATATCAATCGGGCTTACGCGATTGTTCTACGTTCTGGAAGAGCAGGGAATGCTTTCGGAGGATGTAATAACTTCTCCTGCCGACGTGCTGATAATCCCGATGACGGAGGATATCTCCAAAGCCATATCCACCGCTACACTGCTGCGTGAGCGCGGCATCCGCACCCAGCTCTACAGCGAGAATAAAAAGTTCAAGGCGAAAATCAGCTATGCAGATAAAATCGGCGTCCCGTTTGTTGTTTTCATCGGTGACGATGAAATCCGGGACGGCGTTATTAAAGTTAAGGATATGCGGAGCGGCGAACAGGTATCCGAAGAAGCGGTGACCGCCTCGGAGAGAATTATGGCGGAAATCGACCGGCGTAATTTGGGCCGCGTTATTAAGGATTAGATATACCGAATTGTTATTGCCCGTGATAAACAAATAAAGGAAGGTTAATTTTTATGTTCCAATCCCGTACTCACAACTGTAATGAGCTCCGCCTTGAAGACGCGGGGAAGCAGGTTAAAATCGTCGGCTGGATGGAAAATGTTCGCGAAGTGAGCGGAAGCCTTGCATTCGTGATTGTACGCGACTTTTACGGCACTACTCAGGCGGTGCTTGAAACCGAAGACTTTATTAAGCTCGTGCGGGACATTACCCGCGAGTCCACCATCAGCATAGAGGGCACTGTGCGCGAACGTGCCAGCAAGAACCCAAAGCTTCCAACCGGTGACATTGAAATAGTTCCCGAAAAAATTGAAGTGCTGGGACGCTGCCGCTATAACGAGCTACCTTTCCAGATAAATCACAGCCGCGAAGCCGACGAAAGCACGCGGCTTAAATATCGCTATCTGGATCTTCGCAATCCAGAAGTAAAAAACAATATCGTTCTTCGCTGCAATGTGGTTGCCGCTCTGCGACAGAGCATGACGGAGCACGGATTTTTGGAGATAACCACTCCGATTTTAACCGCCTCCTCTCCGGAGGGTGCGCGTGATTATCTGGTTCCCGCCCGTAACCATCCGGGAAAGTTCTATGCACTTCCTCAGGCACCTCAGCAGTTTAAGCAGCTTTTAATGACCTCCGGATTTGACCGCTATTTCCAGATTGCTCCATGTTTCCGTGACGAGGACGCGAGAGCCGATCGCTCTCCCGGCGAGTTCTATCAGCTTGATATGGAGATGGCCTTTGCCAATCAAGAGGATGTTTTCTCGGTTTTGGAGGACGTTCTGCCTCCAATTTTCGCAAAGTTCGGTAAGTATAATGTCGCCTCTGAAGCCCCGTTTAAGAGGATTTCCTTCAATGACGCTATGGAGACCTACGGTTCGGACAAGCCCGATCTTCGCATAGACCTCCTCGTTCGCGATGTTACGGAAATACTCTCGAACTGTGGCTTTGAGCCCTTTGCGGGAAATGTCGTAAAGGCTGTTGTCGTGCCGGAATTTACGCAGACGCGCAAGTTTATAGACAAGCTTGTTGCCGATGTTGAGGTTCAGTCCGGCAACAAGGCATTTTGGTTCCGCCTGGACGAAAATAACGAACTTGTCGGCGGAATTTCAAAATTCCTCGCCGAAGGCAAGGATGCCATCATTGCGGCGGTTGACCTCAAGCCCGGCTGCTTTGTCGGCCTCACCGCAGGAAAACAGCTTGCTGCTCAAAAAACCGCAGGTGTGCTTCGCAAAATGCTGGGAAGCTCGCTTCCGGGACATATGGACACCGAACGCTATGAATTCTGCTGGATTGTGGATTTCCCGATGTATGAGATTGGCGAGGAATCAGGCGAGTTGGAGTTTTGCCACAATCCGTTTTCCATGCCGAACGGCGGTTTGGAAATACTGAATAAAGCCAAGACAGGCGAATTTGACCCGCTTGACATTACCGCATATCAGTACGATTTGGTTTGCAACGGCGTTGAGCTGTCCTCGGGCGCGGTGCGAAATCACGACCCCGAAATTATGGTTAAAGCCTTTGAGCTCGTCCGCATGGGCGAGGATGATGTCAAAGCCAAATTCCCCGCAATGTACAACGCTTTCAGCTACGGAGCTCCTCCACACGCCGGCATTGCGCCGGGAGTTGACCGCATGGTAATGCTCCTTGCAGGCGAGGACTGCATTCGCGAGATTATTCCGTTCCCAATGAATAAAAACGCTCAAGATCTTATGATGGGCGCTCCGTCCACAGTCGAGCCGAAGCAGCTCCGCGAGCTTAACATTGCGATAATTGCAAAGGAATAGAGAGAGTAGATCATCATCCGTCACGGCTTCGCAGTGTCACGTCCCACCGATGGGAAGAGCATATTAAGAATGGAGCTAAAGGCTTCTCCTGGCGGAAGCTGTAGCCGAAGGAAGTTGATGAGGGTCATTCATTGGCAATTAAAGACATAAGCAGCACTGATAATAACCCGATGGAGGAGACTTCACAATGAGATATGCACATACCAATATCATTGCAAAAGACAGCACAAAATTAATTGATTTTTACAAGGAAGTTTTGGACTGTAGGAGCATCGGAGAGACAAGAAATCTGAGTGGTGATTGGCTTGACGGTATGACCGGTATAAAAAATTCTCATATCGTCGGGGAGCACTTGTGTTTACCCGGTTATGATGACAAGCATCCAACAATTGAAATCTTTTCTTATGATGAAATGATTGCAAATAATAGCCATAAAATTAATCAATGCGGAATTGCCCACATAGCGTTTGAAGTTGAAAACGTAGCGGCTACATTAGAAAAATTATTAAATGCAGGTGGGGGACAACTTGGCGAACTGGTGTCTGCCGATTATGAAGACGGAAGAAAAGCGCAATTTGTATACGCGACAGATATTGAAGGAAATATTATAGAACTGCAAAGTTGGTTTTAACATTCAGCTGCAATACGATGGTTTTCCTTATTATTACGATAGGAGATGCTCGCATTGAATAGAAAAATTGGAATGTACAGCTCCATTATCAATATTTTGGCGGTTTTTGGGTTTGCTATTTGCATGCTTGTTGGAACTAATTTCGGAAGCTATATAGCAAGTATGTTTATAGCATTTGGATTTGTCCCGATGATGTGCTGTTTTAGGGAATACAGTTCACCGGAAAATAGAGCGGCAGGAAATACAGCCATGATTTTTGCCGGAGCATATGCTGTATTCATTTTAGCGGTATATTTTGCGCAGTTGACATCGGTGAGACTTGCGGTATTAAATGAACAGGCAACACAATTAATTGATTATCAAAAATTCGGATTATTCTTCAGCTATGATTTGCTGGGCTATGGGTTAATGGCACTTTCAACATTTTTCGCAGGACTTACAATCAAACTAAAAATAAAAGCAGACAAGTGGCTCAAATGGCTCCTCATTATCCACGGAGTATTCTTTTTCAGCTGCATTATTATGCCGATGCTGGGTTTGTTCAGCCCTGATATGCAGGGGGCAACATGGATTGGAACGGCTGTTCTGGAATTTTGGTGCATTTATTTCATTCCCGTTGGAATACTGTCATTCATGTATTTTAAAAGGCAAACACTATTGTATGAGTAGTGACATATATCATTCGAGAATTACGTTGTCGAAAATAATCCGATGTAGGAGCTTTTGAGATGAATACGACGAAAATTCTGAAATATCTGTCTGACTTAGAGGCGCATAATGAGCGCGAATGGTACCATGCAAATAAAAAACAACACCAAGATGCATGTGCGGAATTTGAAAGCTTAATACAGGCGTTTATCTTTGAAATCGGAAAAACAGACCCCGTCATTCTGCAAAACAATCCGAAGGATTTGACATTCAAGCTTGTTCGGGATATTAGATTCAGCAATGATAAATCCCCTTACAATCCATCTTTCAGAGCACATATTGGGTCACAGGGAAAACTTCCGATTCCTGTTGGATATTTTATTTCCATTCGTCCGGGCAATCGTTCTTTCATCGGTGGTGGGCTTTTTGCGGATGTTTTTCAAGATGCAACTGCATTGGTGAGAGATTATATTGTCGAACACGGCGAAGAATGGCAATCCATTATCACGGCAAAACCTTTTATAGAAAATTTTCAAGTGAAGGGTGAGGCCTTAAAGAATGTTCCCCGCGGATATGGTAAGGAGCACCCTCAAGCAGAATACTTAAAGAATAAAAGCTGGTATTTGGAGTATCCGATAGCGGATGACTTGATAAAGAACAGCGATAATTTCATAAAAGAAGCAACAGAGAAATTTGTGCTTATGCAGCCTTTTAATGCTTTTATTAACCAAGCACTGAAAGCTTTTCAAATGCTGGAGCGACCATAAATAAACGAGTACAATTAAGAAGGTCAATAATGCTTAAAGAGAAACATGAAGGTAGAATTCTGGTGATATACAGCCTCGCGTTTTATTCAATATGGGCATCATTTGTACTTTGCTTAAGTCCCCAAATCACTTTGCTGCGGAGTGATTTGCTGGCTGAAGTTATAAAAACAGCGATATTTAAAAACTTGGTATGGACGATTCCCGCCATTATTCTAGTTAAGCACTACAATGAAAGTGTTTTGATTTCTCTTAAAGAGATGTTTACAAACAAGGTAAATTGGCTGAAATATCTCCCGATTTTCATCGTTTTTACCGTTTACATATTGATTGGCAGTTTCATTAATTATGGAACACTGGCAATTTCTCCGAGCTTTAAATATTCCGATTTGATAGCTCTTTTATTTGTCGGAATCACAGAGGAAATGGTTTTCAGAGGCTGGCTTATTAACGCAAGTATAAAAGGCTGCACAAAGAAACAAACCTGGCTGCTGATCATATTGAACGCCGTTATGTTTTTGCTGATTCATATGCCAACATGGATTAGGGAAGGAACTTTGATTAGCAACTTTGCAAATTTAAGCTTTCTTTGTATCCTTGGCCTCAGTATTTTGTTTAGCCTTGCCTTTATAAAAAGCAAGAGTATATTAGTTCCGATTTCTTTGCATATGTACTGGGACTTGCTCATGTTTTTGTTTATTTGAAAAATAAACGGAAGCGCAGTGTGAAATAACGGTTTAGGGCGGAGGTAGCTTCTGTTGTCACATATAGAGTTGTCCCAAAGCGACGATTTACCGATGAAAATACTGATATTTGCAGAGGGTACTATTTTTAAGCCTAAATCATTCTTCACTCTATATCACCACAAGTCATATCTGCCAATTGGAAACTGCAAGAATTTGATAGACGAGTGGAGCCGCCAAGGTGCTGAGATATTTTATTGTACCTCCAGAAAAGGAAAGCAAGCATTAGAGATTGCAAACATTTTGAAGCGTAACAGTTTTGCGGGAACAAAGCTTTACTATAGAAGCAAAGGGCAAAAATACAAAGATTTAGTAGAGCTGGCTAAACCAAATATTTTGATTGAGGATGATTGCCGCAGTATTGGCGGAAGCTGGCAAATGTGTATCACTTATACAGATAAAAAACTCAAGAAAGAAATTACCTCAATTGTAGTAAAAGAGTTTAAAGGGATTGATGATTTACCGAAAAGCATGACAGAATTACAACAATACAATGAACATAATTTCAATCGACGGTAATCATCGAGAGGCGGTGCCGGCATATGGCTTTAAAACTTTACACATTTGGGGTAAAGGATATCAGCGAATATGAGGCTTACGCTGAGCGGTGTTTTTCTTCAACGCTAACTGGCTTTGAGAAAGTGAACTGCATAGACCAGACGCACGCATAAAGGAATTTTTGGTATAACACTGGGCGTTCTAAACCAAAGGCTGGAGAAAACAATATGGGAAACAGACCTGTTTTAGACCAAAATCTTGACGCAGCTACTTTTCGCAGCTACTATTACCTAAAAGAAGAGCTAGTTGATTTTTGCAGGAAAACGGGATTGCAAACAACCGGTGGAAAAATAGATATCACTGAACGAATTGCACATTTTCTTAATACCGTAGAAAATCTTTCGGAGCATTTTTCAACAAGAGCACTAGCGACTCATGATACTGGGACAATTAATGAATCAAGTATAATCGAGGATAATTTTGCCTGCTCAGTAAAGCATAGAGCTTTTTTCAAACAAGAGATTGGCAACAATTTTTCTTTTAATGTTACATTTCAAAAATGGCTGAAGGCGAATACCGGCAAAACATATAAGGAAGCGATTGACGCCTATTATCAGATCTTAGCAGAAAAGAAAAATGGTAAGACAATCATAGATAGACAATTTGAGTATAACACTTATATCAGAGACTTTTTTGCTGATAATTCAGGCAGTTCACTTGGTGATGCTATCAAATGTTGGAAATATAAAAAGGGGCTGCAAGGACATAACCGCTATGAAAAAGCGGATTTAATTGCTCTTACATAGAGGCTGGTATTTCGACATCGTTTTAATAAAAAGACAGTACTTGCAAGGAATACCGCATATGATTTCGAAAGGTCGCTCATTGGGGATAAAGAGTATCGGCGGATATGAGGTTTTCGTTAGTTTTATGAACTATGATTCCATTTGGAAGGAATGCATGTCGAAATTGAAAGAGTACTTATGAAAAAACACAAATTTCTTATTTTGGCAGCTATAGTTGAAATATTGTTGATTACCAGTATCAGCGTTGCTGCGGCGTTTAGCGGGTTTACATTTTGCCTGTTTTATAATTTGATTTATGGGATTGTATTAAGTACCATTTTACCAATAGCCTTAATATTCAAAGAAGGAAATGATTTTGCCTCTGTAGGAGTTAAAAAATTTGGGCTAAGGCAAATTTTAGTTGTTTCAATATTTATTGCCTTTTCGTTAGGCGGTCAAATTATTCCTAAGCTAATGAAT
>QFZN01007153.1_pt1 | contig 11641 bp, 9 predicted proteins | sample 1740101 | NCBI WGS metagenome assembly QFZN01 (sample SAMN09210849, study PRJNA391713) | Ciliate metagenome, whole genome shotgun sequencing project. | isolation source: combination of 50 Heterometopus sp. ciliate cells from an enrichment culture... | host: Heterometopus sp. ...
CCAACACCCCAAAACCCCATGGGGCTTGCGACGCTGAAACACTCGCACATATCATACAGTACTATTTCTCAATCTGCGATTATACATTGGTCACCGCCCGCAGCCGTCTGGTCGGCACCTTTTTCGTCGTGAGTGTTTCGAACAGTTTCTTCTGCATCTCGCCGTTATTACGTTTCTGTCCGGCCGTATGCGACTGGCTCAGACTCTTTCCTCTATGTTGCGGCTTGGGAGTGCCCGGACAGCCGCGAGTCGACTGGGTCCTCTGCGGTCCGCGGGCCCTTATTGTCCGCTCAAACGTCGCCATGCTAGGAGTCCGCGCGCACGACTTGCTAAAGATGCCTTTGAGGACCGGGTCGCCGGACTGGAGGAGGAGGAACTCGGCGGTCAGCCTCCGCGAAACGTTCTTCGGATTCTCTGAAGGCTGTCGCCAGACGCCCATCCTCTGTAGCATGATCTTCTTCGGTTCCTGCTTTGCTGGAGTGATCGAGGGCTTGCACTCGGGATTGCACCTGCCCTTGTTCTTGAGGACGATGTTAGCAAAAAGTCGGACCGGACGCGGGGCCCGAGACTTCTCAGCCGACAGGTGCGGCTTTGCACCCGCGCTCTTCTCCTTCTTGGGCGTCTCGTTGCTTCTCTGCATGTTGTTAATGAAGCGCTCGATAAGCTTTCCGCGACCAACATCGCCCCGCCCCACGGTGTCGTAGGTCTGCAGCATAAACTCGCGACAATCCGCGTTGCCCGCTCTTCTTGCTGGTTTGGAGACCTGCACCTCCACAGCCTTGTGCGGCAGCTCCTTCTGCAGCGTCCGCGGGTCCAGCGTTCGCGCCATCCACGTAAGGCTATCGGCGACGGGCTCCTCCTCGTCCAGGTTTTCCTTCTCCCCAGTCGCGGGGGTGAGAACTTGCTTTGCCCGGATGTAGTCAACACACCCGCTGACCACAAGACCCGGGATAAAACCGCGCACATCCTGACACTGTGCTAATCCTTCGAGCACGACCGCCATCAACCCGAGCTCACGATCCGCTTGGTCCTCGACCCACGTCGGAATCGGCAGCGCGTTTCCCGGCTGGAACGCATATGCGTTCGGCGAGTTGTCCACGATTATCACATCTTTCAGGTCGCGGCCCAGCTGCGACAGGTCTTTTACATAGCCGTTGGAGGTGAGAGTGCAGTGTTCGCGGAAGAGCCGGAAATCGGCGCAGTGGGCGGGGTCCAGGACGTCCAGCAGCGGGTCCGCATACTGGGAGAGCGAGGCTGTGTACACCACCAATTCGAGGACGTTGCTCATCCGATACATGAATTCGTCCAGGCCAGGTCGTTTCCTCACGTACACGGTGTGAATGTGGCCCTCTACCGTGATCTATCATGGGGTGAGGCCTCGTTCCATACAGGCATGACGATGTTAGCGCACTCGAGCTGCTGGAAAGAACTGTGGACCAAGGTCTCATCCAGATCCAGCACCAGAGTCTTCCGGGGGCGGCGCTGCGGCGGCAGAAACGGCCTCGTTGGAGCGCCGGCAGCATTGCTAGCCGCAAAATGCATGCAAACGGGAATACGGAGCGGGGACAGGACGTTGCGCCGCGGCCGGGTGGTCGTTAGAGCAGATCATCTGGGCGATGATGCATCGGAGAGGCGTGGGGCGGGCTGGAGTGGATGGTGAGGATGAGCCTTGTTCGGGTCCGGGGGAATCGTGCAGAGTGGCTGCGAGTCTAGGAGATAGATAGAGAAAACGTACCTGGCGTTGGAAGGTCTAACAGCGGCGGTTTTCATCTTTGGCGTATGTATGATGATGGGGTTTAAGCTGCCTGATGTTTTGTGCGGCTTCCGCGGCTGTATCGTGCACGAGCATGCAGAATCTTGCGGGGTGCTCATGTTTCGACAATGGGAATTTATTAATATTAAGATATCAGGGTTAATCAGAATCATGAGAAGATCGCCAGAACGCGCGAAGCATCAGTCCAATCGCGGATAGAGCCAGTGCGTGTTCACAGCACCTTATCTTTACGTATAATATTGGTGGCTGTATGAAATACACACATTGAGCATCTCGGAGAGCGGATGAATTATATAAGTCTGAGATTTATTGATGTTTCTTGCATAGTTAGTATACGCTTAGTGTGTGAATATGTGGCTATGCTGAGCGTCTATTAGAATGGCACAAGAGCCGGACTTTGGAGGCCAGTGCCGATCCCTGCGGGCGCCGATATTTGGAATTAAAATTTTGCTATATATAAGTAGGGCGAGCACTAGGATCTCGTCCTACGAATTAATCCCATCAAAACAAACTTCTTCGAAACACTTAACTAAGCAAAATAATACAAAATTCCTATCGACGGATGTCTGGGTTCTCGCAACGATGAAGAACGCAGCAAGGCGCGATATGCCATGCGAGTCGCCACGGATCATGGATGTTTGAATGCAACCGGCGTTTCCTCTACCCAGGAAACATGTTTGTCTCAGTGCTGACTACTAACTCCACATCATAATGCTGGGGAACTTCCCCGGTCAAGATTGGCACACCCGGGCCGAACTAAATTGCTCGACTGCCCGCGATTGTGCGACCCAAATTCTTTCACGGCCTGAGTCAAGCAGGACTACCCGCTGAACTTAAGCGTATCAGTAAGCGGAGGAAAAGAAACTAACTAAGATTGCCTCAGTATCGGCGAGTGAAGAGGCAAGAGCCCAAGGGCAAATCGCGGATCTCTACGGTCCGAGACGTGTCCCCTCAGCCGGCTGATTGCAGCCGAAAGGACGGCCAAGGCTCTGAAAGGGGCCACCAGAGAGGGTTATAGTCCCGTCGCCGTCCCTACGGCTAAGCCAGACGCCAGGCCAGAGTAGAGCTGTCTGGTAACGCAGCTTGAACAGGAGGTATCTATCTTCTAAGGCTAAATACGTGCGAGAAACCGATAGCAAACTAGTACTGCGAAGGAAAGACCAACACTCTGAAAAGAGAGTTAACCATGAAATCGATAGGGAGGAAGCGGTGCTCTGGCCGAATGCGTCCTCGCCCAAAGGCCCGCCAGCGCAGGCGCCCCGCGGAACTCCAAGGGCACGCGTTCGACGCTGTCGGTCCCTTTTCGGCAAAGACTGTAGCGGGATGAAATGGCGCCGGGAGAGAAGCCTGTCTGGTGATAGATAATATTATCGCAGACAGTGTGCCTCCTGGGGCCGTTTGAGGGGCTGCGGCGATCCCGCGAATCGGAGGAGCACCGTCCCGTCTGGAAACACGGACCAAGGAGTCTAGCATATGTGCAAGTGAAACAGTGGCAAACTGTGTCGCGAAATTAACGTGAAAGGTGCCAGACGCAAGTTGCAGCACCGGCCGACCTGCCCTTGCGGCAGGCGTGAGCACGAGCACATCTGCTAGGACCAGATAGTTGGTGAACTATGCCTGGACAGGGTGAAGTCTCCTCAACGGGAGATGGAGGCTCGTAGCGATACTGACGTGCAAATCGTTCGTCGGATCTGGGCATAGGGGCGAAAGACCAATCGAACCAACTAGTAGCTGGTTCCCTCCGAAATTTCCTTCAGGAAAGCGGGGACCATTTCAGTTCTGTGATGTAGCGTCGTCTTCTAGGTTTTGCGCGTCTTCGGATACGCTGCCTTCTAAGCAAGCGAAGTCGCAGGCTGTGTAGTTCGCTTAGGTGAACTCACAGGGAAATGCGGGTCCTTAGTTGGCCACCGTGGTAAGCACGGACGGCGATGAGGGATGAACCTAACGTCTGGTTAAGGCGCCTAAGTGATCGCCAATAGATCCCAAGAAGGTGTGGATTGGCCTAGACAGCAGGTAGGTGGCCTTAGTAGTCGGCATCCTCTAAGGAGTGTGTGACAACTCTCCTGATTAGCTAATCCGCCCTGAAAATTGATGGCGCTTAAGCGATCCGCCGATACCAGACCGTCCACGCAAACATAGGCGTGGCCGTGTAGGAGGGCGTGGCCGTCGCGGCGATGTTCTCACGTGAGTGGGGGCGGAACGGCGGCTAGTGCAGATCTTGGTGGTAGTAGCAATTATTCGGATGCGAACTCCGAAGGCCGAAGTGGAGATGGTTTCCGCAACACTGACAATCAGTTGTGGGTCACTCGGTCCTAAGGCCAGTGGTAACTCTGATCACCGCCGCTCTGGTGCGGCGCTGGCCGAAAGGGAATGAGGTTAATATTCCTCAAGCGTTCCTCGATATTGCTGGTAACATCTCGTCCTTTCAAGACGCCAACGCGTGCCGCTGGAAGAGCTTTCGTCTCTTTTTAACAGCCACCGGACCTGGGAACGGATTGCCCGTAGAGCAGGTTCGTCGACTGGAATAGCATCCTCCTGCTTCTGGATGCAGCTGTGCACGGGGTGGCCCCTGAAAATTGGAAGGACCGCAGTCGCGGAACGGCCGTACCTAATCCGCAGCAGGTCTCCTAGGTGAGTAGCCTCTGGCCGATAGAATAAAGTAGGTAAGGGAAATCGGCAAAATAGACCCGTAACTTCGGGATAAGGATTGGCTTCGACGATTGGGTGCGGCTCGCTGCGCCAAACACAATCGCTAAGGAGCTGGAGCGACCAGGGGAACCCGACTGTTTAATAAAAACACAGCATTGTGAAGGCCAGAAATGGTGTTGACACAATGTGATTTCTGCCCAGTGCTTGTATGTGACCGTGGTGAAAGCCGCTTAAGCACAGGTTAACGGCGGGAGCATTATTGCGCCCTTAAAGTACCGAAGCTGCCATTTAAATGATGGTGGCCTGAACGGATTAACGAGGTTCCCACTGTCCCTATCTACTATCTAGCGAAACCACAACCAAGGGCAAGGGCTTGGCGGAATCAGCGGGGATATACGATCCTGTTGAGCTTGACTTTAGCCTGATTCTGGAACTTCCCAGTCCGCGACGTAGCGAGGCGGGAGCCCATGGCTACCCTGTGAAAGACCGCCTCGCGGATAAGGGAGTCCTCACTCCGTCACCGAGTCAGCGTATGTTGCGTCCGTAAGGGACTCCGCGGAGGACACAGTCAGGTGGGGAGTTTGGTCGGGGCGGCACATCTGCGAAAACTAAGCAGTTGTCCTAAGGTGGGCTCACGGTGGACAGACCCTCCGGTTGACTAAAAGGGGAAAAGCCCGCTTAACTTCCACTTCCAGTAAGAGTGGGAGTTGCTAACGCATGGCCTAACGATAGTTAATGTTTCCAAAGATGAAACTTAACCTGACAGAAAAGTTACCACAGGAAAATTGGTCTATGGCAGGCACTATCTCCAAAGGTTCCTGCCGCTTGATACATGATAACGGCTCTTCCTAGCGTAGAGGCCAAGAGAATCTCTAAGCGTAGGATTGTTCACCCTTCAAAAGGGAACGTGGCCGGGTTTAGACCGTCGTGAGACAGGTCAGTTTTAACCTGCTGATGATCGCGTCGCAACAGTAGGACTTATTATTCCCAAAACAACATGAGGCCCGGATCTATGGCTGCGCGGTCGGCTGACAAGCCGGTGCCGCACCGCTACATCCGTGAGTTAAAGGCTGAACGCCTCTAAGCCTGAAACTTTGCTGGAAACGACGCAAATTTTAAGCTTTCCGAGACGCTAAATGCCAGATGAAAGTCCGGCACATCTCCCCGCAAATGCCAACGCGGCCGGGAAAAAAGCCGCGGCGGTTTGCGCACTTATTGTACAAAAGCTTAAAAGAAGATCGTTCGTAGACGACCTAAACGGGACGGGGTGTTGTACGTCCAAATAACAGATGGGCTAAGACTTCCCTCTTCCCGCGATCTTCCTGCCCGGCTATCTCTGCTGGGGTCCAGTACCATGTTGTTGCCATTATATATATGGTTATTCATGTCTAACTTTTGCTTTAAATTCAGGTGTGATGCGTGCATTAAGACCGACGTAGGTTCCAACTATTGCGCACAAGGATGAATAAGAGTTATTTACGTTAGCGTAGTGATATTATTCTTGCAATACTATAGTGCGACATTTTGCTATAATAGTAATAGATAAGATTAGCCGCAAATGGACATCAGTCCTCTTGCAATGATGCAGCAGATACCAAAGATGAGCGCAACGGTTTCGCTGATGATGGCCGAGATGAGCGACCGCAACCTGAAGTGCAAGAAGTCCAAGCCTCACGTGACCAAGTTCCTCTCCTCCCTTCACTCCATCCTTGAGGTACTACTATACAGGCCGATAACCTATCGCACGATTAGAGCGGATCGCACTCTGACACTATCTGTTGGATCGAGAACGGCAAACAGTTTTGCGTGGCCGACTCGATTCGCTTCGCCGAAACCGTTCTGCCGAAGTACTTCCGACACAACAACTACGCCACGTTCGTTCGGCAGGTTCGTTGTCTCCTTCCAGCAGTTGTTTAGCTTAACATATACGGGTTCAGGAAGGGCAAACAGGGGGTGTGTGACCTCTTCGCACATCAGATGTTCGAGCGGGGACGGCCCGAGATGCTGCGCTTCATTGAGCGGAACCAGAAGAAGAAGCCGGTAGTCACCTCCACCCAGGGCTCATCCGAGAACGAGCTGCCCTCCGAGGCCTCCTCCTCAGACCCCCTAAAGCTGAAGCCCAAGTTCGAGCCCCGCTACGACGCCCTTTCCGAGCTGCTAATGCGCGAGGTTCAGACACTCCAGACGCAGCAGACGGAACTCGAGACCAAGCTGCGACTCTTCCGCTACCAGAACGAGGTCCAAGACATGTCCTTCCAGATGTCTCTAAATCAACAGTGCAGGAAGTACGCTCAAACTGCGTAATCGCCCCCATAGAGAACAGGACGAGAAGATCGGCGGCCTCGTTGTCTACATCATAAACCAATACATGGCGCAAGACATGTTGGAGTGCGGTTCGCTGCGTATGATCTGAGTTTGCGAAATAGTTAGCATTGGACGAGGTCGCAACGCTGAACGGAGCGATAAAGAGCTGGCTGGGTCACTCGGCGCTTTCGGCCAGCTCGAACCACCACCAGCTGCAATACCCTAACGCAATCTGCGCCTCCTTCCTCGTCTACAAGTTCTTCACCACCTACCAGATCCGATGCAACCCCCTGTCCGGCGACGGCAGGTCGAGACTGGACGTTGTGAGCAAAGACTTCATCGCGTGGGTGCGCAAGTTTGTCCAGAAGAATCGGATCTACTTCCCGCACGTGGAGACTCTGTTCTCGCGGCTGATCTACTGCGTAGTGCCGGTGTCGGCCGGAACGCTGGAATCGGGCTACTACGCCGAGGAGGAGGAGGACTCCGCAAGACGCGACTACGTGCTGCAGATGAAGAAGGGTTTAATGTCGGCGATGGAGAGCAGGAAGCAGACGGCCGAAGAACGGGAGCTGGATGTTGTCCACGGTCTGATGGAGGCGACAGAATGAGTCTAGAATGGTTTAAAAGCTATCAGACAGGAGTGCGTTAATGCTGTCGTATGATATACAATCTTAAACACGCGCGCACACATGGAGAACTTACATAAAAGTGCTGCGTAGGATGATATAGAAAGGTCGTTCCGACAGGGAGACAGAATGATGTACTATAATATGCAAGCAAACATGGATCTTATATTATTACATATCGTGCTAAAGAGAACTGACCTAAATTCTTCTAATGGCGCAGCCACAAAGCGAGGACGAACGTATTTCCGCCGCTTGCGACCCCTTAGTAATTTTGCACAACGTGGTCTCGGACATATCCAAGATCGGGCCCAACAAGGTCTTCGAGGAGCACAAGGTGAACATCCTCTACGAGCTCGTGACCGGTCTCAAGGTTTCCTCTTTCGCTGCTCACCCTTCTGCCTAGAAGCTGTCCGAACGCAAGAGTCCCCTTATCGTCCAGGTCGTCAATGAGGCCTTTTACTCCAAGCTCCGCAACCTCCTTCTCGACAAGGACAAGAACATACGGGAGACGATAATCCGCATCTACCGATATACTAGTGTCAAGCCGCAGGCCTTCACGTTCATGGTCCAGAGCCACATTCCGCTGCTCATCTCTCGCTGTCTCGAACGTGACGCCAAGCAGAACTTCCTCATGGAACGTTTCCAGGCCCTCAAATTTATCTCGCACTGGGTCGAGACCGACCCCTTGACCGTGCCGCGAGTCTTCTTCCAGAGTCTGGTAGCAATAGCCACCCACACTGCGGAGGACCAGATCAAAAAGCCGGTGATCGAGATCCTCCGCAAAGGCTCCATCTTCTGCACCAGCACCTGTGCCTGGGCCGGCGGCCTTAATGTACTGATAGAGAGCGTGATCGACCCGGGGTGCGCGGACATATCGGAAAGCATCGTGCTGACCTTGCTGTATCTCATCAATGAGCCAAGGACTCGGTCCTATCTCCGGCCGTATGTCGACCTGGGATATCTGCTCTCCATCTTCACCGAAATCGGCGGCAGCGAGAAGGACATGAAGAAAGAGCAACAGAGTCGGCTGGAGGTCCAGCTGCTCTTGGGACGTCGTGCCGTTGTTACGCTAATGAAGAACTGGAGCGGTCTGATCTATTTAACAGCGGACCCGAACGGCCTGCGGAGTCTGGTGCAGGCGCTGGACCAGCCAATTCGTCCCATGGTGAAGCGGGTGATATTCGACATCTTCTTCGACGTGTTCAACATAAATATGTCATACGACGAGGACAGGACGAAGGGGAGCCTGAAGATCGTGAACTCTGATAACCTGCTGAACACGTACATGATAATGGTGATCCAGGCGTTCAACCTCTGCGGGATATACGATGTGCTTATCAAGATCGCGACCTCAACGGAAAACGTGCTCACCGAGAAGGCACAGCAACTCCTCAAGAAATTCATGCAGCTCTCCTCCATTCTCCTTCCCGTCGAGCCCAAGTTCCTCTCCCTCATCGAGCTTGCCTCCGATTTCAAGTCGGCAGACCCGTCGCTCCGCTTCCGCGCCTCAAAGACGCTGCGCGAACTGGGCGATTGCTACAAGCAGACAACAACCATCACGCCCGAGTTCAAAAAGAACATGTCTGATTACTTCCTCAAGTCGGTCGAGTTCACCATTTCCACACCGCTGGGCGTCCCCTATACCTCCCAGCTCAAGAGCATCTGGAGGCCATTGCGCGCCGAGATGGACTATGACCTAGACAGCTCGGGGTTCATCGGACTGCTGAACTCAACGGGCGTGGCGGAGTCCAAGAACAACACCTGCAAGTGGGACTGGTTCAAAATTCTGGAACTGTTCGAGACCCACATGCAGAAGCCTGTGCGCATGAAAGAGGCCCTCAACGTCAAGTTCATCAAGCCGCTTCTCAAGTACTACCAGCCCGGCAAGAACAAATTCGTCGAGGAGGCCTGGGTATTATCACGCATTTCCATAACTCCGTTAGGCGCCCGAGAACTTCATGCACGCAAAGGTGGGCTATTACATGATCAAGAGCCTGCTGACGACGAAGAAGGGTCGCATGTCACTCGCAGTTTCCCAAAGCGTATCCCCCACGTGGCCAACTCGGATTAGGACAAGATGATCACGAAGAAGAGCTTCCTCAGCTACTATGCGGAACAGCTGAGTCTCGAGGTGGCATATATGAAGTCGGTCCAGGACGGCTGCAAGATGCCGGAGGGAGAACGCTACTTCCGCAAGGACCGGCTGCTGTACACGATGGCGCGCGAATATGTGTCGTGGATCGGACTCTTCACCCAGAGCAAGAACGGCATCGAGCTTCTCCGCAACAGCGACGTCTTCAATCAGCTCAAGAAGCTGGCTGACCACTCTGGTCTCAGCGACTATCTTTGCATGATCATCATTAACAGCTTCGACTACAGGTCGGATGACGAGCCCCGGAACATCCTCCAGCTTTGGATGGAGAACGGGTCGAGCGACCTTGTTCTCTACATCATCGAGCACCTCCGCATCCTTTACCGCAGCGGTCTCAACACCTTCTCTTCCTGGTGCATTGACATCCTCGTCACCCAAATCTACGCCAAGGACGTGCAGATCGCCCTGAAGGCAATAAGCGTGTTGAAGGAGGTGTGCGAGAACGACGAGCTCATGCATGCGCTGCTGACAAAGTGGCCACAGATCGACAAGCTGCAGCTGGGCGGCGACTCCTTCCTCGCCCGCTTCCTCCGCACCGAGACCGGCGTGAAGTTCTTCCAAGAGTTCAACTGGATCGACGGGGCCATCAAGCGCTGGGTCGATAAGGGCAACCTTGACTACGTCGAGCTCATTGAGCGCACCATATACACCGAACTGAACATAAAGGACCTGACGACGAAGGAGGACAACCTGCAGCTGCACATCCCGGTAGACTGTCCTCTGGATGTGCGGAACGATGTAATTTTCCCCGTGCAAGAGCCGTTGATAGACAAAAGTGTTCAGAAGACTGCCGTTTGTGATTCTGATAAACATTGAGACGTCGTTCCGAGAGACTTATTACACCAGCATGCTGCAGACCTACCTGCAGGCCGACGACTCGCTGAATCAGGTGCTGGTGGGGAAGATAATTGGGAAGAAGGCGCACATCGAGCCGCTGCCGATCGAGAACGCACACATCATCAGCTGCTGTCTCCGACTTGGCGCCAAGTCTGTGGACAACTACGGCCGCGTCGTCAACGAGGAGTTCTGGACCCGTTGCGACTACAACGACAGGAAGAGCGCGCAGAAGGGAGCCGACGACTGTCTCTACGTCGAGAAGTCGGGCGTCACCTTCTATTTCCAGGTGAGCAAGGGGAGCGAGACGCTGTGTCTCAAGTCTATCACCTACAAGGTCGACATCATCCCCAAGACGTAACTTGCGCTCTCTCGATAGCCCAGCTGTAGATTGATAGAGAAGTCTATCCCGACACACCTGTTTGGCGAGCTGGCCAAAACTTCGCTGGGCGCCGATATCATCGACAAGAGCCAGGCGATGAAGACGCTCGTGGCGCAGATCTTGGACCCGGAGGCGCCACTGCTGCAGAAGCGGGCCTCGCTCTGGGCCATCGGCCACATTGGGAGCAGTGAGAGTGGACTGGAACTGATAACGAAGACCGACATAGTGTCCAGCATAATCGCGTTGGCAGAGAGCTCGGAGTGCCTTTCGCTCAGAGGGACATCGTTGTACGCACTGGGACTGATATCCAAGACGTTGGGCGGTAAGCGGCTCCTGAGCAGGTATGAGTGGCAGTCGCACTCGCAGCTGGGCGCCATCGTGTGTCTGCCAAAAGACGTGAAGAAGTTCTTTGCGATCGCCCCCATTGAGTATAAGGGCGACCTCACGCGCAACCCCGATGCTTGCAAGCGCATGGAGGACGTTGTCAGTCTGTATAGCCTGTCGGAGGATAAACAGAAGGTGCTCAAGCTCATCGGGAACCTGAGCAATCACGTGACACAGAAGGCGGCCCTGCCCGAGCTGAAGAAACTGAGCCAGAAGAGCCCGGACCTGTTTCTGGACGTGAGCCTGTTCCATTGCACGGTGATGATGCTGACGTACTACGGGTTCAAGTTGCAGGTGCGCCGCTACGTTTTCCAGCTGTTCGAGAAGCTGCTCTCCCTGCCTGCCTTCCTCGCCGACTACAGTCGGGTCGCCTCCCAGAAACCCCTCCCTCTGCCCCCGCCTCCTCCTCCCGCTAAGCAACAATAACTCATCTCTCTTTCTCATTTCCTCTGTACCCTACGACGTGCTGATACTAACGCATTGCTATGCAATGCTTGTTCACCTCCCACGGGGTTTTGGGGTTTTGGGGTGTTGGG
>QFZN01007164.1_pt1 | contig 11637 bp, 7 predicted proteins | sample 1740101 | NCBI WGS metagenome assembly QFZN01 (sample SAMN09210849, study PRJNA391713) | Ciliate metagenome, whole genome shotgun sequencing project. | isolation source: combination of 50 Heterometopus sp. ciliate cells from an enrichment culture... | host: Heterometopus sp. ...
AGAACGGTCATCTTGCGGTGGGATACGGATCGATTGACAGATTGAATATAATGATCGGGAGCGAACGGATATCTATATAGGTTATACTGCGAGTGCGTAAATATCATTATAAACATGGGAAACAAGCCCAGCAAGACCCTATACGACATCATGGATAAGCTGCTCCCACAGAGCCAGTCCCAACGCTTCGACCTCAGTCTGCTGACTCTGTGCGAGAAGCCAATGTCGGACAGTCTGAAGGACCGGGTCATCACCAAAATATTCAAATCAGCAGATATCCAGGCCTTCGAGAATGATATGCATCTCAACGTCCCCCGCGACCTCTATACCGACGAGCGCGAGTCCAAGAAGCGGAAGTACCGAGAGATGCTGCACCAGTCGCTCTTGGTCGCCGGACACGAGCGTCATCCACAGATGGATTCAACTCTTCGGGCGCTCGAGGAGTCGCCCCTCCAGCGGCTGGACCCTGCGCTGTCTTTTACCAATGCAAGAGTGAAGGACTTCCTCTGCCTGCTGATGTTCCTGCGCAGCCTGAACTCTTCAGCTCAGGTCTCGCCGTCCTTCGAGGCCAAACTGGCTCAGTGTCTGACGGGGGAGCCGGCCGCCGGGAAAAACACGGCCCAGAGTGCCGGCGCATCTGCAGCACTGAGTTTCGCCAGCCTCTTGCTCGATCCCAAGCAGATATCTCGCGAGCCCCAGATCTTGGCCCAGGCCCTCCAGCTGTTCCGCGACGTTCCTCCGCTCTCTCTATACGGCTGGACAAGACAGGCCCTGGCGATCGAACAGTCCATCGGGAAGATAAAGGCCTGTCTCCTGTACCTAATCGAGAACGAAACCCGCGAGCTGATGCAGGGGGCGATTCTGACGTTGTGCTATATTGGACTGGCCTGCGGATCAATCGAGAACCTGCTGTTGGGACTGCTTTACGCACACAACAAGCACGTGGACATGGCCCCACACGCAGTCAGCGAGGTCATCGAGCGTCTGGAGTCGCTGCCCGCGGGGATGACCAGTCTTGCCGCCAATATGCCCGAACTCGACCCAGCAGCCGTCCAGGACAGGGTCGCCTTCGAGCAGCTCTACCTCTCACCGAGCAAGGACGCGAAGGGCGAGGAACATTCTCTGTCCTCATGCACAGACGGGGAATTCGTCTATGTGTACTCCGCGGTATACGGACTCGTGGTTCTGGGCGCAGGGAGGAGCCGGATCCGCGGGAAAGTGTACGGCACAGTAGCGTGCCAACAGCCGGTGCGACTGCTGACCGTAAATCGAAAGCTCTATGCGGTTGGCAAGAATGTGCTGTACAGACTCAGTCCCAAGACCGGACAGCTCAAGGAGACCCGGAAGTCCGTCTGCGTCCCCAAGGCCGCCGCCTTCTGTCTCTGTTCCACTAAGGGATACATCGTGGGGTACGCGAAGGTCGATCCGCTCAAGGACAAGGAGGGCTGCTTTGGCGAGGTCGCCTACTTCGACCCCAAGTCTAAATCCACAGTAAAGAAGTTCGCCGTCGAGCATTCCGTGGGCGAGGTAAGAGAAATTGTGGCCTGTGGCGACCTCGTGATCCTGATCGGCGGAACCCACTACGTCATCATCGATCTTCCTCACGCGAAGAAACTGAAGGAGGGCGCCTGCGGACTGCTCGAGAAGGGGACGATTTGCGCGGACCCGGCCACCGGGGACCTCTTCGCCGTTTTCGCAGAGTCCCCTACCGAAGGTCTTCAGCTGGCCAAGCTCCACGCTATTCCAATTCAAGACAACGAGTCGGACTCGCTGGACCTGGCCGAGAAGACGGAGGAGACCAGAAGGGCCGACCCGGGGAAAACAAAGCGGGAGGTCGCATCGCTGCTCGGCTTCTATGTTCCCCTGGTGAAAGAGGCCAAGTCTGTCGCCGGGTCCAGGGAGGGCGACGCCGCACCCTGGGCGCGAATGCTCGAAATCCTGGTGGCTCGCGCCAAGAGAGGCGTATTGGCAGCCCGCGTCTCGACCCTCGAGCGGCCCGAGGAAATCTTCGGTGCCTTCAAGGCTCCCCTGGGCGTGCACCTCAGCGGCAAGTGCTTCGACACCCAGATCGACCTCCTTGAATTCTTCCTCCTCAATGCCAACTCGAAGGCCAGCGACGTTTCCGCATCCAACAGCTACCTCTCGAACGCGATATCGGTGCTAAGTCTCCTGAACCTGCACATACAAGAATTGCAGAGGTGCGAACTGAGCCTGACGGAGTGTGCGGGGAAGGCGGTGGCGCAGAAGTGTCTGGCCTGCATTCAGGGCACCGTCAAGTCTATCATCTCGCAGCCTGACAAAGCTATTCCTGCCTCAGCCGACCCCAAGCTCCGACTAAAGCTTATCTGTGTGTGTGAATTGCTGCTCGCCACCACCTCCTCGGTTCTGCTTGACAACTCGGCCACGGTTATCGAGAAGGCAAAGGAGTCGCTCAGAGCCATTCTCGCAGGGAGTAAGCCGGACCCAGCGGCACAGGAAAGCGCTGTTGCCGCGGCAACCTGGCTGGGGGTTCAGAAGAACCAGCAGACCATCGCCGGGAGGATAATGGAAAGGGACACGGTTGCTCTAGAAATGCTGGATACTTACTTCGCGGTTGAAGAAAAATATCTGGAGTGTAAGATAGAGGAATTTCTGACCAAACACTCGCCGGGTCTGTGGATATTCGAGATGGCCAAGAACGAGCTCGAGACTGGGATCAGAGGAGTCATCGAGAAGCTGCTGCTGCTGCTATTGTTAGTCCCATATGTGAAGTAATACGTGTAGCACGAATTTGAAGGAGAAGCAATGGGAGGCTCAGGATGTGTTGGCACGCAGCGTGTTCCCACTTCTGCTTCCGAGACTGTACGTTTCCCTTGGGATAACACCCCTGGATAGGAACAAAGCGGTCAGCATCATAAAGACGGGATACGAGAGGTTCAGGGAGTCGCTGGTGCGGGATAAAACCCAGAAGAAGGTCGGGCAGAAGTACTTCTCGTACTGGAAATTCCTCGAGGGGGTCGTCTGGAACGATATGCTACTGTTCTGTTCCGCCAGTCTCGCAGTACCGCCACCGCTTTACGACTCCCCGTAGACAACCTCTCTGCTCGGCATCCCGATGCTGCCGGAACAGAGTCTGCACATTGCCCAGACCATGCTCGAACCCATCCTAACGCTGAAGAGTCTGGTCTCAGCCGTGAAATCTGACAAGGAATGCATGAACGTGGGCAGCGTGCGGGTCAAGGACCCGTTCAACCACCTGCTGAAATTCTACAAGCTCAACAACGGCGCGGTCGCCAAGGGCACCAGCATCGAACGTTGCTTCGAGTTCAAGGGCGACGCCAACGCCGTCCGAATCCGCACCCTCCAGCCTGCCGACCTCCCACCTCCCGCCAGCAACGTGATCTCTATATTGGACGCGCGGACCGGGAACTGTCTCGGCACCATTAACAGGGAGAGCCCGAGATTCAACCAATGCGTGAACAGCACAAACCTGAAGGTGGCGGCGAAGATCTCGAGCGGAGGAGAGTCAAAGGACATGGAATATTCCGGGTGCAAACTGGTTCTTCGGCCGAAGGTAAGTTCTGTGCCGATAAATCGCCGCGTAGTACAAATATGCGCAGAACTCGCTCAAGGACCTGATGCGCCGGCTCGCCTGGACCGCCTGCTTCCTGTGCAAATCCGCGGTCGCACACTTCAACGCCAAAACTCCCGGAGTCACTCGTTCCCAGGCCGATCTCATGGGCACCCTCGTCGCCTCCAGACTGTTTTCTGGCGGCATGGGGGCTAACGTCATGCAAGAGCTTTGTTCGGCGACGTTCAACAAGCAGCTGGCACAGATTGTAGCGGACAGCAACGCAGAGACCGAGGCCGCACAGATCTTCGCCCCGATATCCACCACATGCGACTCAGGCGCGGTTGCAGAGATCTACGCGGGAACGCACCCGGGGATAGAGACGACGATCGCGCGGATACAGAAAGAGACCCGGATGTACAACAGCGTTTCGAAGGGCACGGCGACCAGCGACATGGTGAAATCGGTGTTCGTCCTGCTGCTGAAGATCAACGACGCCGCGCTTGACTTCTTGCAGGTTCTGGACCCTGGCTCGCCTTCCGCCGGAAAAGCCAAGGAGCGCGTCGTCTCTCTGTATTCCCAGGCAAATCAGATGCGTGTCTGGCTCATGGAAAAGAAGCAGCTGGTGGCGAACACTGCGGGGGAGGAAGGATTTGAGAAGAAGTGGCACGAGCTCGTCGAACGTCTTTATGCCAAGATCCGTCTCCTTTCCCGGTTCCGCTTCGCCAGCCTTCAGTCGGAGGCCCGCGGGACCCGTCGGGCTGCCAAGTTGATCCGGACCTCAAACGAGCAGCAGGAAGGCCTATCCGAGACCGAGCTGGTCCGCACAAGACTGAGTCAGTGGAAAGACGTGCAGATCTCGGTCCGAAGGAACGGTGCCGAGCTCTCCCTCGCAGCAGCCGCCATCGAGCTCTTGCAGAGTGACATTCCCCCCGAAACCGTGCTGGCTGAGCTTGAGAAGAGCTATCTCAGAGGCATGACGATATACGGGGCAATGGGCATCTGTGGAACGCTGTTCGCCTCGGTTCCCTCGACCTCCATGCGGATCGACATTGTTGCCTGGGCTATGAGCATGATAAGGAGGGAGGACACGATGGGCTGGGCGCACTCGGATTCACTGAGGATCTGCGGGATGGGATACGAGAAAATGCTGAGGGAACGGTTCTTCAGCTTCATCTCCGACATGCTCGATTACATGGGGAAATCTCGGAACCCCACAGAGCTCTCCTGCTTCCTGGAAGCATTGAGATGGAACTACAGCGGGGCAGATCACCGATCTATCCGCGACTGCGAGCTCTTCCCGAAGCTCACCCACGCGCCCGCCCTGCTTGGCGAACTATGGGGGAAGGAACTCGACTGCGAGGACCGACTGGCGGAACTCTTGCTAGACACCTTCGAGTACGTGGTGATAAGGATTGCCCTGCGCGGCCTGGCGGTGGTTAGTGAGGCTCAGAAGACTGAAGATGCTGCACCATGTTCGCCACATTCTCCGGCCAGTCCGGCGGGCAAATCGGATGACTCGACTGCGTCCACGGTTGTGCTGGTGCAAGAGGTGGTCAACATTCTTACTGGGGAATTGGCGAAGGCAGCAAACAGCTACGAGAACAGCCGCGGGATAGACCCAGTGGTGGCTAATAAGTACGCGGACACCTCGCGCGCGGTGGGGAAGGAAGATGAGGGGAAGTCTGTGGACAAGAAGAAGGTCAAGGCGCTATTCCTCGAGGGCAGCAAGCGGATCTATTCGCCGGACTTCTGCATAAGGATCCTGCGACTGCTGTACCACATCTGCGTGTCCGCGAGCAACGACCCGTCGGGCAAGGCGTACATCCGCCTCATCCTCAAGCAGGCCGACCTCTCCGTTCTCATGAGGCTCCTCGACGTGGGCTCCTCCCACCAGCAGTTCCTCGTTCTTCAGACCATCCCTTATCTGGTCATACTGGCCTATCCCAGTCTTGAGGCTGCCGCAGAGAAGCACCTCGGTCCCAACTCTCCTCGCTACAGTTCCAGTCACATTCTCGACGTGCTCTTCGCATTTGCGCTCGAGAGAAGGGAGGGCATCTGGACCAAGGTGAGGACCACCCGCACTCTGGGCTACGCGCTATCCAAGTGTGTGATCAGAGTGCTTCAGGGCGCGCTGGGGAGCAGGAATGAGTTGGGGGATGCACTGAGGCCGCTGCTCAAGACAGTGCTATTCGGCGACGCGAAGGAGGTGCGGAAACTCCCAGCGGCCAGCCAGAGTCGCCGGTCCCTAGAGCTTTTGCTGTCTGTGGCAGGTGGCGAGTTCGAGAGTCTCCACAAGGGCGCGGTGGGGTTCACAAAGGACAAGAAGGAGTTCGAGGTGGTGGCCTTCGCCAGCCTAAGACTGGATCCTACCCAGGATGCTGTCTGCGAGTGGGAATTCCAGCCGCGGGTTCACGACCAGGTTCTGGTGCATCTTGTGAACGAGGAGGGAACAACACACCAGATGCCGGTGTTCGAGCTCGCCCCCATTGCGCATGTGCCGGAGTACGAGGATATAATGAAAGGCGTGAAGGCGGAGGATATTGTCAAGCTGCTAAGTCTGTTGCTGAGAAGGAGCAAGGCGGTCACCAACGACACATTATCCGAGACTCTCAAGGTCAAGCTCCTGAAAGTGCTCATGCTGCTCCTTAAGTCCCAGAAGGACCTCTCCCGTGCCGTGTTCTCCGAAGAGCTCGTGGTGCTCCTGCTCGGAACCGCGTTGCAGTACCCGAAGATCGACACGAGCAAGTCGCTTCTGATGGCGGAACTGGCGGCAGAGGAAATGCGCAAGCGGGCCAGCCAGGCGGACTACAAGGCGCTGCGGCACACCGAGGGCGCTATCAATTGTGTGGTCCGCAAGGGCAACAAGCTGTTGCTCACCAGTCCTGGCGTAAAGTTCGCCGTCCGGGTCTACGCCCACCTCAACTTTGACCGGCTCAAGTCTGGTGTTGCCTACGAGTACGTGCAGTACAGTCCGAAGCTGGACGCGAAGATGACCGAGGGGAAGGTGCTGTTTGTCGACAAAGATTATGCAGCAAAAGTCGCGCTGGAAGAGATCGCAAAGGGGTGCCAGGCAGTTGTGCTCTCCGTGGGCATCGCGGGGCTGGTGCCTACCCTAAAGGCTCCGGCGGAAATCTCGCTGATCGAGATTGCGGACACCGACATGTTGTGTCTGGACAAAATTGCGCACGAGGTCGAGGAGGTCGCGCAGAAGATGGCCACGCTCTCTCCCGAAGCCATTATGGCTGACTACATGAGCATGCCAAGGAAGAAGGAGGTGAAGGCGAACACTCTAAAGGGGATATTGCAGGAACTGGTGACCTCGGAGGAACGCAACGTGGCGCGGAAGTTCAAGTCGCAGAACGAGATACTGGGCATTCTGGCAATGCAGTCGGAGAAGCGGACCGCCATCTTCCGCGAGGGTCAGGACAACAGTATCACTGAGGAGCGTGCCTCATACAGCCGCGAATATGCGGTCCTTTTCAAGCAAGTCCACGAACAGGGAGAAGAGGGCACACCCGAGTCGTACGCAAGTCTGCTGCATGACCTGCACGTTTTCTACGCGCGACACCTGCTGCTCAGACTGCTGATACGAAACCAGGAGAAGATCGTCCAGATGCCCGTCGAGCTCTACAAGAAGCTCCTCACCTTCCTGTTGATCTCCGCCGCCGAGGCCGACCTCATGAAATACGCGGTTCAGCACAAAGCGCTATCGAAAAGGCTAAACAAGCTCCTGCTGGCAACGCTGAAGCGGCCGGATGCCGTCGACGTTTTCATCAAATGGACCCACGAGCGAGTCATGGACACTGTGTATCGAGGGAGAGTGTTCAGCTACTCGATTTCCAGCACGCCGCAGTCCAAGCTGGAGGAGGGCATATACCTCCCGTTCGTGTGCAGGTACATGAGGTCGATCTTGAGGTTCAAGAACGAGGCCCTCATGACCAGTCGTGGCATTGACTCGTTTATGGACGATATGATGGGCGTGGTCATAGTTGCTGAGAAGGCGGCAGAGAAGTTCAGGGCCATCTCGCTGGTGAGAAAGATCATCGGCAGTGCGGCGAAAATGCTCAACACGCTTCCGGCCCAGGCTGTGGGACGGGTGCTGGGCTGCCAGAGTCTGAAGGCGTTGGCACAGTACTTCAACAAAGCGGAGCGCAAAACTTCGGTCATCTGGCGCACGGCAAACGAGATCTTGATGAAGGCCAACGTCCTCTTCCGCTACGCAACCGCTCTCCACGGCGAGTGGGTGCAGACCTACTACATCAAGAACGCCTTCAACCTGTTTATTGCGTCGGAGGTGATGAAGGAGTTCCCACGACTCACGCTGGTCTCAACCTATATCTGGGGGAAGCACGTGAAGAAGGACCTCAAGGGGAAGGAGACAATGAAAATCGTGACCCCCTCGCCACTATACGACACGCAGTACTGCGTTCTCGTGAATGATCCGCAGGCGCGCTCCCTACAGGTTTCCTCGAAGAAGGCCTCTCATAGTATGCGGAGTCACGAATGTGATAATAGGAATCGCGCTGGTGAGTATCGACCGCGAAGGATGTGCGGAGCTGCCGTCGATCGAGTGCGAGGAGAGCAAGTTCCTCGTTGAGGGCAACCGCTTCTATCTGCACTTCCCTTGCGAGACGTACTCGACCTACGCACTGGGCCTGAACGATGCCGGACAGCTTGGCTTCAAGGACCTGAAATCGTCCGAAGATCCGCGGGTCCTTCCTGAGCTCGCAGGCCTTCAGATCCGAGCCATCATCTCTGCCAACAAGCACACTCATGTATGATGGTTCTTGGCATTTCGACTCTCATAGGTGATCAGCACAAAGGACGCCATGTATTGCACTGGGAAGGGCGAGGGAAGACTGGGCGCGGATGTCTCCGTCTTTTCGCAGTACAAGCCGCACCAAGCATCGGGATGCATCGCGACCAACGGGCCGGCGACGGTGTTTTACGACCAGAAGGCGGGCACCATGTTTGCGATCGGCAGGAACCCGGAACGCATGTTCGGGCCCGAGGCCGTCCTGCTGGCAAATGAGGAGACTATCAAGGCACAAGACCCCAGTGTGACGCAGATATCGGTTTCCAGCGCCCACATGCTTGTGTTGTACAACGAACGGCAGCTCTACGGCTCACCTGGAAGTAAGAAGGAACTATACAGCAACTTTGCTGAGGGCAGCGAGGGTGGCTTCTTCCTCATCAGATTCGGAGAGGAGATTGACAAGATATTCAAGGTGCTGGCAACCGGGTGCGGGACCATCATTCTATGTCTCAGCAGGATCTCAGGCCACCGCGAGCTCTATTCCTTCGGGCTCCCCGGCAGTCCTCTCCTTGGCCAAACTGACCACCAGCTATCAGACGAGTACGGCCGCTTAGAGTATCCTGAGTACTGGGGGTTGTGAATGACGTTGCGTAGAAGCGTGGAGTTCGTGGACCTAATGGGAAACGACCAGATGGCGGCAGCGATCACATCTAACGGCGAGCTGTACACCTGGGGTTGCGGGGCTCTCGGCCTCTTCACAGAGGAGGGCGCCCCGCTGGAGTTCGCGGACCGGCCCACGCAGGTGCTGGCGCTGCTGGGCTTCGCTGTGCTGGAAGTCTCGGTTGGCGCAACCCACATCCTGGCCCTCGTTGCAGACCCTGCTGATCCTACCAGGAAACGAGTCTTCGGCTATGGTGACGGGTCGAAGGGCCAGCTGGGCAAGAAAGGTCCCGACGTCTGCTGGTCCGAGCTGGAGTTCTTCGCAAACAAGAAGCCGTACAGGGTTTGCGCAGGGAATGGCACCTCCTTCGTCTGTTGCGGGGAGGAGGTCAAGGGCACAGTCCACAGGGGCACGACCTGCTGCGTCACCGGAGTTTCCCCGATTCGCGATGTGGTCTACTTCCGAAAGGACGGGAAGGAGGGCTTCCGCTGCTGGTCCAAGGAATGCGTGGGCAGCCTGCCGAGCATCGTGCTGGCAACGAAGAACCCAATCGCAGGGCTGTCGGACAAACCCTGGCCCAACTTTGACGAGATCAAGGTGCAATCTGGCCCTACGGCCGCTGCGATCTGCGGCAGCTGCAAGTCAACCATAGCGAAAGACTGCGCGGTGTACAGGTCCGCGGTGACCGAAGCCCTTGGCGAAACCGTCTGCGAGACCTGCTTCTTCCGCACCCCGACCACTTTCCAGGCGATGGTCTACTACCGTATCTCCTCCGTGGAGCTGGCTGCGACCGAACTGCCGCTGATGTCGATGGGAAGGCTGTACGATGTGGCCAGCGACAGTCTGATCATATCCGTCAACTCGGTGTACAAGTACGAGTTCCCGAGGGCAGTGGTTGCTGCGGTCACCAAGCCTTCGCTCGCCGAGTTCTTGGAAGAGTTCCGGGCCTTCGAGTACAAGCACGACATCGACATACTCGATGTGCTCAACGACTGCTTCATGGAGAAGGACATCAAGATCGAGTCGCTATCCTCGAAGGTGGAACTGCCGCTGAACTTCGTATCGTTGCGATGATAAACGCCCCCTGTAGAAGAAGAAGACGAATCTGCGGAAGTTCTCCGACGAACAGCTGCGTCTGCGTGCCAAGGCCCTCATCAAGCTCAACAAAGTCATCAGGAAGGTGATCGACTACATCGACTTCGGGTCGAAGACGGAGTCCGATGACGACCTCTACACATACTACAACAAGGTCAAGGAGTACATCCTCCTTCGCACGAAGGACCAAATCGCAAAGCAGGTTCTCATGGAGGGCCCACGGATCAAGGGCAAGGTCGACTGCGTCCTCGAACGCTCCAAGGCCTTCAGTCTTAAGGCGCTTGGACAGGTGGACAGCACGGGACAAAGGTCGATATTCGGACAGCTGTGGCAGCAGCTGAAGGGGAAGACGGATCGGTTCAAGAAGCGTCCGCGCAAGATCAAGTTCCCGTTCTCAGTCAAATTCAAGGGCGAGGGCGGCATCGACGCCGGCGGCCTGTTCCGCGAGACCCTCGACCAACTCTGCGACGAGCTCCAGTCCTCCTGTTTGCCGCTGCTCGTCCCCACTCCCAACAACAAGACCGCCTTCGGAGAATTCCGCGAGAAGTGGACCGTGAATCCGTCGGCAACACAAGAACTGAACTTCGAGATGTACACATTCCTCGGGAACCTGATCGGGATGAGCTTCCGCCTGGGCCACCTGCTCCCGCTGAACCTGAGCTCCGTCTTCTGGAAGCGTCTCGCCGGCGAAAAGGTCGACCGCGCCGACCTCCGGGGGGTCGACGCCTACTGTGTGCAATGTCTTGATGACATCGTGAACATCGACAAAAAGGGCGTCGACAGCAAATCCTTCTCCCAGGTCATTGACGACTGCTTCGTCACCCGACTCTCCGACGGCTCCGAGGTCGAGCTGATTAAGAACGGACGCAACGTAAAGATGACATTCGAGAACAGAACAGAGTACGCTGGATTGGTGGAAACGGCGCGACTGGAGGAGGGACAGGCGCAGATCAAGGCGGTGGTGGCAGGCGTGTTCAGCGTGGTTCCGCAGTCTGTCATAAGACTTTACACGTGGCGCGAGCTGGAGTACAAGGTCTGCGGCAAGCCTAGCTTCTCTGTTGATGCCCTCAAGAAGATCACTCGTTACTCGGTATTCGATTCTTCGCCAAGATGTCGTAGGGATGCAGCGAACGCGATGGGTTTATCCAGCATTTCTGGCAGGCGCTGGAGGAGTTCACAGACGAGGAGAGATCGCTGTATCTGCGGTTCGTCTGGGGGAGGTCGCGGATGCCCACGTATACCGACAAATACGTGCACGAGGTCCATTTCAAGCGTTGCGCCAATCCTGATCTCGCTCTGCCCATTGCTCATACATGGTATGAGACGATGCGTGAATATATGTGCGATATAGTGGATTCCAGCTGGACTTGCCGAACTACTCATCGGTGGAGAAGGCCAAGGAGAAGCTGCGATACGCCATTCGCTCGTGCCAGTCGATCGACGCGGATCGGGAGAACTACGAGACCTGGCAGGACTAGCCCTAAATCCTCTTTGCTCACACCACGCTAACGAACTATCATCTTGCTAATTCATTCTCTCTGTGTTTGCGGTGCCGCCTGGCACATGTTACGG
>QFZN01007175.1_pt1 | contig 11625 bp, 19 predicted proteins | sample 1740101 | NCBI WGS metagenome assembly QFZN01 (sample SAMN09210849, study PRJNA391713) | Ciliate metagenome, whole genome shotgun sequencing project. | isolation source: combination of 50 Heterometopus sp. ciliate cells from an enrichment culture... | host: Heterometopus sp. ...
CAACACCCCAACACCCCAACACCCCGAGGATATGAATCGCAGCACACACAGATAGAACAGTGTAACACCTGTGTTAGTAAGCAGTACTGGAAATTAAATTTACATTAGTCGTAGTTAGTGAGAATTTGACAGCGCCGAAAGGTCCATAGGCGTCTGGAGCGAGTTCATCCTAAAGTCGCTTTCGGAGGTGGCGTTCTGGCGGAGTTCGCGCAGACTTTCGCAGTTGGAGGTGAGCCACGGATGTATCAGCAGCTCTTTGACCGTGATCCGCTTCTTCATGTCCTTCTTCAGCATGCTCTTCACGCATTCCTTCGCCTCCTTGGACACGTTCATCCACTCCGGCCCGATGTAGTCTGGCTCCTTGTTTATCGTCTCTCTATTCTCGTGTAACGCATAATGCTATTATACAGAGCAAGCTTGTCCTCTTCTTCCTCCTCGAAGGGGGCGTGGCCGACCAGAAGGATGTAGAGCACGACGCCAAGGCTCCAGATATCAACCGACTTGTCGTAGGATTTCCCCTGGAGCACCTCTGGGGCCGCATAACCGAAGGTGCCGAAGGGCTCCTTGCAGAGTTCGTTGGGTCCGATCATCTTCGACAATCCGAAGTCGACGAGCTTGAGTTCACTCTCATCGGTCTCGTCGACCATCAGCACGTTGTCCAGCTTGATGTCCCGATGGACGATTCCGTAGCTGTGAAGGTAATACAGTGCGGTGGCCATGGAGTGGACGATGGTCCTGGCGCGGGTCTCCGACACCTTGAAGTCACGCTTGTTGAGGTACTCGTAGAGGTCGCCGCCCTGCAATCTTTCCATGACTATGTAGATATAGTCGGGATTCTCGAAGGTGTCGAGGAGACGGATAATGCTGGGATGTTGGCAGAGCTTGAGGATCTCGACCTCGCGTTTGGCCAGGTCCAGCTCCTCGGCGGTCAGCTTCGCCTTCTTCACGATCTTGATGGCCACATTCGCCCCCGTCTGCTTGTGTATCGCAAGTCGCACCAGTCCGAATTTGCCCTTGCCCAGCGGCTTCTTCATATCGTAGAAGTCCGAAAGATTGGTGTAGCCGAGGGCCTCCTTGAGGGCATTCACCCACTTCATCATCTCTTCCCTCTTCAGCGCGTAAAGCACCATCTGACTGTGGCCGAAGAACAGGCGGAACGGGTACAGGGCCAGCTTTTCCTGCACTAGCTCGGGAAGCTCCACACGGATGAAGCTGCCGGTGAGCGAGTACATGCCCTTGTGCTCCGAATCGGCGCGATTGCCGTAGCCTACGACGTGAGTATGAAAAGGTACGATAGAAATGGTTGCCAACGAGCGTGAACCAGTAGCGGTTGAGCGTCTTCTTGTCCGACTTCTCGTAGAGGTACCCTGACGTGTTCTTGGACTTCAGCTTGTCCAGGCATATCTTGCAGTCGTGGTCGGCGACGGAGTCTTTGGCCTCCGAACACTCGCAGCCACAGGCACACACCGTCATGGTTTGCTCCTTCTTGTCCTCCTCCTTCCCCTGAGTCGCACCAGCCCCGTCCCGGACCGTGGACCTCCGCACGCCCTCCAAGTTGATTAGCGGCGAGAGCTGCAGGTCTTCCGCTCCCATCTTGTCAATGAAGGGCACCCGCTTGAACTTAGACTTGGGGAGAGCGGGAACGGCAGGAATGGAGGGGAGAGGATCGACGGGCACGGGGAGCTGGGCAACGTGCGGGGACTCGTCAAGACTGAGGGTGAAGGTGGTCTTGCCGTGCTCTGGCCCTGCAGGTGTGGACGCCTTCAGCTGGTCCTTCCGTCGTGCCGATATGCCCTGCAGCACCGACCGCGAGTCCGTTCCCTTCCGAAGCAACGGACTTATCATCCGGATAGAGGCGAAGGGACTGAGCATCTTCAGCGACTCGAGTTCGGGCGAGGCGAGCAGTTTGGCAGAGGAGGCGGTGGGCGTGCCTTCGGCGGCGTTGGGATGGGGCTCGGGGACCTTGTGGGCAACACAGTATTGTGCCAGGTCATTGTAGACCGCGCACGATCTCCGCAACAGCAGGAACATCTATTCGGGCGTTACGCAACCGCTGAATAATACGCAGAGGAAGATGGTGGAGGAGACCTTCTCGGTGAGTTCGGCGAACTCCGAGAAGACGAGCGTTGGGCGGTCCTTCATGCAGCGTTCGAGCAGTTTCACAAGTCCTGCCTGACTCTCCAGGCGGTCGAGGAATAGATACGTGCCGCCGCCGCCCTTGGTGTACTGGCCCTCCTTGGGACTCTCGGCGCGGGTGAGTTCCATGAGCTGCACCAGCGGAACATGGGAAAGGAGCGTGCGGAAGTCCTCCTTGGAAACCAGGCCGTCAGAGTCGAAGTCGAAGAGGTCGTAGACCAGTCTTAAGCTCTCCTCATACGAAGCCGCAAACAGTCTGCAGATTCCTTCCTCGAATTCTTTTCGCTTTAGGTAGCCATCCTTGTCGATGTCGAAGAGATTGAACATGCGTTCGCCAATGAGTCCGGGCAGAGATAGGTACTAAACACTTGCTATTATCCGCGATTACCTCGTTGAGGACGTAGCGTGGAACCCCGCAATGCGGCTTGTCGGTTCTTAGGACGAGACTGTCGAAGAGGGAAGCGACGAAGGGACAAATGACCTTGCTGCGGACGAAAGGGGTGACGACGAGCTTGTCCACAAGTTCCACGCGGTACGGGTCGTCCAACACCACCCTCATCATCACCGAGGTGTTGATCGATAGACACTTCTTTTTCATAACAATAATTATGCTCAGACTCTTAGCTTCAGACTTATACTCTTTGCTAGTTTTAGAGCCGCGTGGCCTATTATTGAGTTTCAGGCAGGTTGTGCATAAATAATGATATTCATGAGTTATATATTTTTCTTTATAATAAGAGTCAGATCCCATCCGAAGAGGCAAATTATCATCGGCCCTAGAAACGGAGGGAGAGATGGCAACTACTTCTCCCTGCATGGCTCATACAGGTATTCCACGTATTGTTTCTTGCATTCTATGTTATATATCAGCTGCGAAGAGTATATGCTTCACACTTGAAATTCGCGGCATGAGCCTTTTCATTTCACGTATTATACTATCTCTAGCTAATAAATATTGCAGTCTAATTTGAATCTGTCATTATTCTGTTTCGCAAGCTAAAGCTACTGAATCGTAGCTGATCATACACATAGAGTTGCATTTAATCGCAGCTCTATTCTATAAAATATTATAACGCATTTTTTGCGTCGTGTAGATCTGTTTGCTTAGGCGCATCCTAGTGCGAGAAACTATTTTGTGCAGTTAAAGAATTAAATAGCAAACTTATGGGATGCGGGAAGTCCAGTTCCATATCGCCCTGTAAATCTCGATGTTGTTATCCTCTTCCTAGGGGACACAGCCTCGGGCGCGCTGTTCATGGGCGAGAATCTCGACGTCTTCTTTAGAACGTGGGAGGCCGAACCGATCACCAACCTCGCCATCGTGCTCCCCGACTGCGACCCCCTTCCGCTTCTCAAGCTTCTCCCCACCGTGGTTCAGCGCAATAATTCCAGCCTCGTCTCGTTCCGTCTTGGTAAAGCGGGGATAACAGATTGGATATAGTTGTCAGCCGGATCCCGAAGGACCTGGGCAAGCCGATCCAGTTCGAGCTCATGCGTTGTCCAGGACTCCGCAAGTTCTTTCTGGCGACCTTTGATCTCTGTGACAGCGAGGCCGCAGAACTGTGGACCGAGCTCCTGAATATGCCATTGCACAGCTTCTTCCTTGGTAAGCCTTCCCCAATTGGCATAGCAAAGCCGGAATGGCTGTGGGCAACGGGACATGCGAACGCCTTGGGGGACTTCTAGAAAAGAGCGGCTGTCTCCAGTCCTTCGGTCTCTGTATCTTTCGCGTATGTTCACCACGTGCAAAAAGGGGGAGACTGCATCGATAACCGGGGCGCACGCAGACTGGCCGAAGGACTCGCGAGGTGTCCGGGACTCAGGGCGGTTTCCTTCGTCGGGGGAGATGTTGGCGAGAAGGGACTGATCGCGATCGGGGGCGCGCTCAGGGAAAATGTTGTTTCCATTCTGATTGGTACGATTTTTCGCAAATCCGACTGGGGATTAGGCTCCGGAGTCGCGAAGGATGCGAAGTGCATCACAGAGCTCATTGCGAGTCCAAACAGAAAACTCCGGGAGGTCCTCGTATGGGGACCTGCGTTGGACGACAGGGCAGGAAGCGAGCTGTTCCTGGCGGCGAAGTCGTGCCAGACCATCTCCACGATCGGAGTGTGGGGCGGCCGACTGGGCGACCTCAGCAGCGTCGCCGTTTCTGAGGCTCTTTCGGCTAGTCGCGCTCTTGACTCTATCTATTTCTGTATTACTTCTCGGTGACTGAAGGTAGGGTGCGACCGCTTTGAGGGGGACGAGGAGAAGTTCTTCGACTTCGCTACAAAGAGAAAGACCCTGCGCGGGTTCTCATACGGTACGATAGCATACCAATTGTAGGCGGGCCGCGGGAGGTGGCATGCGAGAAGTGGCGCGGACACGACTCCACGTTTTCGATCCAGCAAGTCGCTTTATGTACTTCATAGTCGCAAACTTTCGTAGGGGGAACACTGCGAGGAATCGATAAGGCGATTACCACGATGCCGCCGGTCGAGTCTTTGACGCTTTACGGAATGGGCAGCCCGGAGACGGTCGGGGCGGTTCGGGCGGCGATCAAGGGCTTCAGAGGCATCAGGAGTGCATATTGCTGTATGCGGAGCCGTATAATTACGACTGGATAGTGTTCGAATCGGCGGAAGAGACCAAATCCGACCAGTGCGAGGTTAAGCAGGGATGCTACGTGAGAACAGAGAAAGTGGACGGCGCCCCGGCCAAGTACCTGGCCTACGTGCTGATGCGGGACATCATCCCTAGGACCGAGAAACTCATCGGAATTTGACTTGGCTATGATATTTGCGGGGAAAAAAACGAGAGAGTGTGCGGCGCAGATAGCATCACTCCAAAGCTTTGTCGCTCGCTTTAGAATTATTTTAATATAATTCGCCATGTACTATTCTCAGGGGGACACAGCCATGGAGGAAGAACAGTCGGTGATGGACCCGATACACTCATACATAAAGTTCCCGAAGATTTTGTAAGTCCGAGCCTTTCACGCCCGGGGGATAGTTGGCAAATAATAGACACACCAACGTTCCAGCGCCTGCGGTCGGTCCGCGCCCTGGGCTGCGCAGTCTTCGTCTTCCACAATGCTAATCACACTGTCTTCGAGCACTCCCTCGGTATCGTGGAACCGGTTTGTTATCCTCCCATAGGCGTGGCCCACCTCGCGCGCAAACTCGTCAAACGTCTCAGCAAGGAACAGCCCGAGCTCGAGATTTCGCCGAAGGACATACAGAACGTGACGATAGCAGGACTGTGCCACGACATCGCGGCCGGGCCGTATACGAACGCCTTCAGCAGATTCATGCGCAAGATTGAGTAATCCTGGCCGCTGATATCCTGTGGTAGCAACACTTGGGACGACACAGAGCTTTCCATAAAGCTGCTGAAATCGATCATTGACGCACAAGGAATCCCACTCGATTCCGCGGACGTGAATTGCATTGAGCACATGCTTACCGGCGATTTCTCCGAGATGCCCGACAAGAGTATAGCGAGAGGCGAGAAGACGTGTAGAGTGGATGGGCGACGTGGTGATAAACCGGCGGAACATGATCGACACCAGCCTTTTTGATTCCATTAACAGAGACACGCACAAGTTAGGCCTCTTCTACTCGAGCTTCGACATATATCCGCTGTACATCGGGGCGCGGGTGATCGACAACGAGATCTGCTATCCTGCCAAGGCACCCTCCTCGGGTTGTAACATGTATAGGACGCACAGAAGGTCCTGGAGCTGTTCAACTGTCGCTACAATCTGATGAAGCAGATCTACTCGCACAACAAGATCATCGCCTTCGAGCTGATGCTGTCCGACATATTCGCTGCGGCGGACCCGGTGTACCACTTCCGCGAGAAGGCCGCCAGCCCGGAGGAGTTCATCCAGCTGACCGACAACCTGCTCTACGAGATCGAGATTTCCTCAGAACCGGTACTCGTTTTCAATAAGTATAATATCATCATAGGAACTCGAGACTGCCCGCGGACTGGTCAAGCGGCTTCGTGCCCGCGACATCTACAAGTGCGTGGGGGAGATAATTGTGCCCGAGGACCAGACGGGGACCCAGATCCGGCTCGCAGACATCATGGCCTATCAGATGAAGGAAGGGACGGAGACAGGACTGAAGGAGAGCGACATAGAGCTGCACATCATGCCCATCGAGTATGCGAAGGGAAAGATGCGGCCGCTGGACTACGTGAAGTTCTACAAGCACAAAGCGCTTACCAGTATTTTCCCTGTGAGAGAGTAGGCGCGATCACGGTGGACGAGAAGAAGGTTTCGCTGATCAGTCCTGCCAAGCTGCGCGAGACCTATGTGAGACTTTACGTGAAGGAAAAGGCAAAGGCGGCGGTGGCCCGGAAGGCCTTCGAGCGCTACGCCGAAGTGTAAAATCCGTGGTGTAAGTGTGAGTAGGAAGCTGGGAATCAAGGAGAAGCCGCTCTACATAAAGTATTCGTAATTCCTTTCGAGACTGAAACCGAAAATTCACATATCATTCTCACCTCCCCAATAAACGCACATCTCTTATTTATCACATCATTCATTATTATTCGATAACTCTTGCCGCGCGTTTACGAGCATTTGCACAGCAGCGCCTTCTGGGCGTAGAACTTCTCGAGGGCCGCCACGTAGTCCAGCACCGGCTCGGGGAGCCACTATTCCAGTTGTGTTTCACCGCGCGACATACCTGAGTCGGAACCAGCCCTCGATAGAAGCCGAGATGTCCCCCGCACGGGTGGGTCGCGAAGATCACGTTCTTGTTCCCAACACATTCCTCATATGGCAGTATTCTCCTTCTACCGCGCGAGGTTATTATTGGCTGAGCCGTGGTACGTGACTATCGGGTCATCCAACGAAGAGATGAAGAGCGTCGGGATCTGCAGCTTTTCAATTAGGGTGACCGAGGAGTTCTTGCGATAGTAGCTGTGGGGCGAGTCGTAGCCGTACGCCTTTGCAGTGACATATCGGTCGAAGTCCCGGATCGTGGATATCTTCTGTATCAGATACTCTATCTTGGCACCCAGCTTCTTCTCCAGAGGACGAAGGGCATCTATGTGCTCGCAGAAGAGCCGCAGCATGTGGTGGCCGAGGACGCGGTGAAACGTGCCAAAGAGGAATGTCTCCAGATACATATCCAGCGTGTACAGGTCGAAGGGATTGCATAGTCCCACACATCCGCGCAGCTCTTTCCCACCCTTAATCGCCACGTACTATCCTCTCCCCATAGCAAAAAGAGTACGTTGGTCATGGTGTTGGCCCCGATGGAGAAGCCGACGGCGTAGAGCGGGTTATGAGGAAATTTCTGTTTTATTGCGAGGATGGCTTCATGAGTGTCGTCAACGGCGTCCGCGGTCTCCAGTCTGGGCGACTACGACTCGATGAGAAACGTGGGGAAAAACGTACAGTCAGCGGTGTGTGCGAAAGTCCTCGCTGGTTCAGCAGCACCGACTTGTACCCCCGTCTGGTGGCCTCGCTTATCGTGGCTGCGATGTATGTGTCGTGGCGGCCGCCGGTGGTCCCGGGGAGCAGCACCACGATGGGCGTGCTCTCTGTAAAGCTAATCTCAACACGCTTGGCGACGGCCCAGTCGAGGGAGACCTGGCCGCCGTCGGGAAGCTTGACGAGCTGTCTGTCGTATCTCACCCCGCAGTCTATCTTCGCCATCTTTCTGCAGACCCCGTAGCACAGTGTCTGAAGGAGGCCGGCGGACAGGTAGAACGTCGGTCTGTAGACCTTGCTGAACGACGGGACGCGGCGCACAATGTAATCGTTGGTCTCTGTGGGGGCGTAATATAGGCTCAGCGACCCGCACTTGCTCATATAATGTGCCAGGCACAGCAGGATAAGGCCGCAGAGCAGGAGCGAAACGAGGACCTGGCTCGACTTAAAGACTGCCATCATCACGGATGTGACGCGCGTGCAAATGGAGCAGAGGAAGGCACAGCGGTCCATACAGACAGATGAAACAAATATTCGATGAATAATCGCAGATTCGCCCCGACCTTATATTCTTTTTTATTCCATATTCCCGGCGGACACAGGTGTAAACTGTGTGAATTCACGAACTCTTACGGTCTTACACTTAGAATTATAATATTTCGCTCTTCCAGCTCCTGAATATACAATACAATGCTAGCAATCGTTACACTGGCATACTCTCTGCTTCTCAATATGTCTAACCCGAGCATCCCGCGTCGTTCTCAACCTCTGCGTCAACTCTATAATCCGCAGAATTGTCACGCGAATATTATGTATAACACTGCGACCGCCACAAGAAGCAGCCCGGCCAGTACGCCAATCAAGCATGCCCGTCTCCATATCGTCGACTTCTGGCTCACTAAGTCGTAGCCCCGCTTGCCGGAGTCTTTGGGCAGCAGCGTCACCGAGGTCGAGGCCACCGTGTTGTGCTCCCCGTTTAGGCGGAGCACCGAGTAGTTGCCGTCGGCCGCGATCGCAAGGATCTGGTCGTCCTTTTCCTCAAGGTAGCAGACGTGGGAGACGCGCAACTCTGATCCGCGAGCCGAGTCGATCTCGATCATGCAGCGGAGATCTAGCCGCTTGACGAACCCGTCGACCGTGCCCACCACCGCCTCTCCGTTCCCTCCCACCGCATACGCGCTCACAGGCATTTCGTGAATCTTGCTGTTCTGCCTGCAGTCCAGCTTGCGACACTCCTGCGCGGCCGGCTGCGGATCCGCCGAGTAGCTTCCCGGCAGATCCCACAGCAAAAGCTGCGAGTGTCCCTTGGGCTCGTTGTGCATCGTCAGCACTGTGTTCCCGTCCATCAGCATCCTATAACTGTCTCGCGGGGTTGGGTACCGACAGCACTTGAAGGAGCCCTTCTTGGTTTCGGGGCCGAAGAGTGTGTAAACGAGGGCGCCCGTGCGGACGCTGAATATCTTTCCGCACTTGTCCCCGCCGGTGGCGCACAACTACGTTTTTATGATGTGCTAATACCAGTTTGCCGTCTGGAGAGAAGTGCAGACAGCTGGGCGGCTCGTGGAATCCCTTGAGCTCCTTATACAGACTTGCAACCAGCTTGTTATGTTTCGACTTTACGCTCCAGATCCTACTCAGTGTCGAGTCGGACGTTATATACTTGACGGTGCAATCGCTCCCGGAAGTTGCGATTAGATCATTGGCTGGACTGAGAGCAGCACACTTCTGAAGACGCTGCTTCTCGGCGAAGTCGCTCTGGAAGTGGAGGATCTCCACGAGTTTCCCGGTGGCGGCCGCCAGCTCGTACAGGTAGCAATATGCCCCACGACTGCAGCACAGCTTCTATCGAGGCAGCGTTATCCGCGTGCCATTATACATCGTAGGAAGACTCAATGGAGGTCACAGGCACGTTGCCGCAGTTTTCCTCGAAGACCGGCTCTGGCACAAAGTTCATCCGATTCGGGTACACTATCTGCAGGGGAGGCTTATACGGGACCGTACGAGGCGACAGAACGCCTGGCCCAGGTCTCCTCCCGCACTTAGAACGATGTGCTGCGGAGTCGTCGCCACCTATGTAGGGGAAGGGGATGGAATAATCAGGCGTACGGCGTAAACTGGGAAAACGAATCTGGGCTGGCTCAACGGATCGGTCTCTTGCATTTCTTAGTGCGATTTTACGATGATTATTATTGTTATTATCGTCGCCGAATTGTGAGACAGAGTTGCGCTGCTGCGAATATTACATGAGCATTGTACGCGCCGAGCCTGAATACGACATTAATATAATATCAGGCAAGAATATCGCGGGATATTGCAAAAAGAAGCCAAGATGAAATCCAACACAGCCGGCTATATCTCACTGGTGGGAGGGTTTCTGTACCACCTGATCATGGGCTGCGTGTACCTCTTCGGAGCCATATCGATCTACGTGGCCTCGTACTACCGCCAATACTCCGAGGACACCACCACACGTTTCCTCATGATGTTCCTCCCCATCCGTGGCGTTCTCTCCCTCATTCTCATGCCCATCGGTGCCTATCTCAACACCATCTGGCCCACCAGCCGGTAGCGTTTTCTTTATCGAGTCTCGTCGTAGTATAATGTCCATCGGCGCGGCAGCAGTTATTATCAGCATGTTCGCCATCTCTTGGTCCACCAGTCCTGCCGTCTTCATCTTCTTCTATTCCTTCGGCTTCGGAATTGCGACGTTGGGGTACATCCCAGCTATCCAGTGCAACTGGAAGCACTTTCCGAACAAGAAGGGGACTGTGAGCGGGATCATACTGTGCGGGTTCGCGCTAGGGTCGTTCGTGTTCTCGTTCCTCTGCCGAATCATCGTCAACCCTCACGACGAGCTCCCTCTGATCAAAGTGACGCATGGAGAGGTCGTGGACCACTACTACGGCTCAGCTGTCTACTTCAATCTCTTCATCCAATGTGCCAAAACTGTTCCGGGTCCTCGCCTTCATCTGGACGGCAATGCTGGGCGTGTCCATTTTCACCCTCAAGCCACCTGAGGACCTGCGAGAACTGCCCGTCGCCCTCCTTTCCGGCGACGATCGGCATGAGTCGGCCTTTGACGCCCTGCTGCGGACCAGTATGGACTCCTGCTTAATATAAACAAATAGGCTCGATTGGCATGCCCGTGCTCCAGCGAGTTGAGCGCAGACTGACTGTCGATCTCCAGTTTGACTACGACTATATGAACAACGAGTGTCCTTCCGTTGAGGCCGGCGTCCGTTCCTCCTGTTTCTGGCTGCTCATCGTCATGCTCACTTTCTCCAACTGTACCGCTGGCGATGTTCAAAGCGAATAGTTCTTGACCTGTTCTTCGGCTTTGCGTACAAGGAGCTGGGACAGATATATCAGTACAATGACAAGTTCCTAACGAACGTGGGATGCGTCTACGCGCTGTTCAATGGAGTAGGGAGGATCTTCTGGGGCGCCTGCTACGAAAGGTACCCCTTCAAAAAGATCTACTTCATCCTTCTGATCGGCCAGGTACCCTCTCACATATTTACGGCAGTAGACATTTCTTGCGGGCAGCCTGCTAGTTCTGGGGAGCATCAAGCCGCTGTTCGCGATCTGTGTGGTCCTCACCATATTCTTCATCTCCGGCAACTTCACTCTTTTCCCGCCCCTCTGTTCCCAGCTCTTCGGCATCAAGTACTCCTTCAATCCTAACGCATTAGATACGGCGGACAACTCTACGGCTACGCGGCGAGCAGCTTCGCCACGTCTTCAATCATGGTATTCTTTGGAAACATGTACATCGTCCCTTCGTACGGGTACGGTGTGTTCCTGCTGCTGTCAACATGCATGAGCATGTCGAACTTCCTGTGGCTGTACCTGCTAAACGTGCAGCCTGAGTGGCCGGTCTCCACCTACGTCACGCTTAAGTCCCGCAACGACATCATGTCCAAGATCGAGCAATGTCAACGTGCCCTCTCTGTCATTAGTCCTAACAATCTTACTCTTTCCCCTTAACCTGTATGTCCATGTCGTTCATATGCTTTCCTGACTGGTCTTGTCGCGCACACAGGGGTTTTGGGGTGTTGGGG
>QFZN01007186.1_pt1 | contig 11616 bp, 10 predicted proteins | sample 1740101 | NCBI WGS metagenome assembly QFZN01 (sample SAMN09210849, study PRJNA391713) | Ciliate metagenome, whole genome shotgun sequencing project. | isolation source: combination of 50 Heterometopus sp. ciliate cells from an enrichment culture... | host: Heterometopus sp. ...
GTCTTGTAAAGAACTTGGTTTGTAAACGCACTCGGATTTTCAATGCCTAGATAGGAACGTATACCCGATTTTCTATATTTACCTTTATGTAAATTTCCTTTTTTATCGAAATATTGTAATTCGGGATGTTTGCCATTTTCCAATTCAACTAACAAATTCATAAAGCGTGTAGCCCTCGAGTCCTCTTGAAGCTTCTCTATGTATTTATCCCTTTGAGTTTGCTTAAGTACAAACTCCTTATTTTCAATGACTTCACAAGTACATCCGTTCAACTGCATTCTTATCAAATCCAGCACATCATCATTGTTCATTAAAATAACTGCTTTTGTCTTAAATTGCATATTTCTATTAACGCGCTTCAGCCCTTGATAAATAGTCTAGCTAAATGCTGAACTCGCACACGTTCAAGTCGTGGATCAGTAAAAGAATATCTATTTTTTCCTTGTCGACCGACAGATTTAGTATATAAGCATGGCTTAATGTCAATAAAATCTTTTGCATACAAGACCAAATCGCCTATGATCAACATAGTTGAAGAATTTTAATAGGGAAAGCAGGGGGCGTAGCTCAGCTGGGAGAGCGTCTTACTGGCAGTCAGAAGTGGCGCGGTTCGATCTCGTCCGTCTCCACCACATAAAAAAAACAACCTTAAACGAAAGTTTTAGGTTGTTTTTCCTTATGTTTTATATTAAACGACTAGTCAACCGCATAGCATAACACACCGCTGAAAGGAAAACGCCCGTCGTACATTCGGGGTACGCCAAAACCCGCGTAGAGGGCGTTTTCCCATATGGCAACATCGGATCCAAAGGAGACCTGATTATCTCTCTTACCCCAAACCCGCTCGCCATCACGCACATGCAGGGCATAGATTTCGCCGTCATAATTTGCCATAAAATAGAGGTCATTGGTAACGGCGCCCGTTGTCATGCAATTGGTACCCGACTCTATTTTGTTCCAAATCACTCTTCCACTTTCAGCATCCAAACAGTTTAAAGAGATGGAATCGTGAGGAATCATGTTTTTGCTCCATATATAAATATGCCCATCCTGATAGGTAATATTGGAACGAATTCCGTCGTCAGGCGTTGAATTAATATGACAGTTTGCATTCCAGACCAGTTTTCCGGATTTGCTGTCCAGTGCGTAGAGCATGCCGTTTTTATTACCTGCGCCCACGGCATATCCGGAAGACGCAGAGGTGCAGGGGAATAGTATGGGCGTACAACCGAAATCAAAGTCTGGGCCGTCCATATTCAGGGGCAACCATGCGTCCTGTGCCTGAGCCTGATAGTTCCAGAGCAGCCCTCCGTCCCTGCTGTCCACACACAATACAGAGTCGGACGCTTTTGATACTGGCCTGCCGTAGCTGTTACCGGTCGCGAAATACAGGCTGCGTGTTTCGGCGTCAACGGAAAATCCGCCCCAAATACCAGCACCCTTTGCGCGGGAATCATCGTTCTGGATAAATTCCGTCGATCGCCTGTGCCACTTTAATTGGCCCGAATTTTTATGAAAACAGAATACCTCCCCCACACATTGAGGTTTAAAGGATCGAAGGTATAGCCTATATGTAACACTTGCCGGCTCCTCTACCGAGCAAAGTCCAACATAAAGCTCTCCATCATCGCAGATTGGAACAGCGAGACTGCCGGAGTAAGGATACTCTCCCAAAGGCCGTTCCCATAGAATGCTTCCGTCCTTGGCGTATATCCCATAAAGCTTTCCCGGCGCGCCGTTTTTCAGAGCACTGCCCCTCTTACCTCCCACACTTGCCAAATACCAGATGTCGTCATCTAAACAGCCGGTTCCGGCAAAGCCATTCCACATATAGGGCAATGGCTCCCCCAAAAAGATGTTCACAACCGGAATCGCCTTTAAAACGGGATTTCCCTTAGGAGGCTGATATATCTGCTTTTCATAAACAAGCGTACCATCGGCGGCGTTCAGGCAATAAATATATCCCTGCCAGTCACAGACATAAACTCGATTCCCTTCAAATAGCGGTCGCGCCGTAACATAGCCGTGAGTGCGATATTCCCAAACTTTCCGCAGTTTATCGGCGTTGGCGCTTGTAATATTGGATGGATAGACAGGCATATTTTAATTCTCCTAAAACCTTTGGTTTCTATTCCGGATCAGCCGGTATATTTTTTCCAGAATCCAATCACAAAACAGGGAATAAATCATGCAGAACAAAACGCAGACAATAGTAACAAGCGGGCTGTTCAGTACGTTCTGCATGACGCCCAGCAGTAAACCCACCGCAACAAGACCTGCCAGTAACAGCGCAGCGCCGATCACACAGGTAAGCGTCCGGTTAAGCATCTTTTCCCTGCAGACGCCAAGAGAAGTGCCCACAAGTCCGTTGGTACAAGCGAAAAATATCGCCTGATGCGGACTGATAAAAAGCAGCAGCAGCGCCGCGCAGAAATAGCTGAGGATACCATACCTGACATTGGTTCGCACCGAGATATACATAGGTATTGTTGATAAAATCGTTAAAAACACCATTGATTCCCCGCAAAAACAACAGCCGTTTCAAGCGCGATGACCAGCGCCGTCAGCAGACTGCACGCTGCCAGCTTATTAATCTCCATCTACATACCCCTTTTCTCCATTACTCTTTTTCTTATGTTTCGGTGTTGAAGATTATTTCCGAAAAATTATTTTGTTAGATTAAAAATATATGTGACGTAGCAATACACGGATGAATTCATATATGCCAGTGACAATAGCCATCTTGTAATAAGAGACAGCAAAAAATGGGGGGTGCACACCCGAACTTCGGGAGAGCGTCTGACCGGCAATAAGAATTGGGGCGGTTCAATCCCATCCGTCTCCACCAAGATAAGACTCGGCTTGCCACTTTGATCTATAATCAGTGCGTTTATCTGTCCCATGATTTTCACATCATACAAGGTGTATGGTGTACGAGCAGGAGGTCGGGAGCGGTTCCGCCCTTATTCAGATTGACGGAAGCTTTCATTGGATGCAAATCGGGGGCAGAAGCAAAATATCAAACCTTCGAATCTGCAGAATCAGCGAATGATCCATCAAGATCTTCCTTTTGTTTCCTTTCTACATAACGGAATCCGCGATATGCTTCATCGCCTGAATATTTTATGGAGATTTCAGAGTCTTCAGAAGACACCGCCTCCATTAGTTGATGTTCCTCGTTCCCGATTCCCTGTGGGAATGTAAAGACATTGAACGGGTCGTACTTTTCTTTGATTCCTTTTAGCCTACAGACATGTGCGCCGTAATACTCCTCGAGATAATCAGGCAGCTTGTTATATGGGAAATTGACATAAGAGCCCATGGTAACTGAGGCAAGGACGGGAAAGCGTTGGCTGACCCATATCTTGTTTTCCTCTGCAAACAGATTTTCCTCCCACACGGTTTCCAGCCAGATAATATAATGGGCATTCCGATAAAAGAAGGCAGTCTCATTCACCCCGACCTCGCTGACTCTGCCTCCCAGCGCATACATGGATAATCCCGCGAAGACCGAACCCTGAGGACGCTCCTGAATCAGGCCGACGAGGTTTGAAATTTCACATTTACTAAACTCCTCCTGGACAAAGCGGCTGGCCGATTTAAATTTTTCAGAAGGCGGATAGCTGCTGCCGATAATCATCACTGCTTCAAGGAATGTTATATAATCAATGTTATATTCCGCTCCCGCAAGCTCAAGAAACGGCTTTAGAATCTGTTCCGCCTCATCCGGCCTACCGTAAAAAATACCTCGCACCAGCATGGCAAGGCCGTCATTAACGGAGTTATAAAGTCTTGAAATTAGCGTTACTCTGGGGTCGGCATCTTTCAACCATTGCTGCCAGATCTGAAGAAACGCTTCCTGCTCTTTCTCGTTGACATGGAGATAATCGATTTCAATTAAAGTGACTTTTTCCACCTTGGGTGGAAGCCTGAACTTCATCGATACGACAACCCCAAAATTGCCTCCGCCTGCTCCTCGGCATGCCCAGAAGAGATCCGCGTTAAAATTGCGATTTGCGTTCACAATTTCGCCTTCGTAATTGACGAGTTCAAGTTCCTCAAGGCTGTCGCAGCCGAGTCCCAAATAGCGGCAGGAAAGTCCCCATCCTCCGCCCATGGCATAGCCGCCCACGCCTACGGTCGGGCAGGTTCCCCCGGGAAACGGATACCCCTTTGAAGAAACAAATTTATATACCTGCCGGTTTGTTACGCCGCCTTGTACTGTTAGCAGATTTTCACACTCATCAAGTTCTAAATGATTCATCTCGCTAACATCAATGACAAGGGTGCAGTTGCCATTCGAATAGCCTTCATAATTGTGGCCGCCGTTTCGGATGCGGAGCTGCACATGAAATTTTCTTGACCAGCAAACAGCATTGGCTACATCCCGATTGGTACTACAGTAGTCAATGATCAGTGGAAACTGCTGAATGGCCCGATTGTAGCCCTGTCTCGCTTCGTTATAGATAGGATCGGTTGGTATCACAATACGGCCGGTTAAGCCGTTAAGAAAATCATCCATAAACATACCCCTTTTGATAAGCATTTCATTTCCGAACAGTCAGGGCCATCCTCCTTGGTCAAATTTGGTTAGCCCGCTTATGACACACTATAATTTAATCTTCTTCCTCCGGTTCATCATCCGGATTGAGCACTTTGTAAGGACGCATCATCTCGTTGTCTTCATGGTCGATAATATGGCAGTGCCACACATATCCCGGTCTGTCGGCAGGATTAAACGGGAATAGATTCACTCCTGGAGTCGAAACCTCAACGTCCTGCGGTGCAAACCGTACCCTTATTGTGGTTACCTGCCCTGGATAAGCCTGAATGGTGTCCTTCCAGCCATTCTCATTCGCAGGGGGATTAATCGGGCCATTTAGCAGATAAGGCTCCACCGGCAATATATTGGTGGGATGATTAAATGGAGGTTGCCCGTTTAATGCCAGCCAGTCGGTTGTATATTGTGTAGACAAAAAGTCCTGCCGGCTGACCAGACGGAACTGAATCAGGTGAAGATGGATGGGATGGGCGCCACCGGTAAGGTTCACGATTTGCCAGTCCTCTGTTGACCCCACTAGGGGAAACTCAGAAACCGGCGCATTCCAGTTCTGACCGTCCAATATCAGTTCTGTCGGCGCTGTGGCATTTCCGACCACAAAAAGAGTAAGGGTTCTCACTTTACAGGTATGTTTGAGTGGATAAAGATAATTCAATTTTTTAGGCAGCGGAACTGGTGGAACAGCCGGTTTTTCCAGCACGGTGAACTGCATGATCTGCCCGGTAGTCTGAGTATCGGGTGCAGCGCCGTTCGGGTAAGGGGCGTTCGCGGTGTTGATCAGGATCAGTTTTGTTCCGGGTGTTAAATTGGAAAAGTCTACGACAATATCGGCACGCTCGCCGGGCGATATCAACAGAGAGACAAGTCGGACTGGCTTACGCAGATAACCGCCATCGGTTCCGATCTGGTAAAATGGCATCTGGTTAGAGAACGAGAAATTATAGAAGCGGGTGTTGGAGCCGTTTAATACGCGGAAACGGTATTGTCTTGGCTCGACATCCAGATTTGGCCAGACCTTTCCGTTGACCATAATGGTATTGCCGATAAATGCTGGTCTCCAGTAAGGGTGGACGGCAGGATTTACGCCGTTGTTTGGAAATGCTAGCGATCCGTCGTCATTGAACGACCGGTCCTGAATGACAAGCGGAATTTCATATTTCCCATATGGAAGATCGGAATGTTTGCCATCCAATGGATGACAGGGGTCGCGCAGAATATAAAAACCGGCGAGGCCCATATAAACATTTAAACGGGTGATGCCTAACGTGTGGTCATGATACCATAAGGTTGTCGATTCCTGCTCGTTGGAATAGTGATAAAGGGATTTGATATATTCCGGCCCTAAAATTTCTTCACCCTCCGTGAACCATGCTTCAGGGTAACCGTCGGAAGCCGGTTCTGTCTCCCCTCCATGAAGGTGGGTAACGATAGGTATAGGGCTTTGAGCCTGGAGATATCCCGGTGGAAATGGCAGAAAAGGCGGCATCGGCATCTCCATGTTATTGGGGTTGGCCCAGTGGATTGTGGGATCGACTGCCAGCAGTTCAGAACCGGTCAGGTTATTAATCCATTTTACATTGATTGGAATATGCCGTTTTGCCTCAAAAGTTGGGCCGGGTGTTGATTTATAATCTGGAATGATTTCCCCTGTCTCGGGATTTCTCACCTTGCTTTCATATCCCCACACGGTTGTCTGTGGAAATTTCTCGGGCAGCAGCTGTTGGGAAAACTGGCTGATAGTAACATGGTAATTATGGCTCATAACTTCACACGTGGAAGGGTCTTTTACCACAGTCGGTTCATAGATCGGCGGAATAACCAATTGGTTTTTATATTTAGGAATTAATGTCGGATCAAGTGGGTTGTGCATTCGTTTATCTCCTTTGAAAATTTTGATTTTGACGCTTATAGTACAGAATATGAGTTTTGTCCGATAAATGTTATCACAGTAGCACAAAGGATACCAATTCGTCACCTAGTGTCATACCTATTACCAGATTCCTCAGTTCTGCGATATGTTTTGTGAAGGTTCGCTCATAGATAAGGTACTTGTAACAACGCTTTGCTCGATAATGCAGACAATGTAAGAGGAGGGCAGACACGAAGAAATGCTGGATGCATACAAGGAAGGGTAATCCCAGTGCCAGATCGTCCGTTGTTTCGTAATTGCTCGATGTTTATCAGTAATAGTTTCCGGGGAACTCCTGATTCTGTTGTTTGACTCATTAATTTTACTCCTGTTACAATATATTTGGTTGAAGACATAGCAGCCAGCCGTGTCTTTTTCGATCTTATTGCGTAGGCTGGTATAATGAGAAGGCAATGGCCTGACGGTTTACTCCAAGGACTAACCACGTCCGTGAAAAAGTCAGGCAGCCATCTTCTCATTCGCAGCGTTCGTTTTATGCAGGTTAAACCGCTGGTCATCCAGAGCGTTCGTGTCAGCAAACAGATTGAATAGGCAATGAGTAAAAGATGGTTTGCCGTACCGAAACTTCCGATGAATCTTCATCTGCAAGTGGCTTTTTCCTTGAATCCATTTATTTTGCTTGACTGCTTGCACCAATTATTAGATAATATTCTTTATTATCTAATAATTGGAGGCTAGTATGACAGACACTATAGAGCTTACAAAGAGTCTCGTGCGGATAAAAAGCTGCAACCCCGGAGAATGCGAGGGGGAAATCGAGGATTTCATATTTACGAGACTAAAAGAACGTGGTTTGACAGTAAGAAAGCAGGCGGTTTATTCCGGACGCAACAATATTATTGCCGAAATTAAAGGTAAAACTGAGTTACCACCGCTCGTTATAGTATGCCACATGGATACCGTTGTCGTTGGCGACGGCTGGTCAGAAGATCCGTTCGCTGCGTCTGAGAAGAACGGTTGCATTTTCGGGCGCGGGGCGTGCGATATGAAATCGGGGCTCGCCTGTGCGCTGTCGGTTCTGGAAGAAGCCTGGGAGAGTGGACAAGAACCCGACCGCACATTGTATTTCATTGCTACTGTTGATGAAGAGGCTGAGATGAATGGCATTCAGGCAGTTTTAAAGGAAAACTTTTTACCTAAGGACAGCCTTCTTATGGATATGGAACCTACGGCACTTGCCGTGGCGACATCACATAAAGGCCGCATCTGGTTTCGTGTAAATGTCCGCGGTGTCACAGCACACGCATCAACTCCCTGGAAGGGAGTCGATGCTATAGCTGCTGCTGCCAAATTTATAAGCAAGACTCACGATTTTATCTATCAAATGCCCGAACATCCCGAAATGGGGCCTAACACGGTCACGTTCGGCATGATAACGGGAGGGTACCAGCCCTATGTTGTACCGGATTATTGCACAATTACAATGGATGTCCGCACAGTGGCACCATACACCGAGCAAGATATAGATGAGCTTATGAACAAGGCAAAAGATTACGTTGAAATCAAATTTCACGGAGCAGAAGTATCTTGGGAGCTCACTGGAAATCGTCCATACGTGTATGGAAACACGAAATTGGAGTTATGCACGGAAATTTGTAATGCTTATCGAGAGGTTTGCGGGCAGGAAGCACACATTGAGCTGTTCCCAGGCTATACTGATACCGCGGTCGCGGCTGTGGCACTCGGCAACGAGAATTTTGTGTCATTTGGGCCCGGTTCTCTGGAGAATGCGCATAAACCGGATGAATATGTAAAAATCGACGAGATTAATAAATGCAAAAAGGTTCTTAAAAACGCTGTAGAAAGGCTTTGCTTCCCCGAAAAATGAATGCAGAGCTGAAATAGTTGCTGTAATTCTGATTATTCTATTTAGTTTGTGTAATTTCTATGAAAGACTTTTTGAAGATGAGTGGCGATCTGTCGAGTTGATCCACAAGCAGCCATGCGGCGATAACCCATATTTCACTCTTTAAATACTCTTTTGACAATTTACTCTTTTGTATGTATTTTCCACATTTGAGAGAATTATCTTTGATATTGCAGGCATTTTTTGAATACACTTGTACTGGTTGTAATGTGAAAATCATCATTAAAATCCTTCTGCCGTTGCTGGATAAATTGAGCCGCAAAAGCGTTGTAACACAACGTTTTTGCGGCTCTCTATTTTGCGTATTTTTTAGTTCCGAGCGATGTTAGCCTTTAATACAGATTATTTGACTTTAAATTGTGACAAACTATTCTCATCTTGTAAAACAGGAGTGATAACTTATGGCAAAAGTCGTTATGGGTATACAGCTATTAGAAAGAACTGAAGAATCAACTAACTTTCAAAGTGTACTATCAAAATACGGCAATATCATTCAGACTCGCATCGGTTTACACGAAACAACACAGGATTCATCCGGCATCATTGTATTGGATTTCGTTGGTGACGTATCTTCTGAAATTGTAAACCTTGAGAAAGAACTTACAGAAATCGGTAATATAAACATTCAAAAAATGTATTTTTAGTCTCTAAACCGAGAAATATACGAAAGGAGATTTGAAATGAACCGAGATAAATTAACTGCTGAAGTAAAGAACGAATATTCACGCCTTGCCGATGAAGAAAGCCAACAGCACTTTACTCAAACTACAAGCAACATCTCTACGGATGATTACTACGGCAACCTCCTTAATATGGTTGAGCAGGAAATATCAAAGGGGACCTTCGACCGTTTTCATTCGGGCCTGGAAATAGTAGAGGCAGTTGCTAATGATAAGCGCAAATGGCTGTCTCAATGGAAAAAAGGGAAAATGTAATTAAACTTATTCCAATTTGCATGTTAGCAAAGATAAAAGCATGCAAATAATACATATATCTAAGTTAGATGAATGCCGTCCAAATCATTTTTTAACGATATATATAGTCCGCTGTTTGATTGATATCCCGCAAAAACGACCATATCAATACTTGGAACATTCTTGCTTTTTAGCTGGTTTTCAAGCCAAAGAGTATCCTTCCCGATGCTCTCCAGATGTTTCTCAATTACTTTCCCGTCAATAACAAGCTCAGTAAATAATCCGGGATTATCTGTGGAAATATTTATATCATTTAACGTTACGGTATTGTTTTGCTGTTTCTTCAAAACGCTTAGTGTTCCGTTCGGTTCAAGTATTGCATAATCCACTTCCGATATATCGAAAACGCCTTTATCTCGGAGCTGCATCAAAAGATCCCCCATGTTGTATTTTTCCTTAAGCATGTTTTTGTTGATTATCACGCCACTTTGAATTACAACTTTCGGCTCTCCATCCACAAGCACCCTGAAGCGAATGCTCTTCATGGCTATATAGCCGACGATAATCGGCATAATTGACCATGATACAATAGCAATCGCCCCGTCAAAAATATTGATCGTCCGGTCAACTACTAAAACGGCAGCAATTGAGCCGATTGTAATTCCGACGATATAGTCAAAGAATGTGATTTGAGAAAGCTGCTTTCTTCCCATTAACAAAGCCAAACATAAGAGCCCTATAAAGGTAACTATGGATCTGAGCAGTACCTCAATATATTCATTCATATAAGCTCTCCCTGCGAAAAATGAATTGTGATATTCTGAAACTAATCTTCCCAATTTGTATCTGAATATTATCGGAAAGCCTGTAGCTTCATCAACTACAGGCTTTCTATTATTTAAAATCAGACACTTTCTTTAGCTTCCAAGAAATCACTTACGACTTTGTTGAATTCTTCGCTGTTGTCGCGGGCGCAGAAATGGCTTCCTTTGATTATCGCCAAAGCGCTGTTCGGTATCGCCCTGCAAATGGATACTGTGTGTTTTTCTCTTATCATGTCATTCATACCGGCAATAACCAAGGTAGGCGCCTCTATATTTGCAAGCTCCGCTGTTTTTATGTTCGGCTGACCCACCATAAGACCGAGCATTTCTTTTTTTGCTATCGCTTTTTTGTCAAACCGAGATACAAAGGCCGCAATATCAAAGCCAATTACGATAGGTATCTGTACAATAGATTTGACGCCTTTGGGTGAAAGATCGGCTCCGTTTAGAATTAGTTTTTCTACGTATTGTGGATATTTAAGTGCAAAAAGCAGTGCGATATTCCCTCCGTCGCTGAAGCCAAGTATAATTGCCCTTTTGATGCCAAGACAGTCAAGGAACTCCTTTAAGTCGTCGGCAAATTGCGCAAGAGTGAAGGGTGATTTGCCACGCGGTGATCCTCCATGCCCCCGTGTATCAGGCGCAATAACTCGATAGTGTTCTGAAAAGCAGTCAATTTGGTTGCGGAAGTATTTATTGCTCTCACTATTACCATGAAGCAATATAAGCGGCGTTCCGCTTCCCTTTTCTATATAATTCAATGTAATGTCCATTTTTCCTCCACGATCATGGCTGTTGTTTGCTGTCAACGTCTACTGCCATTAACCATCATTAAAAGTCTCAGGAGCTGTGCAAGGGTCACGGCCAAAGCCGCAACGTAGGTCATAGCAGCCGCGGTAAGCACCTTTCGGGAGCCTTCAAGCTCGATTTCTGAGAGCATTCCCTGCCCCTCAATGGCTTGCAAAGCACGGTGACTTGCGTTGAATTCAACGGGCAGAGTGACAAGCTGAAATAACGCGCAGACGGCAAAGCATATAATGCCTGCATATGCAAAGTTCAAATATACCAGAGACAGACGGCTGAAAATCAGCCCAATGATAACCAGCGGCATTGCAAGCTTGGAGCCGATATTTGTGGCCGGAATGATAGCTGCCCTGAGCTTTATCGGCGTATAATCCTGGGCATATTGCAGCGCGTGTCCCGCTTCATGCGCTGCAACTCCGATTGCAGCCGTAGAAAAGCTGTCATACACCGACTGCGACAGCCGGATTACATTTTCTTTTGGATTATAATTATCGGTAAGCGAACCGGAAATACGCTCAATCCGAACATTTGTCAGCCCGTTTGTATCCAAAACTCTTCGTGCCGCCTGAGCGCCCGTTATATGAGAGGCAGAATACTGTTTACTGTATTTATTAAACGTTGATTTAACCTTGCTGCTTGCCCATATTGAAAGAATCACAGCCGGCAAAATAATGTACAAATATGCCATGTTAAAATACATAAATTATCTCCTATAC
>QFZN01007197.1_pt1 | contig 11601 bp, 12 predicted proteins | sample 1740101 | NCBI WGS metagenome assembly QFZN01 (sample SAMN09210849, study PRJNA391713) | Ciliate metagenome, whole genome shotgun sequencing project. | isolation source: combination of 50 Heterometopus sp. ciliate cells from an enrichment culture... | host: Heterometopus sp. ...
ACACCCCAAAACCCCAAAACCCCTACGCTTTGCAGCAGCACGGCGTGGTACGGAGCGGAGGAGTGCGAGCGATAAGATATGTGGGGGAAAATTGCACTCATGACACTGTATAACCGATATCTCCTAGCCGCACTGCTCATCTCGGTGCTTCGCGATGAGCCAGTTCAGCAGCGTGACCCAGCGTTCCCTGTCCTCCTCGTCCCGGGCCACAAACACCAGCAGCTCCTCCGCCATGTACCAGTCCAGCTCGCGACTCACCCAGCCGCTGTTCGTTCCCTTAAAGATCTTCTCTGTTTCTTTCACCATGGGGACAACAGTCGATTTACTGATCGCCGCAGCAAGGAACCTCTGATACTCGGCCGCCTCGTCCATGCAGTCGAATTCCACCTCGTTCACTTTGTACTGCTCCTGCGCCTTCTGTGGCTCTTTCTCAGCTTTATCTTCTTCGACACTTTTCCGCTGTGCGAGGTATTCGTCATATAGCATCGGCCGCAGCATTAAGTGGCCCGGCATCTTGACGTTGAACTTGGTCTTCGGTCTTGTCCTGTTCGCCGTGTTCATCGGGGGTTTCATCTTCGGCTTGGGAGCGACCGCCGTTCGTGCCATGCCCAGACTCCAGGTGGGTCGCGGGACCAGCTCGAACCCGTGTATGTGTCCGGCGATCTTGCGGCACTCCAATATGCACTTGTATGGGATATTCATCAGCGGTGCGTTTAGCCAGCACTTGCAGTCTCTCTTGTAGTATTGGAAGCTGGTCCATGTAGCCTTGCAGAAGACGCGAAGGTACATCTGGGAGAAACCGAGACGATGCTTGAGGAGGACAGAGCTCAGGTAAACATGGTGCGGATCCCTTGATTGATTTGAGGCCTTGCTCTCCTCGCGACTGTCATCATGCTGGAGCGAGAGCTCGGTCTTCTCATCCGGCGTCGGACTGCCCGCGGCCCCGGGCCTCGTCTCCGCGGCTGAACCGGGGCCGAGGAGTGTCTTTGATGAAGACTTAGACTGATCGGGCTCTTCGTCCGAGATATCGGCGCTGTCCTTTCGTTTCGGCATCTTCGAGTTGGAGCTGGGGTCGAGACTGAGCCGCGGCTTGGAGGCGGTAGACTGCTGGCTGGGCGGCGACAACAGCTGCGATGTCATGCCGGTTGTAGTGGGAGTTGGTGCACAGAGATCCGTGTTGCTGCTTGTCATGTATTTTTGCACTATCTTTAATTATTATTGGCATATACGTCAGTACTTAACTTCTCTGATATAATCCTGAGTAAACAGAACGCACATATCGGTAGCTGTTGCAGGAGTAACTTTATATGAATTTAGTTAGACGAATTCGGTATATTCATTTCGCTACTCTAAGTATCGAGACTTAGGTGGTACTGGCAGACGCCCATCTCATTCTGCTCGTTCATCTGGGTGCTGAATTTGACCAGCGCATCGCGGACGTCCTCGACCTGCTTCTCGACAATCTCTTTGAGAAGGGGAGACAACTCCTGCAGGGCAGTGTCAGCGGAGTCGTCGATCCAGGTGCGGATGAGGATGCCGTTCTCAGGCTGAAGCTGGAAGTTTTCCGCAGTGTTGTCGATTATTATCAGCCGTTCCAGCGGCCGCCCTATTCTTGCCAGGTCCTTAATGAAGGAGGTCCCGTTGCGGATCGCGTGCTGTCTGTAGAGACGATACTTGACCTGGCCGGAGGGGTCGATCTCGTTGAGGACCCAGTCCGCGTATTCTTTGAGTGCGGCGGTGAAGACCACTAGCTCGTAGTGCTGGCTCATCTCTTTCAGGAAGTCCTCAGCTCCAGGCCTCACCAGCACGTGGCCCTCGTTCTCAGTCTATCATGCTGGCTATAAGGAGGAGTACCTCAAAGTAGTGGATAAGGGTCTCATCCAGGTCAAGTACGAGCGTGTATCGTTTCTCCTCGCCCTCCCCTAAGGCTGGGAGATAGGGCGCAGGGACCAGCGGCGGGTTCTCGTCGTCTGCAGCCTGGGCACCAAGTTGGGCCACGGTCTCCTTGTTCAGGGTGGCCAGCGTGGCCTCCAGCGACTTCGACAGCAGTTCTCTCGCCTGCTGCACCGTGCATCTTCCCATCTGTTTAGAGATGCTGGCCACACAGTTGAGCAACATGTTGCGAATCTTCCCGTCCGGAGCTGGGTCTGCACTCCCTCCCTCGCTCTGCTGTTGTTGCTGCTGCTGCTGTCGATTCGTCTCGCGGATCTGCTTGAGAGTGGAGAAGGCGGTCTTGCGCACCACGTTTATTATCTGAGTCACACCCTCGCCATTGTGCAGCAAGGCTGCGATTTCCCCGCCGCGCTTGCACTTGCAGATCTTCCGGGTCAGTATCGTCGCCTGTAGCTGGTTCGCCCATATCTACTCCAGCGTTAAAAATCGCGCTAACATTCTGGGCGGTCGCGGGCGGGAGCTTGCGGTGGATGAAGTTGCACAGCAGCAAATAGTTCTGGTGAATGTAGAAGACGAGGTCCTTGAGCGGGGCGACACAGACGGCGGCCAGCTGCGGGTCGCTCTTGAGGTACTCAGCCAGCGAAATCGCGAGCGCCTCCTGCATCAGCATCTGGCGAAGGCCGTGGCGGATCTTCTCGTCCTTGAATACGTTCTATTTCAAGTGCTACCAGAAAGATACGTCGATGTTCAGGAACCACGGACTGCTGGTCAGTCCCCACCACTCCTTGCAATAACATGAGATGTCGCCCCCAGTCACCAGTCCTTCGAGAATTTTCCACAGCTTCTCTTCAATGGCGATCACGTGCTCCATGTTTATCTATGTACGATCGGTGCGAATACACTAATACCGGATATTGGTCGGGAGGATGCTTGGGACCACAGTCACCGTCGCGGTCGGTCTCGACACAGCTTTCGATTGTTACAAGAGAAGAGTTGATGATATCGGCGTCGCCAGCCGCAGGCAACTCTTTCGGCGAGAGCTTCTCTAGCCTGCAGGTGCCGAAAGGCACACGTTCAGCCGAAGACTTCTTTCTGCTGCTGCTGTCCCAGGACTGGAGCTTGCATTGTGCTGGCTTCGAGGTCAGCGGCATCAGCGACTTCTCCGTTGAAACTCTCTCCTTCGTCCCAAAGGGATCCTCGATCCGCAGCTCCATCCCTTTCCCCTTGGTGGAAGTTCGAAGTCCTTTGTCAACGGAGCCGCCAGGATTGGAGTCGTGGGATCTGCGGGGCAGACGAGGAATAGGCTCAAGAAGAGCTGAGGCTTGGTTGGGTACATGGTTCTCGGCATCCGGAGGGTTCAGGTAGCGCTGCGACCGCGAGTTGCTGAAGTTGGTAGGGTTCGGCGTCTTGTTGCCCTGGAGGAGCGAGACCTCCTTCTTCCTTTTCAGCTTTGTAAACATTCTTCTTTGTTTTATTTTGATACAAATTTAAATTCAGCATCCTGTTTCGCACATTAACTGTCTTATCGATCCCATAGGATCGGAGCGGGCGCGCAAAGGGAAATGAATTCACTTGCAGTGGGAGAGATATTGTGGCCGCAAATCAAACGTCCCACGTTGTGTTTATTATATATATAGAGTAAGCGCGGCAACACAATGGTGATGAGACTTCTGACTCGCACGTGGTCGCGGACCGTCAATACCACCACTCGGCGTGTAACAACCCCTACCGTCGTCCAATCCATAAGGCCGACAGCCCGGCCGCAGGAGGAGAAGTGGCGCGAGCTTATCGAGCTGAGCACCGACCCTAACCGCAAACGAAAGAACTGGAGCGCGCTCTTCGTCAGCGTCAGCGACCTTACCTCGACCAACCGTGCGCTCAAAAACACGATGTCTGACACACTGGGCGTGTTCTTACAGGTATCATGCGATGGCGAAAATGGTAGCAAAAACAAACGGAGTTCTCCTGCATCCAGTGCATCCGCGGCTCCAAGGTCCTTTCTGACACACTCCCCATGTATGGCGATGTCTTCGACGAGCTCTGGTCCCGCACCAAGTCGATTTTCATGGAGAACGCCGAGCCCTACGTTAGCACTGGGGTCCATCCAATGATATTCGAGACCACCCTAAACGTTATGCAGAGCAGCGGACTATCGGACAAGCGGATAGCCAACACTCTGAAGATAATGATGCGAATGTTCCCCTTCGTGGAGTTTGTCGCGGACAAGTACTCGTTCAAGGACACCATAAAGTGCTGCTGGGCATATAGCGCGGTGAGTCTGTACGACCCCGCGCTCTTCAGCCGGCTGGTCCGCGCCCTCAACGCCAACCTCTCCCAGATCGAGCGCGACCCTGCCGCCTTCTCCACCTATCTTCTCGATCAGTTCATGCCGACCGACCTCTTTGTCCCCCTGTTAAAGGCGCTGAACTACGCCTACATGCAGGAAAGACTGCTAAAATGTATGGACCCGAAGGACGCCTCGCCCGAGGTCGTGACTCCTTTAACCGCCTCGGCGAAGGAGTACCTGCTGAAACACCTGATCAGTCCGGAGAACCTGAGGAAGCAGACAACGGAGACACTGCTGGAGTCGTGCGGCACCCTGGACTACCCGCAAATCTTCTCAATGGGCGAGCACAAGCTGTGTGCAGAAAGGCTGGTGAACGAGCTGGTCCGACGGGACGTGCTGGAGTCGAAGAATTGCCCCCAGTTTGTGATCGCGACCCTCGCCCGCGTGTACCATCTCCTCCCCCGCGAACGTGCCCTTCACCTGCTCAGCTCCGCTAATCTTGAGCTAGGACTGCGGGTGGGCGCGATACTTACGAAGGACAAGAAAAGCTGCACCTTCGAAAACTCGTTCGAGTTGGCCCAGGCTGCCGTCAAGCTTTGCAACATCGCCCAGGAGCTCCACGCCGATCTCCCTTCTTTTCACGAGGTGGCCATCAACTCCCTCTCTCTCCTCTGGATCGTATTGAACAACAGCGGGAACACACAGTCGGCGGCAAAGCACCAGGACGCAGAACTGCTAAGGGTGGCCGAGAACAAGGTTCGGACCTTGGACGCCACCGTGCTCACGGCCCGTGCCCTCGCCCTCCTCCTCCCCTCCCGCTCCATCCTTTCCAAATACCAATGGGAGGAGCTGGAGAAGTTTGTGGAGGCCGGAGCGAAGGGGGCTGCAGAGGCCTTGTCCCGCGAAGCAGTGGGCTGCATGTCAGGGCTATCGAACCTTCGTGTTGCCAAGAGCAAGCGCAATGTCCTCTCCGTCAGCTACGCCCCATTTGGCGACACATATAAGTCGCCCTTAAACGACCCGGAAGAGGCGAAGAGAGAGCGGTTCTTCCTGGGGAAGGACAACGTGGACCTGACGCAGCAAGACTACGACACCATCGTGGATAACTCTAAGAAGATTAAGAGCATTTCGGGATACGACGTAAACATGATCATGATCGGCAAGGACGCGGTCAACACCTCCGGCTGGTCCATGTACGATCTAGCGGATGTGCTGCAGGGCCTCTTCGACCTGAACGAGGCCGTCCTCAAACTGAAGCTTATCAGCGGGCCCGACGTGATCTTTAAGACGAAGGAGACATTGGACAAGATGCTGGCGTTCGAGGAGGGCAGACAAATGATGCGGATTTTCGCCTTCGCCTCCTCCGGCCACATGCGGATGCTGCACAAGGGGCTGATGAGACTCACTGGCGACCTGGCCAGTCCTCAGATCAAGGAGTTCCGCCGCGACACGGTCGACCTGCTGGCGCACCTTATCGACCAGGGCGTCTTCCCCGTTGAGTGTTGCAAGGGTTCGCTGGACATCCTCGAGCTGTACAGCACGTCCGCTAAGCTATTTTAACTCGTGTTGTCACTACTTCTCGCACGATCACAATGCAATATGTGAGGGAGAATATGGCAAGGCGTCGCCTCGTGCGATTTGAGCGTCATGTCATCTCATGTGGGGGTGATACAAGAATAGCAAAGTGTGAGAAAGCGCCAATTTACATCTAGTTCAGGCGCTCTCTCTACTTAATTACAGGCTCGAAGGCGAGTTTCTCGATCGCGTCGAATGTGGTCTTCGGGAAATAGTCCGGAGGATACTCGGCTGGGGTGGTGTACCGCCGCTTCTTCTCCCTTCTCGACCTGTTCTGGCTCTGAACCTGCTCCATCGCCCGCGCCACATTCTTCTCCTCCTCCTGCTTCGCCGCCACGTGTGCCGTCTCCTTGCCGCGCTTTCCCTCCAGCTCCGGCGAGTTCGCTATTGTACTCGCGCTGCTTGACGGATTCTCCCCCACCTTCTTGAACGAAGCCTGCTTTGGCAGAGGAGGCCGGGCGGTGAGAAACACAGGACTCGAACCCTTGGCCCCCGGAGCCAGGCGTCTCATCAAGAACGCCTTTATCGTCCCAGCGTATTCCTTCAGAAAGGCCAGTGCAATTTTCATGAGCTTTAGCATCTTCTGCTCAACCCTTCGGTCCGGCACAGTCTCCAGCGAGATCTTTGTCTCGGTCTTAAATGAAGAAGAAGGAAGTTTGTCCAACCCGGAAACGGAGCGGACGGTGGCCTGAACGAACGCAATGCTGCGCTCCATCTTTTTCTGCGCGATGCTCATTCTCCGCAGGCCGTGTGGAAGACTCGTGTCAGGCACCTGCTGTCCGCTTTTCCGCCCACTTGGGGGCTTCGGAGCCGGGAAGAAGCGGCAGGGCACGGTGGGCCCCTTGGAGGTCATGCTCACGATTTGTCTTGCCGGCTGGCTGCGAAGAATGGGAGTGTCGAGGTGGATGGTCACCGACTTGGAGGAGTCCTGCTCGTGGAAGGGGCCGGAATCGGTGGCGGTGACGGCGAGGTCGAGCAGCTCCTTGCGGGTGCGGTTGACGCTGCGCTTTGGCTGGGAAGCGGGTGGCGGGAGCGGGATGTAGAACTTCAGGGCTGACAGCGTGGCGTTCATGTGTGTCTTTCCTTATTTTTATTTAGTTTAGTTGGAATAACGATATGATTACGCAGAGCATCACGCATTGAGGCTCGTTTTATCGTTTATTTTCCCATCGATAAGAGAATGATTTTGCTAACGTTCATGAGGTGGGTCTTATATTAAAATTTGTATGCCTACTATACTAGCATCCAGAAGGAGAGGCAGGCAAATTATAAATGTGTGAATTGTTGCCAGTTGCTACCATCCTGTCTCGTCCCACGATGTATCGCGTGATTCCGATCAATATCGATTCGCAGTGAATACGCGGCGGCGACCCTCCTTATATCTTCATCACACTAATCTTGCTGTGGATCTCTTCCAGCACGTCTGGGTCGAAGTAAAGGAACTTGCGCATGATGACGGTCGCCCTCCTCGCGACATCCAGGTACCGTCTATTTGCCAGACTGGTCGCCAGCTTGTATCCATTGAATATGAAGTAACCGGAGTGTAGCAGCGTATTCAGCCACAGGTAATCGACATGCTCGAAAACGGTGTCCTTGAAGATGGCGGCGGGGACCTGGGTGACGGTGAAGTAGATGCCGTTGAACAACGCGTTGAGGTACAGAGTCGTGTCAATAATTTTCAGCACCGCCTCCTTCACGTTTGACTTCGAGAACTCCATGATCACGTTGTATGCTAGCGTCTCGACACTGGCGATGGAGAAGTTGAGGTTGTAGAAGGTCGTGGCGTTGATCCACTTGGTGTAGTTCAGCACGATCATTGAATGGTGGAAGTAGAGCTGGAACTTATCGTGTATATCGGTCCAGTTGGCCTGAAGTCTCGCAGACACCGCCAACCCACTCTTGGCCTCCGCATCGGGGAGGGCGAACTCTCTGTGCATATTCAGCAGGTCGAGCACCGCCTCCGTCTGGAAGGGGACCATGGGCCCGGGAACGGGGATGGGCGAGGTGCTGGTCACGTTGAACACCGCGTTCAGCAGGCTGCCCGCGTAGTACCCTGCGTGCAGATAGTCCTGTGCGACGATGCTCTCATTGATTTTGATACTGTTGGTGGCGACCTCGTCGGTTCGGTAGGCCAGATTGAGAAGAAGGGCCGGAATGTACTTTTCCATGGAATAGTTGAACTTCTCCAGATAATCCGCCTTTATGTGCTCCATCACGTCCATCGGCACCTCGACACAGCGACGGGCGAGAGGCGACAGGGTGGCGGCGCCGAAGGTGACGTTGTTGGCGAGGTTGTAGAAGTCCTGGCCCTCGTCTATCGCGTTGATGACAGAAAAGACGGCGTCGCGGACGTCGGCGAGGGAGTCGAAGCAGCGCTCGACCGAGGGCGCCAGGCGCTCGAGGCCCAGGCCCAGGGCGAAGCCGCGGACGAAGTCGCTCACTCCGGCTGCGGCCTTCGCGTGCTTCCTTGCTGCGATCTCAGTCACGAGCAGCGACAGGAAGAGAACGAATAGTAATGGGATCTTCATTGTATAAATAATTATTTTAATTCGGGCAGTGATATGAGACATCGGCGTAGAGTGACGTATTCGCTTCGCAACACCATCATCCCGTATTATACGCGTGACACTGATTGACGCACCTCTGTCAATGTGCGTTGCTAAAATATCGTGGCCGCCTATAATGCTATGTTGTAATAGTCATAATATTTAATGTTAAAGTGCCTCAAAGGGTTGCTGTGCACGCCGCGGCTTTTCCGGACCTTCGCCCAGCAGCTCACGCGAAAGGACAATATCTACACGGTTTCCATTGTGGGTCGCCCCAACGTCGGCAAGTCCACTTTGTTTAACAGGATCCTCGGCAAGCAGGCCGCACTTGTGGACAAGACTCCTGGACTCACTAGAGACCGCAAGGAGGCTGTCAGTAAGTGTCCGAGGCAAAGCCGAGCGTAGCTTATAACATACTGGGAATTCCGCTGCGGTTCGTCGATACTGCGGGCTGGGAGGAACCTGGTGCCATCGACCGCCGCCGCCAGTCTGACGGGACCAGCGAAAAGGCGCTCCTCGAGCTGATGATCAAGCAGACTCGCACGGCCCTCATCTATTCTGACCTGGCGCTGTTCGTGGTGGACTCGCGGGAAGGCATAGGCCGCGGCGACACCTTGCTTGCCCAATGGCTCAGGAGCAGACTGCAGATCGGCAAACGCAAAGGAGCGAACGAGAAGACGCCGCGGACCATAGAGGAGCGAAAGGCGGAGTACGAGGAACTTGTCAAGCAGGGCGAAGAGCTTGTCCCCGGCACCAACATCCATCGGGTTTCCCGCAAGAAGCTGAACCGGAAAATCAAGGAGATCGAGCGCAAGGCCCGCGAGATCCGCGAAATGATGCTCACCCAGGTCGAAGACGACGTCCGCGTTCCGCCCATCCTTCTTCTTGCAAACAAGACAGAGGACGGGTTCAAGGGCGAGGTTGATTCCCAGTTCCAGGCTCTGCACATGGGGAACCCGATCTTCGTTTCCGGAGAACACGGCGACGGGATAGTACTGTGACAGTATGACCCAGAACCATAGGTTGATCTGTTCCAGGAGATCGAGAAGAGCCTGCCGGAGGGGTACAAGTCTGGGTGGGAGACACGGATGGCGAAGAGGAAGGAGCGACAGGCAGAATACAAGCGGAAGATCAGCGAGGAGATCGCCACCATGCTCCGGGAGAAGGAGGGCGACAGCAAGGAAATCGACTTCGACGCCCGTGGGTGGGAGAAGGAGTTCGACTCCAAGAACTCCACCCCTGATCTCAATAGCGACTATGACTCTGACAGCGAGGTGGACCCGGCCCAACGCTTGTACATGCCGCCGGTGCCTGGGAAAAAGAAGAAGGTCAGCGCCGAGAACCCCATGAAGCGCCGTCGCATCCAGCTCTCTTTCGTTGGAAAGCAGAACGCGGGGAAGTCCACGCTTGTCAACTCTCTCCTGAAAGACCATCGAGTGATCGCCTCGGACATCCCTGGGACCACTCGTGATGCGGTGTCCATCGAGTGGGAGTACAAGAAGCGCCGGATCACGCTCGTGGACACGGCCGGCATGAAGCCTCGCGTAAAGCTCACCACTACTCTTGAGCGCATGGTCCAAAGGGACGTCGAGCGGGCGATCGATATGTCCCACATAGTGGCGGTGACCATAGACGCCCGGAACAGCGTGAGACCGCAAGACCTGGCAATAATCCGACAGGTATTCAACGAGGGCCGCGGCCTCATCATTGTGGTCAACAAGTGGGATCTAATCCCAGAGAAGATGCAGGCCCGAGTGCGGAAGCGTATAGAGAAAATCCAGACGTCGAAGGGCGGGGTGTCCCTCCAGTCCGCAATCGTCACATACTCCTCTGCGTTGACAGGGTTCAATGTAAACAGTGTGATGAACGGCGTGCTAAAGGCATACGAGATGTGGAATACGAGGGTCAGCACCTCCCTGCTGAATAAGTGGCTCGAAGAGCTCAAGCGGGTCCACAAGATGCCGGCCTACAAGGGCAAGACTCTCCGTCTCCGCTATATAATGCAGATCGCGGTGCGGCCGCCCACGTTCTACCTGTATGTGAACGACACAAAGCTGTGCACGGAGGAGTTTGAGCGGTTCGTCACGAATGCGCTGGGGACCGAGTACAAGCTGCGCGGGGTGCCCATCAGACTGATCATACGCGACAGGACGGGCTATGCAATAAGGGCGGGGACCGGGAAGGAGAGCGAGGCTACGAGGAAGGTGCAGGAGAGGATCAAGGCGTACAAAGCGATGCTCAGGCGGCCAACGAAGATGCGGAGGATCATCGGGTCGAGGAAACTATACAGACAGAAGCCGGGGAGCGGGTTCAAGCGCCGGGGCATGGGCAAGAGTAGCAACGGCGACACCAAAGAGAAAGACAAAGTTAAGGAACAGCCTCAAGAACAACAACATTAACTTGATTACGTTGCAATGCGGATACCAGCGAGGCTGAAATAATATATAATCCTACGCAAGCACAATTAATATTAATTCGCATACAAAAACCAATACATCCATCATGAAGGCTGCTAACAAGGAGTACCTATTCAAGCTGGTCATCATCGGTGACGCGGCCACCGGCAAGTCGAGTCTTCTTCGCAGATATTGCGAGAACGCGTTTGGCGACAAATACGTTTGTACCGTGGGAGTGGACTTCCACATCAAGATCCTGAAGATGAAGGACGGACGACTCGTGAAGCTGCAGATATGGGATACCGCGGGACAGGAGCGTTTCAAGGTGATGACGAAGTCGTACTACCGGAGCGCGAAGGCGTGTCTGATCGTGTATGACACCACGAGGAAGGAGACCTTCGAGAACGTCCGGGCCTGGGCGGAGCAGTACGGGCAGAGCAACGGCGAGTCGTTCCAGAACAAGCAGTCGGTTGTCATCATGGGAAACAAGAAGGACCTCGTGGACCAGCGGCAGGTCGACACCGACGCCGCCATGCAGCTCTCCCAGGATATCGGATGCAAGTTCTTCGAGGTGAGTGCGAAGGAGGGCGGAGAGGAGATCAGCCAGATATTCTTCTCGCTCGCTGAGCTTCTGCTGGCGAATGAGGATGCAAACGCAGCAAAGGCCCAGGCCGAGGTGCCACCCAGCCGCAACTCGTTAATCATAAGCAAAGCGAAGAGCACCATGAAGAAGAAGAAGGGCTGCTGCTAAACTGTTTGATTTCTCACTAAATCCTTCTTGTGTGCCTCTTCGCGTTTCAATAGTCGCTCTTCTGACCTATTGCGCATAATGAATTAAGAATCGTGACGACATTCGCGTTGCTATTTCTGCTGCTGTCGGTTTGAGCCCCTCGGGGTTTTGGGG
>QFZN01007208.1_pt1 | contig 11600 bp, 9 predicted proteins | sample 1740101 | NCBI WGS metagenome assembly QFZN01 (sample SAMN09210849, study PRJNA391713) | Ciliate metagenome, whole genome shotgun sequencing project. | isolation source: combination of 50 Heterometopus sp. ciliate cells from an enrichment culture... | host: Heterometopus sp. ...
GCCTTGAGTATCTCGACGCGCTGCTGCGCTCCAACCGAAATTTCGGTAATTTGGGCGTCCAGTTCGGCATCGAGGCCGTAGCGCTTGGAGAGTTCAAGTATCTCTTTTTTTCTGTCCTTCGGCTGTATGAAGGCACCCTTCGTCCTTCTGTCGCCGAGTATTATGTTCTCGAATACGGTCATAGCCTCGACAAGCATGAAGTGCTGGTGCACCATGCCTATGCCCAACTTTACCGCCTGCGCCGGGGATTCGATTGCTACCTTTTTCCCGTGCAGATAAATGCTGCCCGCCGTCGGTTGATAAAGGCCGATGAGCACGTTCATGAGCGTTGACTTTCCGGCTCCGTTCTCTCCGAGAAGAGTGTGCACTTCGCCGGCGTGAACCTGGAGGCTGACGTTGCGGTTGGCGTAGAACTCGCCGAACTGCTTAGAGATTCCCTCCATCCTCAGAAGCTCTTCCATATGACCATTCCTTTCAAAAACTCAAGTCACAAAACGCCCGTAAAAGGACCTGACGCAATATGCATGGGTTGCGGTTGCCCTTGGACTAACCGCACTTGAATTTAATGAAGTCTGAATCGGATATCAGACTTCCCCCTCGTATCTACAGTTTTTGCAGATTTTTGCAAAAGCATACTTCTATTTGTTTAAATAATATCAAGCGCTCCGTTCGGAAACCGTACGGAGCGCCTGTTATTTTTAATTTTTGTATAATTAGCCTAAAATGCTCTTCCTTTTTTTACACATACGGTAGATGGAGCTTTCGGCCCATGAGTAATCACTCATAAAACGGCCGTCGAATCGGTCCACAGCATCTGGTCTGTCCTCCCAGAAGTCGTAATAGTCGCAGGAGACAAGTTCGCGCCGTATGCGGCAGTTGCCGCGCTCACGGACGAAAATTTCCTCCATTCCGCAGTCGCGGAGCGTGTCCACAAGCTCTTTTATTGTGCGCCTGTAGCCGGTGTTGTCGGTGCTCTTACTTTCGCTGCCCTCCCAGAGCCGCTCTATCATGTCGTAGATCGAGACGTTCCTGCCCTCGTACCAGACGCAGAGGGCCATCAGTTCCTTCGCCTTCGCGGAGCGGAAATGCACAGGCCTGCCGTCCACAAGCATCTCGAAGCAGCCAAAGGTGTGGAAGTGCACACGCTTCTCCTGACGCTTCTGCAGGAGGAGTGCTCGATCGAGCACGTCCGCGATGTCGTCACGGTCGAATGGCTTGAAAACAATGTAGTCCGCCTTCATGCGAAGGGCCTCCACCGCGAAGCGCGGGTGGGCCGTTATGAACACTATTATTATCCCCGGCCAGAGAGCCCTCAGCTTTACTCCTAGCTCCATCCCGCTCATTCCTGGCATGTCTATATCCAGCAGAGCGAAATCCACGACGTTGTGCGTCGCGAACTCCAGAGCCTCCGCGGGATCTGTGAATTTTCCGACGATCTCGAAGTCCGGCATATCCGTGCATTTGAGCTCAAACAGGCGCATATCCAGCATCACGTCGTCGACAAGGATAGTTTTCATTCCCCACACTCCCTGTAAAGGTCGTCCGGATAGCGGAGCACGACCCTCGTTCCCTTGCCCGGAGCGCTCTCGACGGTCATTGAGCAGCCCCTGTGCTTTTCCAGTCTCTCCCTGATATTATTGAGGCCGACTGAGCCTTTTCCGTCCTCCGTGTCCGGCGCAAAGCCCGCGCCGCTGTCCTCGACGCTAACCTCGAAGACCGGGCCAAGCCGCCTGAGGCTCACCTTCACCGTTCCGCCCCCCACGAGTGGGGCGATGCCGTGGACTATCGCATTCTCGACTATGGGCTGCACCGTGAGGACCGGTATCATGAAATCCGCATCTATGACCTCGTAAATCATTTCGAGCCTGTCGCCCATGAGCACCTTGTTGATGTCCGCATAGGCCCTCACCGAGCGCATCTCGTCCCTGAAGGGCACAAGGCCGTTTTTGATGCCTACACTGTCCACCTTGAAGCGGAGGAAGCGTGAAAAGTCCTCGGTCATTTTGTAGGCCGCGTTGGGTTCAAGCACGATGAGCGCCTGTATTGCGCTCATCGTATGATAGAAGAAGTGCGAGTTTATCTGTGTCAGCAGCACATTCAGCCTGTCGCGCTCAACCTGGGTCCGAAGCTCCCTTATGCTGGCGTCCGCTATCTCCCTGTCCATCCTCTGTATAGTCTGTATCCTCGCTGTGTCCACAGCCGCGACAAAGCTCAGGACGAGTCCCGCGGCCACGCAGAGCCACACTGAGCCGTGGGAATACCAGGGTTTCTCCGGGTAAACCGACAAATACCACTCGGTGTTGAAAATGGAAAATGGCAGTTCGTAAGCGTCTTTCTTCGCCGTCGGGTCTGTTGAGAGAATAGTCTGATGCCTTCCGGTGTCGGGGTTCACGCGCCACAGCTCGCAGCCGAAGCCATGAGCCGCGAGATCCTGCATTGAGCTAATGCCGTTGAGCACCTCGGGGTAGTCGAGCGTCACCGAGACCAGTCCCCAGAAGCTCCCACCGAGATGTACCGGCAGCCGTCCCGCGATGCCGACGCCACCCTCGACCAGTTCGAATGGCCCCGCTATCGTCAGCTCGTCGTTCGCAATCGCGTTCAGAGCCTCCTTGTCGCCGGGGGAGTTGCCCGTGAGGTCGAGGCCGACGAGCTTTTCGTTCCCCTCGAGAGGGTATACGTTCGTCACGACGCCTCCCGGCGCAAGGAGCACATTCCTTATGCGGTCGCGCGAAACAATGTAGTCGGCCACCTTATCGAAATCCTCGGTGCCGCCGTTGTTTTTGATCACGAGTGCCGCAAGGGTCTCGACCTTGCTGAGCTTCTCGGATAGCACCTCGTAGGTCTGGGCCCTGACGGTGCTGGCTATCGACTTCATCTGCTCCTGTTCGCGGAACTCGCGGGAGGTCTCTATCAGCGCGGTTACGCCGAGGAAGAGCACGAGCACAATAAAAAACACTCCGCAAACCTTTCCCGACAGCCGCAGTTTTTTCATATGTCTCTGGCTCCCCGAAACCGTCTGTACGGCCCCGCCGGCCGGCTCGTCCCCTGTTTTGCGCAACTTCTTCACTCCCCGCAGATATTGAGTCCATTATACTTTGTCTGCCCGAAAATACAATTGATTAATTTAACAAATGATGATACCCTGTTAGAATCTGTCCGAAATCAGGACATATTGAAAGGTGTGGATATGACTATGTACAGGACACACGCTGAATATCTCGGGAGGGCCATTGAGATATCAAAACAGGCAAGAGCCGCCGGGAATACTCCCTTCGGCGCGCTGCTGACGGACGTGGACGGGAACATCCTCATGGAGCAGGGAAACGTCCAGATCACCGAGAAGAGGTGCACGGGGCACGCGGAGACGGTCCTTGTCGAGCGCGCTTCGCATGCGTATTCAAGGGAATTCCTCGGAAAATGCACACTTTATACGAGTGCGGAGCCCTGCGCCATGTGCGCGGGTGCAATTTACTGGGCGGGCATCGGGAGGGTCGTCTACGCGATGACCGAGAAGCGCCTTCTTGAGCTGACTGGGAGCAACGAGCAGAACCCCTCATTCGACCTGCCATGCCGGGAGGTCTTCGCAAGAGGGCAGAAAAGCATAGAAGTTCTCGGACCCTTTCCCGAGATGGAGAAGGAAGCTGCTGCCGCACAAGAGGACTATTGGAATAAGGCGGACTGAGAAACGTTCCGTGCTGCCACCCGTACGGGTGGGGCGGATTATTTCCTTTTCCTTGTCCAATTCCCCGACAACCGTTTCTCTTTCCCGCGGAGGAAAAGAGATTGGGGGGGTGGCCACCTCGTGTGAGCGTAACTCTTGACAAATCCTAATTTGCCACTATAGTATACTCAGTGCTGAGTATTTCAATTTTTTACCGAAATCAAACTTTTAGCGTTTCCTCCTGCTGCAAATTAGATATAAATGAAAAAAAAGACTGGCGAATCGGTAATCCTCGACAGCTCAGTCTGTTATTATAGCTATTCAACAACATTTTTGCTTTTAACTGTTATATTTGACCCATTAATAAGAAAAAAGTTTTTCTCCCTCTGTGCGGATTTTGCTCATTATGTGCGGTAAAAATTATTGCCGTTCCATTATCAATCGCACAACCTTTACATTTCCGTCAAACTCTGTTCCATCAATTCTGAAACTGCATTTTTTAGTATAAAAACAGACATTTTCGTCTTTGTCAGCAGGGGTTATCAGTGAAATCCTTATCCAATCTGTATGACTGTCCAGCAAATGTTGAATCGCCCGCATTCCGCTTCCTTTATTCTGATATTCTGGAATAACATAATAATCTCCATTACCTTTATATACCAACGGAATAACACCTATCGGAATATTATCGCACAATATTATTTCTTTGGGAAACATTTCGATTGATTATTGTATTCGTTCTTTTGTTCGTCCATATGCAGGACACTTCGCGTATCTAAGAAAATCCTGATAAAATGATTTATAGTGACCTCTACGACAATAATACTATATTTTTTCGCATAAAATCGCAAAAAAAAAAGACATGCCTTCCCCTTAATGGAAAGCTATGTCTTTTTGGTGACTCAGGGGGGATTCGAACCCCCGACCCTCTGCTTAAAAGGCAGATGCTCTGCCGACTGAGCTACTGAATCATAAAACAAGAAATGGCTGGGATAGCAGGGCTCGAACCTACAATACCAGAGTCAAAGTCTAGTGTGTTACCATTACACTATATCCCATCGTAAATGCAAGCAGTCGAGCTTTGGAGAAATTAAATATGGGGTGGGTAAAGGGATTCGAACCCTCGACACCCGGAACCACAATCCGGTACTCTAACCAACTGAGCTATACCCACCATATATACCGAAATGTCAACCCCGGACGAGCCTTCCGCCGTGAAAGGGAATTGGTACGCCAGAAGGGACTCGAACCCCTGACCTACTGCTTAGAAGGCAGTTGCTCTATCCACCTGAGCTACTGGCGCATATAATGCCGTTCCTTCGTTCTTCGCTCCCCACGTCCCCGTTCCTTCGTTCCCTAAATCAGGGCCCCCGCGAAGTCCAGCGGACTTTGTGGGGAAGAGGAGCAATCGCTCACAATGCTAAGAGACGTAGCTTGCTGCGGCTCATGCTATGTGGGCGAATTGAGACGATGGAGCGGGCGATGGGAATCGAACCCACGTATCCAGCTTGGAAGGCTGGTGTTCTACCATTGAACCACGCCCGCGAATTTGAGTTCAGCCATAGAATAATAACATCTTAAGGTATGATTGTCAATAACTTTGTTTATAGTTTGCATAGTTGGCTTGATAATAATTTTTTTAAAGGATTACAATGGTGATTCCGTTGTTGCTGCGATCGAGGTCGCTGTCTCGCCGAAGCTCGTCGCAAATGAGAAATGCGCTTCTGGTTGCTTCATTAAAAATAGAGAAATCCTCACCCGTAATGAACTCCTTAATTTGGCGCGCAGATTTTTGCTGCTGGAGATAGCGTCTTGTTTCGGTGCGGATTTTTCCGCCCTTTCCAGACGAGCCATAGCCGTGGATTATTTTGATTGCCTTGAAGCCGAGGCTTTTGCCGTTTCGGATATTGAAGGTGACACGCTTGATGGCGTCCGAGGCCGTAGGCATATCAGACTTGATATTGACTTCCCTGAGAGAACCAGGCATGTTGGCTCCTTTCGCGGCATTTTACAGACGCCGCCGGCTACAGCGGCGTCTGCTTTTTGCAACGCGGTGATTATTCCGCGTTCAAAAATTATTTTAGGTTGTTGAGAGCAAATTCACGGCCCAGAGCAAAGGCCTTCTTATTGAGCTCAAGGAATTTTGGCTTGACGCATTCATAAATTGCCCTTTGCCAGACATCCTCGGGAAAAACTGTCAGAGCGGATAGAATTCCGATGAGTACAACATTGACGGATTTTGCGTTACCGGCTTCGATAGCAAGTGAGAGTGCGTCGCTGGAGATGAGCTTTGCTCCCTTGGCAGAGAGCTTTTCAACAATTTCGGAAGGATAGGGCATAGCGCCTGTGATAACAGGCATGGGGCTTATTCTGCGGTCGTTTAAGATTAGCGTGCCGCCCTCCTTGAGGTAAGAAACCCATCTTGCCGCTTCGAGACGCTCAAAGGCGAGAATATAATCGGCTTCGCCCGGATCGACAAGCGGGGAATAAACCCGATCGCCGTATTTAACGTATGTAACAACGCTTCCGCCACGCTGTGACATGCCGTGAACCTCTGACATTTTTACATCATAGCCCTGTCCGAGAAGGACGGTTCCGAGAATTCGTGAGGCAAGCAGAGTTCCCTGCCCACCAACACCGACAATCATAATTCCTTTTGTTTCACTCATCTTATTTGGCCTCCTTTTTGAGGATCGCATCAAACTTGCACATCTGAGTGCAGAGTTCACAGCCGACGCATAGTGTCTGATCAATTGTAGCCTTCTTGTCCTCAAAGCTGATCGCGGGACAGCCTATGGTCATACACTGGCGGCAGCCCTTGCATTTTTCGGGGTCTGAATACAGAGCGGGCGAGGTTTTGACTTCGGGGAGGAGTATGCAGGGACGTCTCGCAATGATTACGGAGGGCTCCTCGGCTTTCAGCTCTTCAGAAATGGCGGCCTTCAGTTCTTCAAGCGAGTAAGGATCGCAGACGCGAACACGTTTGACACCGACCGCCTCGCATAGCTTCTCAAGAGAAACAGCGGGAGCGGGTTCGCCCTTGAGCGTTTTGCCTGTGGTGGGGTTGTCCTGATGCCCCGTCATGCCGGTTATGGAGTTGTCCAGAATCAAAACGGTGCTTATTCCCTTGTTATATACGATGTCGATAAGACCTGTAATTCCGCTGTGCATAAAGGTGCTGTCTCCGATGACCGCGACAGAGTTTTTGGCGCTTTCGGGGCCGCGGACGGTGTTGAAGCCGTGCAGGCCGGAGATTGATGCGCCCATGCAGACTGTTGTGTCAATCGCACCTAGGGGAGGAAGAGAGCCGAGAGTGTAGCAGCCGATATCGCCCGAAACCGTGACACCTAGCTTGCCCAGAGTATAATATAGTCGTCTGTGAGGGCAGGGGGGGCAGAGCGGTGGCGGTCGGGGGGGAAGTGTTTCGCCGAAGTCTATGAAGGAGGGCGTTTTCATGCCAAGAGCTTTCAAAATTTTACCCTGACTAAGCTCGCCGCAAAGACCGAAAAGATCCTTGCCGCCGTCAACCCGAATGCCATTGGCACGGAGATGGGTTTCAATGACGGGGTCAAGCTCCTCAACAACAATCAGCTTGTCAACCTTTGACGCGAAGGAACGAATCAGCTCAACCGGCATGGGATTTACCATACCGAGCTTTAAAACGCTGGCGTTGGGGAAGCATTCACGGATATACTGGTAGCAGATGCCCGCAGTAACATAGCCGACAGAGGTGTCGCCCATTTCGATACGGTTGATGGAGCTTTTTTCGGCGTATTCGATGAGCTTTCTTGTGCGCTCTTCAACAACGGGATGACGCTTCTGGGCATTTCCCGGCATCATAACGTATTTTGTGGGTTTTTTTTCATAGGGCTTCAAGGGGTGCTCAACTCTATCCGAAAGTGTAACAACGCTTTGTGAATGGGCTACTCTTGTGCAGGTGCGAAGCATAACCGGAGCATCATATTGTTCGGAAATATCGTAAGCAAGCTTAGCATACTGAAGGCACTCCTCACTGTCAGAGGGCTCAAGCATGGGAAGCTTTGCGGCAATAGCGTAGTGACGGGAGTCCTGCTCGTTTTGAGAGGAATGCATACCCTGATCGTCGGCAACAGCAAGCACCATGCCGCCGTTTACGCCGGTGTAGGAAACTGTGAACAGAGGATCGGCCGCAACATTCAGCCCGACATGCTTCATGGCACAGAAGGAGCGCGCGCCGCCGATAGAAGCGCCAATTGCGGCCTCGGCAGCAACCTTTTCGTTGGGCGCCCACTCAGCGTATATTTCGTCATATTTCGCGGCCGTTTCGGCAATCTCGGTGGAGGGTGTGCCGGGGTAGGCGGAAATGAAGCGACAGCCTGCCTCATAGAGCCCGCGGGCAACCGCAGCGTTACCCAAAAGCATCGTTTTCATATGAATTCATCCTTTCAAAGTTGAAGCTTTCAGTACTATTCCAGTATTCGATTGAAGTGAAGAAACAAAACGAGGATGCTTTATGCCTGGCAAGGAAGGCAACTCAAGCGGCTGACGCCCGTAAAAGAGGATGACGAAACTAGGCGAAAAACAGACCGTTTTTAACTATCAAGTTAATCGAAGATTTGTATAAAAGCAACACGAGTAATTTCTAATATGTTACGCTCAAAACGCTGTTCAGTCAAGATTAATATTATACTGCAGGGTATGCGCAGAGTGAAGCGCCTCATAGGGTAACGGCACTGAAAATTAGGGATTATTTAGTGTAAATCAGCTTAAAAAGCGGAAAAATAATATTAATAGAACGTAAAACATTCCCGCTAAAACTGTTTTACTCTTTTTTTCTTAACAAATATATGTTAGAATACATAGTCAGGTATATAGATTACCTTTAACAATGAACAAAGGAAGGCATACACTTAATGGGAATAATATCAAATATCTTCGGAACCCACAGTGACAGGGAACTGAAAAAAATAAAACCAATAGTAGATAAAATCGAGGCTTTGGCGGACGAATACGGCGCAATGAGTGACGCACAGCTCCGTGCAAAAACAGACGAGTTCAAAAAGCGTTTGTCCGATGGAGAAACAACAGACGATATTCTGCCGGAGGCTTTCGCGACAGTGCGCGAGGCGTCAAAGCGAGTTTTGGGACTCTATCCGTTCACAGTTCAGCTCATAGGCGGCATAGTGCTGCATCAGGGGCGAATCGCCGAAATGAAAACCGGTGAAGGTAAAACCCTAGTCGCGGTTCTTCCGTCATATCTGAACGCACTTGAAGGCAATGGAGTTCACATAGTTACCGTCAACGACTACCTTGCCAAGCGCGACAGCGAGTGGATGGGCAAGGTTCACCATTTCCTAGGACTCTCCGTCGGACTTATCGTTCACGGTTTGGACAGTGACGAGCGCAGAGCCGCTTATAATTCGGATATCACTTACGGTACAAACAACGAGATGGGCTTTGACTATCTGCGTGACAACATGGCACTTTACAAAGCCGAAATGGTACAGAGAGGCCATCCGTTTGCTATCGTCGATGAGGTTGACTCAATCCTAATCGATGAAGCCAGAACACCGCTTATTATATCCGGTATGGGCGACAAAGGAACAGAGCTTTACAGCCAGGCCGACGCATTTGTTTCACGGCTCAAGCCTATCGTTTATGCCAGCGTTGACGAAAAGGAAGAAGAGGATGTCGATATTGATGCCGATTACGTCGTTGACGAAAAGGCAAAGACGGTAACTCTTACCGCACGAGGCATTAAGAAAGCTGAGGATGCTTTCGGAATCGCAAACCTTTCCGATCTTGAGAACTCAACTCTTTCGCACCACATAAACCAGGCCATCAAGGCTCACGGTATTATGAAACGCGATATCGATTATGTAGTTAAGGACGGCGAAGTCCTAATTGTCGATGAATTCACAGGCCGTCTTATGCTGGGCAGACGCTACAGCGAGGGTCTGCATCAGGCAATCGAGGCAAAGGAGCATGTTGAAGTTGAACGCGAGAGTAAGACGCTTGCAACGATTACCTTCCAGAACTACTTCAGGCTCTACTCAAAGCTCTCCGGTATGACAGGTACAGCGCTGACAGAGCAGGAGGAGTTTATCTCCATCTATAACCTTGATATAATTGAAATACCGACGAACAAGCCGCTTGTCAGAATTGACAACCCCGACGCAATTTTTAAAAACGAAAGCGGGAAATTCGCGGCGATTATAGAACAGATTGTAACGTGTCACGCTAAGGGACAGCCTATTCTTGTCGGTACGGTTTCAATCGAAAAGAGTGAGTTGGTATCATCGCTGCTTAAAAGAACGGGCATTCAGCACAATGTTTTGAACGCGAAAAATCACGAAAAGGAAGCGGAGATTGTTGCTCAGGCGGGTAAGCTCGGCGCAGTTACTATCGCGACCAATATGGCCGGACGTGGTACTGATATCATGCTCGGAGGAAATGCCGAGTATCTTGCAAAGCATGACCTCAAACGGCACGGCTTCAGCGATGAAATGATTACAGAGGCCACAGGCTATGCGGAAACGGATGACGAGAACATTGTCGAAGCTAGAAGAATGTTCGCCGAGAGATTCGGAATCCACAAGACAGAGATTGCAAATGAGGCGGACAAGGTTCGCGAAACGGGCGGCCTGTTCATAATCGGAACAGAGCGCCACGATGCGCGCCGTATCGACAACCAGCTCCGCGGACGTGCGGGACGCCAGGGTGACCCCGGCGAAAGCCGTTTTTACCTTGCAATGACGGATGACATCATGCGTCTTTTCGGCTCCGAGAAGGTTTTGGGCATGATGGATAGGATGGGTGTTGATGACGACACACCGCTTGACTACAAGATACTCTCCAACGCCATTGAAAAAGCTCAGAAGACCGTTGAAAGCCGCAACTTCCAGAGCCGTAAAAATGTTCTTGAATACGACGATGTTATGAACGTGCAGAGAAACACGATCTACGAACAGCGCCGCAGAGTGCTGGACGGAGATGACGTCAAGCCCTTTATCCATTCTATGATAGAGGACTATATCAAGGAAACGGTCATCACGGGCATGGAAGGCCACGGGTACTTTGATACTATGGAGCAATTTGAGGGAACTGTTGCTCCATTTGAAGGTGTTTTTATCCGCAAGGGTGAAATCAAGCCGAGCCGCAAGGAACTTGAGGATATTACTTCCCATTCACTGACGGAAGAGATTTTGGAAAAAGCCGAACAAATCTATGAAAACCGTGAAACGGAATTTGGACTTATGCCGACCGGCATGCCGCTTATGCGTGAACTCGAGCGTGTCATTATGCTTCGCGTGGTTGACGAATACTGGACAGACCACATTGACGCGATGGACGAGCTCCGCCGCGGGATCGGGCTCAGAGCCTATGGAAACAGCAAACCTATAGATGCTTACAAAATTGAAGGCTTTGATATGTTCGAAGCCATGATAAACGGTATACGCACAGAGGTCGTTCGGCGCATATTCACGGTTCAGGTCAAGAAGGAACAGCCGCTTGAGCGCAAGAGCGTCGTTAAGGGCGAAATTCGTAATGTCGGCGGAGATGATTCCGCTAAGAAACAGCCCGTAAAAAAAGCGGACAAGCCCGGACGCAACGACCCATGCCCATGCGGAAAGATGAAAGAGGACGGCAGCAGACGTCTTAAGTATAAGGAATGCTGCGGCAGAAACGATTAATCGTGACTGCTAGTTTCTGATAAAACCGAGAAGGAGCAAAAAAATTGGAGTTTTCAAAACCTTTTGCGGAATTCGGATTTAATGGGCTGGCTTTCATGACAGCCCCCACAATACCTTATAAACACTGCTTTACGACAAGATGGGGCGGCGTCAGCGAGGGATATTTAGACAGCCTGAATCTCGGCGAAAACAGAGGCGACAAAGAGGAAAATGTTCGGGAAAACTACCGCAGAGTTCTTGAAGCACTGGGAATTCCGGATCAGAAA
>QFZN01007219.1_pt1 | contig 11597 bp, 8 predicted proteins | sample 1740101 | NCBI WGS metagenome assembly QFZN01 (sample SAMN09210849, study PRJNA391713) | Ciliate metagenome, whole genome shotgun sequencing project. | isolation source: combination of 50 Heterometopus sp. ciliate cells from an enrichment culture... | host: Heterometopus sp. ...
CCGAGTGGGGAAGCTTATCGGCACGAAGCACAGAATCCGGGGGTTGTCGACAGCGCCGATATTATATCCTTTCAGAACGCATCCACGACATCTAAAGATATCGTCGTCTCCATCAGACATATAAATTATCGCGAACCGAACGAATGGGCAACAAGCAGAGCAAAGAGTTTTGCGAGAGCATCCCCAAGGACCGGAGCACGTACGAGTCGTTGGGCAAGGCTTTGGACTTCACGTGCCTCTCGCAGGAAAAACTGGTCGAGCACATCGCCAAGCTCGTCTTCCCCGGGAAGGATCCTAAGTCTCACGCCTTCGATAAATCCCGCTGTCTTAACAGCCCGCCGGACGAGAACGAGGAGGAACTCAAGGCCAAGAGAACGGCAGCACAGCAGCAGAAGCTGCAGAGCGCACTTGCGGCCGGACATGAGCAGCTGCCAGAAGTCAAGGCCATCTTCCACTCCACCCATCTGGACGAGTTTCCGGCCCAAAGAACGGACGTCGTGCGCAACTACTCCCAGGCCATGGTGCAGCGACTTGCGGCCGCGCTCGTCCTCTTCCTCTCCTCCTCCGTCTCAGCCAAGGAGGCAACCTCGTTCTACGCCAGGATCGAGCATTTCCTCGCCGCAGAGGAACGGGGCGGATCTGGGAACACGCTTGCCCTCCAGCTTGCGGTCCTCCTCATGAACAACCAGAAGCAGCTGTCTTCGCCCCCGGTCGTCGAAAACCTCGCCGGCCTCTTCACCAGCATGCAGCCTCTTGCCCTATACGGCTGGACCCGCGAGGCGCTGCAAGTAGCCCACGCTCTTGATATTGTCAAACAGGGGCTCGAGGCCCAGGCAAAGACTGGGTCGGTCCCAGCGATCCTGGCGACCTGCCATCTCGGACTGGCCGACGGGAGCGTTGAAGATGTCCTGGTTGGGGTACAGCACATGTTTCAGCTACAGGAAAAGGGCGTCTCTGCGGACATAACTGAGGTCCTGAAGAAACTTGCCGAGGGAGTGCCAGAGGTCGCCCGCTTCTTCCCGGCTCCGGAATTCGACATTGCCAAGGAATCGATCGAGTTCGAGGTACCGTTCGAACACATCTACATCAAGTCCACGACCGAGACCAAGGAGTCGAACGAGTACCCCTCCAGTGCGGCAGCTGGAGAGTACGTTTATGTCCACAGCCAACGCTACGGAATGCTCGTGCTCGGCTCCGGCCGCGGGAAGGTCGCCGGGAAAATCTACGCCGAAAGTGGCAAGATTGAAACCAAGGATGATGACTCTCTTCAGCTCTTTGTGGTCCGGGGGAAGCTCTACTGCTTCTTTGGAAACAAGTTCTCCAGACTCGACCCTTGGACTCTGGTCAGGAAGGAGAGCAAGAAGTTCGCCTGCGTTACGGAGGGAGAGGAGGGGTCGGACACGTTTGTTACAGCGACCGGAGACACTCTGATTGTTTATCGGCAGAAGAAGAAGCAGGATGAGGAGAATTCGGAGGAGGAGAAGGCTGCGGAGAAGGTCAAGGGCACTGCCACGTACTTCGACCTGGCGGCAAAGGTGAAAACGAAGTCTGTGGAGATCTTGCACACTGTCCCAGACCTCAAGCAAGTCGTCGCAGTGGGAAGCACGTTGATCTTCGCAGGGGACAAGCGATACGAGACTATCGAGATCGTGGGCGAGACCGCCACTCCCAAGAAGAGCGGCGAATCCGAGCTCCTCGCCACAGCGTCGCTCTGCGTTTCGCCGGAAACCCACGACATTTTCCTCACATACCAGCCGGACGAGGAACTGCTGCTGGCAAAACTGGCTCCGCTGCGGGGACAGACCGGCCAGGACTCGAGCTTTGAGTCTAAGCTGGCCGAGGTCAAGCAGCTGCTCGGAGCTCCCGCTGTGAGCTCAGGGCACAATAAGGAGCAGCTTGCTGAAATGCTTGGCTTCCACCAGGCTGTCGCGACTGGACCTGAGACCAGAGTGAGCTCCGCACGGGCCGATCTGCTGCTGGCGCTTTTGGAAGCCCGCGCCGCCCAAGCCAGGGCCGTGATGGAGTCCTTGAAGGATTCTGAGCAGGTCGTGAAGCTCCAGAAGGTCCCTCTCGCCATTCACCTCACCTCTCGTTCCTTGACAGTCCAGATGGAGCTGGCAGAGCAATTCTACCGCGAGAAGAAGGCAGACTCGCTCGACAAACTGCAGTCAATCCTGTCGATCCTCAACACGCACCTGATCGCCATGGGGAGATGCGACCTTTCTGTGAAGGAATGTCTGGACAAGGCCGGGCTGGAGCGTTTTGACAAGCTCTGTGCCGAGGTGCTGACGCCCATTGCTAAGGACAAGGTTCTAGTCCAGTCTGCAAAGACGCCGGAAGAGAAGAAGCTGGCGGAGAGCATCGTCCGCCTTTGCGACGACTGCATGGCGAACAGCAGACTTCATGTGGAGGGCGCGTCCACCCCTATCAAAGACCTGGCCCAGTGGCTGAAAACCGCCGTCTCCGCAAAATCGATCATAGAGGAGTCATTCTACTCGCTCGCAGCGTGGCTGGCGATCCCGGAGAAGGCCGAGCTGGTGGCACAGCGATTCCTCGACGGCGACCAGGATGTGTCGGAGTTCCTCGCCTCGTATTTCGCCCTTGAGTACGAGTGTGTGAAGGCGAAGCTTGCTGGCGAGGCTGTGAGTTGCATTAAGGTACATGCCGCGATCAGGAACGCCGTTTCTGGGCTCGTGGGGCGAATATTCATCTCGTTTGCGTATTTTTGCAGTGATATCATTTTGTACATAGACGAAGACTGGAAGAAAAGAAGAGCGACGGACAGGAGGCGCTAACCACCGGACTTGCCAAAATGCTCCAATCCAACATGTATGCTCCCTCTTATACAGCACCTGTAGAACACTCATCGCGGACGAGATCAGAAACGATTACATGAAGGCCAAGGAAAAGTTCCCCGCCGGGCCAGAAGAGCTGGTCGCAGGGTACGTCAAATTCTGGAAGCTGGTTGAGGACCTGCTCGAGGGGGACATGCTGATCGTCCACACCTTCGTTCTGCTTGTAACTTTCGATGCGCAGAATCGGTAGAACACCGCGCTGATGGGAATGGCGACGATGCCTGAACAGATGTTCCGGCTCACAGACCTGCTAATGAAGGCTGCAGAGGGGCTCAAGACTGTGTTCGTTGATATTGCTGGAGAGAAGGAGCGGAACGCGGAGACCGGAAAGGCCGTTTTTGCCATTCACGACATCGAGAAGAGGTTCGAAAGTCCGCATCCGCTCTCCTCGGAGTCTTTGCTCGTCGAGGAGGAGTTCAAGTTCCGGGGGGCAACCGCAGTGAAGGTGGCGACGAGGGAGGATATTGACATTCCGGGGGAGGCGAAGTGCCACGTTACGATCCGGGATACGCCGAAGGAGGCTTGCAAAAGTATAGTGAGCGCCAAGGCTCCTAGCTTCAGGGGGACTTTCGCCGGCAGCCAGGTCAAGGTGGTCGCCAAGATCGAGGCCTCCGATTCCAAGTCTGGTGGGTCCTACAAGGGATATTGCCTCATCATACGTCCGAAGGTATGAGTTATCGATGAGAATACTAATGAAATAGTATGTGTACGGACAGAGAGTGCTGAAGGCGCTGCTGAGGAACATAATGTGGACGGCATGCTACGTCTCGAGGGCGATACTGCAGTCGTTCGAGGACCAGGGCAAGGAGAACAAGAACCGCGAGCTGATCAACAGCATCCTCGCCTCCCGGCTCCTCAGCGGCGGGCTGCCCACCTCGTGCTTCCCCACAGCCTTCTCTGCTCAGTTCAACAAGCGTTTCATCGCCATCGTATCCTCGTTGCACTATTATATGGGGGATAGAAGGAGCAACTGAATATCGACGAGAGCTACGAAACCCCTGCAGACACCGAGACGATCTATAAGGAGATAATGCTGGGCACAAACGAGAAGGCGAACGCAATACTGAAGCTGATCAAGGAGGAGCACACGAAGAAGCAGCCGTTCGCCCGGTTCACGGACGCACACACCGAGGAAATCGTTCGGGCCACCTTCGCCCTGCTGCTCAAGGTCACCGACTCCCTGCCCAACTGGCGCCAGGTCAGCGACTCTCCAGAAAAGCAGGAGGCCGCGTTCGGCAAGCTGGTTTCTCTGTGGAGTGCAGCCTCGCGGATGCGCATCTGGTTCGTTGAGCAGAAGAAGGTCCTGACTGATAAACATAAGGAGGAGGAGTGGGAGAAGGCGATAGGGACGCTGGTAAAGACAGTGCAGGATAAGGTGGCGCTGCTGCTGATGTTCAGGTCACCGGAGATTGCGGAGAAGGAGAGCAGGAAGGCTAGGAAGACAGTGACGCTGATACGCACGGAGTCCGTGGACCAGCCGCGGAGGAGGATGTCCGAGGCCGAAATCGTCAAGACGCGGCTGGACAAGTGGAAAAACCTGCTGATCGCAAAGACGGAAGAGGAGTCCAAGGAGCTCACACTCACGTCGTCGACCCTCAAGATCCTCCAGACCGGAATATCGTGCGCGAGTCTGGTGGCGCACCTTGAGAACTACTATCTGAGAGGGATGGCGATATACGCATCGATGACGGTGTTCCAGAGGGCGAGCAGCTACGTGTACTCGAAGAAGATCAGGATGGACGTGCTGGCCTGGGTGTCGAGCATCTTCAAGTCCGACCCTGCCGCCAACCTGCACTACGCCCAGAAGACCACCTCCTGCGGCACTCCTTTCCAGTACATGTTGCGTGGCGTCTTCTTCAACCTTATTAACCAGGTGCTGGACTATGTGATGATGACGAAGAACCCCAAAGAGCTCGAGTGTCTGATGGATGCGCTGAAGTGGAACTACACTGCATCCGACCACGTCTTCCTCAAAGATTGCCGGCTGTTCCATTGTCTGCGTGCGGAACACCGCAAGTGTCTCGTGTCCTCGCTTTGGGGGAAGCAGGCAGACGACTGCTCCGAAACCCTCCTTGACACCTTCGAGTACATCGCAATCCGAATCGTGACCCGCGCACTGGCGCCGTCCAAGTCCGCAGACGCCCGGCCTCAATCTGTGGACGAGCCCGTCGACTTCGTCCCTCGTCTCGAAAAGAGCGTCAGCAGTCTGGATGAGTCCAGCGCCGCCCGTCTGATGGACTCGATCATGCGCGTAATATTCGACGAGGTCAAACGCGCTGCCGAAAGCTATGAAAAGGGCTCCGGTGTTTCTGCGGCTATCCTCACGGACTACAAGGCACTACAGAAGCTGGGAAGCAAGAAGGAGAAGGATGACAAGTCGCGAGACTGGGACAAACTGAGAAGGGACTTCACGACAGAAACACAAGGCGTGTATTCGCACACGTTTTGCGTCCGGCTGCTCCAGCTGCTGTACCGCGTCTTCGTTGCCATTCAGGAGGACCCGGGGATGAAGTCGCGGATAAGTGTGATCGTGGAGGACTCGTACATCCAGTCGCTGTTGAAGCTGCTGTTCATTGGCTCGGCACAACAACAATTTGTGGTGCTGCAGATACTGCCGCTGATGGTGCAGATTAGCGCCGAGAGCATAGAAAACGCTTGTCGCACCGTCCTCGAGGACCAGAAGCCGAAGGGCGTCTTTGTCCAGCGCTTCACCTCCAGTTGCACTCTCGATCTTGCCATGCTATACGCAATGAAGAACTGCGAGGGCATCTGGGTCAGCGCCCACAAGAATCCCTTGAATTACACATTGTACAAATGCGCGGTAGGACTGATCCGCGGGATCGTGAAACGGAACAAGGAGCTGAACTCGGTATTGATAAACCTCGCGAGGACGCTGCTCTTCGGGTCGAAGGAGGAGTCGGGAAAGCTGCCGAATGCCTGCCGCAACAGACTGTTCATCGAGCTGGTCGCCTCGCTCCTCGGCGGCGACTTCCTCGCCCTCACCAAGGGCGCCCGCGGTCTTGGCAAAGGCCGGAACAACTACAGCGTGGTCGCGTTCGTCGGCGAGAAGACAGAAGACAAGGACAATAAGATCAAGACCTACGAGTGGAACTTCGACCCTAAAACTCACAAGGAGATTATGCTGCATCTCATTGACGAAAACGACGGCTCAGGGGAGGCCTCGGTCACAACGCTGCCAATCTCAGAATTCACCCTATCCGAGGACGAGGTGGCACTCCACGATCTGGCCTTGGGCGGAGACGCGCTCGAAAGGATCCGAGGCATCATATCCGGCTCGCAGAAGGAGGGAGACACCGCGATCGTGGAGACAATAAACGTGAAGGTGCTGCGGCTGGTGAAAAAGCTGCTGTCGCAGAACAAGGAGCTCTGCAAGGCTCTGTTCAGCAAAGACACAATCGAAAAGCTGCTGGCCCAGGCGCTGAAGAGCCCCGGCTATAATTCGGCGCTTTCCACCGAGATGGCCGCGGAAGAAATGCGCAAAAACGCCGGCACCATGGAAGTTTCCCCGCTCGCCTGCACCGGAAACAGTCCGTTGGTTGTCAGGTTTAGCAAGGATACGCTCGTGTTCTCCTTCATGGGGGCGAAGGCCTGCGTTCCGATCCTCGCGCACACTGAGGCTGCAGCGAAGTTCTTTGACAGAAAGAGCGACCAGGAGTGCACCGTGGGAATCGAAGCCGACGTAAAGGAAAAATTCGTGATCCTGGAGGCGGGGAAGGAGTCGGAGATCGAGAAGTTGACCACGGCGGCAGGTGTGATAGTGGGCGAAAAGCTGGAGAAACTGCTTGCCGCCCATAAGGTTTCGATCCCCGCCATAGAAATCAGCGCGGCCGACATGCAGCGTCTTTCCGGGATGCTGAAGGACATGAGGGAGATCGCGAGGTCAATGCGCACAGAGAAGATGGGCACACTGCTGGCAGACTACCTGGGGAAAAGGCTGGAGACTGATGAGGACGGGGTGAATATCCGCTCATTGGTCCACGGACTGATCTCCGGGAAGGCCAAGGAACCGGAGAAGAAATCTCCGGCAGAGGAAAAGAAGAAGGCCGAAACAGCCGCCGCCGCTGCTCCTGCCAGGACCGACGACCCCTTGACTGCCTTCGTCTCCCGTCCTCGCAGCAAGCCTATCTTCACAAAGAAGAACAATGCACCGATAACGGACGAGCGGGAGAAGATGGTGAAGGCGTTTTCTGCGGCGTTCCCCAAGATTTTCTCCGCCGCGTCGGCCTTCAGTCTGGTAGCCTACAAATCCACGCTGGCCGACCTGCGCGTCTACTATTCACGTGACATCCTGATCTCGATCCTTATGGAGAATGTGAGCGAGTTGCCGAAGTTGCCAGAACTGGCCCCGAACATGTACTCTTGCCTACAACTGATGGCGATCGAGGCAGATTACATGCAGTACGGGTTTGGAGCGAAGCAGTGTTCCGCGAGACTCAATGCGCTCTTGAACGCGGTTGGCCAGAGTCTTCCCGGAATGCTTGAGAAACTCGTGGCGTGGATGAAGGAGAAGTTCGCTGCCCGCGGCGAGCCCTACAAGGACGCCTCCTCCAACCGGCTCTTCCTTGCGAAGGAAGCAGACCTCGCCGCGCCGATCTATCCCAGGTTCGTCTACAGATTCGCAAGGCAGCAGCTGTCGCACAACAGACTAGCAATAATCGGAAGCCCAAGCGCGGGCGAATTCCTCACAGAGCTGCTCAGGTTTGTTGGCTGGAGCCAGGTGGCGCAGGACCAGTACAGATGCTTGAAGCTGATCAAGTCGGTGCTCGGGACCGCGCTCACGGCAAAAGCAGAGCTCTCGCCCGCTGCGATAACAGGAATGCTCACAAGCAAATGCGTGAGGACCATGGCGGAGGCGTACAGCGTGGGGAAGGAGCGGAAGTCGATTATATGGAAGAATGGCATGGAGATTGTCCAGAAGGCCAACAGTCTGTACTGTGCCGGAGTCGAGGCTTATGGCGAACGAGTCCAGAGCCACTGCTTCAAGGACGACTTGATTCTTCACGTCCCGCTGGCTGTGATCAGGGCGTTCCCAGACTGGAAGAAGCTGATCACATACATGTGGATAAGGATGAACAAGGAGGTGATAAAGGCGAAGTACGACTTCATGGTGGAGACTGCGAAGCCTGCATACGACACACAATACACGTTCCTAGTGGATCATCCGCAGGCCCACTGCATCGTCCTTAACGCGAAGCTGCCTCCGGGCCGTAAGCTCACTCGCATAATACTTGGATAGAAACCGCACTCATTTCCCTGGACCGAGACGGGAAGTCCAAGCTGCAGATGCTGGCCGAAGGCGACAAGGACATCAAGATCCGTTTCAGCCGATTCTACGTGCACTACCCCTACTCCGGTTCTCAAGTCTTCGGATTCGGCTCGAACGACGGGGGACGTCTCGGTCTCAAAGACCTGAAGACCACGTCTGACCCTGTCGTGATCCCAAGCATTGGTCTCCAGAAGGTCCTCGCCATCCACACCGGCGGCTCGCACACCATTGTATTTCTTCAGATGTATCATAGCAATAGATCTGCAACAAGAGCGAGATGCTGTACGGCACCGGAAAGGGCGAAGGGAAGATCGGGGCCGATAGCACCGAGTTCAAGCAATACACAAACAAGGCGTCGTCGACCTTCGTGGCCACCAGCCAGTCTGCCACGATCCTATACGACCTGAAGGATAACGCTTACTACGCGGTTGGTCGCAACCCGAACAGGATGCTCGTTTCTACCAACGACCCAATCCACAGCGAATACCGCTTCACGGTCAAGGGAAAGAAACTGCAGCAAATCTCAGTGGGACCGTCCCATGCGGTGATGCTGTTCGCGAACAACACGCTGTATGCCTGCCCTAACGAGAAGAAGGAGCTGTTCGGCGCCTGGGCCGACGGAGCCACTGGCGAATACTACCCCATACCGCTGGCCGAAGACATCGGTGAGGTGAAGAAGGTCATCGCCATGGCCTGCGGCACCCTCATGCTGTGCACAAACAAGAAGACAGGAAAGATGGAAGCGCGTTCCTTCGGAAAACAGGGGGAGGTTGGAATCGGCCAGGGCGCGAAGAAGGATCTGGACCAGTACCTGAGACTTGACTACCCGGAAGACCTCGAGTTCAAGGAACTGGTCGGATGCGAAAACGCGGCTGCTGCGATCTCGACCAAGGGCGAACTCTACACCTGGGGCAAGGGCCCGAAGGGCATTCTCGGGCTGTACAAGGCCGATGGCTCCCCGGTTGAGGAAGCGAATAAGCCGACCAAGGTCGAGTTCCTAGGGGAAAAATGCACCGTGGAGAAGGTCTCCGTGGGGGCAACACACATGCTGGTGATCGTCCAGGGCCAGGATGGTGTGAGGAAAGTCTGGGGGCTCGGCGACAACTCGAAGGGACAGCTGGGCAACAAAGATCCCAAGTTGGATCACGCAGAGATTGCCCTCTTCGCCGGAAAGTACCCAAGCCTGGTGTGTGCGGGGACACAATGTTCCTTCGTTGTCTGCAGCTCGCGGAAGGCCGGACAGAGAGAGAATTGCGCAGTCCACAGCCGTCCCTGCGGCGAGGTCACGTTCGTGCGGAAGGACAAGGACGGTCCGCTCCGCTGCTGGTGCCAGGACTGTCTCTCCACTCTGCCGTCGGCGGTTGTTGCAACAAGATGGCCGGTGTCCAGGGCCGCGGAACGCCCCTGGCCAGATCTGGCTGCTATCGAGGCCACGAAGCCTGTCCCCGCTGCGGAGATGGTTCGGTGCAGCACATGCGGACAGCAGATTAAGGGCGCGATATACAAAAACGCTGGAAAGGACGAGATCCTATGCGAGGGCTGCTTCCTCAAGACGCCCACCACCATGGACCCAGCGTTGTACTACCGGCTGGCAAACGAGGGCATGGCGAGCGCACTGAAGCAGCTGCCGGGACTGGAGATGGGGAAATTCTACGACGCGAGCAGCGGGCCAGCCTCATTCAGTATGCGTCCGGTGTACAAGCTGGACCTGCCGGAGCCAGTGTCAGACAAAGCGATAAAGCTCACGCTGGAAGAGTACCTGGCAGAATCGAAAGCTTTCGAACGCGAGCACGACATGGACATACTGGGATTGATCAACGAGTGCATTCTCACCAAGGACAAGAGCATCCAGTCCGTCCAGCTCAAGGGCGACCTCTCTGTCCCCTTCGCCCGTAAGACCACCCTCGGAAAATTCCGCGCCGACCAGCTCAAGCGTCGTCTCTACATGCTCATCAAGCTGAACAAGATGCTTTACAAGACCATCAAGTTCATTGATTTCACCTCTCATGCGCAGACTGACGAGGATCTCTACATGTACTACATCAAGGTGAAAGACTACGTGGCCTCGCAGACCAAGGACAGCATGGCTGCCAAGGCCATGGAGAACCTGCCCGCAAACTCTGACCGCCCGTCAATCACGCTGGCCCGTCACAAGGCTTTCGTCCTTCACAGTTCTGGACAGGTGGACCACGCCGGAAAACTCTCTCTCTTTGGTCAGCTCATGCAGGCTACAAAGGATCGCATCTCGATCTTCCAGAAGAAACCGGGAGAAGACTCGTACCCGTACAGGGTGGAATTCAAGGGCGAGGGAGGGAGCGACGCAGGCGGACTGTTCAGGGAGTCGATAGACCAGATCTGCGAGGAACTGCAGTCGTCATGTTTGCCGCTGTTCATCCCCACGCCCAACAACAAGACGGCCTTTGGCGAGGACCGCGAGAAGTGGACCATCACTCCGTCCTCCAAGCAGGCAACCCATCTTGAGATGTACGGGTTCCTTGGCTGCATGATCGGAATGAGCTTCAGAATGGGACACGTGCTGGCGGTAAACCTCACCTCGCTCTTCTGGAAGCAGCTATTGGGGGACCCGGTCGACAGGTCCGACCTAAAGGCCATCGACTCGTACTGTGTCCAATGTCTGGATGATATCGTGAACATTGAGAAGAAGGGAGTGGACGCAGGAAGCTTCGAGAGCTACATCGACACGTACTTCGTGACACGACTTTCCGACGGCAGCGAGGTTGAGCTCAAGAAGGGCGGCAAGGAGATCCGCGTGACCTTCGCCAACCGTCTTGAGTACGTTCAGCTCGTCGAAAAGGCCCGTCTCGAGGAGGGCGCACTCCAGATGAAGGAGATCCGCGCTGGACTGGCCAAGATCGCGCCCATCTCCATTGTCAAGCTCTACTCTTGGCGCGACATTGAGGTCAAAGTCTGCGGGAAGCCCACGTTCAAGGTCGAGGCACTCAAGAAGATCACACAGTACTCGGTACTCGTTTTTGCCTTCACCTCCCTAGGGATGCAAGGAGACTGACTCGTTCGTGCAGTATTTCTGGCAGGCATTGGAAGAGTTCACGGACGAGGAGCGGTCGCTGTATCTCCGCTTCGTCTGGGGCCGGTCGCGCATGCCCGGCTCCTCTGACAGGTTCCACCACACGATTGCGCGCAAGTCCGCCACTCGTCCCAACGACACCTTGCCCGAGACTCACACCTGGTATTTCCTCGAAGGTTGTATAACAAACTCATAGCGGGTTCCAGATCGACCTGCCAGAGTACGGTTCAGTCGAGGTTGCAAAGGAGAGGCTGAGGTACGCGATCAGGTTCTGCAAGTCGATTGATGGCGATCGGGACGATTTCGAGACCTGGGAGGACTAATCGCAAATTCTATACGCCCACAATACAATGTTAGGATTCGATTGAGGCTCGGTGTGCTGGACGATAGGGGTTGTGGGGTTTTGGGG
>QFZN01007230.1_pt1 | contig 11595 bp, 13 predicted proteins | sample 1740101 | NCBI WGS metagenome assembly QFZN01 (sample SAMN09210849, study PRJNA391713) | Ciliate metagenome, whole genome shotgun sequencing project. | isolation source: combination of 50 Heterometopus sp. ciliate cells from an enrichment culture... | host: Heterometopus sp. ...
CCCCAAAACCCCTGTCATGACAAAGCGCGAGGAGAGAGTGTAGCTAATTTTATAGCAAACAGCCCGAAAATGACCGGTAGCATGGAATATAAATTATAGAACAAAGTGCAATAATAACAATAAGATCCCGCAACGATGATGCCGTCATCGAAGCTCAACCGGCCCCCGCGGAACGCTAGCAGATCCGCACGGGCCGGCACCAGCATCCCCCACTGTTCCCGGGCCAACATGCTTTCAGCCACATTCTACAAGTCCGGGGCCGGGTCCGCCGCAAAATCGTCCGGCCGAACCGTCAAGCCGGTTTCCTCCGAAGAGACAGCGAGAACGACTGTTAGGTCGCGGGCTGTCCGCGATTTCCAGCAGCGGGCTGCAGAACTTACCTCCCAGGATGAGGAGGACATGCTGGGGCGAGTCAAGGTCAAGGAGGCCGAAATCTCATACCTCAAGTACTTGCCGCAAATCAGACGGATCGCCTACTCGACGCTCCGTCGTTTCCACCCCCGCAACGCCTCCGCCTCGACCAACATCTGTACCTCCCGCTTTCTCCCCCGACGCTTAGTTGCTGACAAGGGCGACCTCGACATCTTCACCTTCCAGCGCCATGGATGGACCCAGGAGTCGGAGGAGGGGACAACAGAGCCGCGATCTCCTGAGCGGCAACATAAGCGGGCGAACACAGTCACGTCGCAGCGCAGGCCCACAGCCACGGCCACGACCACAACTGCGGCCAGTCCCTTCCGGATCCTTTGTCTCGGCACCAGTGCCGTCTCCCCGGCCTCGCGTGAGGCAATAACATCGTGCGGCAACAGGACGTGCAAGCCGCGGCCGCACAAGTCCATGGATGACGCAGGTTTCTTCCGGGCTAGCCAGAACCTGAACTATCGGGCCGCAACAAGCTGTGTCAAAAGCAGGAGGCGCAGATATTGCAAGAAAATCGACGGCCTAATAACTCGGTGCAAAGAGGCCGAGGAGGAAGGAGTCGGCGAGACTAGGTAAGGGTTCCGACTGACCCCGCTGTTAGGTGCGGCGGCGATCGCACGGATGATACAATACGGGCAAGGAACGAGAAGACGGCGAAGTCAATGGGGTGGGCAGTGGGCCGGTACCTGGCGAGCATGAACGGGTCCGACGAGCAGGCCAACGATATTGACACGTTGCTTAGCATCAAAGAGGCAAGGAAGGTCACCAAGACAGCGCTTTTCGACTCCGGAATGGTTAACAAGATGAGAACGAACATGGCGAAGAGGTCGCTGTTCCTGTCGTCGATGGGGAAGAGACGCATCTGGCGGCCGCAGCGCTACATCCCCTCAAGACAGGTGGTGCTGGCGAACTCGATTGAGGAGCTTAACAATTTGTACAGCGTGGAGGGGACCAAGGGCTAGAGATGCCCCGGACCCGGATGATGATTTTATTCTCACTTTACTTCTGCCACACATTTTCTGCGCGATGACGCAATTTACTGTTGACGCGCCATCGCTCGTTGTCAACGCGGTCCCATCATATATAATAATAAACTGAGAAGGAAGACTCGTAGATTATCTTTAAAATAGCATAGTAAACAAACCGTCTCCGCCGAAGACATGAAGAGCCCCGTTTAGTGGGCCGAATCGCCGCCCTCCTCGCTGAGACCCACTGGGAATACGAAACGTTTCCCGGCACCTGGAGTCTTTGCGGGCGAGAGCGTGCAGCAGCCCCGACGCAGTCTGGGTGTAAAGCAAGACTTTGTGCTCGACTTGTGCGACGGCGATGCGCTGCTCCGCGCGTACTTCTTCAATCCGCTGTAGAGCTCGGAAAGCTTGGCGGAGTAGTCGGACTGCATTTGGTTGATACAATCGGCGTGCTTCCGGGCGTACTTGTCCTCGATTGCTTTTCTTTCGGTCTCCTTCTTCTCTGTGAGCCGATGCAGGACCGCCTTGAGAGGGCTGCTGGGCGCCTTGCACTTGTCGATTTCTTTCGTGTACCGCTCCTCAAGCTTTGCCAGTTCGACGTACTTCTCCTTGGCGAGACTCTCCATCAGCTGGGACAACATGTGCGCCTTGTCCTCGTTTAGCTGATGGACAGTTTCCTCGAGATTTAACATAACGACCTCGGCACTGACCTCCGGGGGCTGGACTCTGTTGCTGACTTTCGAAAGGGCGATCCGATCAGAAGACGCGGGGCTTGGGATCGTTCCCGCAGAGTCCGGCTGCTCTGTGGCCTCCGTGCTAATGGCGTATTCTTCAGGGGAGGCGGTGCGGGCCAGGAGACGTCGTTCGAGGGCGGCATCTTGTGCCTCAAGGTCTTGCGCGATCTGTCCTTCCCACTCCCTAAACGTTTGCTGGAACTGCTCGAAGCGGGCCTGTAGCTCGTTCTGGGCCTCTGCGGCACTCTTCTTCTTATCTTCTGGGGCCACGGGACGAGACTCAGGCACCAGACGGTAGTCCATGCAGAGGTCGCGCAATTTGGCAACGTAGGTGTCGTACTGGACCTTGTTGTGTTCGAGGTCGGCACGCTCGATAATGAGAGCATAGGAACGGATCAGGTCGGAAATGTTCGTGGGCTTGGACTCGAGGACATCAGGCTCGGATGCCAGCGAACGGGCCGATTGGTTCTTCGTGTTGCGCGAGTGCATTGCCATCTTCATCTTCGTGACCTGAAGAGCCTTCATTATGATTCGCTTTTCACTTTTATTATGGTTATACTTCTGTTATTTTTATGAACAGTCATGCCGAGTGTTATTATTATTATTATTGGTATGATGTGTGGCCAGCTCGAAACACATATTGACATCGATTTCTTCCCCCGAATCGCGCTACGTGTTACGCACTAATAATCGCAGCAACAGCAATAAGCAAAAGTACGTATATTAGCCAGTATATTATTGCAGCGGCTGCTTGCCCTTCTTCACAATAGCTATTTCGTTGTACGACCGCGGAAGGGTGCCGTCCTGCAGGTCCTCCCTCCTCCCGCCCGACCCGTTCTTGTACCTCTGGAGGAATACCGGGATTTCGGCCTCGTGGATCTTGTTCACCTCCTGCTGCTCCTCCCCGCCCACCGTCCCCATGATCGACTCAGTCTGTTTCTCTTCCCTCGGTATGATCGCAGCAACCTCATTCTCCTTCTCCTGCACCGGCTTCGTCTCCCCCGCTTCCTTGTGTGTCCCGCCGGCCACTGGCACAGCCTTTTGCGCCTTCAAGATGTCAATCACCCCCTGGAGCCGGGCGATCCTCTCGCTGTACCGCTGACGAATCGCCTCGATCTCGACATCCATATCAGTCTTCAGGTGGGAAAGAATCTGCTCCAGCCGATCTGCGGTGTATCCCTGGTATTCCTCCGGGATCGCCGATTTAGACGGCTGCTTCCGTCCCCGCTCCAGTTTGGACTCCTCCTGCTTCCTCTCCACGATTTCCGCAGGTTTTGAATAATCGGTGATATCCTTCTTGTTGGCGTCGAAGTGCTGGTTGAGGTAGTCTTTCGCGTCGTAGTTGAGGTCCATGTTCTTTATGTACAGCATGAAGTTGGGCTCCTTCGCCTCCTCTTTGTCCTCCTTGACAACGAGAGTGCCACTGGGTGCGATGTCGGGCCCAGTCTCAGCAACCACCTCCTCGTTGATCACAATGGTCTGTTGCTGGGGCGACGGCTGGTCGGCCTCGGGACTCTGCACGCCCGCAGCCTTCAGCACCGCCTCATAGCCCTCCCGTGTGCCCGTAGCCATGCCCTTCCTGTGCAGCTCCAGTATCTTCATGTTGTCCTTCACCAGCCGCGACACCACCTCGCGTCCCTTGCTTTTGAGGATGAAGGGATGGGCCAGGAGTTCGGCCGCGGTGGGCCGGTGCTTGGGGTCAATCTTGAGGCACAGCGACACAAATGAGTTAAACTCGGGCGACCACTGTTTGGGGTCGGATAAGCCCTGGGCCGGCTTGTTCGCGATTACAAACATCGCACGAATCGGGTGAATGTGGAAGTACGGCGGCTCGCCCTCGGCCATCTCGATCGCGGTGATGCCCAGCGACCAGATGTCCGTCTTCTTGTTATATTCGCTCCGCTTGATCACCTCCGGGCTCATCCAGAAGGGGCTGCCGGCCCGAGTTGTCTGCTTGGAGATAGTACTGGCAAGTTCGGCACAGACGCCGAAGTCAGCAAGCTTGGCCTGGCCCTGGCTGTTGAGCAGGATGTTTCCGGCCTTTATGTCGCGGTGGATCTTCCGGTTTGTATGCATGTAGTTGAGTCCACGGAGCACCTGTTTGCAGATTGCGCAGATCTGGTCCTCGTTGAGAGGAGTCCTGGTAGCCTTTATGATGTCGCACACGCTGCCCCCGTCGCAATATTCCATCACCAGCCACAGCTGCCCCTCCTTCAGGTACGATCCGTGATATTCGACAATATACGGGCTGATGCACTCCTTGAGGACGGTGATTTCCTTGTGCAGAGTGTCGATACCGGTGCTGTCCACGGGCATGATCTTAACAGCGACAGTGACGCCGGTCTCCTTGTGGAGAGCCTCGTATACAGAGCCAAAGCTGCCCTGGCCAAGCAACTGTCTGAGTTCCAGCTGTGTCGCCGGGTCTTCCTTCGAGTTCACTATGTCGGAAAGCGGTCCTTCCTGCATTTCTGGTTCGTTGGCCTGATTCTTTAATTTAGTTTATTATTATTCAAATTGTTTAAATACTACGACTACCGCACTTACAATTATAATACTCGATTCCGGGTACATATAAACACGCTTCTCATACGTGCTTATGATATTATAAAGGTGTCATCATCACATTAGTCGGCCACAGTCTTCAGGAAGGGCAGCAGCACCTCGCCGATGTAATGGTCGTGCACAGGCGGGTCTGCGGTGTACATCTTCGCGGCCTTCTCGTAGCCCTTCTTGATCATCGTCAGTCCTAGATCTGCCATCTCGACCATCTGGTTCAGTATCTACGCGACGATGTTGTATACACGTCGGAAAGAAACCTTCTTCTCGCCCATCCGGTATACGATGCAGTTTCGCTCGTTGTACTCCATGGTTTTCCCACGTTTCCGGAGCAACTCCTCGTCGTCCTCAACGGTTTCCTTGAACCCATGCAGCCGCTTGAGCGCGATCTCGCGGAGCTTCTGCAGCATGCGGGTCTCGTTCTTTGCCGACAGCACGGGAAGTCGCAGGTCGCGTTTGGTCGGGGTGCAGAGCGCAATGCTGGCCACAGGTGGGATCATGTGTGGGCACAGGTCGCTGGGGTCGCCTTCAAACTGCACAAACCGCAGGTAGCTGAGGAGCGCATTGTTTTGCTCATGGTACACACGGTAGTCCTCGTAGTACATGAAATCCTTGATATAAAGCTCATATTTGCTGCCGAGGAGAAGGGCCTTGATCTTGGCGAGAGGATCGGACTTGTTGAGTTCGAGGGCGACGAAGATCGCGTTGTGTCGATTTTGCTCGACAACGAAGCCGTAGTAGTAGAGGTAACGGTAATTCGGCTTGTATCCGTAGTTCTCGCATATCTAATCTCAATCTATTACGAGGAGATTCGATACGGACTCGCCCTTGGGGATGCCTCTCAGCGAGGTGATCACAAAGGCCTGCTCCTGCTCTGAGTAGGCCCAGCGCGTCTGTCCCACCTTGTCGTAGTCGAAGTTGAACATATCTTCTACGCTTGACGAAAGCACGATACCAGCCATAGGAACCATGATCTTCTGCATGACGCCGCAGAATTTGGCGTCGAAGATGCGACTTATCACCAGCACCTTGTTGCGGGCGTACTCGTCGAACGAAAATCCTTGCGCGAACTCTGGCACCGCCTCCGAGATCTTCTCGTATTCATCCTTTATCTGCTCGAGTTCTGCCGACACATAGTCCCCCATTGAGGTGCCCTTCAGCAGAGTCAGCACCTTCTCTGGGAAGAACAGAGGGAAGCTGGAGACGAGCTTCGGATACACATCGAGGTACGGCTTCCAGCTGGAATCCTTCTTGTGCATTTCCGTCAGCAAAAATATGGTGATGTAAACGAGGTAGTCCCAGTTGAGGGGGATGCCAGACTTGACCAGCTTCTTCCCGATCTCGGTATCCTTTCCGCTTTGTGCAGTGATAATGAGACTTTTGGGGATGCTAAGGACCTCCTCGCCCTCGGGAATGTAGCCGCGGGTGTGGACTCCGCGGAAGTCGGGCCCGTAGTACCTTACGTGGACACGGGAGCACTTGGCGCCTCTGGAGCTGAGCCAACGATTGAAAGCCTCGATGCGCACCATCTCAGGGTGGTCGTGCGGAAGACCGTAGAGGGCATCACAGTCGCTCTTCAGTTCTTGGGCGAGGGCCTTCAATTCGGGGGACTCACCCGACCGGGAGGCGAGAAGGGCCAGGGCGGCGTTGGTCTGGCCGAGTGCGTGCAGAGATTTTGCCTGGCTGATCAGTTCCTACGGGAAGATCACGCGAATGGGTGGCTACGTCCGTGGAAACCGGCGGAGGAACGGAGTGTGGCGCGGTGTTGTTGATTTCCATTAATATTTAGTCAGAAGATTCAGGCGTATTGTTGCGATTCGTGGTAGGAATGAGGCTGATAGAGAGGGAGATGCAAGTTAGGTGTGAGAACAATAGGGACACGTCGTCCTGTCGGACTCGATCTCGATGTATTTCTTGTGACACAACATGCAGTACCTACACAGTCTTTGATCCTCAACATACGCGTAATGCGTGGAGATGTACTTCTCCAGGAAAACCTTCGCGTTGCAGTCCCCGGCAGCCTGGTAGAGCGCAGAAAGATAGTCGAAGGTCAGAGGCTTCTGGCACTTGTCGCAGTTCAGGCTGAAAAACACGTCTGACCTCTCCTGAAACTCTTTGGCTCTACCCCATATCACATATCAGCAGAAATACTTTTTGCATATGCATCCCTCGCATCTGGTGTAGTGGTAGCAGCCCACGTACATCTGGTACGTAGTCACGACTGGCTCCCAACACACGCCGCACCGATGGCCCGAGACCGTGGCTAACAGTTCCAGTCTCCATGGAAGGATTCCGCCCGCCTTGAACACGGTTTCTGGCAGCTTCTTCACGTTTTCTTCTTCGCATCCTTCGTCTCCACACGATAGTTCTACCAAAGATTTTCAGCTCCAGTATTACTTCCGCTCATGACTAGACGTATTGCCTTTCTAGTCTCCGTGTAGTGGCCGCAGGGATATCTGATCTCCGCTATTGAATTGGACAGCGAAAATACCGATGCGAGCCATCTTGCCGTGAACCTTGCATCCGACCTCGAAGCCGCTAGAGGCGGGCTTGGCGTCCCTGAAGAACTCGAGGCTGGCGAGACATTTTACTTGGCCGCACTTGAGCAGCATGGCCGGATCGGTTGGTTGGAGTTCTTTGTCCCCGATGCAGCATTTCGCGGGCCGCAGCTTCTCTCTTTGCACCTTGATCGACTCTGGGACAAAGGCCTCGCTCACGGTTGATTCGGTGAGAGGAGTTCCGCAGAAGGTGCACGGAGATTGCTTTATGACTCCTTCTATGTGTTCACGGGGTATTGGAGAGAGGTACCTTTGTCCAGGTAGAAGATGTGCAACTCGCCATGTGAAATCATCCTTGTGAGGATAGCCTTGTCAACAGTCTTGTCGCAGCACGGGAAGGTCACCGGGTGTTCTTCTCCTTTGACGATCTGGACGCTCGCATATTTGCTAATAAAGAGTCGAGGCGGCCGGTGGTACCTTTCGATTTCCCGCTGTCTCCGCTCCGCCCGGGCCTTCTTGTCCTCCACCAGCCTCTGGGGTGGCCGCGAGGTGGGCTTCTCCTTCTCCGCAGCCTTGCTCTCCTTCTTCTCCTCTTCCTGGAGCACCTTCTCTGATTTCTTCTCAGGCTTCTTCTCCGACTTCTTCTCTTCGCTTTGCTCCTTCGGCTTCTCCTCTGCGGGTTCCTCCTTTTTCTCCGCCGAATGCGGTCTGGCCTTGATCGCCAGCGAAGGGAACATCGCATACTCCTCCGAGGGCAGCCCGGTCAGCTCGACCTCTTCCACGTGCAAAACTCGACGCAGTTCTTTCCACAGTTGCGACTCCTCCTCTCCATGCATCGGCGGCAAGTTCGGCAGGACGACTCGCAGTCCGAGCGCGCGGGAAAGCCCCTGACCGCACTTTTCCGCAGTGTCGATCTGCGTCCTTCCCAGCAGAATGGCGTAGAACAGTTGTGTCAGTACATTCCGGTCGGTGTTGCGGTAAAGTTTGCAGAAGACGCGCTCCCTTTGGTCGGGGGCGCAGGTCATCAGCTTGTAGAGCAACGCCTGGATGCGACGGTACATCGACTCTGTGATCAGTTTCTCCCTCTTGCACCGCTTTGCCCTACCGGCTCCTTAGCGCTGAGTGAATACAGGGGGATGATGTCTCTGATCATCTTGCCGTCGGCCTTGATCAGCATCGAGCAAAAGCGGAAGCTGAACTCTTTCAGTACGGGAACCAACGAGGGCGGTGGCTCTGCGACTGCGGCCTTATCCGGAGCTTTTTGCTGAGAGATGCTTTGTTCGTTCAAGTGGAAGGAGAAGACTTGGCATGGGGCCACAGGATCGGACCCTACCTTCTTGTCCTCAGTGGGGACATGTGGGCAGGTGATCCCGGTGATGTGGGAAATATACAGCACCGGCGGGGGCTTCTTGGGCTGACTCTGTGGGACAATCGTCACCACGGGAAAGACCTCTGTCTTCATCACCTTGGCTGACACAGGAGGCTGTGGCTTCTTCTCACTGGAAGGCGGAAGAGGCTTTGCAGGAGCCGGAACGGTCAGGTACTTGAAGCACTCCAGGTCGATGGGCGTCGTGATGAGCGCATAGGAGGACGGGTCGTCGATCCGCACCACCTGGATTGAGGTGTTCCTGAACTCTGGCACAACCTTGTTGCGGCCTTCGTCCTTCGCCCAGCTCTACGATTTAAGCAATGCTGGCGGTACCACGGGCTGATCCTTGGCGAAGTGAATAATGCTCACGTTAAGCGCACGAGCGAGGATTCCTCTGTATTTCGGCAGTATTGTTTCTTTTTGGTTGTATTCAATAGTTGAAATTTTCTTGATATTATCTGCCTTCAGACGTAGATAGTCGTCTGCCAGTTGGCCAATCAGCTATGTACAAGTATCATCACAGAGAAAAAGTTACGCTTCGCGCCGTATTGCAGCTAACCTTTTCGAATATTTGTTTAGCGGCGACCAAGGGCTGATGCTGATACACGTTTTGTATTGCATTAATTATTTCCTTTGACTTATATTCGGTTTTCCATGGTGCTTTAATGCCGTTTAACCTAATACGATCTCTGATTAAGACTATCATACCATTTATATAAGTCCTTGTATTTGCTCTCTTTGTCCGTGCAGTATAGGAGCAGGTACCCGATTCCCAATATCATTCCTAGCCTCACTCCGACCGTGGAGTCAAACATAGCTCCACATTGTTCTTCCTTAGCATCCAGCAGAACGTCCACCATCACATTTGCGAATGCATTTTCACTTATTCTGAGTGTCATCTTAGCGTGTTTGCATATCGTGTCCTTGCTCTCTTCTACCAGTCGCAGCCCCTTCACATGTTCCCCCGAGATCCATCTCAGCGCCGCGGATATCTTCCCCTCCGGCTTCCCCATCTTTAGGTTGCAGGCAATCCGTTGGGCTGAGACAAGTTGTTCCTCGAGTTCCTGGAGTCCCTTGAGCCCGGCAAGCTCGAATTCGGGAAGCGTGAAGTACTCCTTGCACTTTCTGCAGCGTGGGGCCACCAGGACGGAGTTATGGGCTCCGACCACAATGTTGAAGTAGGAGTCAGGGTGCAGATGGCGGAACTCGGCCACCGTCCACGTAATGTGGTTGATGTCGTGTACGCACGGGAGACTCATCGCTTTGCTTTTGTTTTCTTCCATATCTTATTATTCCTGATCTCGTCGTGGTGATTAAAATATGATCCCGACGTGCCCGCACGAAATGTAGAATTCTCTCACATATAGCTGTGCCGCTGCAGAAACACACAATCATCCTCCTGTGTCGAATCAGTGCACCGATTACTGCTATTATTATTCACCATCTTGATCCTGGTACTTCGCGCGGATCGTCCACTTCGCCTTCTTTATACTGTAGGCGAAGACCGTGCCGCTGTTGCCCATCGCGTATATCTTTCCGCCTATCGGAGTGTACCAGCTGCTGTTGAACTCTGCGTACTCGGGGAAATTGTCCCCTTTCACCATCTTCTGCTCCGTCACGTTGTATCTGAAGACTTGACTGTTGCGTCCAAGCATGATCTCGTTCTCGTTGATCTGTATCGCCCCCATGCTCTGCTGCTCGTTCAGTCCGAAGCCCTTCTTTATGGACAACTTGATCCATCCGCTCTTATCGTTCTCCAGATCCAGCACCTCGATTCCCTTCGTCTCACCCTGTCCGTATCCGCCGAACACGTACAAGAACTGACCACCAAAGAGAGCGGCAGCACAATTAGCCCGAGGAATATTGAGGCTTGGCATCTTGGTCCAGGCGTCGCTCGTGATATCGTACTTTTCGCAGGACTTATCCACTCCGTGATGCGTCTGTCCTCCAATGATGGCCAGAGCATCGGTAGAGACGGCGAGGAAGTAGTGGGAGTAGCGGCCGAACTTGAGGTCCGCCCGAGGTTCCAAGGTCTCGGTGGCGTCGACGTACTCGAACGTGGTCTTGTCGTAACTCTGCCCTCCGCATAGGAAGACCCGCGAGCCCACCTGGGTCACTGCTGGATGGCTTGACATGACCGGTATGAGCTTAAAGTCTTTCTTGAGAATCGAGTAGACCAAGAGCGAGCTGTATGTCTGGGACATCCCGCAGAACAGTTCCTTCGCCACCGGAACCGCGAAGCCCCTTCCGAAGACCATGATGCGTCCCAGCATCCTGTTCACATCTTCCGTCACCGCGTCCAGTTTCTTCACTTCCATTCCCCTGGTCACAATCCCGGTCAACGCCCCCACTCCCGGCAGCAGCTTCTCCCACAATCCGGTGTCAAGAAGAACGCGCATTTCGTCGGCCTTTTTGACCATCCGGCTGAGAGTGGATAGGTCCCTTCGCGTGACAGCCGACTTGATGCTGGCCACGGTTTGGCCCTTTATCTGGCCGAGCTTTTCCTCGCTCGGGAACGCGTTCTCGATCAGCTTGATCGTTTTGATCTTGATAAGCAGGTTCTCCACCTTCGCCCGCAGACCGAGCAATTCCGCCGACAGAACCGTCAGCGGCTCCTCCAGGCCCACAATCTCAGTCTTCGCCTTTACGTATTGCGTTGACTGTTTCTCGCGGATCTCCTTGAGGTTTTCGAATATCCCCGAGTAGTCCTCGGGAAGAACCGTGGACGAGTAGTCGAGGAGATGGACCAAGGTGTGCTTATCGGCGCTGTGCTGGGTCACGCACATGGCACAGACCCAGTGACGGCAGTCGTGGCAATAGAATATCGGCGGCTGCCCGTGCACAGGGCAGTTAGCCTCTGGTGCCATGGGTGTCTCCGCAGAAGTGTCCTTCTTCTTTTCCATCCCGCTGTATTTTAGTAGCTAATAAAACGCATCTTAAGCCGCGCCCTATATTGTTCTCTGGATAACAGCGCATTTGTATGACAGCCACGGACTTATTAAGATATTCTGTTGCGCTTGTTTCATCGGTCAAATTGGGACACGAGGGGT
>QFZN01007241.1_pt1 | contig 11584 bp, 10 predicted proteins | sample 1740101 | NCBI WGS metagenome assembly QFZN01 (sample SAMN09210849, study PRJNA391713) | Ciliate metagenome, whole genome shotgun sequencing project. | isolation source: combination of 50 Heterometopus sp. ciliate cells from an enrichment culture... | host: Heterometopus sp. ...
TCCAGGGAAGGAGGAGCAGAAGCCGAGCGGACAGAACGTAGACCTGAACCAGGTGATATCCGCCCCAGAGGACGAAGGCAACGTTGTGACCGAGCTGCCAGTATTCACAGGGGAAATCGCCGGAGATGACGAGTGTGTGATCCATCAGGATGACCCTCTTGCGCGGACCAAAAAGCCTGGCCCAGCCGCTGCGTATGCCGGGAGATGTGACCGCGGCGGTAGGAAAAGAACGAGGAAACCAGCGAAGGGCTCCCGGCCCATCACTTCCGGCCCCAGCAACCGTCGCGAGCTGGTTCATGAGGGCATGAAAGTGGTACGAAACGGATGCAAATCTGGATGTAGACAAAGGGAGGGAAGCCGGGATCAGCGGCCGCGAAGAAACGGCAGGGGGAAGAGATGAAACAGAAGGAGGCGGCCTGGAACGCCCGGCTGGCCGAGTCCGACGCCCGCGCCACGCAAAATGCAAAGAGGGCGGCCAAGAACGTGAAGGGCAATGTATCGGCGGCCAAGAAGGAGGCGGAGATGATCTCGAAGTATCTCAAGGAACGCGGGGCGCAGATAGCTGAGAAGAACAAGGCACCTGTCGGAAAGCACCCCAAGCAGGTGCGGGTCGCAACCGCTTCCAAGGTTGACGCTGTCGGAGCTGAGGGCCAGGTCAAGGACGAGGAGGCTCTCCGTGACGAGCTCAGAGCGTTAAAGAAGAAAATCGGCGAGCTTCGAAAGGAGAACGCGGATCTTCAGGACACCTTCAATCGATATGAGCAGCAGAAGCTCGTGCTTGAGTCTGAGGTAAATATCGGGCATCGAATCGAAATAGATCGCAAAGGAGAGCAACGGAGCCGCGTCGCGAGTCTACTCCGGCAGCAGACTGCACGACACGAATTCCTCGGCCGGCATCCCCAAGCAGAAACGCACGCTAGATCTTGGCCAATACGTCCTCTGGAAAATGTTCAGCAATATGGAGAGCTCGGGACAGACTGTGGACACATTATATGACCAACTTGACCAGAACGGGGACAACCTGCTGACCCGGGAGGAGATCGCATCCGGACTGGGGGAGTACGCTTGGCTGCAAATCTAGCAATAGAAAGTGCGGGGCCGACGCGGCGATGGTGGAGGAGCTGTGCAAACTGCTGGACGAGAACACGGACGGGGTGATCTCTCGCAGCGAGTTCGTGATCATTGTGGAGCACATATATGCGAACTACCGCGAACTGAGGGACATCGTCGAGGCCACAAACATGGCCGACCCGCTTTCTCTGCAGGAGAAGATACTCGATCTGGAGCAGCGAAGTATCGGCTGGTGAGTAACATGCGGAATAGTCGAGATGGAGGAAATGCGTAACCTGAAGAAGAATGAACAGAAGTCGTTCAAAGATCCGGAGTACCAGAAGATGATGATGAAGTTGTTCGTGATGGAGAACATGTCAAAGCAGCACGACGACGAGATCGGCAAGCGGGAAGAACAGTTCCGACTGCAGACGCAGGCCCTGAAAGACGAACTCGAGGCCCAGCACTCCGCTGAGCTTGAGGCGCTCGCCAAGGAAAAATCTGAGACGGAGAGAGAGTTCGAGGAGAAGAAGCGGGAACTGGAGGGACAGGTGGCGACGGCGCTGCAGGGGTACACTGAGGCCGTGCAGAGGAACATACAGAGTCGGGAGGTGCTGTTCCGTTCCCAGACGACCAAGGCCGAACTGGCCGAGAAGCAGGCGAGTCTGCATAGGGTCGATGAGCGAATTGACGCCAAGGTGACTTCATTATGGAGCGATCGTTCCGGTAGATAGTGAAGCAGTACCGAGATATGGGGACGGAGGAGGGCGAGAAGGCGCTACAGCACCAGATCGACGTTTCGTGCGACTCTGAGGAAATCAAGGGGCAGATCATCGGGCTGGTGCAGAAGGTGGCGGCGGATAATTAGGACAGCGACCGTTATGGCGGTCGAGAGGAGAAACTCCATCCTCCTTAAATATAAGCACTTATTTGCTCTATACTCGTCTCCTGAATAACACGATGCATTGTGATATCGAAATTTCAGCATTAAAGGTGAATATATTTCTCTATCTCCTGCTCGGCCTTCTGCAGCTTGTCGTCAAGTCCGCACTTCAGTTCTCGCAGATTCTTAATCGTCTTGTTGTACGCGGCCGAGTAGAACTTCTTCTTCTGTCTGTCGTATTCCCGCTCGCTGTCGCTCTTGTTCTTGCTCTGTTCTTCCAGCTTCTTCTTCCTCTTCGCCAGAACCAGCCAGGCGCTGCCCACACTCGGCTTGTTCTGCTTCGGCTTCTCCGCGTATTTGTCCCTTAGCTCGGCCAAATAGCTCCCCAGCGTCTCGTCCCGCAGCTCGCTCTTGGCCCTATTTGCTCCTTTATGTGGGGAAAAAACTTACTTGTGGTACGCCCCATTCATTATCCGCCGGGCCTGCGTCAGTCCCTGCTTTGCTATTATCTCCACGTGTGTCTTCAACTGAGTCTCAGCATTGGCTGCAGCCAGACACTGCCGCTCAGTCATCCGTTTGAGCACCTCCGTCTGCGTGTCCTGTATCCGTTTCTGGTCAAATGCGTATTGAATCTTCTGCTTGGTGTGGAACTCCTTGATCCGGGCCCGGGCGGCAGCGTCCTTTTCCCGGCGGTAGTTCATGCCGGTCTGGTAGAGCGACTCCTGGAACTTCGTGGCAGAAGCGTTGAGCTTGCTTTGTGTCCGCAGAAATCCTGCGGTCGCCGTCTTGTTCTTATTCGTATGTTGGCTACCCCGACTGGTTATGAGAGAGAGAACTACCTCTTCGCTGCTGGGTGAAGATCCGAGGCCGAAAACGAGGTGTCGTCCGGGTCTGTCCCCCCGAACATGGGCAGTCTGCCTCTGTACTCTTTGTCCACGATGTAGTAATTGACGTCGTCCTTGATCTGGCAGATTTCTTTGGGGGAGAGATTCCGAAGAAGGACCTTTTCGGGGTCATCGGGCTGGAGTTCGTCGGGATCCTCCTCTTCCATGGGGGCAAGGCTCTTGGCAACGGCTTTTCTGTCTTTGGTGAGCTGTTTGGCCGCCTTGGCCTGGACACTGAGGAGCCGCTGGCCGTCCATCCAGAACTTGGAGCAAACGGTCCGAGTCTTCTGGGTGAGCGTGACGTGAATCTTGGAACGAAGGATCTGCTTCTCGCGCCGCTCTCTGCGCAGTCGAAGCCGCTGTTCCTGCTCCTCGCGGACCTTATTGAGCGTCTCCTGGGACTGGCGCTGGTCGGCCTCGTACTCATCCTGGCGAAGCTCTATGGCGCGCTTCAGTTCTGCGTTGGACCGCCTTACGTGCTCCTGCTGAACCGTTTCCAGCTTCCCTGATCCCTTCCTCTGTATCAGCGTCTCTGCCGCCCGTTTCCGCGCCTCCTCCACCTTGTTGTTAAGGTTCGCGGCCGCCTCCTCTCCTCCCGGGCCTTTCGTCTGGCTCAGCCGATTAAAGAGCTGCCGGTTCTTCTCCTCGCGGGCCCGGGTCTCCTCCAGTCGCCACTTGGCAAGAATGCGACGACTCTCAACAATGTCGCGCATCTTCACAGCTTCGCGCCGCCTGCCGCGTTCCCGCAAGATTTGCATCACCGTGCACCTGGTCAGCTCCTTGAGGCGGCTGGACGAGTCGTCCTTGTGGGCAAACCTGGCCGACATGCTCGCATCGTTCTTGGGACTGGCGAAGCAGGACATAGTGGTGCAGTTCTTGGGACTCACGTTTTCGCCGGGAACCGTCGTGCGGAAGGGCGCCTCGAGGGTTCGCGCCTGGTCGTTTTCCCCGCAATCCAGCTCTTCGTCCTCGTTTTCGTAAACTTGTTCCATCGTTTCGACGTCTAGAGTTGCAGATTAATAATTATAGCTATATTTCTATAGCAGGATAGGTTGCGATTTTGTGCAGTTATGTGTTGGGAGAACAGCGACATACGAACTAAAATGACAATAAATCTGGGCGGCGTTCCTTCGCACAGATAATTTAAATCAGAATGAGAGGCAATTTTAGCGCTAGAGTGCTGACATGCCTTCTGGGCCTGGTATTCCTGGCAGTGCAGAGCTCGGCCAGCGGTAATCTCCTGTGACTGACCAATAGTGATGACCGGCTGCGTAGTTACCCCCACCAAACTGCTCACTGGCGACTCCACCACCCTAACGATCGCAACGACATTCACAGGCCAGCCGACGACGTTCCCGTTCACATTCGGGATCAAGCTGGCAGGAGTCAGCACCACGATCGGCAAGCTCCTCGCCTCCGCCACCAGCGCCACCTCCGTACCAATCTCACGTCTCTCAGCTTGCTAGGGTGTTAACGTCAGTCTTAGCTCCGACAACACGATGGCTTATATCGCGATCGAGTCCTCGGCGTGGACTAGCAGCCTGACGATAACTCTGAACGCGTTCAGGGGCATGCCGTACGTATGCCTGGCGTACTTCGTGTGCCTGTATCCGCCCACCGGTTCCGGCACGCTCGTCGGCAACACGCCCTATACCGCGGAAGTCAACTCGCTATCCAGTACGAAACATCTGATGACACTATTTTAGACGTCGTTGTCTCCCCAGATAGCGGCAGCATGGTCGGCCACTCCAGCCCGCTGACGATCAGCTTCAGCCCGAAGAACGAGTTCCCAATCGGCGGGACCATCGAGCTCTCCGCCAGTTCTCTCGTCCTCGAGTCCAAGTCGGTCACCTTCTCTCTCAACGGTGCTGATGAGGCCACATTGACCGGCACATATACGGCCATGACAGGCTACCCCTCGACTTTCTCCGTGGTCACCAGCCATCCATACCGCACGGTCATATACAGCAACGACACTATGACGATGAAACTCTCAGGAGTGGCCTACAACTCGCAGATGAGCGCGCTGGCCATCAAGGTGGCCACCAGGTCGACAGTCACCTGCAGCGGGAGTCTTGCCGCCATCGAAGAGTTCAGCGACTCCACTAATTGGGTCCCGAAGTCGCCGGCGAGTCTAGGCTCGCCCACGTGCGAGGTCGAAAGCTCCTGCTCCGACACCGTGTGCACCAGCAGCACAATCCTCTGCGGCGTCACTCCTTATCTCGACGTTATCACCGGATCGAAGGTGGTGCTGGACCTGGACGGCATCACTCTAAGCTCTGCTCCGACCTCAAGCTCCATTAGCATCACCAGCTGGACCTCCAGCCAGATCGTTGCGACTGTGACGGAACAGCACCAGTGGATGGGGAGCAGAGGGTCCGAGGCGTACGTGACACAATTCTCGCTAGAAGGGATCACGCTGCCGGCCACAGAGGCGCAGTTCCGCTTCAACATCACCACCTACGTCGCGAGCGCCGACGTAGCTCCGTCTAACGTTGTTCACAAGGACCTGACGTCCTACGTTAACGCGACTCGTCGTAAGCCTGTGAGTGAGAGAATGTTGGTAGAAACCACAACGAGTCTGGGAACGATGGCGGCTCCAGCGGTTCTTACAGTCAGCACGCCTGCGACCTACACGATAACGATGAAGAGCATTTGCGGACTCACAGCCGCGGCAACATTCAAGGTCTCGTACCCAGCGATTTTCTCAGCCAACTCGACCACCTGCGCCACCGACTGCGTCCTCGGCTCCGGCAGCATCCTCTTAAAGAACAAGCCGGCCTCTTCCCAAAACAGCAGCATCATCCTCTCCTTCACTCTCATCAACCCTACCTCCGCCCGTTCCGTCCCCGACTCTTTTACAGTGCTATCCTCGGACCTGATCGTGGGCGCCGCCTCCTTCGTGTACGTCACCTCGCTCCCCTCGACTGTGATCTACCAGTCCGGCGAATTCCTCTCCTTCACTGTCATCCCGGGCAGCTATAAAGCATTCGCCACGTGCAGCTACAGCTTCAGCATTGCGGTGAACCACAGAATCCCTGCCGGATCCAGCCTCGCCATCACCCTTCCGAGCAGCCTCACGGTCTCAGGCAACTCAGCGACTGTTAACTCGATAACGAAAAGCTACAGCGTTTCCGCGCAGACACTCAACATCAGCTCAGCGGTCGACTCGGACTATCTCGCCGGGAGCTCTATCATCGTGATTCTGTCCAGTGTCACCAATCCCAATCAGACCGGCGAACTCCATTTCAGCATCCTTGCCCGATCTGAGGGCTACGACATCGACTCCAAATCTGCGACTGTTGATATTAACTTGCCCGGCGATGCCACAGCGAGTTGTTCAATGGAAAACTCAACGAATACTGCGACCACACTATACAGCTGCAGCTTCAGTTCTAGCAGCATTAAACTGCCGCTGAGCACATCGGAGGCGCAATACATTGATGTCGAAATATCCTCCGACCTCCCGGGATGCCAACCCGCTGCCATGGTGTCAGACACCCTTAGCTACCAGACCATGACCGACACGAAGAACTTCACGATGATGATCAAGTCGAGCGTTTCCGCCGGATCGCTCTCCTCGCTTTCCTTCCGCCTCAACTGCACCAATCCTGCGAGCACAAAGCCGGCTACGATGAAGATGACTCTGTACACGGGAACGACGGCACGGAAGGCGATTCTAGCCGGCACCGCCTCGGTTCAGACCACGACTGGATTGACCTTGACAGACGGCAGCTGCACCGGATATCCGGTCTACCCAAGCTACCCGACAAACGTGACCTTGCAGATATCGAGGAACTCCGCAAGCACTGCGAAGATCCGTCGCGTGTACGTGCACGTGCCTTCCATCGTTGAGAGCACCAAATGTCTGGTCACAGGATACTCGCCCTCCGCATATACCTGCGGCTTCGTGCTAGGGAATTCCAATGGGAACCTCCTGGTCGAGTTTGCCTCTCCGGTCGACGCCACGCAGCTCGCGTTTACGATGATCGGGTCAACCAACCCTAGTTCGCCGACCGACACGTCGCTGGGGTATTTCAAGGCGCGCACGTACGCCTACGACGGGACCTCGGAGTACCTCGTGGACCAAAGCGACGCTGTGTTCAGACTGTCGGTCAGCTGCACCTTCCCGTGCAAAACGTGCGAGCTCGGGCTGACATCAAACTGCACAAGTTGCAACGGCATCACCGACACAAAATATTACTACTTTGCGGGCACGGAGAAGTGCGACGTCGAATCCGCGTGTCTGACCAGCGCGGGCTACTTCCGCAACGACACCTCGCTCGTGTGCGAGCCATGCCAATCCCCGTGCAAACTGTGCTCGCAGTCTGCGACCTACTGTGCCTCCTGTCTGGACTCGGCCAAGTTCGTGCTCGAGGGCACGTGTGTTGACTATTGTCCCGCGAAGTACTACAAGGACGGAATCACATGTAAATTGTGCACTTCACCATGCTACAACTGCAGCGGGTCGAACAGCACCTGCACTTCTTGTGTGTCCGGAACCTACCTCATCTCCTCTAACTCCACCTGCTCCTCAGCTTGCCCAGAGAAGCAGTTCGGCGTAGACGGCCTGTGCAAGGACTGCGACACGTCGTGCTGCGACTGCAAATCGGCCGCGAAGTCATGCACATCGTGCGGCTGTCTCGGCCTGTACCTCTATAAAGCATCGTGCATCATCGCTGCCGAGTGCAACACGACCCACGTTCCTGTTGAGTCAACGCACGTGTGCACTGATTGCTCGAAAAACTGCTCCACCTGCTCGGTTTCGCCTTCGCAGTGTGCGAAGTGCAAGGGCACCAAGGCACTATCAGGAACCAACTGCGTGGACAAGTGCGGGGATCAGGAATACATGGCCACAGTCGACTCCTCGAGGGTTTGCCAGTCCTGCGATTCTGGCTGCTACGGCTGTGTGACCAACTCAACCACATGCACAAGCTGCGCGTCCGGACTGTTTCTCCAGGACGACACTTCCACATGTGTGACCGGATGCAAGACCAACTACTATCAGTCCGGGACACATTGCATCCCCTGCAGCAGCTCGTGCGCGACATGTGCCGGGACCGCCTTCAACTGCACATCTTGCGCCGAGGGACTGTACGTATACAGCGGTTCTTGTGTCAGCACGTGTCCGATCGGGACTTTCTCAAAGGGAATCCAATGCGCGGCCTGCAACTCAAGTTGTCTGTCCTGCTCCGGCTCTGCCTCATACTGCACCGCATGTTCCGCCGGCTATTACCTCTACGGAAGCGCGTGCATGTCAACCTGCCCGGACGGGACCACCGGAGTCAACGGGGGATGCAAGGCTTGCACCGGACTGTGCGCCACCTGTGCGGGCGCCGTGGACTATTGCACAAGCTGCAAGACCGACGTGTACCTGAGCGAGGGAGCCTGCGTGAGCAGCTGTCCTGACAGTACTCTTTCCAGTGTCAATTCTGCCTCCCTCAAGGTCTGTGTGGACTGCGACCGAGGATGCCAAACCTGCGTCTGGGCCTCCGGTTCCACCAGCGTCCAGGTCTGTTCCAAGTGTTCAACAGGATACTACATGCTATCCAGCAAGTGTTACTCTGCCTGCCCAACAAACTACCACTCATCCTCGGATGGAACCACTTGTGTGAAGGACGACTCTTCATCCGCCAATGCCGCTACCACATCCGCAGGCTACGTGGCCTTCCCCCACTTGATATCAGCCGGCGCCTTAGTCTTTGTATCGATCGCAGGACAGGTGCGGGACCCGCGTTCGGCAGCCGTCGGGAACACGGCGATGATGTGGAGCTACGTCGCACTCTGCTCCTACGTCGTGCAGGCTGCGCTTGCCGCCGTGGAGGGAGAGGGCGCGATTCTCGCTGTCTCGGCCGTGATCGTGGTCCTGGCAGTGCTGACAAATGTTTTGTTCCTCCTGTGGCACAGAAAGAAGATCGCGGTCGATTCCGGCTTCGCTTCCTGGGCCAGTTCTCATGTGTGCACAAACAAGTGGATCGAGACGTTGTCTGGAACGGTCAGCCTGCAGACCAGTCGGCTATACTATTCGCGGTTCATCGGCTTCTCCGCCTTCTTCGTGCCGTTCTCAGATTTCATGACCCTCCTTCACCCTCTATCCGGTTTCTCCTTCGCCTACGTTGCGCTCGTCTATTTCCCAATAGTGGTGCTTGACGTCGTCGCTCTCACCCGCCTTCACTGGGGGACGCAGCTATATGTAACATTGATCGAGTCGCTGATTCTGAGCGTGCTGCTCATGCTGCTGCTGTGCTACGAGATGAAGAGCGCGAAAAGGACCAGCGCCGAGCTGGGCGAGGACGCCAAGTACCTTCGGGTGCGCGAGGAGACCTCGATGTTGCAGAGCCAGAGTTTCACCGAATCTGCGACGAAGAAGTTCGACGAGGACGAGCTGAGGAAGCGGATTCTCGAGGACGTGTTCTCCCGTCTGGGACTGTCCACGGCCTCCGAGAGGATAGTTAGCGAGACCGGGAAGGAAACTTCGTCGTGGAGTTCGCTGCTCAGTCTGCGGCCGACGAAGGGCCGGGTGCGACGGAGACACAGTTTCGCGGGGAAGGAGAGTGTCGACCGGCAGAGGGATGAGCGAGAAACACACTCGTACCCGTCCTCGCCCAAGGCTGCGAAATCCGGGGAGGCCAAGCAGCCCGACGAGGAGGAGGCCGGGGCTGCAGCTGAGCCGAAGGAGCAGCCGGACAACGTTTACTCAGAGGCTAGACCGCCAGCCCCCTCGACAACTCCGGGGAAGATGGTGGACGCGAGCGCGCAGACCCCGCCGTTCAGCAAGATTCAGGCCTTCAAGAAGAAGCTGCGGGACGAGGAGCGCCGAAGGGCCCGGAGGGGCAAGAAGCTGTTTGAGTTCGACGCGAACGGCGAGCGCATGGCCGGTCCGCTGGAACCTATCGCGGAATCTCCTGACGACGGCGATGAGAACGCGAAAGCGAAGGCTAAGAACATCCCACCGACTGAGGACGAGTCTAAACTCGAGCCAGAGCCACAGAGCGTCATTCTGCTTGGCGAGGGCACCAAGGCTGAACACGAGGACTCCATCATAATGCCAACCGAGGAACCTAAGACACTGGCCCCTGTCGCCAGCAAAGCGGTTGGTCCCCTCCCAGGAAAGACTGACAAGGTGGTGCCCGTCGAATCTGATCAGGAGAACCTGAAGGACATTAGCACTGATGTAAGGTCGGATGCAAACCGGGTCCTCGTCCCGCCGGACTCGAGCTTCTGCAAGGCTGCGGACAACAATCCGGCAGCTGCGCCGCACGATAATGAAATTCCTGCAGAAGACAAGGAGAACCAGGACGGGCCGGTGATAATTGATGCGCTGGAGGCTGCAGGACCCAGCATGGGAGAAGTGGACAGCTCTAAGGGAGCCAAGAACAGGAGGCGAAACTTGCACAGTCCGCCGCAGAGATCCGTTGAAAGCATAGACCCAGTTCTCAGCGCCCCGCTCAGGCCCGAGCTCCCGCCAGAGAGGAAGGAGCAGGAGAAGATGAAGACTCCGGCGAAAACACTGGCGGAGGTGCAGAAGACGCCGGGGCTGTTTGAGGAGAGCGACGGGTTCAAGTTCTCCATCGCCAACCTCAGGTCTAGTCCGGAGGCGAATCGGTGTGCTAATGAGCCGGCGGCGAGCGCGGATAAGGACCCGATTACACGGCAGGAGGAGGCGTCGCTCCCGGCTTCAGTTCCATCGCAAGTCACCGCCCCACCTCCCGTTACAGAGAAGAAAGAGGCGACCTCCGACAACGAGCAAGAGCGGAAGGCCGCTGATCCGGAGGAGTCGAAAAAGCCCTCCGCTGCGGAAGAGCCCACATTTGTCGACGACGCAGACATCATGGGCTCCTTCGACCGCGACCCTGTCGACAACTGCATCCTAATAAAGGAGAACGAACACAGCGAGCTGGTGGACCTTCGCGGCAGAAGGGTGAATCGGCAGGGCTACCTGGTCGACCCGGACCGAAACATCATCAACCGAAAGGGCGAGGTAGTCTTCCGATACGAAGAAATCGCTAAGGAACTGGGGGAGGACAGTTCTCTCCCTCCAATCAAGAGTCAAAACAGGCTCTTCGTTCCCCCAGATGAGGCTGTTACTGCTGCTGCTGCTGTCCCTGTTGGTCCTGCTAAGGAGGAGGAGGGAAAAGACCCTGCCGAGAAGGAACCGGACAGCGATTCGCGGACCAGGAAGAGCGGGTCAGTGAGTTCGCTGATGGAAGACACGCCGAGCAACTACAACGTGCAGAACCAACGATATGAGGACCCGCTGCTCCAGCGCCGTGGAAAACCCGGAGCAGGACACCCGCCGGTGCTTTCCCGCAGGCCGGAGGAGTATGAGGCGCCCAAGGAGAACGACATCGGCCTGGCCAAAGCATATGGTGGACCGCCGCGTGGGGCTCCTGTACGGAAAATGCATGGTCGCAGGAAGGCCACCAGCCAATCCGCAAACAGACGGCGGCCAGAACAGCTTTTCACCAATATCAACAAGATTGTGAACAACCGAGTGCTGGTGGGGGCGGGGAACAGGATCGCTGGATCTGAAATGGACACGGGCGGACTTACACCAACAGTGGCTCGACGGGCCAGACTGACAAGTGAGGCGGAGAACGCAAACGTCCAGCAAGCCCGGCAGGAAGCTCTCTCGCGGCCGAAGCCCCGGACCGCAAGGAGCAATATGAGGACTGCAGCGGCTCCTGGGAGCAGAAGGGCGAAAAGTCGCAAGGTGGCCCACCGCGACGAGGACCAGCTGCAACGTGTCTACAATGCCAATATTGAG
>QFZN01007253.1_pt1 | contig 11581 bp, 12 predicted proteins | sample 1740101 | NCBI WGS metagenome assembly QFZN01 (sample SAMN09210849, study PRJNA391713) | Ciliate metagenome, whole genome shotgun sequencing project. | isolation source: combination of 50 Heterometopus sp. ciliate cells from an enrichment culture... | host: Heterometopus sp. ...
CCCCAACACCCCAAAACCCCGTACGAGATCCACACTGTGCCCGAGCAACGCCGGGGCGAAGAATGGTCGTTGCACCGCTATTTTCGAATTCGATAAGTTAAATTAAATATCATAGATGAACACCACGGACAACAAGCATCCCGCGATCCTTCGGTGGCGCCAACAGCAACTCTCATACATGTCTTTCCACTTCCACCTCTACCGTCTTCAGGTCAAGCTTCGTGCCTACACATCCAACATCTTCATTCTTAACCACGCAAGTCTCCACGATTCACCATCATACCGTAGGCTGCACTGAGGATCCAACACTGGTTCTTCGAAGAACGTCGTCCCCATCCGCAGCGCGCTGAGGATCTGCCGCAGCGGAATCACACCGCGTACTTCTCGGGCTACCGGAGGAAGCCTCTCGGCAAGGTCGCGGGCACAAGCAGCGCAGGGACCGAGGCTGACTCGCGCAGGGCCTCCCCTTCTCCCTCGATCTCTCCCGCCTGCTCTCCATCCAGGTTCGCTGATTCGAGGTCAGTTCGGTCCGGGAATGGCAACAGCACTTCCTGCAGCTCGCGGGCTATTCAGGACGCCCTCAGGGATGCCATCAGGATTAAGAAGAATATGAGAACTAGGAGCAACATGTCCCCAGTCCAGGGGCAGAAGATTCCGGCATCGTACCTCACCGCGAAGGCCAAACAGGGAAGCAGCAGCAGCAGCAACAATAGTCCGACGGCAGCGCAGAACATAGTGGACCGGTGCTGGAGCCGGCTGGTGAGCGGGTGTTCCGGGCAAGTTCCGGCTGGGAGAGGCACGGCTCGCAGGATGGAGTCCGCACGTTGTCCCGCCTGTCGCTGCAAGGTTCCCCGCATCCAGACCGCGGAGAAAGCCAAAGACAAGGCCAAGAAAACCCGCTCGCCCACCGCAACATGTGCCACGAGGGCGAAGAACCGCTACAACGCCGCCGGGACTGCCGCAAAGACCGCACGCACGAAAACGGCTGCGCGGGGGATCCTCGCTGGCGAGCTCGGGGAAGGCGAGGAAGAGGCGGTGCCCTCCAAGCCGGCCTCTCCGCTGAAGAGAAGGTGTCTGGTGAACCTGGAGGCAGACGAGATTCCGGCTATGGCGCCAATAGCGGAGAAAAGACTGAGAAGACGGCGGAACGAGAGGGATCCGGCGAAGAAAAGTATCAAAATGCACATAAGCGAATGCTAGATGCTGCCGTAGTGACAACGGCGAGAAAAGGGAATGGAGTCGGCAAGGCTGGCAGGCGATATCAGGCGGAATGCGACGGACAGAAGGTGATCGATGGGCCGCTTTAGACAGGGGCAGATGTAATTAGCTATTATATGCGCACGGATAACTGCTATTTATCGTTGTACGTATATTATGCACCATCATGCGATTTCTTCTAGCGAAACTGATTCACTGTTACACTTGATGTGAATATTCTCTCGCTTTCCCTCAACCTCCACACCCACGCTAGAGAGACGCAGAAGATAACAACGATCATGCTTGCTCACATATAGAAGAATTTGACACCGTGCTCATCGGTGGCCTCAGAGTAGAAGACCTCAGCCTTGTGCTCGCGCTGAAGGGCCTCGCAGGCAGCCTTGATGATATCCACAGGCACCTTGTAGAACTTCTCCTTCTCGTTGTCCGAGCTGCCCGCCAGGTCTACCAGCGACTCCACCGAGTTCATCCTTCCCGTCCGCTGCGCCCACTCGTATATCGCCGCCGCGTATTCCTGGATACTCGTATAATAGATTATGATCTTGTCCTTGGCAGAGGTGGCGTATGCGGCGGAACCTACGGGCAAGGTTACAATAGGCGGACCAACCGTTCTTGATGAGATAGTCGATGATGACATCGAAGTCCTTCTTGGGAATCTGGCGGTTTATGGTTCGGTTGACGCACACCTCCGATTCTAGGAGCTCGCTCATCCCCCAGGCGTGGATCTTGTTTGCCTCCGAGTATTTGCAGATGAGCTCCTGCCAAAGCTTCAGCTGCTTGTCGCGGGTGTCGCTGTTCAGCTGAAGGGTGAAGAAGCAGGGCCAGCTGAAGTATTCCGGGAACGTGAACTTGCTCATCCTTCTTTCTTTTATACTATTGCAATAAACAAGCTCCGAATTATATACGCGCGCGATAAAAATTGCGACCCTTATTATTATCTCATCCGGATCAGCAGCATTCCGAAGCACGACGATGACGATAATAGCTATTTATATGCTAAACCCCGTTTATATATAAAAATATGAGCAAATTTAGCACCCACCGCGTCATAGCGCTGCTTTCGCTACTGGCCTGCTGTCTGGGGGCCACAAACATCCTCTCTCAGTTCTCCACCAGCTACCTTCCCACCGACATGCCCACCTACCTCTCCTCTCCCGTTATATACAACGGGACACTGGGCCTGTGCGGACTCTCACGCAACGGCAACACCGCGGATTCGTACTGCAACGACACTGTTCTTTTGGACATCGCCGGAGCTGTGGAAAACTTTGCCAGCAACATCAGCACTCAGCTCAACACCACCATCACGACTCTTCGGGACGCCTTCAACAACGTCGGAAGTCTATTGTGGCGACGGCTTGACGCGAAAACGACGTCACTCAACGGGATCGAGGTTGCCTTCGAGAAGCTGTTGCTGGAATATCGGAGACACCAGGTAGCCTTGGGCCGAGAAATGCACGTCTGCACGAACATGGTCAGTCGGATCATGGCCGGCTTCCTCTGTGCGGCCTGTAATGTCACCAAGAACCCGTGGGTGATCCGGCCGTCTCTCCAGCCCATCATCCATCTCAGGAATGCGACAGTGGAAGCCATACAGACGAACTGCACGAAGTTCATGGAGATGGTGAGCGGCTCGGTGGACTACTATCATCGCACAAAGATGCTAGTGGTAGACCTGCTCACGGCCGAGCTCGGGTGCCAGAACCATCTTTGCACGTGCAACAACACCGCGGTCAACTACACCGGATTGCTGGGCTACAATGAGACCGGGAGGTATCGGGAACTGACGGACAACGTGTACACGATCTCGGCGACCTCGTGGGACCCCTTCATCAACGACACCTCCATGGTTTCCTCTGATGTGACGACCGCAGCGGCAAGTGTGGAGCCTGAAACCGAGCAGCCGTACTTCGTGAACAACTCAATTACAGTCTCATCAGACGCCGACGCCGAGAGCTACGCCAACACCACGCTTAACAGCAGCGGAATATACACGATTAAGGGCGGCAAGATGAAGACTTATAAGAAGAAGTTCCTCTCGGATTTCACGCAGCTGGTCTTCGCGGTCGGCCGCATATTCAACCGCACCATCCAGAAACGTAGCTTCGGGTCGCTGTACCGCGAGCTGGATGAGCTCACCGACCTCAGCGCCTTCTCCTACGACGAGGTTCGCGACATGATCTTCAGTCTGCGCTCCTCCTACACTGCCACGATAGCGGACTCGAGCAAGGTGGTTCTGTTGTTCAAGCTGATGGTGAACCTCTTCATAAACTTCTTGCTCAAGCCTCCACCTTCTGCCTACTACAGCGCATTCCCGACCCCGAACGACACCGCACTTGTCATCGCAGCCTACGGTGCCGCCCTCCTGCGGTTTGTCAAGGACTACCGATACAACGACCAGTCGATGGGCTACTCGGACTGCACGATCCCCTATATTAACCTGCAGGCAACGACGACAGCATCGATGGTCCAACAGTATCAGTGTAGTGGAGTGTGCAACCTGGCAGGACTGGCCAAGTGCGAGGCGGCGGCGATAAGTTCGAATCCGAAGAAGGTGATAGTGATGCCCATGTTCCGGATCATGCACCGGGTGTACACCAATCTCACGGAGATCGACACTGTGGCCACCACCCTCACCACCACTTACGAGGACGTTTCGCTCGTCGACCAGGACTTCCGCTCGTATATCGCCATGATGTATTTCCCGCCGTTCTACTACGTGATCAATTCGGACGAACGCAAGCTGGCGAGCAAGTACGCCATGGGCATCCAGGCCGTAAACGATTACACCAACGGATTGCTGCTATATCTGCAGGAGATGCTCGAGGATTGCTTTGGGTACGTAAAGGCAGGACCGAAGAACATGGAGCTGCTGAAGGTGATCGTGCGCACCGAGAAAGATGTGGGCCGGGAGGATCAGCGGCTAAGGAAGTACGCGGCGAAGCTGGAGTCGACGGAGTACACCAAGCTGCTCAACTACGAGCTCAATCGGCGCAGCACATTGAGATACATGAAGTGCATGACACAGGACAAATGCAAGCTGGGATACGTGGGGAGCGACGCAGCCACAGTCGAGGTGACGGTTCCCACGCTGACCACAGTCAACCCCGATTACGCCCTCATGGAGAATCGTCTCGTTAACGGATACATGGGCATGACCGAGATCGGTGACTTGAACACGTATAACGACGAGGAGAATCTCGCACTGGCCCGATGTGCCCGTCTCTTCTCGGCCCGCACCCTCCTTTGTGTCGAACAAGTTGAGAGCGACCTGCTGGGATTGATGACCATGGAGAACCCGCCTGACTATTCCGCCCTGCAAGGGAGCGAACTGGCGGCAGTGGCCTTCACGCGACACAAACTGCTGGGCCTGCTCAGCTTCGCCACGATCAAGCAGGACGAGAATGACGATATAACACAGGCCTCGGGCGGAGGGGTGCCCAACGACCCGGTGGTCATCGTTGATGAGACATACGGGCTGGATCTGTTGGAGACTACGGGGATGAACTACAGCCTGAACGAGACGATGTTCGATCTCGACTTCGACTTTGCCACGATCATGCCCATCGGAACCTCAACCACATCGTACGCCGGCAGGCTGTGGGGCTGCAGCGGACTAACGATGATAATTCTCCTGCTGCTAGGACTATTGATCTAATAACGATTCAGCAAGACTGAGATGCTAGTATTTCGCGAGGAAGAGATAGCAGTGACGACATCAACAATACCATCACAGTGCAAAGCGACTCGACAATAGAAGAAACTTCTCATAGTGCGATTATCCTGGGAGCGTAATGCGCGACTACGAATCGCCTTCGGCCTTCTTCTTGGGCTTGCTGTCATCCTCGTCGGCGACATGGTATTGCTCCTTGATCTGCTTCAGGATCTTGTCGTCCTCGTCCGTGTCGTCGCCACTCCCTTTGCACTTTGTCTTTAGCACGAACACGAGCACGCCGATGAGCCCCAGACCCACCACAGCGCCCCCGATTATTCCTATGAGCATCCAGTTGACACCACCCTTGCCATCGTCAGGACGACTGTAAGACTTGCAGCGGCCCTCAAACTCTTCCGCAGTGTAAGAGCCGTTCTTGACCCGATCCTCGAACTCCGCAAAGCTGAACTGTTGCGTCGGCAGGGTATTGTATGCCACCTTCAGGTAATAGGCCGCGGGAGTGTTGTTCCTGCTCGAAGCGTTCTTGTACAGCTCGAAAAACACTGTCGAGGCCGGCGACGCCAGTCGCATGTCGTCGTTAATGCCAAATTGCCTGATCAAAGCCTCCATGAGAGCGGCCTCGCCCACGTGCATGGCGAATTTGAGCTGCTCCTTTTTCGTGCCCTGCTGGATGTGGACCTGCACGGCTTCGGTTAGCTTCTCCCGCAGACTGCTCAGCAGCTGGCTGGCCATTATCTTGCTCACCGAGCTTCCGTCGTACAGCACGTCGAGGAAGTAGTTGTACCGCGCGCATCGTGCCATGTCCACGGTGTCGCTTATGAGCTTCAGCGTGGCCTTCTCCTCGAGCACGGGCTTTCCCTGATAGAGGGAACTGACCACGACGTCGCGCAGTTCCATTGCGTAAGTTATGTTGGTCACATTGGTGGGGTCGATCTTCACCGCCACTGCCAGCTGGTCTATGACAGACTTGTACTGCTGCTTCCAGCCGTCGGCGTGATCACCTGTGTAAATCAGATGCAGACTGTTCACCGACCCGCACCCTTCCTCGGGATTCATAAGTGTATCGGGCACACCGCCGACCATAACGAGAGGAAGTGACTGATACGTGTAGTTCAGGGCGCCGGTGCCGAGGTCCTGTATCCAGCTAGAATAATCTGCGGGGTTGGGCGGCGTGGCGCGGTCGCGGGCTGAGTCTGAACGAATTATGTCTCCGCTGCCGGGGACGAACAGGCCGGCCAGCTGGGCATACGCCGAGGCCACCGCGCGGTCGATCACTGGCGCTCGAGCATATATCTGGATGGAGTTGTACTTGTCGTCGAGGAGCTTGCGGTCCTCCATGTATCGTTTGCGAAGCTCGCGGCCGAGGATGTAGTGGTGACGTACGCCCGCAGATGTCAGCTGCTGTCCCTTATTGTGTGTCCAACTCAGCACGTCCTGCTTCGGGTAGCTCGCCCCTGAGACAGAGTATTCGAAGACGAAGATGAGCTCGTCCTCGGCGAGGACCGAGAGAGTGCAGAGGGACAGGAAGAGTAAAAGGCTGGATCCACCTTTCATTCTGTTTTATTAAATATTTTATTGATATGCCTCAATGCTTTCATCATCATCATAACAGATCTGATATACTAGAATAGTGATAATTCGACAACGGGCGGAGGAATGAGAATATCAGAACAGTGGGATTAGAAAAGATTAGTATTCCTGGTTTATGGCGTTCATGTCGCGGAGCTTCTGCTTCAGCGAGCTCACATTCTTGTTCAGGATCGACAGCTCCAGCTCCAGGTCGTCCTTCCTTCTTCTCTGTGCGTTGGTCTTGGCCCCCTTGTCCACGATCTTCGCGTACTCCTCGTCCAGCTATCCCTATTTATAGCTGTAGTGTTACCTTCTTCTTTTCAAGCTGGAGCGACAGCAGCTTGTTCTCGATGTTGTGTATGACCTTGATCTTGTCTTCGTACCTCTGCTGGGAAGGCAACAAGATCTCTTTCTGCTGCTGCTGGTATCCCGAGCCCGATCTGGGAGCCGGCTCCTCCCTTTTCTCCGCATCCTTCCTCTCTTTGGGGGAGTCCACCTCGCGAACCTTGGACGACTCCTCGAGCTCCCTTGCCCGCTCTCCTCGGGCCTCGCGACGAACCGGCGCAAATTCCTTGGCTCGTTCCACGCGCTCAGCCCTGGGCCGCTCCACCGGTGCCTCCCTCGGACTCTCCTCAGTTCTCTGCTGAACATTCCTGCGCATCTCCATTCCGCTCGCCCTGCCCGAGTCCCTCTCCATGGGGGAGCGCTGGCCGAGGTCGAAGCTCTGATCAGCGCCACTTCCCGTCGCGGGCGAGGGCCTGGGAATGCTAGCCACGCTGGCCGTGTACGGCCGCTGCACGAACTCCTCCCGCGACCCCAGCAGTGTGTTCATCTGCTGCTGCAGTGCGGATATCGATTCCTCCTTGGCATAGAGCTGCATGCCCAGCTTGTTGTTCTGAAGCTGGAACTTGCCAATCTCGGCCGCCAACTTGTCGATCTTGTCGCGACCCAGGCTCTCACGCTGCTCGGTCTCCGCCAGCTGGTCCTTGTAGTTCACCAGCTCCTGCTTCAACTGCTCGCATTGCTTCGTCTGCTTCTCCTACATTCAATTTCTATGCATCCCACGATACAAGTTTGCTGGTGAGAACGAACTTGGCATTTTCCAGCTGGTCCTTCTGTCCTGTCACCGCCGTGTTCTCCTTCATCAGCTCCTCCACCTGCTGCTTGAACTCAGCAATCTGCTGGTCCCTGGTCTCCCCAGCCGCCCTCAGCGTGGCCTCCTTCCTCCTATGATATCCCGGTCATTATGCGGATCATACGTGAGATCAGCCACCTGAGCACGCATCTGTTCGGCAGCCTTTCTAGCCTTCGCCAGCTCCTCGTTCATCTCTCCGATTTGGTCGTCCCGTTCCTTCAGCTGCGCCTTGAGCTCAGTGACCAGCTTTCCAGCCTCTTCGTCCTTCTTGGCCACCTCGGTCTGCCGCTTTTTGCTCAGCTCCTCGTTCCGCTTCTGCAGGGCCTCGATGTCCCCCTTCATCAGTTCCGCGGTCGACTTCGCCTCCATCTCCCGCCGCTTCAGCTTTTCCTCCCATTTCTGTTCGACTTCCTTGATCCGTCCTTCCACATCCTCGCTAGATGTCGAGGTGCTCTTCAGCGTCTCGTACTTGATTTTCGTCTCACGGAGTTCCTCCTGAAGCCTTTTGACCTCGTCCTTGAGCCCGGGATCGACAGGCGCTAAAGCTGGCTCTTTCGCGGGCGAGGCGGCGGCCGAACGATGGAACGAGACGTTCTCCTGGGCAGGCTCCTTGGGCTGGGCCTGCGGCGGCAGCATGTACGGGTTCTGCGGCGGGGCGAACATGCCCCCGGCAAACTGCATCGGCCCCGGCGCCCCGTACGGCGGGTATCCCATTATGGGATAGGAAGGGTTCATGAAGGGCTGCTGCACCTGCGACATCATGGGATAGGCCGGCGGTGCGTACATGGACATAGCTGCGGGTCTCGGCGGGACCATGGGCTGATACGGCTCTCCCGAGTAGCTCCCGCCGCCAGCGTTGAAGGGCACCTGCTCCGACACTCCGAACAGCTCCTGGTCGTTGCTCATCATGCTGATCTCGCCCTTCCGCGTCCCTCCCAGCTTTCTGCTCTCTTCCATCTCCTCGAAGTACTCGGCCTGCTTATCGTATCCGGACCTGTTGTTCCCTGTCCCTGCCACAGTGTCTTCCCTGGGCTCCTCAGCCTCCCTCTTCTTCGCCGAACGTTGCTTCGAGGAAGAAGACGACCTCCTGTCCGGCCCCGGCGGCGTCTCCCTTGTTGGCTTGGGAGAACGCTGCACCTCGGCGCGCTCAAGGTCCGGGTCAGGCCGGACCTCTGTCGCTGGGCGAACCGATTCCGCCACAGCCTCCTTGATAATGGCGGGCGCAGGAGGAAGGTGGGATTGCTTGGGAGGGCGATCGTGCTGCTTGGAGTCCTTCTCCTTGGCGAGGAACTTCTGGAAGAGCTTAGTGTCCTTCACATGCTCGTACTTCTGAAGCTTGGATTCGGCAGACTTCTTGGCGGTCGGCTCCGCGGGAGAGACGGGCTTGTTAACCGCGAGGGGCGGGGCGACGGGGTCTTTGCGCTTTTCCGAGGCGACCTCCTGCTTCGTCTTCTCCTCCTCTGGAATGCTCTGCTTGAAGTCGTCGGAGCTGGCCAAAACCTTGCCCTCATCGCCCGACGCGGGCCCCTCGTCCTGTTCCGCCTTCAGTGACTCCATTAAAAGTTTAAATAGTTTGATATGTATTGTGTGCCGGCTCCTTATTTTCACACTGTACAGTAGCCGTATATAAGCAAACACACAGTATAATATAAGGCACTCGCGATCACAATCACGGAAATTCTGCGAGCTCAGGGATTACACACGGATGGGCGTGCCGGAATCGGAGTCGGATAGGGTTAGAACAGGTTAGAGCTGTGGCGCCGGCAGCTGGGTCAGCAGCATGTTGAAGCGTTTCTTGCAGGTGACTCTCTCCTTCTGGAACTTGTCGTCTGGGGAGAATCTGGCTACACGAAAGATGAGACAGCGTTTAGTACCGGGATGGGCGGAGTGGGTGTAGTTGCCGTTAGGGTCCTTCCACTACGAAATGCTGGAACAAACCTTACCTTCATGGTGTAAACGCGCTGGCCCTTCTCGTCAATGTAATACCGCATGTACATTTTACTTAGATTATAATTATCCACCGCCATGCGAGCATTAATACCCAGCACAGACGAAAGGCATGTGTGCGGTGCGGTCGGCTCAGGAGGCTGCCTAAAAATCCGATGCGAGTTATTGATATGCACATGGAAATTATTACAAAAAATAAGAGTTGCAACTCTGGTCACATGGTTGCGGAAGCGCTGCTACGTTGGCATATTTGGCTGTCGCGTCCAGATTATAAATATTAATAATAATATGCAGCGACTTCTCTTAACACAACTGGCACTGTGCCTGCTCTTATTCTGCGCTGATGGATTCGGCTGCGACCGGAACGCTCTGATCCATTACGAGGGAAACTGGCAGTGGGACCAGCGTGACCGCAATTCTCGGGGCGAGGCAAGCTTGCGCGGACTCACGTTGGGACCGTAGGTTTTCGAGCAGGCCGGCTTCCGGTATCGTCAGGGTCGGGCCGAGGTCGTCTACCGCTGCTACAACGGTCTGGATGCCTACCTGGTGTCGATATACGATGGACAGTACAGGAACAGGGCGATCCTGTTCAGCCAGCTGCTAAACTTCAGCTTTGAGGAAACCACGGTGAATGCCACGAACTCGACGGGGTACTGCGAAAAAATGGAGAACTGGTTTAGGGAAACCGAACTGTACAGCGTCGTCACCGCCTTCTATTACTACAGGGACTTCATCATGCTCTCCTATATTTGTAAGAAGCTGGAGGCAATCTGGGGGTAGATTGCAACGGGAGTCTCGCGCTCACGAAGGAGACCGGGAGGGTCAGTATCGGCTACGTTGGCACAGGCTGCGACCTGTCGTTCGTGGTAAATGCGACCCTATCGACCGAGGCCATACTCCGCAGCAGCATGTTGTGGGTGTACTCCATCGGCTTCTTCATGGTCATGGCCGCCTGTATCACCGCACTCTTCTTCTACGAGCCTCGCATCAATGTAACCGCTTGCCTCCGCAACATCTCGTAGGCAGGGTTCATCGTCGCCCTCGTGTGCCTCGACACAGCCATCACCTACACCCAGAACCACGTAATGGATCCCGCATACGTCGACGTGGTAAAAATCGGTTCCAACAAGGCGACTCTGTAGGGAAACCCGTTCTACCTGCTGATCCCGATATTCGCAACATTTTACTTCGCGGAGTGCTACTTCTGTGTGCTGTGGGCAAGAAGGTTCAGGCCAAGGATGTGTGCCTCAGTTCGTCCCTGCTTCGTCATGACCTTCCTCAGTATCGATGTACAGAACTTACCCAGCCGTAGTGGTGTTCATGGGATTCATGATCCTGAACAGACTTTACATGAGCTCGTGTGACACGTTGGTGCTGCTATCCAGCGGACTGATGTGGGTCGAAGAGATCGCCGAGAGTCTCCTCATGGGCCGGCCCACGCTCCCGATCCAGCTTATCCTTCCCGCAACCATCATTCAGGCCTCGATGGTATTTTCGCGATGAGATTGATCGCCGGATAGACCGTTACAAAGGTGCTGCTGTACTACACGTTCGACATATACACGAACTTCACGCTGTGGGTGGGATTGCACCTGACGCTAATCGGGGTGCAGTTCGTGGCGCTGCTGCTGCTGAAGTGCGGGTGCGTCCACGAGTACCTCAAGGAGCTGCTGCCGTTTTACGGGGCCTGTCGCAGCTACCAGCCGTACCGTCCGACGCCCGGCTGTCCTGCTACCGTAGGTTGAGGGAAGAGGGAGCTGTGGTAGGAGTGTCCGATATGTCTTGGAGAGAACATGCGGGCACAGTTCGTGCAGACGGAGTGCAAGCACGTCTTCCACCTGGGCTGTCTCAAGCTCTGGCTCACGCAGCACCAGTCCTGTCCAGTGTGCCGAAGCTCGCTCCCAGACCCTGTAGAATTGGTATAACGATTAGCATGTAAGGTAAATATCCGATTGTTATCGTGTTGTAAATCGTTCACCTTCCTCGAGCTTCTCCGCAACTACGCATCCTCAGGGGTTTTGGGGTTTTGGGGTGTTGGG
>QFZN01007264.1_pt1 | contig 11565 bp, 14 predicted proteins | sample 1740101 | NCBI WGS metagenome assembly QFZN01 (sample SAMN09210849, study PRJNA391713) | Ciliate metagenome, whole genome shotgun sequencing project. | isolation source: combination of 50 Heterometopus sp. ciliate cells from an enrichment culture... | host: Heterometopus sp. ...
ACACCCCAACACCCCTGAGCTCGAGCGAGCGAGAGAGACGAACGCGCGAAATAAGGCCGACTAATAATCGAACTCCCAGCGGAAACGCGATGAAATAATAATTATGTTATAGTCTTGCGCAATGATGGATATCGAAGTTATGGGCTGCCCGCAGTTTGTAATGTAGTGTTTACTGCAAAATATAATATTTGCGCGAGACAATATATGGTGGATAAACCGCAGAAGGAGCTGGCAAAGTCGACGAAGGAGAAGCGCGCCTATTCCTTCGACGAGCAGGTAATCGCTGCGCGCGAGAACCATAGGAAAATGAGGAGCTTCGGTCCTTCATAAAAGAGAACAACGGCACCGAAGTAGACCGAGGCCAGTCCGAGCGGATGGCGGAGGTCACACGGCAAATCCGAGCCATGATGATGGTCCAGCTGGCCCGCAACGATCGCGCCCCAGTCGAAGTTGTCCCCGGAGTCTTCATTGGCTCCGTCGCCGCCAGCATCTTCTCCCGGGGGCTAAAAGAGGCCGGTATCACCCACGCCATTGTGGCTGTCAAGGGCATCCGTCTTCTCCATGTATCCGATTCCATTAACGCACGCGTAAGAAATGGCTGAAGTGTCTCAGCGTCCCGCTTCAGGACGTGGAGGACGAGCAGATCAAGCCTTATTTCAGCCCGGCATGCGAGTTCATCAAGGAGGCGACAAAGGGCGGGGGAAAGGTGCTGGTGCACTGGTACGATCGGTAGGACAGAGGGTAGTTTTGCGGGCAAGTCGCGGTCGTCCTCGCTGGTCGTGGCGTACCTGATCAAGGAGCACGGAATGATGATGGAGGATGCGCTCAAGCTCGTCGCCAGCAAACGTCCCAGTGTCTCCCCCAATAGAGGGTACCTGCTGCAGCTCAAGGAATTCGAGAGCGAAGTCCGAGCCCAGCACGATTGTTAATTTCATACCGTTGTAATGAACTGCTGTAATACTCTAATTCAAGTCAAGATTTCGTTTTGACTATCCGTTGAACCAAGTATAATAATTTATAATAAACTGCGCTGGGCCAGCGAGCGGACAAGCGTTATTTATTTGGCAACCGATATAATGTGCAAAATCGAACGCCCGTGCAAATTTACTTTTTATTTCCCTGGTCGTACCCAAGATTGTCGTCGTCGTCTGCACAAATAACAGAACCTGATTTAGACACTTTGCTTTCCCATACGTTATGTTCGTCAACTCTGATGTTAAGACTGCGTCACGGTGCTTTTGTTGACCATCACCAACGAATCCGCAGCTGACTTCATTGCAACCAGCGGCTCCTTTAGCTCCTTCTCTGAGGCCACGGCGGGCCGTCCCCTGGCCCGGAGGAACGCGTCCTCCATGTTGAATATCGGGGCCTCGAAGAACATGTATATGAGGAATGCGCCGATATAGGCCATGGAGACTGCGGACCAGAACCAAAATAGCACCACATCGTATGTCACGTAGCTCGCCGTATGCTTGGAGAAGAAGTGGTACTCGAGCAGCGCCTGATGTATCATATACACGCCATACGTGAGCTTAGCCAGAATGCTCATCATTGGGTTCGCCAACAGACTGTTCATCACCCGTCCTTTGCCAACGATAGAAGGAAGACAGAGGACGAAGAGCATGATTATGAAGACGCTGCGGCCGCCCACGAGATACGACATGTCGAACCAGCGACCGTAGACGTCGTAGTACTTGTTGACCCAGTACTGGTAGTGGATCGAGAAGAAGACGCCGGCTCCTCCGATGATGTAGCAGAAGACTCGAACGAAGACACTATCACGAACCAGGCTGGATAGGAGTTGTGACAGCGATTTCTCCTTCTTGGCCTGGACGTACCAGTATGCGAACAAAACCCCGAGGAGATACGGGGGAATGCGGGCGTAGGGCATGTCGTAGTAGTATTTCGAGTGATCCCTGCTAAGACGTGCCACCGCCGCATATATGTTGTAAATTCCGGCAACGATTGTGGTGGAGGTGTACGATCCAACCAAGAGGGCGAGGATGGTGCACAGGCCGGCCCTCGGCCACTTTGCCAGCAGATAAATGATGGGCGGAGTGATGATGAACATCTGCATGTCAACGGTGACGTACCACACCCAGCCGAGGCAGTTATAGTCCCTGTTGCGGAAGTTGTAGAAGAAGAGGAAGATGCTTGGCGCCCCCTCCGGGCAATCGACAGTAGCTATGTTGAGGAAATTGTAGAAGCGCGGGCCCTGCGCGAACAGCGGCAGGATGTAGCAATAGAAGCAGTAGGCGGCTATCAGCGCCGGGTACAGGCGTATCAGTCTGTGCAGATAGAGTTTCCAGGTAAAGCGCGTGGCGATGGAGGAGATCAGCACGAAGCACAGGAGGAATCCCGACAGGAAGAAGAATATGTCCACCGCCAGAAACGCATTATAGAGATGGGCCTTGCTGAACTCAGTGAGGTACGAACTGAGAACAGAGATGTTCTTTATGGGATTGGTGACACCGTACATCATCGAGTGGCCGAGGATGACCCACAGCATGCCTATAACTCGGATCCCGTCGAACACCTTTAGTCCAGTGTCATGTCTCTGGTCAACCCGCATCAGCGCATCGGCGTTGCGCCGGAGGTCGAAGCTGTATATCAGCTTGTCCAGCACGCGGGAGCTCTTCGCGATTTCGGGCGACCGGAACGTCAGCACCGAGGCTCCGACGCTGAGGAGGATCATGACTGAGACCGCAAGCAGAGTCACGATCGTGCCCGGGCGGAAATAGGGGAATTTGTCTATCTCCGCCTTCGAGTCGATGAACAGCACGTCGTTCTCTTTGATTACTATCTTGGCATCGGTGCCCTTGGGGGTGAGGGACTTTATGAGTTCGTTAAGGAACTCGGCAAGAGGCTTCCTGAGCGGGTGGTAGTCCGCGGCAGTGCATTCGGCGGGCCCGCAGATCCCGAGATTGAAGAACATGGCCATGTCCTTCATTGTGAGCATGATGTAGCGGTTAGAAGGCGACTCCGAGCACGTCTCGTAGTCCCCGAGATCGTTAAGACCTTTGCCGGTGTTTAGGAAACTAGCCAGGAGGGAGCTGTCCTGGAGGAACTGGTTGAGCATGTGCTTGACCTTTGCGGCACATCTTTCGTTCTCCATCTTAAAGCCTAGCAGCAAGGTGCTGAGACCTTGGATTCCCTGCTGTAGACCCAGGCCGGTCCCGCAGACTGCACAGAGTTGGAGAAGAAGCACGAGTGTGCCCACCAACGGTATTTTGTTCATTAAGTATAAATTCGCTTGGATCAATATATACTGCCTGTCACACGTCACGTTGTGTAAACATTGTCACGTGGCACTTAATTCTATCTTCCCACCAATCGTTTATTGTTACTATTATTGCGCCACGCCAATCCGAGGAGCATACTGTGCGGTGGACACATAAATGCGCGTATCGAAACTATCAGGTGAGAATTTACATTAGTGATGGTGGGCGAAAACGACCTGGGAGAAGAACTGGCGGAAGACCTTCACGTTGATTATGATGTCGAGCGGGAGCAATGCGATGAATTTGCGTATCATGATCATCTCGCGCTTCTTCTGCACAATGTACGGCACGTTCCCGAACAGGAAGCACAGACACGCCGCCATCACGAAGAGGACCAGGGCTATCGCGAGACCGCTGTAGGTAGTCGTGACGTGCTGTCTCAGTGTCGTGAATATCATTTCTTTGATATAGTTGTAGCCCGGAATTATGTATTCGTAGAGCAGGATGCCTACGCAGGGTAAGAGGTTGAAATACAGATTCTCTGCCAGTCAGGAGTGTTGAAGACGTGAGCCTTGTCTGCGGTGTAGGCCCGCACCTTCATGAGCAGCTGCTTGTACTCAAACATCGTTGTGAGGAATCCCTATCGCACTTTGCGTTTGATCGTCGTATACACGCTCCTCATATAGCGAAATGCAGGTTCCGACCACAGGACACATGTTGTCGAACAGGAACGACTTGAACTCGTTCTTCTTATCTCCGAACTCTCGCAGAATCTGCAGTATGTCCTATTCGCTGTGCCTTTCTATCATCGGATACACGTTCGGAGTCCTGGGCGACCTCGTGCAGACGTTGTTCGTAGAGAAGCGACATGGACTCGGCGTTAGATTTGGGGCTGGCCTTCGTTGCGTTCTCGTATATGTCCATCCTACACTAGTCTCCTCCCTGGTACTGGTGGAAGGTGATCCCTGCGAAGCCCACGAAGACCACCCGCGAAGTGTCGTTGCAGGCCTGCAGCCCGTAGCGCATCAGCTTGTCGTCAGCACGTGTCTGCATGTACAGTATCAGCAGGTACGTCATTGTCACCACGAACGCCCCCATTAGCTGCCACACGAACTTTATCTTTGTGAGGAATCCGCGGACGAAGGCGCGCTCGCTCTTACGAACCTTCCTGCCCGACCGTTCGTCGACCGTGATAGCGCGCTGTGCACTCTGCTCACAGTTTGCCGCCTCCGCGTCGTCCTCCAGGTCCTCCTCGAAGCGGTGAGTCTATCAATTTGCTTAGAGAGAGAGCACATTTTTGTATATGACAAAGTCGTTGGCCAGATTCTGCAGCTTCCGACTGAACCGCATCGGCACCCGCAGGAACAGTTCTTCCTCCCCGTTTGCGATCCGAAGCAAAAGGAAGCCGAGGACGTATTGGCAGGTAACGAGGAAGAGGTAGATGCTCAGGAGCAGGTAGAAGACGGTCGCGGCGGAATTCAGCTCGGCGTTGAAATGGTCGTACATCTTGGCGGAGAACTGGCCCAGCGCGCGACTCCGGGCCGAGAACAGCGAGTTGAGTGCATTCGTCACGTACGACTTCAGCGTTGTGTCCGAGTAAGAGAACTGGCTCAGACTGGTATAGTTCAGCAGGTACGCCAGCTGCAGCGAAGCCTGATCGAGACCCATGATGTAGGAGATGTTGCGGATGGTGATGCCCTTCTCGATCAGCGAGTAGTTGCACATGGTTGCGAACAGCTCGTTGGTCAGCACCTTCACTTGCAGATTCTCCACTTCCAGCAAGTCGGTCTTCAGTCTGCTGAGACATTTCTGCAGCTGTGTCCGGGTTGTGGACACAAACTCCGCTGTGCTGTTGACCTGCGGGTATGTGTAGGCAATGTCCTGAAATCCTCTATCCTGGTCAGCGATGGGGAGGGAATATACGAGTTGACTGCGACGGCCTGCATGAGGTACCTTGAGGGCTCGCTGACGTCCACATACAGTTCTGGCATGTAATAGATGGAGCCGAACTCTTCGAAAAGGCTCAGATAGAGTCCGCGATAGACCACGAACTCCACCGCGCAGCAGGTCACCGACAGGCATATTGCCATCCCGCACACTATGATCAGCCAAAAGAAGCTCTGGGGGACCGGGAAGGCGCGAAGGGTGCGCTCGAGACATTCCTTGTTCTTGAGAGTGGCGCGGAGGGCGTCGATATTTTCGCCGTTGCCGATGTTTTTCCGCCGCTTGGCCTCCTTCTCGGACCAGTCCTCGGCCGCCAGCATGTTCTCGCACTCATCCTTGGTCTTTATGATCCCGTTGCGGATCAGTCTGTACGTCTCCACGTCCTCTCCATAATACTTCTTGCTCATGACCAGAGCCAGCATCGACGGGTCCTTCGTGAGTTCCGCGATGCTCCTCAGCACGGGCAAGAGGTTCACGTAAAAGGGCGAGAGAGCCGGCGCGACCTCCGATTTCTTGGACTTCAGGAATCGGCCGGCGAGGGGCGTGCCGAAACGTTGCGGGCTGATACTGATCTCCGGTCCCGGGATCCGCGAGCTTTGGGAGTGGTAGTCCTGGTAGAAGGAGTTGGCCTCGTAGCAGAAGAAGAACTTGGGCTTCCCTTCCTCCTGTGGGACATCTCGCGGCCGTTCGTCCTCTTCCGCAATAGGTCGGAAGGGGAACATCTTGAGCTGGTCCGATACATTTTCCTGCGTCTTCTTCTCCAGCGTAACGTAGTATCCCAGCAAGGTCCCGCGGCCCTTCCACTTTACCGGCTGCCACCTGCACATCATCGTTGTCTTCTCGCCCCTCCAGTCGTCAGGCTGCCAGGTTAGGGAATCGGCCCTTTGCAGCACACGCTTGATCCGGCTGGCCGGCGTCTCCCTGCCCGGCGTGCATCCTCCCAAGACCGGGCTCGCCCTTGGGCTGAACTGGGCGGTGGTATGCCGTCTCACTATGCAATCGGCCTCCTTGGTCACGTAGGGTGACTGTGAAGAAATCGACGGCACGATGCTCGACATGTTCAAGGAGTTCTCCGCTATATAGTCTTCTGTCAGTCCGAGGTGAATGGCTGCGTCTATGCTGTTTGAACACTATGTAGAGTTACTAGAGCTGACATGCTTGATCATGAGCTTGTCGTCGGTCAGGATATGAACCACGTGGTGGCCACGCTGGGACTGCTTCATGGGCCGGATGCGGGCAATGAAGCAATACGTGTTTATGATGCTGGGCGAGTCCACCACCAGCACGTTCACCGGCACCAGATATCGCGACTTGTGCAGGATGAACGTCTGTCTCATGTCGTATGCCCGTCTGTGACCCACCTCCAGTGCGTAGCTCTCCTCCTCGAAGGCAACCTTGTGCGGCAGATCGAATAAGGTCGGAATGAGGATTGCAATATCATGGTCGCGGAGCTCGTCCTTGGTGTAGCCCGAAATCTGGCAGAACGCGCCGTTGACCTGGCTAATCCTGCCAATCTTCTGTGAGTTCGCGGAAACCGCCGCGAGTCCGTCACCCGAGCCCATATACTGCATCAAGAAGTCGGTGCTGTCAGAAACACAGGAGCTCTGGAAACGGTCCTGGATGTCGTCGAGATTAGCGGTGTCGACCTTGACCCACTTGCAGTACATGACGTACTCGTGGATCACGTTCATGGACACTCCAGACCGCAGTGAGCACAGCGTTTTCCACATGTTCGATATCGCCCTGTTCGTCTGCACCATGCTCGCCCCGACCGCCATGAAGCGTTCATACCCCGGCTTCTCGTCCTGCAGTAGGTCCCAGAACTGGCTGTAGCGCACGGCATTTCGCTCGAGCAGACGCTGGAACCGCTGCTCAAACTTGATTTTCCTCAGCACTTCCAGCGGCTCAAGCACAGTCGACCCGCCGTTGTTCTCCTTTTTTGCCAGTTTCTCTAGGTCCTTTCTACGATATTTTTATAAAGGATCGGGACAGTACTTCTGGCAATAAAGGATGAAGCGTTCCACCAGGTTGGGCTCCAGCATGGTCACATGCTTGTGCATTTCCCAGCCCAAAATGTAGTTGAACTTCAGCGCACTTATGATGACGGAGACGTAGAACATCTTGGCCAGAAGACAGCGGGGACGGTCGATTATAAGGCGCTTCATGAGCCGATTGACGGAAAACAGCACGGTCTCCAGCATCTCGCTCCGGTGGGCGATCGGGTCGCCGTGCTTTCTCTCGAGTATGAGCTTGGTTATCGGACAGTGTGGCAGCTTGCAGATCTGCGTATGTCGGATAAAGAAGGCTGTCAGCGCAAAGTTATTCGCCCGCGTCTTGTCCCTCACACATCTGGATCTCAATACCAGCATTGATAGACAGGCGTTGACCCTGCTCTCGCTCGATCCGTCCTTTGGGAACAGTGAGTTCGTAACAGGAGCCCAAAGCTCGGAGGCGAGCACGATGATGCCCAGACCGCATAGCAGTATTCCAGCGACAATAACGCAGGTGATGTTCTCTGCCGCGAAGAGGTACGCGAGCAGGTCCATGATAGCGATCCAGAGACAGAGCAACGAGTTGCACCAGGCGAACCGGGCTATCGTGTCGTCGTACATTCCCAGGGTCTGCGACTGCATATAGGCGTTACACATCAGGACCAGGATCGCGATGCAAGAAACCGTGGCAGCCCCTAGTTGCTATCCAGATGAAATGGTGGGAGAGTACCAGGGAGCCGAACACGGAAAGTCCGGCCATGGCGGTGCGGAAGCAGTGGAAGGCGACCGCAGACTTGGGGTGCAGACGCGCCGTAGGGTTGCATATGTCGATAGCGTAGTCGAACACAAACAGCTTGTATACGAGACCAGTCACAAAGGCCAGCGCGGCCCCCGAGACGCTCACGATGAAAAGAACAACGTGCATTCCCTGCATGCAGAGGACGCTAGGATCCGCACTGGAAACTCTGGTCCCGTTCCGGTCCTCGCACCTGGCGCCCATCATGAAAATGCCCATAACTGGGAGGTACAGGCAGGAGGCGAGCAAGAAGCAGATCTGGAAACTGAAGTCGAAGAGCCCTGAGGTCAGTTGTCTCATGTGTTTTGAGACAATGAAGGGGACCCAGCCGACCGTGGCGAGCAGGAGGAGGAAGAGAAGGAGACCGCTCAGCACAAGGAAGAAGAGCTGCAGTCTGGGAGAGAAAGGATATATGAGCAGGACCTCGGCGGCGTTTGCGGCGATTGAGTGGCCGACAGAGCGTTGGATCTGCGAAAAATCCTATATGATGCTACGGGGAGGGTACTTACGGTGGAGAGGAAGGTCAGGCACACCAGCTGCAGTTGTTCCAGCACTGCGAACACCCGCAGCGAGGACTTGCTCTGACGAGATTGGAAACGGACGAAGAGACGGAAGAGCTTGAACCAGCGGTGACGCTTGCGCTGGCCCTCTTTTTCTGATAGGCTGTTCCGCTCCTTCTGCTTCACGACGAGGTCGTCTTCGATTACAAGCATCTTGATGCGACGAATATAATATCAGACGATAAAATCGGCGAGTTAAGCCATGTTCCGAAACTGTAAGCTATTTTAACATATAATTTGGGTTAACTTCTGTACGCCAGGCTAACTATCAAAGTGCCGATTCGAATTATTATTATTGCACGAATATCAATTATATATCAGCGTATAGTTGCTGTTTTGCATCATGGTGCTTCGCCAGCCAAGATCATAGAGTATCACAAGGCCTGAATCGATAGCGCACGCGTTCATTAGAATACACGAAATAAAACTCTACACTACGCCGCTTCGCTGTCCGACCGTCTCCACAGCAGCGACGAGTACCCAGCTGCCGCCGCCTTCCCGTCCCGTGGCCTCGGACTGTAGATGGCGTTGAGCACCGCAATCCGCTTCTCGGCCCTAGACTTCTCCGGTTCGTTCCTTGTTATGCTGGGAGTGGCCGTCGAACATCTGGTCCTCAATGGTGAACGAATCGCCCTTCCTTGTGCGCTCTCCGGTCTCCGAAGCTCGTGCTTGCTCCTGCATACGACCAGCACCGGGGCCGCGGAGCCTCGTCGAGAAGAACGGGACGCGATTGCCCGAGGGGTTGACTGCTGCGACGAGTTCTTCGTCTGCTGTCTCTGCAGGACAAATATGTTGCTCTGACTGCGACTCGTCATAAGCTACACAAATGAGATTCGAAAATAAAATATACCGCCACACTTGCGGCTGCGGGGGATGCGACCAGGTTCCGGGGGAAGAGGGCGATCCAGTCCTCAGGAAGCGGCTCAGGGGTGTAGTATGAGGCTGAAGGGTACATGACCCCGTGGGAAGAGACCACGTCGATCCTTTCCGGCACCATGCTCTTCCCGAACTTTCCTCGCGAGATTCCGGCGACGATCTACGTTCGGTGTGAATGGCACCATAGATGCCTTGAGACCGAAGGCCGTCTCCTCGCCGTGGAAGAGGAAGACATCGCGCGGACGAACTTGCACGTCCGAAGTTGATGGCTGCAGACCCTCGAACGGAGTGCAGTTCCCCGCTGCCAGCGTCCTGCCTCCCGAGGTTAGCTCGAAGGAGCAGCGTTCCGACTCCAGGAATTCTGATATGTTAGGCCGGGTGGAGAAGATGTAATAGATCCGCAGACTGGATACCTGGAGCACGTCGTCTGGCCAAGCGGGGATGGTCGATCTAGCGTTGTGCACAACGGACTGCGGAGTGGGGGCACGGGTGCTGGAACAGCTGCTGCGGGCAGAGTGTCGGCTGCACATGTCACGTCGTGCGATAATCGGATCCTGCAGCGGATACACGTTTGTGTACGGACCCAGACGGACTGTTAGCGCGAGGGCAGGATGGTGGCGCTGTCTCTTACCCGCGGCGGTCTCCGATATGGACTTCAGGTAGATCATCACACGCCATCTGTGCAGCGGACGGTCGGTGTCCAGCGGATTTCCGACTGCGGTTATGGATGTGTCCGCGGCGATCTGTGGAGTCTATATCGTGAAGCGAGAGAGATAATACAGGATTGGAGGGAGGAAGGGAGTCGCAATTAAGAATTCCAACGGATCGGGCCACACGTTCGGAGTACTGCATGAGTTTGGTCTCCGCGATGAGAATCGTGTAGCAGAAGCTGCAGATCACCATGGTCTGCTGGTTTGGCGGGTACTTCTACGGGGGTTAACAGCTTAAAGCGTGCCTCGATAGCGGTGAAGATGCCGATGCCGCGGCTTTTCATGTGTTCGCAGGCGCGGCGCACCAGCGTCATGGCCACCTGGCTCTTCAGTTCCCTTTCCAGTCTGAGCTCGCCACAACACTTGCAATGCCGGCGGGCCACCTTCTTGTCCTCGGCGGCGGGCTGGGGCGAAAGGGTTCTCCGCTCGCGCGGCTTGAACTCGATCGCATCAATCATCCAGACGAGCTTCTGCCGGTCGACCACGAAGTCGAGAATGACGTGTTCCACCTGGGTCTCGAACTCCTCCTCCAGGAAGTCCATCAGTGCCTTAGCCATAGTCTTGTATGGCCGAAGCGGCAGCCCGAGGACCGTGTAGATGGTGGTGCCCTCCAGGTGCCCGCAGCAGGCCTTGAACTCTGCATCCGGCTTCTTCGCCCCTCCCTGTGACTTGTTCTTAACGACAGTGAAGGCGAAATCGATGTCGCGCTGGCACTCGGAGCCGAAGTAGAGCGGATTGTGGTAGATCACGCGGACCTTCTCGGGCCGGTCGCCCATGGATTCCACAAATCGCTGCAGCACCATCCCGTCTGTCAGTTTCGGCCTCTCCTCAAACATGAGACTCTACTTGGATCCCGAGCCTTCGTTATACCGCTTTCTGGTAGGCCTTCTTCAGCACGCCCCAGGGCGACCCGGGCCTCCTGTGGTTGGCCATCTGCTTCCTCGTGAGGAGGGCGTAGAATTCCTCTTCGGGAACATCACGCTGGATGTTGATGCCGTTGCACAACTCGTCGGTCGCTATCCGGGTGTGGGCAGGGCCGTTACTCAGCAGGTAGGAGTGTTGTCCGAAGATCGCGTAGGTCTCGGGGATGCGGACCGGGATAGGAAGACGGGGGAGGGCGAGGAGACAGGCTGCCCGGACGAACTCGACCCCCGAGCGCAGGCCGTTGGACAGCGCAACCCGCTCATACTGCGGGCACAGCAGTTCTATGTGTCTCGCCCACACCATCTTCGTCTTCTACGACGGGTAAGGTGGCGGGAGCACCTTGGCAAGGGAGGTTTCGGTGATGAAGGTGGACTTTCGTGCCGATTGCATCGTCATTGTTAAAGAAGGTGAGTTTGCTTTATTGTTTTTAATATTAGCTAACCGCACCTCATATAACAGCTGATTTCAATCGAATACTGATTCTTGCGGCACTCGCCGGCCCACTATGAATTTCGCGCAATGGGGTTTTGGGGTGTTGGGGTT
>QFZN01007275.1_pt1 | contig 11563 bp, 14 predicted proteins | sample 1740101 | NCBI WGS metagenome assembly QFZN01 (sample SAMN09210849, study PRJNA391713) | Ciliate metagenome, whole genome shotgun sequencing project. | isolation source: combination of 50 Heterometopus sp. ciliate cells from an enrichment culture... | host: Heterometopus sp. ...
GTAGTAAATTATTTTTTACGGACCCCAAAGAAGTTTATAGCTTCTAAAAGATCTTCAAATGCTATTAATTCTTTTTTGAGAACATCTTCATTGCTGAGGGTTCCACTCATTTCACCATCAACAGTAAGTTTATCTGGTCCTCTTGTAACAATTCTATCAACACCATCTCTACTTAAAATTTCCTGAGCCATTTTATCATGGACAAGAGCCCGTCCGGGAATTAGAACTGTATCTTTTAAATCAGTGAGATTTACCTCTTCCAGATCCTTTTGAGTTATAAGGCAACCAATTTCCTGATCAACTGGAACAACATTCACAAGGTCATCTGCTTCTATTCTTCTAATTATTTTATCAATAAACGGTGCTGCAATACTACTTGTTAATATTGTTGCTTCAGAAGTGACATCGGTAAGTATATCCAAATATTTGCTATTTTTTTCCTTTGAAATTGCAAAGGGGGTGTCATTTTGAGGATCGCAAAGTGGTGTTCCGGTAACACGCAAGTTAAACTCTTTGTTTATGCTATGTACTAGTTTTTCAAATTCTTCAAGGCTGTGGGGTTTTACATCTTCTAATATTGGTTCATTTCCAAGTATTAACCCTTGATTTCTGAAATTGGCAAATCTCATAAGTATAACTGCTTTAGCCCCCCAATCTTCGAGTGTGCTACATGTTTCAAATAGTTCTTCTCCATCATTTACTCCGGGAACTATTACTGAAGCGGCATGAACTTCAATATTTTCACAGAAAAGCTTTAATGCCTTTAAAGATTCTCCTTTGGTTTTATCTCCTGTCCATTCTTCTCTTATTTTCTGATTGGCGGAGAAAGTAGTAAAAGTTACCTCGTCAACTCCAAGGGAAATAAGATCTTCTGCCATTTTTATTTCATCAATTCCCTTTCCACTTGTATAACCAAGATGCATGGGAAGATTGAACTGATTTAACGCACCCGCTACTTCCATGAGATGCGGATAACAGCTAACATCTCCTCCTCCGCTGATATTGACCTTTAAATTGTTATCTTTTATCTCTCCCATCATAAGGGAATTTTGTACGGAACCAACTACCATGAAAGGATGAATAAATTCGTTTTTTACTTCCCTAACTCCTGTTGTACAATTTTCGCATCCAACCCTTCCGGGGGTGCAATGTCTACATCCTAAAGGATCTTGTTCTTTAACTTTTCTGAAATAACAGTATTTACAAAATCCTCTGCAGTCCTTACCAGGTATTCCACCTACATCTGCTATAATCTGCATGTTAACCTCTTTTTAACCTTATAAAATTAGTAAATTTGTATAAAAAAATAACTTAGAAATAATATTAAAATATAAAAAATTGTTGGGTTATGGTACCTTATAAATCTTTCTAATTGAATCAAGAAGAAACTTTAATAACATATAAGACCATAAATGCAGTTTCGTATATCAAAAGGTACCATGGGGAATATCCCCTATGTGAACAGATTCACATCGGGTCACTAGAATGTGGAATGATTCACATCTGGTCACGAATTTGAATTGGTGCAACAATTGATGTACAAAGAATATGCGTAGGAGGGAAAAAATGGCAAAGTTTGATGATAAGATCGACTTGTACGACGACAGAGGAAATCTTGTTGAAGAACAGGTCCCGCTAGAAGCCCTCAGTCCATTGAGGAACCCTGCGATTAAAGCAATCGTTCAAGGTGTTAAAAGGACTGTAGCTGTAAACCTAGAGGGTGTAGAGAACGCTCTTAAAACCGGTAAACTCGGTGGAGGGAAAATCTTAGGTAGGGAACTCGACCTTGACATAGTAAGCAATGCAGAGGCTATAGCAGCTAAAGCAGCTGAAATGATACAGGTTGAAGAAGGCGACAACACAAACGTTGAATTATTAGTTGGTGGTAAAAGGGTACTTGTTCAGATTCCACAAGCAAGATTTGATGCAGCAGCTGAATACTCAGCAGCTCCACTGGTAACTGCACAAGCATTTATCCAGTCAATAGTCGATGTGTGTGACGTGAACATGTACGATGCCAACATGGTAAAAGCAGCTATTTTAGGAAGATACCCACAATCAGTTGATTATATGGGTGGAAATTTAGCAACCATGCTTGACGTACCTCAGAAACTAGAAGGACCAGGTTATTCCTTAAGGAACATCATGGTAAACCACGTTGTAGCAACAACACTTAAAAATACCATGAACTCAGCAGCTTTATCAAGTTTACTTGAACAAGCAGCAATGTTTGAAATGGGAGATGCAGTAGGTAAATTTGAGAGAATGCACTTACTTGGACTTGCATATCAGGGAATGAACGCAGACAACATGGTATTCGACCTTGTTAAAGATCACGGTAAAACCGGTACAGTCGGATCTGTTATAAACGGTATGGTTGACAGAGCAAAAGCAGACGGAGTAATCGGTGTAGAAAAAGATCTAAACGGATTCAATGTCTACGGAACTGACGACATGGCAAAATGGAACGCATACGCAGCAGCCGGTATGATGGCAGCTACTATGGTAAACCAAGGTGCTGCAAGAGCTGCACAGGGTGTTTCATCTACATTATTATACTACAACGACATTCTTGAGTTTGAAACAGGATTACCAAGCGTAGACTTCGGTAGAGTTGAAGGTACAGCTGTAGGATTCTCTTTCTTCAGTCACTCAATTTACGGCGGTGGAGGCCCAGGTATATTCAATGGAAACCACGTTGTAACAAGACACAGTAAAGGTTTCGCTATACCATGCGTAGCCGCAGCTATGGCTTTAGACGCAGGAACACAATTGTTCTCCCCAGAAGCAACCTCCGGATTAATTAAGGATGTATTCAGCCAAGTTGACGAGTTCCGAAACCCACTGAAATATGTGAACGAGGCAGCCGTCGACATAAAAGGCAAACTCTAGATAAAATCCACCCTTGGGGGTAAAAATTCAAATGGACATCGAGATCTTTCCACACAGATTATTAAGCGCTGATACCACAGAGAGCCTTTTAAATGCTTTTGATGAACTCGATGGCGTAAAGAAAATAGTTCTACAGGGACAAAGACTTCCTACTGACGCGAATAACCCAGACCACAGAGTAATCAACATAAAAGGAGAAGAAGTTGATTTACAAATTAAAACTGGCAGAATATTTATTGAAATCGAAGACGAAGAAACTATTGACGCAGTAAAACTTAAATGTGAAGAAAAACTTTCTTTTGGATTCAACATACATGTTGGAACCTTTATAAGAAAACAAAAAACAGTTTCAGACAAGATTAAATATGGCGCAGCTCTGGATGACATACCTGATGAGATGGTAGGTTTAACAGATCAAAACGCACAACTCAGTGAAAGGGCCACGATACTAAAAAGGAAAGAATAACAATGATTGGAAAAACCACACACGTCGTTGACTGCAGAGAAACCATGGGAATGGGCGAAGGAGGAGGAATAGCCCAAAGAGGAACATTTGCAGAGTGTGGAAATGAAGTTTTGGCAATTGCAATGTCTCCAGGAAGGAGGCATATAACCAAGCCAGTCTGTGAAATAACCTTTGCATTACGCGAGGCCAACATCCAGACAAGCACGCTAGTTTTAAATGCAGGTGCTGGTGTACCCCAAGATGCACCATCAGCCGGTGCGGGAAGTCTTTTTGGGCTCACTCCAAAGGAGATAGAGCAAATTAAGAGATTCCGATTGGTAGTAGTACATTTGGGTGGTGTGAGACATCACATCATATACAAAGCCAGACTAATTTTAAGACATGTTAACCGGCCTTGCGTTATAATTTGTGAATATCCTGTTGATTTTGAAGATTTTGCAAAGATAGGTGTCAAAACGAGATCTGTTATGCCCAATGAACCAAATACTAAAGGTGAAATTGTGGATATAATAAGCGGCGTTATTAGAGGCGAAACGTGTCCCCAAGATAAATTGGATGAAATAATTAGAAAAGTTAAATTAGCATTAGGAGGTGCATGAATATGGCACAATACTATCCCGGAACAACCAAGGTTGCACAGAACAGAAGGAATTTATGCAACCCTGATTACGACCTCGAAAAATTGAGGGAAATCTCAGACGAAGATGTTGTAAAGATATTAGGTCACAGAGCTCCTGGTGAGGAATACCCTAGCGTACACCCACCACTAGAAGAAATGGACGAACCAGAAGATGCAGTAAGAGAATTAGTCGAAGCAGTCGACGGTGCAAAAGCCGGTGACAGGGTTCGATATATCCAGTTTGCTGACTCTATGTACTTTGCTCCAGCACAACCATTTGCAAGGTCAAGAGCATACCTATGCAGATACAGAGGTTCTGACGCAGGTACACTATCAGGAAGGCAAATTATAGAAGCAAGGGAAAGAGACCTTGAGAAGATCTCAAAAGAACTCCTGGAAACAGAATTCTTTGACCCTGCAAGAACAGGAATTAGGGGAAAGAGTGTTCACGGACACTCCTTAAGACTCGACGAAGACGGTATGATGTTTGATATGGTCCGAAGACAGGTCTTAAACAAAGCTACAGGAAATGTTGAATCTGTCAAAAACCAGATTGGTGAAGAATTAGATGAACCAGTCGTTTTAGGAGCACCATTAGATGAAGAAGTGCTTAAAAATAAAACAACCATATACAGAAAAGATGGTGAAGCTTACAGAGACGACGTTGATGCAGTAGAAGTACTCCACAGAATACACGTGACAAGATCCCAGGGTGGATACGGTCCTGAATAAGAAGGAGGTGAAAATATGGCTGAAAAATTGTTTATAGACGCTTTAAAGAAAGCATTTAAAGAAGACCCAACCGAAGATAAAACCACTTTCTACAACCTTGGTGGATGGAAACAGTCTGAAAGGAAAAGAGAATTCGTTGCAGCTGGTAAAGATATAGCAGCTAAACGTGGTATTCCTATGTACGATCCAGACGTTGGTACACCATTAGGACAGAGAGTTCTGATGCCTTACCAGGTTTCTGGAACAGACACATTTGTTGAAGGAGACGATTTACACTTCGTGAACAACGCTGCAATGCAGCAGTTTTGGGACGACATAAGAAGAACTGTTATTGTCGGAATGAACACAGCTCACATGGTTATTGAAAAAAGGTTAGGTAAAGAGGTTTCCCCGGAAACTATCACTAACTACTTGGAAACTGTAAACCACGCTATGCCTGGTGCAGCAGTTGTACAAGAACACATGGTTGAAACCAACCCATACCTGGTGCAAGACAGTTACGTGAAAACTTTCACTGGTAACGATGAAATAGCTGATGAAATCGACTCTGCATATGTTCTGGACATTAACAAAATGTTCCCAGATGACCAAGCAGAAGTTCTAAAAGCTGAAGTTGGAGACGGTATCTGGCAAGTTGTCAGGATCCCAACCATAGTTTCAAGAACCTGTGATGGAGGAACAACCTCCAGATGGTCTGCTATGCAGATCGGTATGTCCATGATTTCTGCTTACAAACAAGCAGCAGGAGAAGCCGCTACTGGTGACTTCGCTTACGCTGCAAAACACGCAGAAGTTGTGCACATGGGTACAGCACTACCACAGAGGAGAGCAAGAGGAGAAAACGAACCAGGTGGAATACCATTCGGTTACTTAGCTGACATATGTCAGTCCTCAAGAGTTAACGCTGACGACCCTGTCAGAGTAACCCTCGATGTAGTTGCTTCCGGAGCAATGTTATACGATCAGATCTGGCTAGGTTCATACATGTCAGGTGGAGTAGGATTCACTCAGTATGCAACAGCTGCATACACCGACAACATCTTAGACGACTTCACTTACTACGGTAAAGAATACGTCGAAGATAAATTCGGAATGACTGAAGCACCTAACAATATGGACACAGTCCTAGATGTAGGATCAGAAGTTACATTCTATGCTCTAGAACAGTTCGAAGAATACCCAGCACTCTTAGAAACCATCTTTGGTGGATCACAGAGGGCATCTATTGTTGCAGCAGCAGCAGGATGTTCAACTGGATTCGCTACAGGAAACTCACAGACTGGACTAAGCGCATGGTACCTATCAATGTACCTGCACAAAGAACAGCACTCACGTCTCGGTTTCTACGGATACGATCTCCAAGACCAGTGTGGTGCATCCAACGTGTTCTCAATTAGGAACGACGAAGGATTACCAGTGGAAATGAGAGGACCAAACTATCCGAACTACGCAATGAACGTGGGTCACCAGGGAGAATACGCAGGTATTGCCCAGTCATCACACGCAGCACGTGGAGACGCATTTGTATTTAACCCTCTTGTTAAAATTGCATTTGCAGACGACAACTTAATGTTTGATTTCACAAACGTACGTGCAGAGTTCGCTAAAGGTGCATTAAGAGAATTCGAACCAGCCGGAGAAAGAGCTTTAATCTCTCCAGCTAAATAAATAGGTGCGCAAACACCTATTTTTTTTATATTTTTTAAAAAGAAGGAGGAAGTAATATGGACCCTATGATAGCAGGATTAGGCGTCGTTGCATTAATGGGCGCTGCCGCAACCATTGCTGGGGCTGCAGAAGATTTAGAATCTGATGTCGGTTCAATGAGTAACCCTAACTCACAAGTTCAGCTGGCTCCGCAGATGGGACACCTTCACAGGATGTTTAACAAGGCCATATCTGGTGAACCCGTACAAATGGGTACACTTGCAGGTATAGCAGGTTCTGTGGCATTTGTCCTTATAAGTTCAGTACATCTACCAGTTATAATGTCAATAGCTGCTGGTGGATTTATAGCAGCACTTTTCCACACTGCATTTGCAACAACATCTTACTTAGGAAGAATTGTAGGTCAATCTCAGTTTAATCAACCAGTGTTCATTGATGTTATTACCAGTCATTTAGGACCAATAGCAGCTCATGGATTTATTGTTACATTCTGTATTGTTGGATTATCATATCTTATGACTTTACCAATATCAGGATTCAATCACCCGTTCCCATTACCATTATTAGCAGTACTATGGGGTATAACAATTGGTGCAATCGGTTCATCAACCGGAGATGTTCACTATGGTGCTGAAAGAGAGTACCAGACATACCCATTTGGTGGAGGTATTCCAGTTGCAATTCACGGTGATATCACAACCAAAGCAGAACTGGGTGCAAGAAACTCAATTGATGTTGTACATTTCTGTGCGAAGTTTGGAGGACCCGTAACAGGTTTCTGTTTCGGACTTATAGTATTCTTTAGCTTCTGGACTACAATAGTATTCGGAGCAGCTGGAGGAGTTATTGCAAGTCTTGTAATAATTTTAGCACTTATAATCATCAACAACAGAATTGAGATTTTCGCAAGAAACACTTATGGACCATATAAAGAATGAGGATCGTTAAGGAGGTTTTATGATGGATCCATTATTATTAATCGGTGCTATAACCGTTGGAGGAGTTCTCATTGGTGGAGGTGTACACTTTATACCAGTGGGTGGAGCCCCAGCAGCAATAGCAACAGCTACAGGAGTCGGAACAGGTACCGCTATGCTTGCAGCAGGTTCAGGTATGACCGGACTCATTACAGCAGCAGCACTGACAGGACAGCCATTATGGCTTATACTGGCAGGAGGCGCTGTGGGGTCTATGATCATGATCGGAATAACCATGCTTGTAGGTAACCTCGTATATGTATGGGGTGTCGGTGTTGTACCAGCATCAGCAAAAGTTGAAGTTGACCCAATAACCAAGTACGAACAGAGTAAATACGTAACCCAAGGAACAGAAGGACACGGAATTCCAACAGTATGTTTCGTCAGTGGAATCATTGGAGGAGCACTGGGTGGAATTGGTGGAGGACTTATTTACTGGGCTTTATACGAAGCACTAGCAGTACTACCAGGTTACAAACTGTCACTATTATTAGGTGGAGGAGTTTCCCTCACAGCTGCAACAGTAGCAGCAATATTTGCAGTTGGTGTTTTCTTCATTAATGCAGTTGTAGCATCCTATAATATAGGTGGTACAATTGAAGGATTTCACGACCCTAAATTCAAGAGACTACCAAAAGGGGCCCTAGCATGTCTAGTTGCGTCTTTAGTAACAGGTTTAATTGCAGTTTTACTACTTAAAGGAGGTGTATTCTAATGTCTGCAGCAGGAGGAGGCGAAGCATCAGTAGCCATACCACCATCCAAGACAATAGCACTTGGAGTAGTTGGAGGACTTATAGGAATATACGCCACACCATTAAACCCAATAATTGGTCCATTACTTGCTTCATTAGGAGCAGTTTGTGCCATAATATGGGGAGCAGATGCCATAAGAAGAGTTGCTAGTTACGGTTTAGGTACTGGTGTACCATCAATCGGATACATGTCACTTGCTATTGGTATAATTGGTGTTTTAGCAGGACTTGCAGGCGGTATAATGCTTGGTTCCGCATACACAATACTAGGACCATTGGTGGCATTTGCCATTGCAATGATACTTGGTGGAGTTGTTGCGCTCATCGGTAAAAAAATAGTTGGAATGAAAATTCCTATACTTGTGCAGTGCACAGTTGAACTTTCAGGAGCAGCAGCACTATCTGTTCTCGGATTCTCTGCAGCAATAGCTGGAAGTTATGCAATGCCTGCAATACTAACCACTGTCATATCAACAGGATTCATAGGACTCTTGTTCATATTAAACACAATGGCAATTCAGCACCCATTCAACGCATGTTTAGGTCCAAACGAAGACCAAAGAAGAACCCTAAAACTCGCAGCAACCACAGCATTTATGTCTATGGCGATAATAGGACTACTTGGAATAGGCTTTTCAAAAGCTTGGTGGGTTATATCCATAATTGGTGCAATAGGATGGTTTATATCAATGAGAGCCTTTTTACAGGCATCACTTGATAGTGCAGCATCAGTTAAATGGTCTGGAATGTGGCCTAAAGAGGAAGAACAATAGGAGGAAAGCAAAATGGTAGAAATGTTACCCTTAGTAAAAATAGCTCCTGAACTCAACCTAACCCTAGACCCTTCATCAGGTATAATTGGGGCATCTTTAGGAAGAGAAGTCTTAATCTTATCAATGGACACAATAAACGAGCAAATAACAGAATTAGAGGCTGCAGCAAACGATATAGAGACGGCCTTAGATCCAAACACTGTATCTGAAGGCGCCTATCCTGGAAGGGAAGGAGTTTACATTACAGCAGGTAAACTAACCAACATGGTTTACGGATTTATATTAGGGCTAGTACTGCTGGTTGCCCTATTATTATAGGAGGTGTTAAATTGGCAGATAAAAAATCACCCGCAGAAGGATGGCCTGTAATAAATGGTGACTACGTGACTGGCGATCCAGAAAGTCCTGTAGCAGTTGCTACACTTGCTTCCCACATCGAACAAATACCAGTGGATGCAGGAGCTGCAATTGCAGGACCGTGCAAAACCGAAAATCTCGGAATTGAAAAGATGATCTCAAACCTAATATCCAATCCGAACTTAAGATTCCTTATATTGTGCGGATCAGAGGTACAGGGACACGTCACAGGTCAAAGTATTATGGCACTCCATGAAAATGGTGTTGATCCTGAAAAAAGAAGCATCGTAGGTGCTGATGGTGCAATACCTTACATCGAAAACGTTCCAGACGAAGGATTGGACAGATTCAGATCCCAGTTTGAAATGGTAGATTTGATCGATGTTGAGGACGCTGCAGCAATTCAGGCAAAGGTCAAAGAGTGCATAGAGAAAGATCCCGGAGCAATTGAAGAAGAAGCAATGGTAATAGTAATTGAAGAGGAAGGAGAAGAAGAAGAAGGCGAAGAAGTACGCCCAGTAGCTCCTGAAACTGCACTAATCGAAGCTAGAATGCGTAACATTCAAACGCAGATTAAGTCTGTTGGTGGAATCCAAAGACAATTCGCAGGAATGTACGCTGGAAAGGTTCAAGGACTAGTTGTAGGTTTAGCTTTTATCCTAACTCTTGGAACCATACTATTGCTAAAATAGGGGGTTTTAAATGATAATATTATCAAACAAACCTAACGTTAGAGGCATAAAAAATACTGTAAAAGATATAAAATATCGTACCCAGCTAATTGGTAGGGATCAGAGGTTATTTGCAGGACTCATATCAACCAGAATATATGGTATGGGTTTAGGATTTATATTTGCACTTCTCCTCGTAGGCCTTCCAGTAATTTATAAAATGATTGTGGGGGCATAAGTATGGCAGAAGAAGAAAAAAATACCATACCTCGTGTCATTGTCTCGGCTGACGAGTACAACAAAGCAAATGAGAGATTAGATGACATTGAAGAAAAAGTAGAGTTTAACTACGGTGAGATCTCTCAGAAAATGGGCCAACAAATAGGAAGAGATATTGGTATTTTATACGGAATAGTGATAGGACTGATCATTCTATTTGTAGCTTTCAAAGTTGTGAAAATAGGAGCTATCTTATCAACATTTGGTGGAGTCTAAATAATTTTTAGGAGGATTATTTATGTTTAGATTTGACAAAGAACAGATTGTATTAGATGTTGCTGGCCTTAAAGTCGGTGGACAACCAGGTGAATACCCAACTGTTTTAGCAGGAACCATCTTTTATGGTGGACACAAAATAATTGAAGATGAGAAGGCAGGAGTCTTCGACAAAGAAAAAGCTGAAGGTTTAATAAAAATGCAAGAAGAAATGTCCGATGTCACTGGTAACCCACACATCGTGCACACATTCGGTGCAACACCAGAAGCATTAGTTAAATACCTAGAATTTGTAGGCGATGCTACAGATGCACCTTTCTTCATAGATTCAACATCTGGAGAAGCAAGAGTTGCAGGAGCAAAATTCGCCTCAGAAACTGGATTAGCTGACAGGGCAATATACAACTCCCTGAACATGGCTGCAGACGCAGAAGAAATTGAAGCATTAAAAGACTCTGATTTATCTGCATCCATTGTACTTGGATTCAACCCAATGGAACCAGGTGTTGAAGGTAAACTCAACATGTGGGAAAACGGTGGATCAGTACTTGACAACGGATTATTAGAAACAGCAGCTGACTGTGGTATAGACAAACCATTCATGGATGTAGCTATCACACCACTCGGTCAGGGTGCAGGTGCTGCTCTAAGAACTTCATTTGCTGTTAAAAGTAAATGGGGATACCCAGTAGGTAGTGGTATCCACAACGTTCCATCAGCTTGGGACTGGTTAAGAGGCTACAAAAAAGAGAACAGGGAAGTATGGCCAGTTTGTGACGTAGGATCCAACCTTCTGCAGATTGCAGTTGGAGGAGATTTCGTACTTATTGGACCTATTGAAAACGCAAAAATGGCATTTTCAGCATGCTCCATGGCAGATATATTCATGGCAGAAGCTGCAAAAGACATTGGAACTGAACCAATAGAAGAACACCCATTCTTCAAATTGTTATAAAACAAAGGAAATGGCGATTTTTCGTCAAATTCCCTATTTTTTATTTTTTTTGAAATAATATATTTTTTCATCTACAGATTAATTTTCGAATATTTTCTATATTCCTTCCATTATAGTATTTGAGTTTAAAGGAATTTTTATAACACTGTTAATCCTATTAATGCTCATAAAAATTACAAAAACATTTCACAATAAATTTATATC
>QFZN01007286.1_pt1 | contig 11562 bp, 5 predicted proteins | sample 1740101 | NCBI WGS metagenome assembly QFZN01 (sample SAMN09210849, study PRJNA391713) | Ciliate metagenome, whole genome shotgun sequencing project. | isolation source: combination of 50 Heterometopus sp. ciliate cells from an enrichment culture... | host: Heterometopus sp. ...
AGCCCAATAACTAGAACTGCAGGCAAGTTCTGTTAGAGACTGTATCGGCGGAAATAGTAGCATCTCCACTGGATAAATAGAGAAAGATACGGTCCGATTATATAATATCACAATGGGAAACAAGCAAAGCAAGGAGATATACGACAAGATAACGCAGGCGTTTGAGCACGAAAGCACTTTGGCAAAGGACATGTCGATCCAGTGCGTCTCAGAGCCTGCCATGATCGACTTCCTCAGCAAGGTCGTCGCCAAAAAGATCAAAGATGCCGATCTTCAGACCTTCGAGAAGAACATGAAGCTAAACGCGCCAGCTGAGGAGTCGAAGGAGGACCGTGCCGCCAAGCTCAAACGTACCCAGGAGTCCAAGCTCCAGTCCATCCTCGTTGCTGGGCACGAGGAACTTCCCGAGGTTAAGGCTATCTTTCAGTCTGTGAACCTCGAGGATACGGCGGCCCCCGGCCTGGATGAGGTGCGGAAGTATACCCACTCTACCATGCAGAACTTCGTTTGCACTCTGCTGCTGTTGCTTCAGAAGAGCGGAAGCAAGGAGGAGGTGGCCTCATTTTACACGCGAGTGGGCAACTACCTTCTGGCAAACCAGGAGACAGGACAGGGCGAGAGCTCAGGAACGTCGACGGCCCTGTACTTCGCGGCACTGCTGATCGACCCAAAGAAGTTGCTCACGGACAGCCAGATCTCGGCCAACATCCTCGACATGTTCCGGACCATGCCTTCTCTCTCCTTCTACGGCTGCACAAGACAGGCCCTGATCATCGACCGCTCCATCGAGTACATCAAGCGTTCGCTCCTAACACAGATCGAGACGAACGTGGACAGCAAGGACCCGACGGTGCAGCAGAACCTGGCAAACGCCATCAAGACGCTGTGCTACATTGGCCTTGCGCGTGGGTCTGTCGAAGATCTGCTCACTGTTGTCCAGCTGATCGACAGGACCCCAGCCAAGATCTATCTCGGCGATATCCTGGAACGGGTTCTGGGACTTCCAGAAGTCGCCGCCGGAACCTTCAGTCTCCAGTCCAGCGCCCTCGAGTACCAGGTGCCCTTTGAGCAAATCTACATCGAGAAGACCGGCTGGATCGCGGACCGGGAGGCCGCCATCGCGAGCGCCACCGACGGCGAGTACGTCTACTTCTACAGTCCAGTGCACGGACTCCTTTCGCTCGGCGCCGGCAAGGGCAAACTGAAGGGGAAGATCTACGCGCGGCCGGGCGTGATCGAGACCAAGGGCAAAATCCAGCTCCTGTGCGCCCGCAACAAGCTCTACTGTCTGACCGAAGGCAAGCTCCAGCGTCTCGACCCTTTCACTCTTGCCATGAAAGAGAGCAAGAAGATGGCGAGAGTCGGGATCGAACCTAACTGTCTCTTCACCGGCTGCGGCAGCCTCGTTCTGACCTACCGGAAACTTGAGGCCGAAGCTGAGGAGGGCGAAGCGGGGGCGAAGGTGCAGGCTGAGGTGACCACATACGACCTGACGGGGAAGACGGCGGCGACAAAGGTGACGATCACACACTTTGTGAACGACGTGCAGCAGGTGGTCGCGTGCAAGGGCGTACTGCTGGTTCTGGGCAAGAAGAAGTGCGAGGCGATCGATCTGGCCAAGAACTGCACGCTCAAGTCCGAGGAGACCGACCTCCTCAAGCAGGCCACCGTTTGTGCCAATGCCGACACCAACGAGCTCTTCACAGTCCATTTCGTTAACGAAAACGAAGGATTTGTGCTGGGGAAGTTCGAGGCGCTGAACATCAAGCAGGAGACCATCCCCGTCCTTGACTCCCGCATCGAGGAGATCAAACATCTGCTCAAGCTCGATACCAAGGAGAAAGAGACCACGCCGAGAAAGGAGCTGGCCGGACTACTGGGTATCTTCACGGAAGACATGGCGGCGCCCAAGGCTGCTGACCCAGGACTCGACGACCGGACCGACCTTCTGCTCTTCACCCTCGCTGCAAGGGCTAAGGCTACCGAGAGCTTTGTCAGGACCGCTAACATTCGCGAGGCCGAACAGGTCATGAAGGTGTACAAGACGCCGCTAGGAATTCACCTGACCGCGAGATGCCTCGACGCCCAGATGCGGCTGGCCACACGCTACTACGCTGAACTTCAGGGTGCGAAATCGGAGGAGGCAGCGCTTCTCTCCGCAGAGAAGCTCTGTGCGATCACCGTGATTCTGAATGAACACATGCTTGCATTGAGGAAGTGCAACATTTCGCTGGAGGACTGTGTGGGACCGGAAGGAGTGACGATGTACGGGAAGCTGTGCAGAGAAGTGATAACGCCGGCGATTTCGGGGTTGGCCCTGGAGAAAGTGGGGGCGAAGAACGCTGAGCTAGTGGGCTGCATCAGGAAGTACGGCGAGACCTGCATGAAGAACAGCCAGGCCCTCGCTGCCTCAGAACTCGAGCTGACTCTTAAGACACTGTACGAGACGATAAAGAGGGTGGCAACAGAGAAGAAGCTGTGCGATAACTTCCACGGCCTGTCCAGCTGGCTGGATACGCCCGACAACACCGAGATCATCGCAAACAAGATTCTCGATAAAAGTCCTGATTGTGTTGAGCTCCTCAACGCTTACTTCGCCTTCGAAGACGACTATTTCTGCACAAAGGCTCAACAGTTCCTGCGAAACGAGACCAAGGACAACGACCTGTTCGCGGCCCAGCGGGAGCTCAGCCCATCCTTCACCCGCATCATCGAGCGGCTGTTTGTCATGATTGGGTAACGCGGGCTCGCTATTCTGTGTAGAACCAAACTGGGGGACAAGAAGGGCAATGCGCAAGAAGTGGTGGTCTCTCTTCTTCCCGGTCTGCTCTATTCCCATCTGTTAGTCCCCCAAATCTGTGACAGTTTGCGATAGAAAGAGGATCCTGATCGAGATAAGGGAAACTTACGGGAAGTACCGGGAACAGCTAGCCGCCAAGGCGGAGGATCTCGCAAAGTCAAAGAAGCTGGGACCGGAGTACGCGCGGTTCTGGAAGTTCGTTGAGTCTGCGCTGAAGAACGAACTGCTTCTTTTCCACACCTTCTCTCTCCTTGTATTTCAGACGTGCATCAAGCCCTGCCTAGACCGCGACGATAATGGGACTAAGTCTGGTGCCCGAACAACTGATCCGATTGTCAGAAGTGTTGATGAAGTCGGGCGACGAGCTGAAGGCGGTGCTGGCTGACCTCGCGATGGAGAAGGGGCCCAAGGACAAGCCCTCGGCGTCCCTGCTTGCTCGGCTCGAGGAAACCTTCGAGAGCGGCAAAATCACCACCTCGTCCAGCTGCGACAAGGAGTTCACCTTCCCCGAGGCCAGCTCTGTTCACGTGTACACTGTGAAGGACATCGACATTCCGCTGCCGGCCAGCAACGGGATAACGATAAACGAGCTGCCCAAGAACAAGCCGGTTGCCACCATCAACAAGGCGACTCCAAAGTACAATTGCATTCTGAACATGAACCACATCCGCCTCTCCGCCAAGGTTGACTACGTCGCAAACGAAAACGACCTCCCCTACCATGGATACGTCATCAAGGTTATGCCGAAGGTACCCCACAATGTGCGAATTAGCCTACATAGTACGTATACGGACAGAAGATCCTGAAGGAAACGCTGCGGAAGATGATGTGGGCAGTCTGCTACGTGTCAAAGGCGGCGCTGCTGTACTTCGAGGATGCGGGAAAGCCGGCGGGACTGTCGGAAAAGAACAACGAACTCATGAACAACATCCTCAGCTCCCGTCTTCTTAGCGGCGGCCTTCCGACCGCCTACTTCCCCACTCTCTTCTCCGCCCAATTCAACAAGCAATTCGCGGCCTTGGTATATTGCTCAGCGTAACGAATTTCAAATAGAAGGAGGGACGGAACATCGGACTAGAGGGAGAAGGAATGGAGCCCTCGGCCAAGGAGAAGGAGCAGGAAGATGCCACGCTGCACGAAATCATGAATGGCGGGAAAGAAAAGACTGAGAAGCTGGTGGCGGCTGTGCAGCAGGAGCATGCCAAGAAGCAGCGCATGGCTGTTACTGCCGACGCCCTCTCCGACGAAATCGTCAGGGCCACCTTTGCACTCCTGATAAAGATCACCGGATCGCTGCCGGACTGGGCCGTGGCCCTCGAAAGTGGGGAGGAGAAGGCGATGAAGAAACTGGTCACTCTGTGGGGCACTGCCAATCGCATGCGTGCCGTCTTCAAGGAAAAGCGCAACGCCATTCCTGAGGACCACAAGGGCGAAGAACTCGAGAAGGACCTCAAGGCCATCATCAAAGCTATTAAGGACAAGGTCGAGCTGCTGCTGAAGTTCCGCTCTGCGGCCATCGCTGAACAGGAGAAGATGCAGGCCCGGAAGAAGATCCAGCTCTTCAAGAAGAGCACCGAGGAATCCGCCCAGACGCCCACCGAGGCCGAAGCTGTGAAGGAGCGACTGGGAAAGTGGAAGGACATCCAGCTGGCGGTGACCAAGGAGGACACACAAGAATTGTCGCTGAGCTCGTCTGCGATCTCCATCCTGCAGAGCGACATCACCATGGCCCAGCTGGTCGTTCAGCTCGAGAGCTACTATCTGCGAGCCACCGTTCTGTACAACGTGATGGCGCTGTGCCAGCATGCGATCAGCATGGTCTTCTCCAAGCGCATCCGCGCAGACATCCTGGCCTGGATAATGAGCATATTCAAGCGAACGACTGCCGCGCCGTGGCACTACTCCCAGCTGACCACCTCCTGCGGCGTCACCTTCCAGTCCATGCTCCGTGCTGCCTTCTTCGGCGTCGTCAAGGAAGTCCTCGAGTACGTCACGCTGACCAACGACTCCGAGGAGCTGGGCTACCTCATGGATGCCCTTAAGTGGAACTACACAGCCACTGACCACGACTACCTGTGCAACTGCAAGCTGTTCAGCTCGCTCAGAGGAAAGCAGAGGGCAGGATATGTGGCCTCACTGTGGGGCCGGCAGCTGGCCGACGATGAACAGACCCCCGAACTCCTTCTGGACACCTTTGAGTTCATCGTGATCAAGATCACAACGCGGGTCCTGCTGACGTCCTCGGAGTCCGCCGCCCCGCAGGAAGAGCTCTTCCCCAGACTCGAGAAGTCCCGCAGTCTCGTCGACGAGAGCAGCACCTCCAAGTTGTTTGGCGCGATCATGGAGACGATATTCGGAGAAATAAAGCGGGCGGTGGAGAGCTACGAGAGCGCGCAAGGAATTGAGGCGAAGCTGGTGGAAGACTACGTGGAGATCTCGAAGGAGGAGAAGAAGAAGGACGACGACGACACCCGCAAGGACAAGGACAAGATTGTGCGCGAGTTCAACGACACCTCGCGGACAATCTATTCTCACGAGTTCTGCGTGCGTCTTCTCCGCCTCCTCTACCACATCTGTCTTGCTGTCCAGGAAAACCAGCAGCTCAAGGTCACCATTAACCTGCTGACACAGTCGCAGGACTTCGCGCAGCTTCTCCGGCTGCTGACCGCAGGCTCGGTCCAGCAGCAGTACCTGATACTCCAGACGATCCCTCTCATTTCCAAGCTTTCTCACGAGAACCTCGAGGCCGCAGCGAACAAGATGCTCGCCGAACAGTCCCCGAAGACGCCCAGATTTACGCACAGCGGACTGCTCGACCTGCTCTTCGCCTTCGTTATTGAACGGAGAGAGGGCATCTGGTTCGCCGAGACCCACGCCGGCAGTGGAGCCTACGGGGCCACCAAGACTGCCATATCCGTCATCAAGGCACTCATTGGCCAGAACAAAGAGATTGCCGCCACTTTCTCCGCCCTGTTGCAGTTGGTCATATTCGGAAACAAGGAGGACTGGCAGAGTCTGTCCACGGAGTGCAAGAACAGAAGGTTCATAGAGCTGCTGCTATCGGTGGCCGGAGGCGAGGCCGAAGGACTGTTCAAGGGCGCCCACGGCTCGGTCCAGCGCAAGAAGGGCTACGTCGCCGTCTGTTTCGAGAACACCAAAGACAAGGTCCCGCGGAAGGACTGGGAGTACGCGTGCAAGAAGCACGACCAAGTTTTGGTCCACCTCGCCGGCGACGAGGCCAGCACTGGCGAAACCGCGCTGGCCAAGGTGGGCATCTCCGAATTCATTCCGCATTCGGAAGATCTCCCTCTCCGGTCCCTGCTTCAGAACGTGAAGCCGGAACAGGTGGCGACGATCCTCCGCAAATCGGTGGTGGATCCGCTGCCAGACAATACGCTGCTGGCGACCATACAGGTCAAGCTGCTGAAGGTCATGTGGAAGTTGCTCAAGCAGGACAAGGAGCTTGCGCAGAAGGTGGTCAACAAGGAGCTGATCACGCTTCTCCTCGCCGAGGCCATGAAGTCTCCCAAGTCTGCGCTCAATCGTTCCATGATAACCACCGAGATGCTTCTTGAGGAAATCAGGAAGACCGCCAGCCAGAGCGAGGGCAAGGCTCTCGCCATGTCTGAGGCTGTTGCTCTAATGGTGAAGGTGGAGAAAAACGAGCTGCTGATGTCGATGAGATCAGGATCGGTGTGCATCCCGCTGATCGCGCACAGAATGGCGAAGAAGCTGCAGGGGAACTCGCTGGAGTACTCGGTGTACCGGAAGGACATCGCCGACGCAGAACTCGAGGGCAAGCTGGTGTTCATCCGCGGGGCAGATTTCGAGGCCGCAGATCTGGCCCGTCTCGAGAAGCTCTCCAAGGCCGTGGTCATCACCGTCCCCCTAGAAAAGCTCGGCGACCGCGCCCTCCCCAGCTTCCAGATCACGCCGAGACACATGGACTCGATTGAGGGGTATAAGCTGAAGCTCGCCGATATCGACAAATTCATGCAGGGAAGCAAACTGGACGAGCTGATTGCGAGCTACCTCAATGTGAAGCCGGACAAGCCTATCGACGCAGCAAACGTCCGCGACATTCTCAAGGTCCTCGTCCCCGGCGGCAAGCCCAAGGCAAAAGAAGAAGTCGAGGCCAAGAAGGAGGAGCCCAGGAAGAACCCGCTGGCCCTGTTCACCCAGCAGACCTCCAAGTGCGACAAGATGTTCAAGGACAAGCAGGATACTGCGATTACGGAGGAACGTGAGGCGCTCAAGAAGGAATTTGCGGGCGCGTATTCCAAGCTGTACGAACGTGCGGAATACCCCACTCCTGACCAGTACATGACCGTGCTCTCCGACCTTCGTCTCTTCTACACTCGTCATCTCCTCCTCTCCTTGTTCATGATCGTGCCCAACTCCGTGGACAACACCAACTTCGCGCTTAGCATGGCCATCGAGGCCGACTATCTTCTGTATGGTGCAGGATACAAGGGCCTCTCACACAGGGTCAACAAGCTGCTCACTAGCATGTCTGGGCAGAAGGATGCCACAGAGGCGTTCTTCCGCTGGACCATCGAGAAGGTCGAGGCGGTGCGGGAGAAGGGGAATGTGGCAAGCACACTCTTCAACGTTTCCAGCGACGAGCTCGCGAGGACCATATATGTTCGGTTCCTCCACAGATATTTCCGCATCTTGGCCAAGCAGAAGCCGAAGGAGGTGGCGATGGGAAAGTCGGTGGACGAATTTATGACGAGCATGCTGACGCTGGTCGCTATCGTGGACAACATAGCCGACAAGTACAGATGTCTCATGGGAATCAAGTTGGTCATCAGCGCGGCTCAGACCTTGCAGACAGAACTATCGGTGGAGACGATAAATAAGATTCTGGCGAACAAGTGCATCAAGGCGCTGTCGACGTATTGCAGAGACTCGGACTTCTCGGGCTCGATGCTCTGGAAGAATGCCAACGAAATCACTCTGAAGGCGAACGCGCTCTACCGATTCTCCCTGGCCAAGTTCGGAGAAGAAGCGGTCACCTATTGTGTGAACGACGACGAGGACCTGTACATCGCTGCAGAAATCATGCGGACGTTCCCGGACATGCGCAAGCTGCTGGCCTACGTCTGGACCCGTCTCTACCACAAGGAGCTCAAGGTCAAGAACGAGGTCAGACTCGACACACCCAAGCCGCTCTACAACACCCAGTACTGTCTTCTTGTGCAGGACCCGATGGCCCAGGCCATTGATATCAACTCGAAGAAACAGTCAGCGAGTAAGCCTTCGTCGCGGCATAATAACCAAATAGGCGTGGGAATCCTGTCACTAGACCGGGGGATGAAGGCCCGTCTGGGAGCGCTCGACGAAGATGAGGAGAACTTCACCATCGAATTCAATCGCTTCTACATCAGCTACCCTATGAACCACTACTCCCTCTACGGGTTCGGAAGCAACGACGGCGGACGACTGGGCCTGAAAGATACCAAGAATGTGGTTGAGCCCAAGGTGCTGCCCAAACTGGGATCTAACCGCATTGTCGGCGTGTATTCCGCGGCCAGCCACACCTTTGTGTTGGACTCGAAGAACAGCCTGTACTGCACGGGGAAGGGGGACGGAAGATTGGCAGGAGATAACACGTCGTTCAACGAGTACACGACTAAGGGGGCATCGAGCGTGTTCGCAACGAACAGCGTGGCATCGCTATTCTACGACCCTGGAGAGAACCTCATGTACGCCACCGGCAAGAACCCCGACCGCATGTTCTCCATCTCTTCCAACCATATATCGAACGAGGAACAAGTCCGCCCGCCAGCCGTGGGACTCAAGCAGATCTCCATATCCGGCATCCACACTCTCCTTCTCTTCGGCGAAAAGCAGGTTTACGCGGCACCAGAGGCGAAGAAGGAGGTCTTCGGCAGCTGGGTCGAGGGCTCGGACTCACAGTTCAACCCGATCAAGCTGGACGAGCAGATCGCGAAGGTGCACAAGGTTCTGGCCTTGGCCACCGGCTCGCTGCTACTGTGCACCAGCAACAAGACCGGAAAGAGGGAGCTGTTCTCGTTCGGTCAGTCCTCTGCCTGTCTGGGCCAGGGCGCCATCGTGGCCACGGACCAGTACCGCAGACTTGACTATCCAGAGTAAGAGCCTCCAATAACAAACCGAGTAGGGACGTCGAATTCGCCGACCTGGTGGGCTGCGAGAGCGCGGCGGCTGCGGTCACGACCAAGGGCGAGCTGCTCACCTGGGGAAAGGGCGGCAAGGGCATGCTTGCTCAGTACAATCCTGATGGAACTTCCCTCGACGAGCTGAACAAGCCCACAAAGGTAGCTGCATTGGAGAAATACAACGTCATAAATGTTGCGGTCGGACCTAACCACATGATGGTGCTGGCGGACGCAAAAGACACGGGAAAGCGCATGGTTCTGGGATTCGGCGACAACTCCAAGGGCCAGCTGGGCGACAAGGATCTTAATGTCAACAAATCGGAGCTCGGCTTCTTTAGCGACAAGGTGCCGTACCAGATCAGCGTGGGACACAGCTGTTCGTTCGTGGTGTGCGGACAGAAGAAGAAGGGCATCGTGCACACCGGAGCCCAATGTGCGACCCACAAGGAGGACGTGACCGAGATCTTGTACCTATCGCACACCGCCTCCGGATTCCAATACTGGTGCAAGGACTGCGAGGCTGGTCTGCCCAAGCTCGCCATGGCCACTCGGAACCCGGTCGCTAAGATTGATACGAAGCCCTGGCCCATGCTCGATAAGGTGGAGCTCAAGGAGGGCGAGATTGTGCCTATGGAATGCACGGCCTGTGGGACGAAGGACCTGAAGGGCCCGATATACACGAGCGCGGTCAAGGAGGTCGTGGCCACACTGTGCGAGACCTGCTTCCTCAAGACGCCGAACACTTTTATTCCCGCGATATACTACCGCCTGGCCGGACCGTACGGGTGCGCCAAGGGGCTCCAGCAATTCTCCCTGAGCGATTTCTACGACACTACCAACGACTATCTCTCGCTCATTCTCACCCCCAAGTACAAGCTCGAGCTGCCGGCGGCTGGCATCGACAAGTCGGTCAAGCCCAGCATGGAGGAGTTCCTCGCTGAGGCAAAGGGCTTCGAGAAGGAGCACGACCTGGACATTGTGGACGTGATCAATGACCATCTGGTGGAAAAGGACAAGGAGATAGAGAAGACGTCGCTGAAGAAGGACCTGCCGCTGAGCTTCGGGAAGAAGAGCAGCCTCGCAAAAATGGGCGAAGAGGTGCTGAAGCGCCGCGTGAAGGTGCTCATAAAGCTGAACAAGATCATCCAGAACGCCATCAAGTTCATCGACTTCGAAACCAAGTCGAGCAATGTGGAGGATCTCTACAACTACTACATAAAGGTGAAGGACTACGTGGCCACGAAGACAAAGGACCTAATAACGAAGCAGGTGATCAACAACGCGCCGCGGACGAAGGGCAAGACGGAGTGTCTGCTGGACCGACACAAGGCCTACCTGTTGAAATCCTCAGGCGCCGTCGACCACACCGGCGAACGTTCCATGTTCGGCCAGCTCTGGCGCCTCCTTAAGGACAAGGTGGGCCAGTTCCGCAAACGGCAGAAGAAGGACAAGTTCCCCTTCAAGGCTAAGTTCAAGGGCGAGGGCGGCATCGACGCTGGCGGCCTCTTCCGCGAGACTCTCGATCAAATCTGCGAGGAGCTCCAGTCCTCTTGTCTGCCGCTGCTGGTGCCGACGCCGAACAACAAGACGGCATACGGAGAGTACAGGGAGAAGTGGACCGTGAGCCCGTCGGCGAGGCAGCCGCACCACCTGGAGATGCTGGAATTCTTCGGCGCGCTGCTGGGCATGAGTTTCCGGTTGGGCCATCTCCTGTCTCTCAACATGGCCTCCACCTTCTGGAAGCAACTCATGGGCGACCCGGTCGACCGCACCGACCTCAAGGCCATCGATACCTACTGTGTCCAGTGCCTTGACGATATAACGAACATCGAGAAGAAGGGAATCGACGCGTCGACGTTCGAGACGGTGGTGGACAACACGTTTGTGACGCGGCTATCTGACGGCTCCGAGGTGGAGCTCAAGAAGGGCGGCAAAGACATCAAGGTGACCTTCGCCAATCGTCACGAATACGTGAGCCTGGTGGAAAAGGCGCGACTGGAAGAATGCTCCGTGCAGATGAAGGCCATTCGCATCGGCATGTTCCGCGTCATCGCCCAGTCCCTCATCAAGCTCTACTCCTGGCGCGAACTCGAGATCAAGATATGCGGCAAGCCCACGTTCAAGGTTGATGCCCTCAAGAAGATCACGCGCTACTCCGTATCCTTTGGCTTCGATTAACACAGCATAGGGATGCAGCGAGAAGGACAACTTCATCCAATACTTCTGGCAGGCGCTGGAAGAGTTCACCGACGAAGAACGGTCGCTGTACCTGCGATTCGTCTGGGGCCGATCCAGAATGCCCACCTACGCCGAGAAGTACACCCACTCCATCCACGTCATCAGGGGCGACCGGCCCGATGACAGGCTTCCTGAGGCTCACACCTGGTATTTTGGCTAGTTCTGACACGCGGATAGTTCGTTCCAGATCGACTTGCCGACTTACTCGTCGGTAGAGAAGGCAAAGGAGAAGCTGAGATATGCGATAAAGTTCTGCAAGTCCGTTGACACTGACGAAAACGTGGTCGTCGCATGGGAAGAATAACTCCAAGGACTAATCTCACACACACATTCACATCTCTCTTTGAGTGCTGCGGACTGGGGTTTTGGGGTGTTGGGGTG
>QFZN01007296.1_pt1 | contig 11537 bp, 13 predicted proteins | sample 1740101 | NCBI WGS metagenome assembly QFZN01 (sample SAMN09210849, study PRJNA391713) | Ciliate metagenome, whole genome shotgun sequencing project. | isolation source: combination of 50 Heterometopus sp. ciliate cells from an enrichment culture... | host: Heterometopus sp. ...
CCCCAACACCCCAAAACCCCACAGGCCGAAGCGAAGAGCGTTACCGCTAGGAACGTTCCCCCAAGAAGCAATATGCAAAAAACGCTACAATCGTGATGGGGGCTTATGGTTAAAAATTTAAATAATCAAAATGCTAGTAGGAAACTCGCACATCGGGAAGACTCACAGCCAGAGTTTGCAGCGAGGGAGCCGCCTTCAGAACTCGAAGGGACAGCAGCGCTTCATGCACAACGTGTCCTTCGACGAGAACATCCAATCTATCGTCCAACAGGCCCTCTCCAGTCCTCTCGTCTCCCACTCTCCCAAGTGCAATCGCATACTCAAAAACTCGCAGGACCCCAACAGGACTCCTTCCGCCGTCTCCGCCAACGTTTCCACCTGTTCCTCCAAGCCTACGCACAAGCGCAATAGCACGTGCAGCTGCATAAATGCGACCCCAACACTCGACTCGGCTACCAAGCATCAGCGCAAGAAGAGCACATGCGGAGACTTGTACAGCTTCCAGTCGATCGTCACCTCAGTCAACAAGCAGGTCGAGCGTCTCAAGGTATCCTTCCATTCCACAATCCCACGGGGGTAGAGCTGTCTGAACCACAGAGTTTCGCGGCCCAGCGCAATCCGGGAAAAGGCACACACCCCGCTGCTGAATTTCTCCTCGCCCGAGCCCCCTCCGCAATCTCGCCGCAGCACCGCCGATCTGGTTTCTATCCGACCCCAACAGAAACCCTTGGTCGTCTCGCCCGCTCAGAAGGTGGACCAGTTTACGCAGACCGACCCGTGCCTGGGAGAAGGGATAGACACGGCGCGAGAGACGCAAGAGCAGGAGGAGGTGCTGCGAAATTACCGCCGCGCCCTCGAGCTCCTCGGGAGAGAGTACAAGGGCGCCATGCATGCGATGAAAGCTTCGCACACGGCCAACACAGGGAAGAGGCTGCAGGATGAGATTTCGCAACTGAATGCCAAGGCCGCGGTGCTAGAGAAAGAGAATCTCAGATTAAACGGGGAAAACGTGCAGATGCGAGGGAAGTTGGCGAGCCTTGCGCTGCGGATGAAGGAATATAGCATCTGTGCAGATAAGGAGACACAGGAGAATATTGTAACTCGAGGGTGCGATAATGCACGCAATGGTAGAAGACGATAGAGGAACTCGAGCGGGAGAACGAGGCGCTGCGAGGCCTTATGCGGCTACACACGGTGGAACCCATCATAAAACCCGGTGGTGACGCTGAGACCGCGGAGAAATACACGAAGGAATACGCCGCGTTCAAGGCCAGCAAGCAGGTTTGCATATCGGGGGACATTATGAGTAGATGACTGCGGAAAACAAGGCGCCGAAGTCGATGGCAGAAGTGAGGGGGACAACAAATCGAACTGAGGAGACCGCGGTGACACCAATAAAGGACGAAGGGAAGCACCAGGTCCCATACGACAACGGGACAAATCTGCGGGCGAACCCGAAGGAGGGCCAGTGCGTTCGGGCGCTGTTTGCGCCGTTATAACTGTTTCCGAGTTATATGCTCTAACTAATAATCCTAGGCGGCGCCTACGTTTTTTTGCTTTTCATGCACGGCTCAGGTACCGAGAGAGTGAGAACACTGAGATAGGTAAATGTTTTGTTTAGCGTAAAGCTGCATAACGACAATAAATAAAGAAGGTGCAGTCCGAAATAGCGAGTTGAATATATCTTGCTGATGTAGGCCTCTCCGTTGTATTATATAACAACAGCCTTTCCTTAATAAAATTATCATGACAAATCATGAGAGCTCTATACTAGACAACTTCATGATATGCGGAATAAAGCCAAGCACAATGTGGCGTAAGCACGGCCGCGAACCGCATAGGAAACCTGCTCATGCACACCATGGAGGATTATCGTCCCGAAGTTCTTTTCAGCTACCCCGAGTCCGCCGACCTCCAAAAGTCCATCCTCAATGTATATTACCTACCTGCCACCTCTCTTCTAGTACATATTCCCGGAGAGCTTCCAGCTGACCAAGGAACGTCCGCCCGACTCGCCGACAGAGCAGTACGTTATTACGAACCACCTGGGGGAAACGTGCTACGTGTACTGGAAGATAATCCACGAGGAGATCACCGAGGAATTTCTCTACGAAAAGTACGACATCCGCAAGGCACAGAAGAACGACAGCCAGAACCAGAACCCGCTGTCATACTCCAAACACTCTTCAGATAAGGTTTCGTCAAAGCGCTCGTCAGACCGAATCCCCATGGAACGACTCGCGGTGCCCGAGAAGTCTGTCTTCTGCACCCCCAAGAGCGCCATTGCCCCCGTGGTCCCGGTCTCCACAGAAGGAGTCTCCCGTCGGTACTCGCAGATCAAGACTTACTTCGACGAGATGGACATGTTCGGCAGCGGCTTCTTCCGGGCCGTGAAGCGCAGTCGCAAGCGGGGAACCAACCAGCGCGAAAGCGAGATCAAAATCGAGGAGGAACAGAAGGGCAGCAGCGTGATGTTGCGCGACAGCAGCGTCTTCGCCCCCGTCGCCGTCTGCATCAAAATCAAGAACCCGCTGTACGAGCCCTCGGTCCAGCTCCTCGACTCTCTAATCAGCCTCCTCTACCAAGACAACAGCGTCTACCCCACTGAGGAGCAGAGTCGCATCTACTCTTACGCCGAAGTGGCCACCTACGTTCTGCTTCTGACGCATCTAATTGTGGCCCCGCCAATGGCAGAACTGAGCATCACGTTTTCGCCAGACTCGGAGGTGAAGTTCCCCGAGACAGCCCTCAACGAGCTGCCCTACGAGAACGACCCCTCCGTGGCCCAGCTCTTCTCCCTCCTCGACACCAACTCCATCGTCACTCTCTGGACAGCCTTCCTCCTGGACTTCCGCATAATCGTGTACACGAGTCGTGCCAGCGACTTCTTCTACATCATGAAGGGCATTGAGCAGCTGCTGTTCCCGTTCAGCTGGGTCTTTCCAAAGGGAATCACGCCCACGCTCGACGTGCTCATGCATCCTACTCCATACTGTTTTGGTACCCTAAGGCGTAATCAATCGTGTAGGAATCCTGCGGTCGACCATCCCAGATCGGAAGATGATCGAGTGGACCATGGAACGCGAACGCGTGTCCTATCTCATGCTGGACATCGACTTCAGCGGAAGCGCGAAACTGGAGGTATTTCCACAGGACAGCCTGCTGCAGTACCCGCGGGCCCCGCAGCTCAAGCACGACCTTGCCAGTCTGCGCAGCCACTACGTTGTGGAAAACTCCGGCGAAATCCTCATGGCGCTGACCAAGGAGCGCGAGTTCTCCAACGATGTCAAAGAGCTCTTCCTCAACGAGACCACTGCCCTTACTCGTGGTGTGGACACCGTCATACGCAAGGAACGGTCCGGCATCTTTGACAACTTCTCAAAGCAGTTCATGCACTACTACATCGTGACCTACGGGCAGACCGCCAGCAGGGCGGATATCGAGTTCATGCGGGCCCTCAGTGGTTCTCAGTCCTTCGCGTACATTTATGACGAGCTGTTCAAGGAGCTGCAGGGGAACTACGCGCGCGTGCTGACGATAAAGCGAAGGGACAGTCGGGCGCCATGCACGCGGGTCACGGTCCGGCTTGCTCCTCAGAAGACAAACGTGCTGGCGATCCTCAACCAGTTGGTCGAGGTAGCACTCAATCGCAAGGGAAGGGATAAGTCCCAGCAGCCCATGATCGATTCGACCGATCGTGAGATTGCACTGAAGGAGAAGTTCGACTGGGCCCGCGAGATCCAGAGGATGAAGAGACTGGACGCGAAGCGACAGATACTGTGGAGACTGCCGTCGGGACGACCATCGAGCGCGTACCGGGCCTCGGGGTCGAAGCAGAGCACCTCGAGCGACTCCTCCGGTCCGCCCATTCTCAATGGGGTAGCGGGGCGCGACCCTGCGGGCAGCGAGGAGATCGTGATGACCGTCTTTGAGAATACCAACAGGGCCACCGCGGGCGGGCGGACCCAGCGCGAGCTCCCACGAATCGCGGTGCGCACGCCCCTGTTCGCTCGTGATCCCAACAAGTTTGTTAAAAAGCGCAAGGGACCGCTCTTCTACGGCCCCACCGGATTCCACGCGTTTCTCACAGAAATGCTGGCCAGCGACGAGAAGAGTGTGCTGGAACAGCTGCTGATAGAGAGTGTGAAGGATTGCCTAGAACGGCTGAACAACACGCTGGGGATAGAACAGCTGATTCAGGTGGAGGAGGAGGAGGGCAGCGGCCGCGGTTCAATCTTGACGGAAGGCACGTTTCTCGGCGGGCCCAGACTCAACGAGCTCCCCTCGGCAACCGACTCGCTGGTCGATCCCCCGGCCGACGACCTCGTCCGCGGCCCCGACTCCGCCCGTCCCGAGGCCGAGCTCCTCTCCTTCTCTTTGCCGAACAGCTGCCAGTTCCACCTGTACTGCGCCTTCTACCTTTCGAGGTACAAGCAGCATGCCTACGAAATTGTCAAGGTACGGTTTCGGAACACACGATAGGCATACATGGAGGCGTATCGGGCGCTGCATCCCAACTGCAACTTCTCCGCAGTTTTCCCCGTGTTCCAGTTCAAGCACGTGGTAAAGCAACTCGACTTCTCGCTGCTGAGGGAACTGCTAACGTGTTCAGGAGAGGTAAGGACTTCGCTTTTACAGCAAAATTTAGCTAACAAGCGTGGTGAAGGACGTGTACGACGCTAAGGCAGGACTGAGCAGCGACCCGCGGCCGAGACAGGGACAGCCGGCCGACCGCCAGAGCAGTCTTGACATGATCAAGCACGTGATAAGCCGGGTCAGCGAGCCTCGCGGAAAACTTCGCCGCCAGGGCAAGGCTTTCAGGAGTTCCACAGAGTCAAACGAGGAGGACAAGTTCGACATGAAGTTCCTCAAGTCGTTGCAACGGTCCCCGCTCCAGCACTGCGTCTCCCGCGAGGCCCTCAAGATTCCACCGATCGAAGGTCAGATTGGCTGCTATTTTAGTAGGCATGGGAAGAGGCGAGGAGCGGAATTTTGTGAACAACTACAAGAAGAAGTGCAAGTTCATCAACCCCAACCCGGTCGTCATAATCGAGTCCTTATTAAACGACTTGATCACGGTATTGAACGCGTGCAAGGATCGCGGGCCGCGGATGTTCCATGCGGCAAGCAAGAAGACGTGCTTCAAGAAGATCGAGAAGCAGGCTGCGGCGCTCAGAGTATGGCGGTGTGGCAATGGGGAGTAGGGCAAGGACTTTTTCGTGAAGGAGACGCACGGGGACGCTAAGCAGGGCACGTGGCTGACCTCGGACCACGATCGACTGAGCTTCTTCATCAACCTGCACAACTTCCTGGTCCTGTTCGCCCTCTGCAGGGACGGCCGCAAGCCTCTTCCCAAGACCCAGCTCGAGTGGCTCAACTGCGAGCTTTCCACCGTCATCAAGGTGGGCGGCTTCTTCCTCACAGTTCTCGAGATCCAGCACGCAATCCTCAGGTCGGTCATGGCTTCCCCCAGGATGCCTAGCCCATACTCGGACTCGCTGCCGTACTTCGACAAGTTCGGCTTTGGCGACCGCCGGGCGAACTTCAGATATACCAGGAAGGAAAAGTACATCGACTTCGCACTCTACCTTCCGACTGTGTAAACATAATGCACGATGACAGCACACATAGATCGTCGCCGCCGCTGCGAGTGTACCACGCGGAAGATGTGACGGAGGAGCTCAAGTCCAATGCGGAAAAATACCTGACACGTACGGTCCGCTACAAGGGCAAGGGGCTGCTGCAGCTGCCAGAGCTCCTCGAGTGGTTCTCCGCAGATTTCGAAGGTCCCTTCGGCAAACAGGACCTCGTCTCCTTCGTCTTCCTCCATCTCCCCAAGGGATCCGACATCATCGACACACTTCGCCCTGAGTATTGTGCGGTGGATTATACCGATCGTAGAAATATCAATTCAGTTCAGTATCAAAAGTATAGTTGGGACTTTCGTTACGAGGGCTGACTCGCCTGCCGCAATGTTGTATAGAATATTAATCGCTGTTTTGTCTCACTCACGCACCCACACCTTGAATGACGTAGCATTGTCACTTCCACTTCAAGCGCTACGAGTTCCCGCCGAGATCCAGCATCTTCTCCTGCATTTCCTTCAGCCTACCGCTTCTCACCACGGAATGGTCATACCTGGCAGCCACTCTCTTGGGGGAAGAGTCCGGCGAAGCGTTGACCAGACTCTTCTTGCTCTGGTACACACCTCTCTTCAGGTCTGGCCGCTGCGGGTTCGTCAGCTTCAGCTCTTCCTCCCGCTTGTTGTCTGGGTTAAGCTCGCTCTGAATTTCGCGCTCCACGTCGCCCTGCAGCTGGTCCTTCCGCCGCTTCTCCTCCTCCTCCTTGGGCTTCTTCAGTATCTCGTAGTCTAATTGATAGTCTTGCATTATCAAGGGTACCCATCTTGTCCTCCTTGCTCAGCGGATTCAGCTGCTTCCCAAACATGCTCTCCTTATTAAGCTTCTCTACCATCTCCGTGACAATCACAGCCTTCTTCTGCTGTTCCATTATCCGCTCCTCCTTGGAGACCCTGAGACGCCAGTGAGGGTCGCCGCCGATGAGGAGACAGCCCAGCTTTTCGAAGTTGACGCTCCATATGTAGGCCATGCAGTCGTATGCGCAGGTGGCGATGCAGGCCGGCTTGCTCACATATGTCACCGACGTGATCCCCTCCTTGTGCGCCCTTATGTATTTCACCATCGGCACCACCAGTTTCTCCTTCTGCTCGGTAAGGAAGGTCATGCCCTCCTCGCGCCGGTAGCCTGCGGCCTTTGAGGTTTCCTTCACCTTCCTAATAACGTCCTTGCAGTGCCAGAGCTGGATGTAGCCCATGTCATCGCCAGAATACAGGTTCTGCTCCCCCTCGTCGAAGCTCATGCTCTTGACCGGAAAGTTCTCTATCTTGTGAGTCTCGGTCTCAATGGTGTTGATCGAGGTCGCCACGACCGTGTTCCTGTATAGGCCGAGCTCGAGGGACCAGAAGAAGATATTGCCAAGCATGTCGGCGGTGGCAATGCAGTTGCTGTTGCCCAGGAAGATGCACACCTTCACCTCCGCCTTGTGTCCCTTCAGCACCGCCTCTTGCCTGTACGTCTGCAGATTAAAGAGGAGGACGGTCTTGTCGTCAGAGCAAGAGGCCAGCAGATTCGTGTTCTCATTATAAGCCAGGCAGTTAACCTGATCTGTGTGCTGAGTGAACTTGGAACGACTTTCGCTCTGGGACTCGCTTTGCTTGTCGTCGTGCACCATGATGACGTGGTCCCAGCTCGAAGACATGAGACGGGTGGTCTTCCCGCAGTAGGAAAGACAGCTGGTCACGTCCTTGTGTCGGGCGAACTTCTTCATCAACGCCCCGTTCTTCACGTTGATCGAAAACACCCGGCCCTTCGAGTCCCCCACGAAAAGCTTCCGCTGTCTCTTGTCCAGTTCGATGCAGGTTATCTCGCGGTTGGTCAGCTCCCTGAACACGCTTTGGAGCCGGCCGGTGGCGGCGTCCCAGATCTTGACAGACTTGGGATGCGCGGTGATAAACGTGAAGAACACCTCGTTGTACAGGATGCGGAGACAACTCTCGTCGTCGGCAAGATTGATGTCCGTGGGCTCATCATACTCGTAGAAGAGCAATCGTTTGCCGCTCACCACGATGGTCTTCGGGTTTGGCAGCACCTCCAGCGAGTGCACCTCGTTCAGTGGTACGTTAAACGTCTGGACCGTGCCAAAAGTGCGCACGTCCCACACCCGCACCATGCCCGAGATGTCCGCGCTCACCAGTTGGTAGGTTCCTGGCAGATACTTGATCTTGGCCAGGGAATGGTTGTGTCCTTTGAGAAGCGAGATGCGGTCGTGAACGTAAGGATTCCAGATGTAGACATCGTGCTCGATGCCACCGCTGAACAGCGAGGCTATTTCTTCCGCCCACTCCAGCGTGTAGACGCCCTTCTTGTGTCCCTCGAGCTTCTTCTTCAGCTCCAGTCGGTCCAACGACCAGAAGCAGATCAACTTGTCCATGCCCGCGGACACCAGCTTATCTACCGTCGGCGTTCTCACAATCAGACGCGTTACTCTGGTTCGGTATGATCAGGAGGTCCATGACCTGCCCAGTGTGCCCGCTGCGCTTGTCGTCTCCAAGCAGCACATTGTAGGGCTCGGTGCGCATGACCTCTTTGCAGCTTTCCGGGTTGGGGTCGTAGGCGTGGATCACCGAGTCACAGCCGCCCGTGTACAGCAGCCTTGTGGGCGCCGGACACCACTTTATACACAGCTGGATCTCCGGCGTCGATATCCTGTTCTTGAAGGCGTAGTCCTCCTCTACGGACCAGAAGTTGATGGAGTTGTCGTTGGAGGTGGTAGCCAACAGACCGTACTCGTCGATGTACTCGGCGGCGATGACGGTGCCAGTGTGCAGCTGGCTCTCCTTGGGTTTCCACTTGCTCTTCTGCTTCGTCACCTCGAAATACTTGAATTTCCGCGAGTCCCGTTCCAGCGATATTAGCTGCTTGATCTCGTTGAAGTAGTAGAGCTTCTTGACCTCCGTCTCGTGCTTGTCCTTGTCCTCCATGCTGCTCATCTTGTAGTTCTTGATTGCGTCGACATATGTGTTATCCTTTCTGACCATGCCAAGCTCGATGATGTGATTCGTGAACTCCTTCCACTCCAGATGTTGGTCCCCATTCACATCAATCTGTTCGAACAGGTCTATTAGACTGAGGACAAGCCGGTGCTCCTCCTCCTTGGTGTTGTGCTGCAGGTTGCACATCATTATGTACACGAACTGCTCGATGGTCAGTCCTTCCTCGCCGCCCTTGGCGAAATACTTCTTGATCTCCTCGAGAGTTTCGTATGCGTTTCCCTCCAGCATGGACAGGATGTCGCTGCTGTCCTGCTTGAGATCCGCCTCGCGGAGGGCTTTGCTCACTACACATGCATTAGTCTGCAGGGGAACCTTTGTCGTCCTCCACGTGCTCCTCGTGTTGCACTTCCCCCAGTTTCTCCGGGCTCAGACTTGAGGTTCGTTCCATTATCTCGCTGTATTTTAATTATATTGGCGTGCGCCCTTTCTGTCTCCCAGAGCTGATCGTGTGTGTGCGTGATATTTGTAGAGAGGGAGGGTTTCAGTACTATATTCGTATATTATTACTTCACTGCGACGATTGCTCGATCTTCGGCCACGCCTCATGTTCGGCCCCTTCTTTCGTCGCCTTCGGCTTCGATGGCTGCAAATTTAGCTCGGACATGGTGGTGATGGCCTGCTGCACGACCAGCCGCCTTTCTCGGGACTGCCGCATCATTTCTTTCACCTTAGCCAACGCTGTGCTTTTCTCCTCGGTCCGGGCCGTGCTGGACTCCCTCCGCATCTTCCTCAGCGGGATATACTCCGTCAATCCTGCCGGCCTCGTCCTTTCCTCTCCTGTTAATGACTGGATAACGCTTAGTCTGGAAGGAAGCTCAAACTTCCCACGGGAACGGAAGCCGATGAGGAGGGCGCGCACGGCGCTCCGGGGGATTTCGGGCTCCCGCAGACTGGGCTGGCGGAGTCGGATGAAGTTTCTTCTCCCAGCGGCGGAGGTCGGTCTGGCCGCGGTCCCCTCGTTGGCGATCCGCGACCGGATGAACTCGTTGTGGAATATCAATCCTTTCTCCTCGCCGCGAGAGGTCGTGGGCCGGGCGGATTCGGGAGGCCTTCGTGCAGGCTTGCTCTGTCTTATTGACAGGTATATTGGTGGCGGACGTCTCGGTGTAGCCAAGGCCGAGCTGCTGGTGTATCTAGTCCTGTGGGAACTGGCAGATCTCTGGTGCGGCGACGGCGAGACGACGGCCGGCTAGATAAGATAAGAGCATGAAACGGGAATGATAATACGGCACCGAGGTCCTGGTGCGTCCGCGAGCGCTGCATTTTCCTACACAAATTCGCTTGCGTTGGCGGTACCTCAGCACGTATTTGTGGCGGACCCGCGTCGCGACTCTTGATGAGGACTTGCTGGGGTTCATTCTTCGGGTGCTGCTTCTGTTTGCTGGTATTTTATTATTATTTGCGATTTAATCGGGCAGCTTTGATATTGCATGTATGCAGTTTATCTCGGAGTCGGGAACTGGACGACGACAGTTTGTGAACAGCTTCTGCGCAGTAGTAATGATAAACTATAATGCGGACGCTATATAATCAATTAAAAAGAGCGAGATGATACTCGAAGTGCCCTGGGAACGCAAGTGGGAGCTGATCAAGCATATGATTCTCACACTTTTCCTGGCCGCATACCAGATCTTCATCTTTGCGTACTTCTTCCTTCGTGACCAACTCCAAGTAAACCAGTCCGAGCAACGCTGGAGATAGAAAAGCACGACCTACGGCCTGGTGCACGTTTCCGTGTTCTCCGTTCTTGTGACATTTACACTCGCCTGCCTGTTCCGCTCGGCCCTCACCGACCCCGGCCGTGTTCCTGACCATCTTGTATTTTTCCCCGAGCGATCCCCCGTAGTCTAAGTGTCTACAGGACGCTGACAACAGTCCTGTCTCCTACGCCCGCAAACATAGTGTCGACCGTGAGGAGGACCTCGATCCGCCGCTAATGGAACTGAACCTGATAAAGCAGGCGGGAGAAGGGATGAGCCCGATGCACTCCTGTGGGATAACTAAGACCCTGTCATATACCGACATGCAGCGGACCGATAGCAATGGCCGCAGCAGCAAACTTCGTGGGGTCAGGTCCGCCAAGACCGCCAACCTCGACCTCAGTCTTGACACCAAGAAGCGTCCCCGTCACCGCAACAAGCGCACCGAGGTTTTCGTCGGCGAGGCCTTCCAATTCCAGCCTCGGATCAACGACTTCTCCTACTGCGAGAAATGCAAGAAGATGAAGCCGCCAAGGACGCACCACTGCAAGCGCTGCAACCGGTGCATTCTCCGCATGGACCACCACTGTCCCTGGCTCGGCAACTGCATTGGCTTCAGTAATCACAAGTACTTTTTGCAGCTGCTGGTGTATTACATGGCGCTGCTGCTGTACATGGTCGTATGTCTGAGCCGGGTCCTGCTGTCCGCCCATACCGTAGGTCCTCCGTTGACGCAACATTAGTTAGGTCCAACTGCATCACTACACTTACATCGCCGACTTGGTGATCTCCGCCGGCGTCTTTTTCTTCCTTCTGGTGCTGCTGATATACCAGGTGCACCTGGCGGCGAATAACGTGACCACGCTGGAGGCTAACCGAAACTCGCCCTACGTACGTGCATTCGCCCTAATTCGCGATAGAACCCGTTCGACATGCACGGCTATTGCAAGAACTTCCAGCAGCTCCTCGGCCCGCCCTCTCTCCTCTGGTTCCTGCCAATAGAGCCTTCGGGTCGGACAACCGACGGCGTGAACTATCCCTACCCGGAGGACAATCTTGCAACCGAGCTCATCGGCCCCTTCAACATCAAAAGCATTATCTAGCAGTGACTAACGCACCCAATAATAGTATGTACTCTGCTGTGTTTCTTCCTTCCCTCCCCCTTCCCGGTCTCGACCCGGGGTTTTGGGGTTTTGGGGTTTTGG
>QFZN01007306.1_pt1 | contig 11529 bp, 13 predicted proteins | sample 1740101 | NCBI WGS metagenome assembly QFZN01 (sample SAMN09210849, study PRJNA391713) | Ciliate metagenome, whole genome shotgun sequencing project. | isolation source: combination of 50 Heterometopus sp. ciliate cells from an enrichment culture... | host: Heterometopus sp. ...
CCCCAAAACCCCATACCCCTCCGGCAGGAAACAATGCGGTCTCATCCAAGGTGCGTTCAGGCATCATGCTCTTTGCTGGACGAACTCTGTGGGAAGTGTACTGTCCGGGTGTGTATGTATGCAGTAATACGCGTTATTAATTTTCCAGTATATTAAGAATATTGCTCAGCGCGGTCACAAGCAGCTTCACGTTCTCTCCTTCTTTCTTCGCAGCCTCGGCATCATTGACATTGATGCCTGGACCCTCCTGGTCGCCGTGATATTCCTGGTACCGCAGCTTGTCCAGCTCGCGTTCGTACTCCATCTTATTCAGCTCCAGCTCGTTCTTTATGTTCTCCTTATCCAGTGTCGCCTTCACCCCCTGGTGGTTGTAAACGTATGCCCAGACCGCACCGGCCGCCAAACACTTCGTTCTGACAGACTCCTTGATCCCAGTTGTGTACCCGATCAGGCAGGGCGCAAAGCTACCGGGAATGAATGAAAAGAGGACGTACCTGGGAAGACTGAGGAAATGGAGCTTGGTGCCCTTGGCGAAGGCCGCATTCCGAAGAAGCATCAGTGCGGCCTGAACGATTTCCAGCGGCGCACGCGGCTCTCTCGACAGGATGTCCACGTAGAACTCGAACAATGTTTTGTGTCCCTAGATATCGATTACGAGACGAGGGCGGAACCTGAAGGAACTTGCGCCCGTCCTCAGAGTAGGCGTAGACGGCGAGGAAGCGGGTGAAGGCCAGGAGCAGGGGATGCGCTGCGACGAATTCTTTCTGGGAGAGTTTGAGGATCGGCCCGAGTTTCTTGAGCACGGTGTCGACGAACCTGGATTTCCATATGTAGTTTGCGTTCTCTTTCGCCAGACACAGACTCTGCAGGACCGCAAATGTCTTTGCCACCTTCTGTGCGTCCATTCCGATCTCCATGCTACCCGGGAGTGCTACGGGATCATCGATACCTGGAAGCGAGACGGAGGAGCTGGTCGAGGAAGCACTGGCGGGCGTCCTTGTGGAGGAAGAGTTCCTTGGCCTCCTGGCTCTGCGATGCCAGCGTGATCAGTGTTTCCAGCAGGCTGTCCATTATGCCCTCGTCGATGGTGGCTGCCTGGCCGTACACTGTCAGCAGGCTGCTAATGAGTGCCGTGCAGTTCTCTACGCGATCACGGGACCGTCCTTACTGCGATGAGTCGAGATGAGCGGGCCTGCGGACAAGAAGAGGCACTTCAAGAACTGAAGCAGCAGCAGAAGCATCTCGTGGGCGAAGCCGACGTTGATGAGTTCGTCGCGCTGCACCACATCCTTGTTCAGCATCACCGAGCGCTTCGTCTTCACCAGCTCCCCCGGTTTGGTCCTGGTCTTTAATCCCGACAACGAGGACGCCGACTCCGGCTTCCCCTCTATCACCGCACAATAGATGATCGAGGTCAGGTGTGACAGGTCCTTCGCTATCTGCTTTGCCATTTTCCTCACGAAGACCTCCTCCTTGGCGCCCCGGCTGCGCCCCACGAGCACTGCCATGCACTTCACCACGTCGTACTTCTGCTGGTTGAACATCACCGGCTGCGGTCCCTCTGCTCCTTCCCCCGCCCGTATCTGCACATAAGTCTGGAGCATCCTCTCGACAAGCCTTCGCGAGAAGACACCTTTCTCTCCCTGCGCTTCAACCTCCTGTTCCAGCAGCTGTGCCTCCTCCGGCCGCAGATTTTCGGCTAGCTTGGCCACGAACCGCAGGACGGCCGCTGCCGAGTCCATGGTGCAGGTCATGCCGTAACATTGGAGAACAAGGTTAGATTTCCGCCAGTTAGGCCCATTCGGTCGGGAGAACTCCTCGTAGACGATCCTTGCGACAGTGGTCGGCTCGTAGTCGGAGAACAGCGCGCACAGTGTAAACCCCCGGTTCAGGTAGATATCCACAACTTGGCGCAGCGAACTCTTCTCCTCCGAGGACAGCGCTGACATCGAGGCAACCGAATGTGAGAGCAGTGTCAACGTGTGCTGGAGGATCTTTGTTGACTTCAACAAGTGATTGGCGAGCTGTGGCTCCCGGAAGAGACATTCGGAAATGAACTCGAGGACCGAGGTAAGGCACACGTGGAACGTTCTGGCGCTGCCGTAGCGTTCTCTGCAGTCGAGTCGCAATATTGAGACACGCTTGTCGTTGGTGTCGCAGCGGGCGATTTCTTCAGGCTTCATGTAGTCGGAGAGCAGCGTCCAGAAGTCGATCTGGGTTAGTGTGGACAGCACGTTCTTGTAGTCTGCAACAATGATCTTCTTCAGCAGATCGAGTAGCGAGGCAACGAAGAGCATTGGGACGTCCTTAGCCACGAAGAAGCCCTTGCACCGACTGATCATGCCGCTCTTCCTCACAGTCTCGATCAGTGTTGTGAGCGAAACCTTATCTTCTGTGTTCTCCATTGGAATTTCCTCTTGACTCATGAGGTGGCCAACGACGCGGCTGAGGAAGTCCATGGCCTTGATTTTGATTCCGTACAGTTCCGACTGCCTGAGCACAGTGTCCACAGCCTCCTTCAACAGCGTAGGCTGGTTTTGGAGCAGCTCGCTCCCGATCAATCCACATAGCAGTTGCCAGCATCTGACCCTGATCTATCGCTTGTGTTACTTCACACAGTAAGCGGAACCTTTGTGTGACGATGGACGAGGAAGCGCGTGAGCCAGCCGAAAGACTTGTATTCCCCCATGATGGTCAGCGTGGCGTGATGATGCTTCTCGGCCACTCCTTCTGGCAGTCCTTGCGCCATTTGTTGGTCCTGCTGTTCGAAGCGGAGAAGTTGCTGGAGGATCGTGAGGTGGACGTGGATGGCACCTGCGCCGAAGAAGCGGTCGCCCACCTCGACTGAGTTGAGGTGGCCTATGACGTTGCGAACGGTGGTCTCAGTATTCAGTCTGAGCACCGCATTGGGGAGGTTCGCGGGGCCGGTGATGTGCAGCACCATAGCGGAGATCTTGCGACGCAGCCACTCGTCCTCCGCGGCGCAGGTCCAGAGTTTTGCGACATACTCGAGGAAATCCTGGTCGCCGATGTACTCGGTGTACGCCTTGTACCGCCTTCCGCTCGGCTCCATGATCTCCCCCAGGAGCCCGAGCAGTCTTGCTATGTAGTCGCGCTTCCCCGCCAGGTTGACTCCGATCTCGTACAGGAATGGGAGCACGTCCTTCTTCACGGTCTTTGCGATGGCCTCGTTGAGACTGTTGACGATTTCTGCGGGGGCGGACATGTGACGAAGCGTGGAAACCATCGCGGAGAGGCCGGAGAGGAAGTCGGCCAGGAAGTGGACCTCGGAGTCGCCGACCGGGAGCAGCGAAAGCACTTTCCGCACTCCCAGCATCGCGTTCTCGTCAGGGTAGGGTCGCTGCGATTCGGAGAGACTGCGGGCGCCAAGGAGGTTCGTGTACTCCCGCAGCGTCGCCATCAGGTTCTGGTAGCTCTCCAGCTTGTTGCACTCCTCCGTGAACCCCAGCATAACTGACGAAAGCGTCTGCGCGATCTTGGCCTCGTTCTCCACCTTCCGAACCAGCAGGTTGACCAGCCGTTCCTCCCTCTCGCTGCACAGCCCAGATCCAGAATGTCCTGCCACGACTTGCTTCTACTCTCCAGTTATGCCTTAAATCGTACACCCGCATTGATTGTGTTAGAGAACGCAGACAAGATGACTTCCTGGATCGATATCTGCATTCTGTCCGTCCCCGCCGTGACCGCCACATATGGGTCGAACAGCATAAAATACGCCAGGAGCTGCCCATTCCACCTGACTTCCCTGTTTCTGCTTGCCATGCCCAGCAACGAGAGTTCAAGGAACTGCTCATACGCCCCGCATTGGGCGTGGTCCCTGGAATTGTACAGTGCGCTCTGGCCGAACAGCGATTTGACACACTCTTCATCGTGGTAGCACACGTAGCATGTCGAAAGGTATCGCATGCACTGTCCGATATAGCCGAGCCGCGAAGGGTGGAGCTGCAGGTCCAGGCTGCTGCTCTTGCCCTTGAGTTCCTTGGATAGTGCCAACAGTTCCCCCGCGCAGTGGGCGAACAGCGTCTGCTTTCCCCCGAAGAGCACCTCCTTCGCGGACCTATCGTGGGGGCTCAAACGCGGGATTACCTCTGGGAGTCGGTAAGGTAGAAGTTGATCTGCTCTAGCGCAGATTTCTTTATCGCGAAATCGAGGTTGTCGGGTTGCACAACCAGGCTGAACAAATTTCTGACGTCAAACTCGTTTACCTGCATCGCATTCATCCTTCCCAGCTTGCTGACCTCTTCTGCATCCACCCCAGCCCCCTTGGTCAAATCGTCAACCAACATCATATCCGTGCCCGAGGTCGCGACCCGCTGTCTGAAGGCCAGCGTGGCAAATCTGCGCTTCTCCTCGTCCAGCGAGAAGAGGTCACGCAAAACTCGCAGATTTCGTGCCCACGCGTCCGTCTGCTCGATTTTCGCAATCAGTCGGTTGAGCTCCCCGTAGCGTGTGCTCAGTCCCTGCATCAACCCGAGGTACTTCGTGTACCTTCCCCGTGCCCCCGTCCCGCATCCCTCCTCGTCGAGCAGGAGCACCAGCATCTGGAAATAAGTGACCTGCATATCGGCGCTCCCACGGATTATGCACTCCTGCATCAGCTACCGATTTTGTGTGCGCATGATTGTACCACTTCGACCACCGCGGGAAGACTGCAGAAGTTCGCTATTGCCGACTCGCGCATCATCTCCTTTGCAGACCTCACTGCGCCAAGCGATGCCTTTATGTCGCTCAACTACCGATTTGTTGCCTAGACGAAATAGTACAATGGCCTTGAGCAACCGCAGCTTGTGGGCTTCGTGAGGAGAACTGAAGACTCCTGTGAACCGCTTCACCAGCTCATCCCTCAGGCTGCCATCCGCATCCATTCCTGGCTCGGCGAGCGCCTTCACGCATTTCAGCGTCACCTCTACCGATATCGTATGTGTGCGTGGACTGCTAAATACCTTCGAGCAACGAGCCCTTTTCGCTGGAGTAGAACTCGAGACACACCGCCAGTCGGCCCAAATACGCGAGCGCCTCCTCCACATCCTCTCTTGACTCTATGATTATGGTCCCGTCCTTCTGGGTCAGTGCCGAGGCTCTCTTCGTCTGCTGATACTTCCCGGTCTCCTCGAGGGCCCGCGTAATTTCCTCCGTCTTCTTCATCGACTCGAGCGTGTCCGCGTCCATTGCCTTTTTCACACAAATCAGGTGCTTCGGCTCGAAACAGTCGTAATACGCGGCCTCCTCAACCGCGGAGAAGAACTTGGGCACGGCCTTCCGACAGACGGGAAGGCTCCGGTCGTCCATGAACTGGCAGAGGTTGGCGCAGGCGTGGAGAACGGGGTGAAGCAAGGGGTCGGCACAGACCTGGGCGACGCCGAGGGTCTGGATGGTCTCCACAAAGCCGTTGCAGGCGGGGACGAAGACTTCTTTCAGCAGTCTCGGGCTCTGTGCCACGGTGTAGTTGGCGAAAACCGCGGAGAGGGTCGATTGGTAGAGGAGCACCAGGCTGCCCAGCTTGTTTCGGTCCTTCATTGCCTTAATGCACTTCTGGAGGATGAAGCCAAGGGCGGAGAGGTGCGACATGGAGTCGAGGCAGAGTTTATTGGCGGCGGCAGGCTTGTCGTACTTGGAGCTGAGAACTGCAGGATAGGTGGCCTCGAGGTAGGCGCGGGCAAGCTTGTGCTCGATCTTCTCGACGAGCGGCAGTTCGGAGGGCCGGGAGAAGTTTGTCAGGTACAGTCGGTATACTGTCCTGAGCCTGGCGACGATCTTCATCAGAACGGGCACCGCGAAATGGTGGAACGCGAAGTCCTTCTCGTTTTCCAGCCGGAACAGCAGCGACTTGATCAGATCGCTCCGCTGCAACAAACACTCCACGGGGTAGTCCTCAAGCATCATGTCGAGTTGCTCGCACATGTTTATTGCAGCGCCCGCGTCCCCGTACCTGATCACCACGTTTGCGTCAAACAGCATCTTCTCCTCCGTCTCAGATAGCTCAACGAAGGGGAACTCGCAGCCCTCCTCTGCGGGCGTAGCGGATGCTGGCTCCTCCTTCTGCCGCGTGGTGGCAGAGACACTCGATTTCTCAGGAGCCCGGCCGGCCGGCTCGGACTTTGTCCCCGTTCCGGTTCCAGCGGGAACGTTGACGTAGCGGCGGGTCTTGAGCAGCGCCGTGATAAGCGCATCGATCGGCTTTGCCAGGAACGCCGGGCAGTGTTTCCGGTACTCCGAGAAGAACTCCACGCAGCCATACTTGCATTCCACCTGTCGGCCTTCCTCGTCCTATAGGAGGGTGATAAGATAGTAGATGCCTCGGCGAAACTCGACAGTATCTGAATCGCGGTGAGGAGGGACTCAGGCTTGGCGACCTTCTGCTTGGAGTTGATCCAGAGAAGGACGGTGCCGATGGTTTGTGGGTATTTGGAGATGATGTCGACGCGGGAGACGAGGTGTCCCTGCAGTTTGAGTGCCAGAGTGCGCATGGCGCGTTCCCTGATCTCGTCCAGCGGGTGGTCTACGATAATACTGGGGGAGTACTGAGCTTCTCGATGAGCTGCTCGACCGCCTCCGGAATTGCGGGTTGTTTCATTTAAATTGGAGATTTGAGTATGTTATTATTATGATAAACTCGGCGGCAATATTGGGCGTCGCGGACACAAATGAGGGGGCAGTGTTGAGTGATCGATTCACATCGTTGTCATACAGTGGATAATGCATCGTGGCCATAGTCGGCGAGCCTCATTTATTAATATACCAGAGGTTAGTAATAAATCATATAAGGTGTCTAGGTATAATGCCTAATCTAAGGCTCCAGAAGAGGCTGGCCGCATCAGTCCTCAAGTGCGGCAGGAAGCGCGTGTGGCTCGACCCGAACGAAGCCAGCGAGATCGCTCTCGCCAACTCTCGTATCCTCTCCTTCTCCCATCATTCTAGGCAAGAACATCCGCAAGCTGTTCAAGGATGGTCTCATAATTAAGCGCCACGTTCATCTGCACTCGCGGTCGAGAGTCCGCAGAATGAAGGAGGCCAAGCGCAGAGGAAGACACACCGGCATTGGCAAGCGCGAGGGTACCATTGGGGCCCGTATCTCCTACAAGGTTCTGTGGATGCGGCGCATCAGAATTTTGAGAAGACTGCTGAGAAAGTACAGAGAGCAGAAGAAGATCGACAAGCATATGTAAGTTGCCCCCAATTTCATCTGGTTGTGTAGGTATCACTCCTTCTATATGAAGAGCAAGGGCAACCAGTTTAAGAACAAATACGTGCTGATCGAGGCTATTCACAAGGCGAAGAACGAGGAGAAGCACCTGAAGGACATCGGTGCCCAGGCTGAGGCCAAGAAGTCTAAGAAGAAGAAGGAGGAGACTCAGCAGAAGGAGGTCAAGAAGATCGCATAAGCCTTAACTTTACCATCATCACATGCCACAAGCATCCTTTCTATATTTGAGCATACGGCACAGCTTATCCTATTATAGATATCGTACCTTTGACGCGTCTTCTCTCTCAGTATCATCCATATGTGTGTATGTGCGTTGTATACATTGTTGTGCGGCGCACGATCCTCTTCTCACAGTTCCAGGCCGAAGCGTGATGAATTTAGTTCAGTGTATAGAGTTTTACCATCTCCCCCAGTTTCAGCTCGACGTGAATCGCTCCTCCCTTCACCGTCACACAGTCGTTTCTCTCCAGATAATTGCAGAGACGACTGTTGTCGGGGAAGGGGACCTTGCCCACGTTCCGACTCATCGGATATTCGTTGTTGGCGAACACACAGACAGAAGTTCCACGCTTGAACGCATAGATGTGGTCGTCGAACATAAGAGGGAGGAAGTCTTGGGCCCAGAGCCGGCGGTTGCGGCGAAAGGCGTTCACCGAGGCGATGAACCGGTACATGGGACTCGCAGGGTTCATGCTCGTCCACAGCGGCTCGCGATTGTACGGGTCGTTCTCTCCGCTGAATCCTTGCTCCGATCCGTAGTAGAGTATGGGAATGCCGCGGGCCACGAGTGAGAAGGCCAGAGCAGACTTGACCATGGACTGGCTAACCATGTGGCGCAGTCTGATGTTGTCGTGGTTGTCCACGAATACGCCCATGTAATCGAGCTCCTTTCCGAATAGCGCTTCCATGCGTGAGTAGACATCCCAGATGTCCCAGAAGGAGGAGCCGCGGAAAGAGTTTCGCAGGGCGTAGAACCAGGGATAGTTGAGCACGGAGTCGACCGGGCCGATGTATCCCCGCACGTACTCCAGTCTGTTGCTGAAGACCTCCCCCAGAGTGAAAACGCCGGCGGCCTTTGAATATTCCTCCCAGAAGGACTTGGGCACCTCGGGCGTGGTGTCGACGCGCAGCCCGTCGAGATCGAATTTCTCCACTAGAGCCTTGACCCAGGCGAGGAGGTAATCGCGCACAAACGGATTCTCCTGCTTCAGATCCGGGAGGTCTGCAAGTCTGCAGTTCTCCACCCGCGTCTGGTTGCCCTCGAAATCGGGGTCGTTGATGAGGCAATAGTCATGATAGTGGGCCTCGGAGTTGAAGGGCCTGATTGTTGTGTAATTTAGGTGGACCGGACCCACGTGGTTTGCGATGACGTCTACCATAACCCAGATCCCGCGCTTATGTGCCTCGGCAACGAGTTCCTTGAGATCTTCCTCGCTCCCGAAGAGTGCATTCACTCGGTCCCAGTCGCGAGCCCAGTATCCGTGGTACCCATCTGGCGTGTTGTCGACCACAGGCGATATCCAGATGGCATCGAAGCCCAGCCCCTTGATGTAGCCTAGGTTCCGGGTGATGCCCTTCCAGGTTCCTCCGCAGTACTTGTGGAGGTCGGGACAGGGGGCGGAGTCGCCAGAGGTGCGAGAGAAACGGTCGGTGAGCACCTGGTAGATGGCACGCGACCGCCACTCCTCCTTCGTGTGTCCGGAGGCGGACACCAGCAGCACGAGGCAGGAGAATAAGAAAACCGTGTTGTGCAGTAACAGCGTCATGTCGAAGAAAGGAAATAAATATTTATTATCAAACTTCCGGATATCAGAAAGATGCGCTTCGTGCGACGCTCGCTCTTCTAACACATTCGCCAAGTTGGTGACGATATTTAATGTATGAGAAAAGTGAATAACAACAAAATAGACGATAACCAGAATGTCCGGACGCACCAGCCCGATTCGCATCCAGCAGCGCTATACCTGGAAAAGGACGCCCTCGCGGATCGTCTACGAGGTGGCCGCGCTGTCCGTCTATGTCCAGGAGGACTGCAGGGAGCTCGCCCAGGACGGCACCGGCGATCACACCACCATTCCTCAGTCCCCCAGCTACGCGGCCGTGCTTTACATGTTCATCGGGGTCACCTCGCTGGCCATCATGTCCTTCCTCTCCAAACTTGCCTACCGGCACACTGACATCACGCCGCTGGAGGTCACCTATGCCCGATTCCTTGGGCTGATCATTGGCAACGTCTTCGCCTCCTGGATTCTCGGACACACTGTGCTCGAGGTTAGCACTGGGCTGGAGAAGGGACTGCTTGCCAGGGCGGTATTCGGCACGTTAGCACATCTCTGCTACTGCTTCGCCCTGTATCTCCTCGGCTCCTCGACGGCAATCATTCTTAATATCGCAAACTACCCACTGAGCAGCGCAGTCGCCCTCTACCAGCGATCCAAGTTTCCGCGAACTATGCTGCTGGTCCTCGCACTTTCTCTCACCGGGATCGCGATTCTCGTTTACTCAAACGGATACTGGACACTGGTCCCGCTGGCAGGATCTGTCTGTATGGCAATGTCATACTCTATTGTGAGACAGATGAAGGGCGAGATCTACTACCTGATCCCGTCCACATATCTGGGTGTGTGTGGAGCCATAGTCTCCTCTTGGGGACTGCTCATCTGGCACGCCTCGGGTCGGGAGCCCGTCACTATCGCCTTCCACCCCGTTCCCTTTGCATATATGGCCGCGATATCGCTGTTCGGATGGATGAGCCAGTTGTTTCAGGCCTGGGCCCTACTCGAGGAGGCCAGCTGGCGAACCTCCGTCGTTGCTTACATAATAGTTGGGTACTCGTTCGTGTTCGACGCGGTCGTGGGCGAGGAGGGGGAGTTCGAGAAAATCAACCTGCTGGGCACCGCGATGCTTGTGGCGCCTAATTTCGTCAACTCGGTCTTCAGCTAAGTGTGGGAGCGAGATGAGATAAGATAAACGGATTTAGTATTCAGAGATGTTAACTACTTTTACTGTTTGTACTAAGAGTACAATTTATAATAATATTATAATCGATATATAGGGTGAAGCGAATAGCATGAACGAGATCACAATCGACATGTCCTCGCCCTGTCCCGAGTCGCCCCAGAAGCTCCTGCCCCGTGCCAAGTTCATAGGAGCGGACCCTTCGAACAACGTGTGCGAAATTGCCAGCGCCGTCATTGAGATGGCCAACGAGTCTACCGCAGCCGACTCTCAGGACTCACAACCCGAGTTCTCCCCCTTCGTCGGCATTCCCCCGGATCCGATCTGCGTCGACGACGTATTGGAACACCTCAGGAAGCTCGAGTCGCGGGCGGCTGTCTCCGCGGCTATTGTGGACGCACATGGCATAACGGCGCCGCTGAGAGCAAAGATGGTGGACTGGATGATTGAGGTGGTCTGCAAGGCCGAGTGCAACTCTCAGACGCTGTTCCTCGCGGTCGGAGTCCTTGACCGGTTCCTCGAGGTCCAGCGCCAGAAATACAAGTCAGGAGACATGCATCTGATGGGCGTGGTGGCGATGCTTCTGGCCTCGAAGTTCGAGGACGTTGCAGGCCTGGATGTCCAGTTCATGTTCGAGCAGGTTGTTCACAAAAAGGTCTCGGTCCACGACATGGTCGTCTTCGAGGCCAAGATGTTTGAGGGCGTGAACTACCTGGTCTCTTCCCCCACCGAACTAGAGTTCCTGGAACTGTACACGTCAGCATTGTTGGAGCAGGAGGCACTGGCACAGGCGCAGCATGTGGCCACACTTAACCTCCACAGTGCCGATCTCTCTGTGCTCAAGCCTTCGCTTCGGGCTGCCGGGTCCTTGCTCCTCGTGCTAAACGGCGGGAAGGCAGGGAAGGAGGCGGAACGGGTGGGACGGGTGAGCGGGTACTCGGGGGAAGAGGTCAGAGGAGCGGCAGAGCGCATCGCGGGGCACGTTAAGAGATTTAAAGAGCTGTATCCCAAGCTTAAGAACGCGGAAACATATTGTTAGACGTGGACGCATTAACACCACTACACTATATCATATATATATCCACGTAGAGCATCCAGAATTGAGACGCTGCGCCTGCGTATACGATGACGTATTTTGTCGATTTGTTAATTATCCGCCGCTACCATCATGGCGCCGCCCTTCAGCTCCGCATGTTATCTCTGGGGGAATGAGCATTGCTGCAAGGTGGACCTTTCGAGGAGTCAATGCGCCGTCTTCGGAATTCTTGATTCGTAAGCAGGTATTTATTTTATTCCTTCTTCATATCCTGCTGTGATTCTGACTTCAAATCGGTCTGTTCTGAGGG
>QFZN01007317.1_pt1 | contig 11518 bp, 15 predicted proteins | sample 1740101 | NCBI WGS metagenome assembly QFZN01 (sample SAMN09210849, study PRJNA391713) | Ciliate metagenome, whole genome shotgun sequencing project. | isolation source: combination of 50 Heterometopus sp. ciliate cells from an enrichment culture... | host: Heterometopus sp. ...
ACCCCAACCCCAAAACCCCTACGGGGGTCACATATCGAAGCGGGTCTGCGCGCAACCCGTGTTTATTTTTAGAAAGATAACACGATGGTTTCGGGAACTATTATAATTTGCGCATAATAACATATTTACTACACAATAATATTTTATATACGCGAGGGTAAACTCATGAACAACTATCGGACGATAATCGAAGTGCGGATCTAGCGAAGCCGGAGTTATAAAGGGCGTCTGCGCGAGTTGTTATAATTGCGCCACAGGATGAACAGAAAGGCAAGCGACTGCTTCTCCCAGTACATCTCCACCAACCGCTCCCCCACCAAGGCACTCTCCTTCTCTCCTAATCCCTGTAGGACGAGGACACCCTCACCGCAGAGCTCCTGAGCGACACGGAGAACGAATCCCGCTCTTCAATCATGGACACTACCGCGGACCGTCGTTTTGTCAAGGTTCCCTCGTCCCCCGCATCCATAGATCGGAGGCCATCCCATCGTCACGCCTTACGGCGAGGTCTTCACCGGCATTGACCGAGAGACTGGCAACGAGGTCACCTGGCGCGTGATTCGTCCCAGAGGGATCAACATTGGTTAGTTATTGCTTGTGAAGAGACTTGAGTATAGGCGGGTTCAATACCTGGCTGCAAAGGCACCAGCTCGAGGAAAACCTCAATCATCCGCACGTTGTTAACTATCTTTACAGCGAACTGCGCCCCGACAGCGAGGCCGTCGTGATTGAGGAAATGGTCACAGCCGGGTCTCTCCGCGCCTTCCTGCACACCTTCAGCAATCCGAAGCTGCGCGTGTGCCAATCTTGGCTGCTGCAGATCCTTGACGGGCTGGAATTCCTCCACTCCCGCGACCTGGTTCACGGGAACCTTTCCTGCGGACATGTGTACATCAACACGAACATCGGGGAGCTGAAGATAGGAGACTTGGCCGTGGTGCAGATGTCCAACGTAATACAGGACACGTGGAAGTCTCCGATGGACGATATACACAACTTCGGGATACTTCTGCTGGAGGTCGCGCTCACCCCGCTGTACAGGATTCACAAGAAGCTGCGCCAGGCCGTGGCCAAACTCTACGATTCCACCGGCGCTGCCGATTCCCCTCTGCAGCTCCAGTCGCAGCTTCTCGCCCATATTTCTAGCAAGGAGTTCGCCTCGCTGGTGAAGACGTGCCTCGGTTCGTTCGAGAAGCCCGTCACTCCTGCAGAACTACGTCGTCATGCCTTCTTTCAGGCGGATCTAGAGGGATACCTGAGCGACATACTGGTGTGCGGGTGGAAGAAGCGGCGGAGAAGAACCTCCCCCAGAAAAACCGGCGGGAATAGGCGGGCTAGAGGGCCGGCCAAGTCCACAGAATGTCCAACGGGGTTGTGGCTGCCGGTCGTTGAGGCCCGGATTGTGAAGTCCACTCTAGAGGACCGTCGCAGACGGAGCCAGCGGATCGTGGATGTGACCATTTGGCAGCCGCTCTCCAGCCGCGACATCAAGACTATAGACTTCCAATTCGACCTGGATAAGGACACGGTGTTTGGAGTCGCGCAGGAAATGCGGAGTCACAACCTTTTCCCCGACCGATGCATGGGGCCTATCATCGAGCAGCTTCACAAGGCTCGTACCCTGCCTCCGCATGTAACCCTGCCGGTAGTTTCGAAGCACATCTCAGCTCCCTCCAAGGACGACGCATACTACGAGGGTATATTTTCGCAACACCAACCACATAGAGTACGATATTCCGTCACCGGTTCGCAAACGCGGCTCAGGGACCGAACGCAGCGGCAGGAAGAGGCGGCCCAAGGGCGAGGACTTCTCCGAGTACTTCCTCCGCGTGCTGGGCGACTCCGGCGACACTTCAGGTGGCGGCAATAACTTGATGGGCTGCAAGAAAAAGGAGTCGCTGCCCCTCCCGGCCGCTATGAACATGGGTGGCATCTCCCCCATTGAGAAGAGCTCAGCAGTTCTCAGTGCCGGGACCTCGAGCGTCCTCCTCGACCACATATCTCGAGCCGTAATGATGAATCCGGAGGCGGGCCTGCATCTATACCAGAAAACGTCGCCAACCGAGCGCAACGAGAGTGGTGACATCACGTTTTCGGACGTGCAGTCTATTCCCGGGAACATCCCCGAGGAGGAGTCCACGAGGAGGGTCAACGGAAGCGGCAGGGTTGTCTCCATAGAGGAGGTCCGGACCTTGCAACACGCGCTCAACGAGATTTTAGCGGGAGAGATGACGGTGCAGGAGAGCGGCGAGTTTACAGAGGAGACTGAGGATGCGATCATGCGATACCAGGAGATGAAGAGGGTGGCGCAGACGGGCGAGGTGAACGAGGAACAGTGGGGCATGATCTTGCAGGATGCCAAGAAGAAACACCAGGGCAGACTGCAGATATAGGGACACTAGACACTACGCAAGTCTAATTCATTCCCGCCCGTAACCACAACTTCGAGTTTGAGAAACTGGCGCACTCAGATTCATGCACACACACACTATATCCAACACATAATATAACAGTTTCCGTTTTGCACAAGCAAACGCCGTATCAGCAGCACTCAGTCTTCTTCCCCTTCTGCTTCTTCGGCTGCTTAGCCATGGAAACGTCAGCAACGGGACAGATGCTGGAGGTGAGGGTGACAAAGGACTCGTCGCAGCCGATCTTGCGGAACTCCGGGTTGCAGTCGTACTCTTTCACCATCTTTCTGACTAGAACCTGGAAGGAGTCCAGGACGCCCTCGCCAGCCTTGGCGGAACACTCGCACCAGTCCATGTGCCGCATGGTTGCCACAGTCTTCGCCTCGATTTGCGGCACCTGCCGCGTCCCCTCCAGGTCCCGCTTGTTCCCCACCAGCACTCTGCACTCCATCGCGTTTCCATTAATATCGAGATCATCGATCCAAAACTTGAGCTTGTCGAGAGAAGCTTTGCAGGTGATGTCATAGACAATGACTACACCGTGGACCTCGTTATAATACATCTTCATGAGCGACTGGTAGCGCTCGTCGCCCGCGGTGTCGCGAATGTTCAGCACCACCTTCTTCCCGTCCACCTCCATCTCCTTATTCATAAATCCCACTCCGTATGTAATCTTGAGCTTTTCCGCCTCGTAGACATCGTTGCAGAGACGCTGGCAGAGCGCGGTCTTGCCCACCTGGTAGTTTCCCAGCAGGATGACGTTGAAGTTATACTTTTTCGCCTCCGTTTGCATCGTGGCTCCCACGCTCAGAGTGATTATTATATGTTTTATTTCGCTTTATAAAATCTTTGATGCGTGTGTGGTGACGGAGAGGCAGTATTTTTCGGCGTCATCCCGATCTCTTTGCGTGTGTATGTGTGTGAAATGCCGCGAATAAAATAACAGCAATCTCACTTCGTTTTGTCCGAGTCCGGCGAGAAGACCTCGACCGTGGACCGCGTGATAAGTTTGAGGACCTCTGTAGACCGCAAGACGTCGATGAGAGAAAGGTACAGTTTTCCCTCCCTACATCCATTAGGGGCGCGAAAATACATCATGAGGTCGCCCTCCAGTCTGGCGATGTTGACTCCGCAGCACAGCTTCAGCAGTGGCTCCGGTCTGGCCAATTCGTCGTAGATGATCTTGTATGACATTCCTATCCAGGTTGCACGATAAAGGACGAACCGTAGAAGATGCCGCGGATGAACCTGCCCACAACCAGAACCACGGAAACGTAGAGCGTGATGATCGAGTACTCTATGAGGATCCCTGACCGTGCCTTCTCCGAAACCGTTACGATCCTCCACCGTTCCACCTCGTCCGGCATTCTTGTCAGAAAGACTGGGACCTCCTCGCTGTATTTCTTGGGGATGAAGTAGCTAAGCGAAGGCCTGAGCGTCAGGTTGTGCACATGCGACGCGTTCTCCCTGCACCTGTAGACCTCTGAGGGGTCGTCGCTCAAAGCCACGCTGAAGACCTATATCCGGAATGTCGAGAGAGAGAAAAAACTTACGTTGCAGTAGAGTTCGGTGAACTTGAGCTCGACCACGTTGGACGAGTAGTTGAACAGCTTGGTGAGCGACAGCTTGTTCTCCCCCGTAAGCTCCTTCGTGAAACTGACCCTCACCTCCTGTTTGTCCGTTGGATTCTACCGGAGACACTGATATGCGCGAGATTTACGGCGCGGGTGAAGACGTACTGGATCGAGACGCTGGCATCCATGTTCTGCTGCAGCTGGGAAAGAAGCGTCTGCCGTGTGTCGTTTGTGGGGAAAATGTATGAGTCCGAGAAGGTCGGGAAGCCGATTATCTGGATCTGTTCCAAGTCAGCCGCACGTGTTTGGTCGTACAGTTCTAGGCCCTCGGAATCGCGGTCTGTGACCTGCACGATTTTCGGCCGGGAGCTCCGGAACATCTCGAAGGAAAGGGAGGTGTTGATGTCGAGGGTGACGACCATGGTGGCCTTCTGAACATTGTTGAGCGAGACCAGCGGGTTGAGAGTGCTGAAGAGGAAGATGGGGGCCACGATCAGCATAAGGAGCAGCAGCAGGCCGCCGCCTCCAATTGCATACTTCTTCGGCCGCGAGATCTTGGTCCCCGCGCCTTTCTTCTTCAGGTCCTTTGCGTTGCACTTGGACATGTAGAGATTGGAGTAGACCTCCTCGAACTTGAACCATTGCATGATGGTAAAAGAGGTGTTGGTCCAGAGCCAACAGATGAACTGCTCGAGCTCCCAGAGGAATGGCATGGCCATGTATATCGTGGTCGCAATCATGTTCACTTGGTTCGCCGACTTCTTTATCGCCCCCTCCTGCGCCTCCGGCCACCCTGCCTTCACCTGCATTGCCGAGAAGGCGAAGTACGCGCAGCACAGCAGGTAGAATATCAGCAAAAATTGGTTGTTGTAGACCTCATTGCAGCGACTGTTCTCAATATCGCGTCTGGTGCACTCCCGGTGGCGGGTCAGCCGGTAGTTCGCCCGGTTGGGCAGGATCCAGAACGTCAGTATGTGAATAAACACCAGTTGGAGACAGAGGAAGGCGTACTTGAGAACCAGGGAATAGTTGAACTCGGGGAAGTAGTAAAGCTGCAGCAGCGAACTGGGTCCTGAATCCTTCGCAGTCTCCCGCTTTGGGATCGGCTTGTTCAGATAGAGGAACCGATCAATGAGAATGAACACGACCTGAACCACAAGCGCCGCCACAGTCTGTGCCGAGAATTCCTTCACACTATGCGAATGTTATTGCCACTCGGAGCGGTACTTGAGGAAGGTCACAGTAGGCGTGTCGTAGGACATGTTGGTGAAGAAGAAGATGATGTACAGAGCGATAAAGATCTGCGTCGCTATTATCGGCGTCGTGTAGCTTTTCCCAGGTTTATCGTTCTAGTTAGCACGATAGCAAAAGATAAATGCCTTGAGCTGGGGGAAGAGATTTTGACCTATGTCGGACATGAAGACCGTGGTCTCGAGGCAGGAGGGCTCGGGGCCTTCCTCGTTCTCTTCGGCTATGCTTGCCAGCAGCTGCTGCTGTTGAGTCTGACTCGGATTCGAGGGCGGGTTAGGTTCCGGCGCAGGCTGCTCCTGGTTCTCTACTGGCTCCGATGCACCTTTTTCCTTCTCCTCCTCCACAGGCGCAGCGTCGCCCCAGGGGATCTCCTCAGGGGGCGGAGAGGGAGTCTGCCGCGACTCCTCCTCGATCTTCTCCAGCGGCAGTCGCGGGGCTGAGACTGGGGCGACCGTCGGCGGTTCCGGCTCAGACTCAGATGCGGCCTTCGCGAAGGGCTCATCAGCACTAGCTGGCTGGATGACCGGCGGCTGGAAGGGGAGCACGACACAGGATTCGGCCTCCTCGAAAACCTCCGCCTTCTTGTTCGACTCCAGAACGCGCATGTGATCGTTCTATTTCGCGCAGTTATACTCGGGACGAACGATTCGTTCTAGCGCCTCCTCGATCGACTCTATGTCTTCCTCCCGTTTTTCGTGCAGTCCGAGGATGGTCAGGATGTACGTGTGAATCAGGGTAGAGAACATGATGAGCACATCTTGGACCAGCAGCGTGGTGTAGCCCAGCTTGTCGGCCTCGAAAAGTCCCAGTCGCAGTCCACACTACGGGATATCGCAAACAACGATACATTGACCTGGAGATTCTCAAAAAGCTTGATCACGCTGCAGTTTGACTCGGACACACACACGTATTTCGTCAGGAAAGTCGCCATGTTTCCGCACACAACCTTGAGGATGATGACTAAGCCGGAGTAGAAGAGCATCAGCCGCCAGTACCAGCGATGGGGCCTGCAGCGGACCACGACGGCATATGCGAAGAGGAACACCACGTAGAAGAGCGACAGCAAGTTCCCGTACATGCACTGCGCCATTATCATGAAGAAGAAGCAGATTGAGTCCACAGCGCTGTAAGAATATCGAGCAAGCAGCCCGAAGATCATGGGCACCACCACCTTGAACGAGCTCTGCGCTGTTGCCGCCTCGCAGATCTTGGCGTATTTTATGATCTTCGCACGAATTTCGCTCTCCTTCCCCCTGAGTGTGTCCTCGGCAGTTTCTCTCTCTTCTTCCCCCTTGGCCTCCTCGACCTTGATCTTAAACAGCTTGGCCTGCTCCTTGAGAAGGCGCATTTTTGTGTTAGCCTTGTGCTGCCGCTGCAGGATATCGATCAAATCACAGGGAACGTAGTTGATGCCGGTGGCGAGCTTGGTCTCGAGAACTTTCAGTTCCTTTATCGGAATGGACAGAACGTGGATCACTCTGTGGTACAGCCAAAGGTAGAGCGCAACGAAGATGCCCTTGTTCTTCCAGTCGGATTCGGGGAGGAACTTCATGAAGGCCAGTTTCCGCTCGAGCTCCTGTATGTGTCGCTCGATCTCCGCCACCTCCAGTCTCACCCCGCCCTCACGCAAGCTCCCTGTGTCCTTCCGGATGAGCAGATGGTTCCACTGTTCGATATTTTTGATCACCATGCTCATGTTCTCGTGGTACATCTGGTTGTTGTGAGAGTTCAAAGCGAAGTTGTAGACGCGGTCGTTGTTGTACAGGTAGGTCATGCACTTCTGTCGATAGTTCCTCTACAGGGTGATGATAAAGTCGGACCGTACCATGTCGCTCATGCGTTTCCGTTCTCTGGCACAGCATTCGACATATTGTTCGGAAGAACTGATGCGGGACTGGTAGAGGACAACGCAGTACATGACGGCCTTAAGAATCACGAGGATGGGCTGCTCCTCAATGCGTTGCATGCCCACAAGGACCAGGAACAGACTGCGCTTTTCGGGAAGGAAGAAGGGGATCTGGATAACCATTTGGAAGACGAGGTCGGCGAAGACAAACGGCTTGAGGACGTAGCGAATGAAGTTGGGCAGCACCCAGGACCGCCGTCCCATCGAGGAGAACAGGTCGAACTGCATGAAGATGACGCAGAACGTCACGTAGGTGATGCATATGAGTCCCCCGCTGAACATGCCCAGGATCAGCAGTATGAACAGCGATGAGATGTGGAAGTAGATGAAGAAGACGTTCTTCATGAACACGTACACCCGCCTGATAAACGTGCTTCTGCGCTGCGGCCGCGACTCTGTCAGCTCGGTCTTCGGCACATCCGATATCTGTTTCATCGTGGTAAGCGAGTAGTAAGAGCTGCAGAAGTGCTGGAAGTAGATCATCTGCAGGAAGATCGATATTAGATCCGTAACGAACCCCCACATGTAGGCCTTGGGATGGTCGAACAGGCAGTAGTATGCCCAGGCCTGGCTGTCCTTGGAACTGCCGAAGAGGACCTTGTAGAGCGGCCATTGGCCGGAGCCCAGGCCGAGGACCTTGCGCAGGGTGCTGTCGTCCACAAATTGTGGGACCGAGTCGTGGTTCATGTTGCACACCGCGAGGACATATTCCAGAATGAACATGAACCAGGTGTAGATGGAGAGGCCGACCGTGGCCTTGAGGTTGGTGCCGAAGAAGAGGCAGAATAGTCCAACCGGGATGAAGCAGAGCTCGGTGGCGGTGTTCTTCAGTATTGCGCTGAAACAGATTGAGAAGATCACCACGTGCTCGAACAGTGTCTTGCAGATTGTCATGATCGTTATCTTGTACTTGGCCGGATTGAGGGGCGCGGAGAGGAGCAGCGAGGAAGGATTCTTGATGGACGTCAGGTCGCGGATCGCCGTGCCCATCGAATTAGCCTGAGACGGAGCATTCGGCGCCGTGGCGTCCCCCACATGCAGGTTCTTTATCTCCGGCAGCACTCGCGGGGTCGACTCCACCTCCGTCCGCGTCTGTCCCGGGTCCTTCTTCTCCACGACATACATGAAGTTGTATCCGAGCCGATCCTTGTTCCAGTCGGTGAGCCTGATCTCGAGCGCACACAGGGCTAGGACAAAGAGGTAGCCGAAGATGTCCCAGACGAACGAATTCTTTCTGCCGATGTCCCGGTGGTAGACCCCGAAGTACGTTGCGGTTGCCTCCAGCACCCGCGTGAAGTAAATCCCTTTGAATCTCCAGTCCGCAGGGAAGAACATGTCAACCAACACCCCCAAATGATCGATAAACCTGCTGAGTTGCGAAAGGCTCATCAGAAGTGCGCAGAACAGTACCAAGAAGCGCAGTGTGGCCTTCCGCTGTGCCGTGGCATACGAATTTCGTTCTTCCAGCTGCTCGTCGCTAATCTGTTGCTTCTCATCGTAGCTGAAAGAGCCATGCGGCTTCCTTGTCCGCGCCAAGGCGTAGCGGAGGTGCAATGTGCAGTAGTGGATCCCGAAGAAAAGTAGCAGCAGCCAGGTTCCGCCCGAGAAGTTCCAGAAGAGAGCGAGGAAGGCCACGATAAGGAACAGGACGTGGAAGGAGTACATGGCACAGACGTCGAGAAGGGCGAGTCCGACCTCACTACGAGGAAACGTTAAAGCGGAGGGAAAGGTACACAATCTTGCGGGTGTAGAGGACGTCGATCCCTTGGAAGGGCTTGTCGAGCCGCTCCTGGATATGCGTGGTGGCGAAAAGGCCCAGGTAGAGGATCATAAACTGGGGGAGAAACCTCTTCTGCATCTGGAAGCCGGAGTCGTTGGGAGAGACGAAGTCGAAGCCAACAAGCTTACAGATAGCCTTGATTTCGTCAGAGAGGGAGAGTTCCACGCCGACGGTGTAGGTCGCGAAGCAGAACATGTAGGATGCGAACAGCACAATACCGTTGTACAGACTGAGGATCCGCCAGAACACCTTCGTTATGCCGTAGCCTCGGTAGTGGTCGTCCTTTATGTCGCTCCAAAGGTGGACGACGATGATTAGCACTAGCACAGCCATGTAAATGTTGTAGGTGATGCTCACGTCCTGGCAGACCACGATCAGCAGCAGGACCCCGTATATGATCCATATGAGCACCTTCTCCACAATAGCAGAATAGAGGTACTCCAACAGGCCGACGAAGCAGCCCGGGGATCGCTGCGGGTCCACGTGTCTCCCCTCCAGATACCGGTACACGTGCAGCTGAATGTAGCAGAAATAGATCATGGCAGGGATCTCCCAGTCGAGCTCGACCTTGTAGAAGAGTTTGTCTGCGGAGAAGTCGTTGTCGAAACCGACTATTTTCATCACCCTCCCAACTCTCGCAGTGAGCTCGGTCCCTGACAAGAACACCAGCAGCGCAATGTACCTCCCCAGATCTCTTATCAGCACCAGCACCACGAAGACGTTGAAGTGGCGCGAAATGAACTGCGGGAACTGCATCCCGATCAGCATGCAAACTATGAGCAGCACGTGAAACGCGTTCAGCTTGTTGAACCCAACGAGGAAGACCATAACGATAAATATGGTGTCCATGTGGCTCAGCAGCATATATGCTACCGCCTCCCAGCTTCCCGACCTCGATTCCCTCTCCTTGCTCTATCCCGGTTTTAGTTACGGAAAAATACGGTGATTGCGGTGAGGATCCAGCTGTCGTAGCTTGGGACCAGGCGGGTCAGTCTTCCAGTGAGACAGCAGAGGAAGAACACGGTACCCATCCAAATGAATTCACCCTCGGGGACGATGTGCTTATCCAGTCCGAAGAGGAAGATGCCGAGTTCTTGCAGGGTCCCGGAATGTCTCCATTGGGCGTACATGACTTCTGGGATGTTTGCCACCTTGCACATAAGGTACTGGAAGCCCGTTATTGGGATGATCGAGACCCGAGTCCAGAAGTAGAAGCGTGTCTTGTCGCTGTATGCCACACTATAGTACAGCCAGCAGAGGAGGAAGAGGGAAGTGTAGGTGCTGTATTTCAATATCCAGACGAGGAGGAAGATGCGCACGGCCTGGAGGGCCAGGAACGGGGTCTGTGTACAATACTTGCAGAACCTGGAAATGACCCGACAGAGTGCGCCCCAGCAGCCCTCGGATTGGCGCCTTCTCGCCCGGGATACGCGAGAGTTGCGCGAGTGGATCGACGACATTATTCTCTGCGGTGTGCTGGCCCGGCCCAGCCGGCTCTGCTCCGACGACCCTCGCACCTCGATCTTGAGCAAGTTTTCCTGGAACGGGTTCACGCTCTCCGCGTGCTCCTTCTTGACCAGAGTGTCGCCCCGTCCATAAAGCGCGGTGAACAGGAACGTGAATAGCAGCCCGATATATGCGCACGCTCCCTACCGATGATCATACGCTGGGAAATACATTGGGGGTGACCAGCGTGCCAAGACCGAGGACGGCCCGCAGCAGTTCTGAGTCCATCGTGTAGTCAACCAGCGGGACCTGGCCCAGACACACTGCGATCGCCGCTGTGCCCGTGACGCACATTACTGGCCCTGCGACCATCCTAAACACTCTTCTTGCCATCGACATGTCGCAGATGCCCCAGAGGCCGAGAGTGACGAGCAGCGTGACTACCCGAGGATTACACTAAAAGCTACTAACCGACAGTCGGAACGAAGAGAACGCTGCGGGAAAACGTGCACGTCCAGGCCTGTGCCACTATTGATAGCCAGCACCAGATTCCTGCTGAGTGGATCCGTTCCTTCCCAGGATGGCCGCGGAAGTTCGACCCCGTGAATGCGATGATGATTCCGATACTGCTCATCAGCTCCGGGAAGATCGACATGAACCGGTTCGGGTTTGCTCGGCGGAACAAGAAGATGCCGAAGGACTCCAGAAGAGTGCGGTCGAACTCTGAGCAGTCGTATAACGTGGAGAGGGCCGTGGTAAACGCCGTCAGCAGGATTAGCGTAAACTTGCCCAGCGTCTGCAGCAGCGATATGCACAGGAAGAAGATGTTGAGATCACGACTTACAGGACCGCGAAGATAGAAGAAGGCGATGCAGAGTGAGAGGCCGGAGAAGAACGTGATTTTCATCGAGGCGGAGATGGTCAACAGCAACGCTCCCAGGAACACGCCGAAGGTTATGTGCCCAGGCGTGCACCTTCGCTGGAAGAGCGACGGCTGACCATTTGGATAGACTTTCGGCAAGTCGCCAGCGGATGCTTCGTCCATGCTGCAATTTAAAGATGCTTATTCCGGACCATTCTATCATCATTAGCTAGCATGGTGACGTGACTGGGCGGGTTTCGATGAGGTATGGGGGTTTTGGGGTGTTGG
>QFZN01007327.1_pt1 | contig 11517 bp, 9 predicted proteins | sample 1740101 | NCBI WGS metagenome assembly QFZN01 (sample SAMN09210849, study PRJNA391713) | Ciliate metagenome, whole genome shotgun sequencing project. | isolation source: combination of 50 Heterometopus sp. ciliate cells from an enrichment culture... | host: Heterometopus sp. ...
CGGTTAACTATGTGAAAGCAATCGAGAAAGCCGCAGAGAAATTCCATTGGACAGACAAATGGAGAGGTTGGGGCGTTCCAACATGGAGCAGCGAGGACGGCAAACGCGTCCGCGGTGTCGGTGTTGGCATCATCGGCAACGCAGATATCGGCGAGGACAATACAGAAGCTTATGTTCGCGTTGTACCAGATCTTTTCGGAGATAAATCTCATATCGTGCTTCAGACAAATATAACAGAATCCGGTATGGGCCAGCGCAGCAACATCGTTAAAATGGTTGCTGAAATCATGAATGTGCCCTACGACATGATCGAACTGACGCCTCCGGAAACCAAGATTAACCCCTGTGGCTTCGGCCTATGCGGCAGCCGCGGGACGATTACATATGGTCACGCAGTGTCCAGCGCTGCAGAAAACGCACGTCAACAGCTCTTTGAACTTGCAAAACCCTACCTTGAAGTTGCCACTGATTCCATGTATCTAACGGAATATGGGGTGTCGACGATTGCAAGACCCGGCAAATTTGTTCCATGGAAAAAACTCATCCCGGCCGATCTTACGCTTACGGGCTATGGGCAGCACCTTGAAAACTTTTCAACACCAAATATGTTTATCATTTTCCTTGAGGTTGAAGTCAATAAAGAGACCGGTAAAGTCACGCTACTCAACTGCCTCGGCGGAACGGACTGCGGACAGGCAATCGATCCGTCAATGCTTGAAATGCAGGTACAGAGCGGAATAGGTTCGGCGTCATTGGACACGGCAATTTTCGAGGAACACATAATTGACCCCGTTTTGCTGAGAACCATGACTTACGATATGATTGAATACAAATGGCGGCCTTTCAACGAGTTCCCAGAGTATGAGACCTGCATTCTAGAATCGCAGTTTGACACATTCCAATTCAAGGCAACCGGTGTGGGTGAGATTGCAGGCGCAGCAGCAGCCAGCGCGACAATGCAGGCAATTTCAAACGCACTGGGTGTCCAGGTTTCACAATACCCCGCAACGCCTGACGTCATACTCAAGGCGCTCAAGAAGCTCTAAGGAGGAAGAACATCGATGAAGACTTTTAACTATGTCTGTGCCGATAGCTTCGCACAGGCTGCCGAATTTTTGAAGGAAGGCGGTAGCCTACTCGCCGGGGGAAGCGATATTCTTGGCGGAATGAAAGCTGGAATCCTGCCGGAATACCCCAAAACAATAATTAGTCTTAAGGGCGTCCCGGACGCTGATACTATTACATATAGTAATGGAGTGCTCAGAATCGGCGCACTTACACGTCTTTCCGTGATTGTTGAAAATGAAATTGTCAAGCAGAAAGCTCCGGTTTTAGCAGAGGCCGCGCACAGTGTCGCAACGCCGCTAATTCGAAATATAGGAACTATTGGTGGAAACCTGTGCCAGGATGTGCGCTGCTGGTTCTACCGCTACCCTCACGAAATAGGCGGAAGACTTGACTGCGCCCGCAAGGGAGGCGAGATGTGCTACGGCATTCTTGGTGACAACAGAAACCATTCAATCTTCGGTGGCATGAAAACGTCGCGCAACCAATGCTCGCTCGAATGCCCGGCTGGAACTGATATCCCGGCATATATGCAGAAAATCCGCGAAGGTGACTGGGATGCGGCTGCTGAGATTATCATGCAGGCAAATCCGTTGCCAGCACTGACCTCACGGGTTTGCCCGCATACCTGTCAAACGAAGTGCAACCAATGCAAAAACGGCGATGCTGTCGGTATTCACTCAGTAGAAAGAGCACTCGGCGACTATATTCTTGAGAATACAGAAAAATTCTACAAATCTCCTGAGCGTGAGACAGGAAAAACCGTTGGTATTGTGGGCGGTGGTCCGGCGGGACTCACAGCGGCATACTATCTGCGTAAGGCCGGACATTCGGTTACTGTATATGACAAGATGCCGGAAGCAGGCGGCGTGCTGATGTACGGCATTCCGGAATACCGTCTGCCAAAGCACTATGTTCGCGCGGTTGTCAATGCGATTGCCGGCATGGGAGTTGAGTTTGTGCTGAACACCTTCGTGGGCGAAGACATTACGATTGAAGATATAGAAGCAAAAAATGACACGGTATTTCTTGATACCGGAGCGTGGAAGCAGCCGATTCTCGGGCTCGACGGGGAAAATCTGACGCAGTTCGGCTTGAATTTCCTTGTGGAAGTTAAGCAATTTATGTCAAAGCAGATTGGAAAAAATGTGCTGGTCTGCGGTGGCGGAAACGTTGCGATGGACGTTGCGCTGACGGCATCGCGCTTAGGTGCGGAAAAGGTGACATTGGTTTGCCTGGAGCAACGACATGAGATGCCAGCCTCAGAGGAAGAAATTGCGCGTGCAATCGAAGAGGGCATAGAAATCTATAACGGACGTGGATTAAACCGTGTCTTATATGACGGTGATAAGGTCATAGGAATGGAAACAATGGCGTGTGTGTCATTACGGGACGAGAATGGTAGCTTCAATCCTAAATATGACCATAGTGACCTTGTGACTTTTGACTCCGACAGTATCATTTTGGCTACCGGTCAACGCGTTGACCTTGATTTCTTTGGTGAAAAATTCAAAGAAGAGATCAAGTCGGTACGAGGCCTGATCGAAGTCGGTGAGCATAATGAAACAAGAAAGCCCGGAGTATACGCGGGCGGAGATGCAGCGACGGGACCGTCGGTTGCAATAAAGGCGATCCGAGCGGGTGCAAATGCGGCAAAAAACATTAGTGCTTATATGGGATATCCCATAACAGCGGCTACTCGGCAAAAAGGGTTTTTACATAACGATGTAGCACGTATTCAGATAAAAAAAGCTTCTTTTGAAACAGATACACCGGTGGAAAAACGTAGCCTTGACTGCGAGGATTCCGCGACCCTAAGTAGGGAAGCGGCTTTAGGAGAGGCTGGACGCTGCATGAACTGCGGATGCTACAGCGTAAACGCTTCGGATATCTCGCCCGTGCTCGTGGCTCTTGGCGCAACAATAATCACAACAAAGAAAGCTATTTCGGCAAAAGACTTTTTCACGTCCGAACTGAGAGCGTACGACATGCTGGATCAGGATGAGATCGTGACAGCTATTGAAATTTCCCCTGATGACAGTACAGTTGCGCACTATGACAAGTTCCGCCTGCGCGATAGTGTTGACTTCGCTATGGTGAGCCTTGCCAGCAGCTATACCGTTAAAGATGGCAAGATAACGAATGCACACGTGGTACTTGGAGGCGTGGCACCGGTACCTCTGCAGCGTCCTGAAGCCGAGCGATATCTGATTGGCAAGCCTGCAACAGAAAAGACAGCCGAAGAAGCAGCGGAAGTAGCGCTTGCGGACGCAACACCGTTTGAGCGCAATGCATATAAGGTAAATATCGCAAAATCCTTGGTAAAAGAATCAGTACTCCGCTTGAAGTAAGCGGCAGGAGAATAAAACAGCCGATACCACGATCGGTAAATCCGGTTGTGGTATCGGGGAAATAATAAGGAAAGCGGTTATTTTATGTTGTTTAAAAATTATCTTTCCAGCATCGTTACCTCAATCATCATGTTGGTGCTGGGGGCCTGTATGGCCTTAGTTGCTATACTGTACACGCATCAGCCCCTAGCCTTTTCAAACTTTTTCGTTACGTGGGGAAGTGCCCTCACGATAAACTATCTGGCTTCGTTACTGTTTCCGGCAGGATTGTGGGCTGAAAAGCTCTGCGCAACCTGTAAGGCGAAACCGGGTACCATAGGCTTTCTTCTTCTGAATAGTCTGGTTAGCACATTTGTTTTTGTGACGCTTGTTTCAATGGGAATGACAGCTCTTCAGACGGGATTTACCCAGGCGTTTTGGGCGGGATGGCTGCATGTGTATCCAATCCTGTTTGGCGCAGGCTATGTCGTAGCAACGATCGCATCACCGTTTGTTATGAAACTTGCCATCAAAATCGTTCAAGGTCAGGTGACTGTGTAAAATCGATCGGAAGATATTAGCTTTCTCCCTAGAAAGGACTTTCTGATATGAATGCTTTTCGAATTAAGCTGGTTAACAACTGTAACTTTGCCTGCTTCTACTGCCGTGAATGCATACCGGATGAGGGAGAGTACCGGTTGTCCTTCGAGGAAATACTTGCTGTTTGCCGCGCCGCGGTTGAGCAGGGTATATCACGTTACGAACTTGTCGGCGGAGAGCCGTTACTGTATGGAAGACTTACCGAACTTGTCTCAGAAATAAAGAAAATTCCGGGAGTAGATTGGCTTTCTATCACCACCAATGGTTTTAATCTTGAGAAGGAAATCTCCGGACTGGTTGCGGCGGGATTAGATGGAATCAATATCCATATGGATGTTCCGGATGCGCTGACGTTTAAGGAAATAACGGGCAAGGAAAAGGTACTAAACTCAATATTAAGCGGCATATGGCTCGCGGTAGCCAGCCATATGAAAACGGCCATCACTGTTGTGCTCAGCAATGCTTCAAGTGACTACCTTGCCGTAATTGCTGGCCTTGCCGGCATCTATCCCATTGATATCCGTTTTGTGAATATTGCGGATATGTCCAGTGAATACATACTGGGGAAGGATGAGGCACTTGAGATTTTACAGCGCAGCATAAAAGGTTTGAAAAGTGACGATGGGCTGTACTATAAATCGGATTCGCTGAAAGGAAGTCTTCAGTTTGACACTCAGATACCCGGTGCTTTTGATATGTCAGACTGTCTAATGCTTTCTGAGACAGGTATATTGAGGGGAAACATCAGCGAAAATGCCCTTTGCATCCGGGTGTGCAGGGGGATCGGATTCATCCGGACCGCCCTGACGGAGTGACATACAACAGTAAGCCCACCAACTAATGAGGAAATATTTATGGAGATGAATTCTTTAACACATGGCTCTGGCAATGGGCTTCTGCATTCAAAGTATCAGCAAGGCAAGCAGAATAACTATTATTTAAAGCAGCTTGGACAACGTGTGGAATGCAAATCCGGAAAGATATTGGCTCGTCCGGGTGAAATCCTTTCGCATTGTTTCTTTATACGGACAGGACGAGTTGCGGCGTTTGCTACAACCAGTGCTGGAAATGAAAGACTGCTATATTCTTTTGAGGCCGACAATCTGATTTTGGCACAGTACGTCATTTCCGGAAAACCATGTAGCCTGCACTATCGAGCAATTATACCAACGGTTGCGCAGATGATTTCATTAAATGAGCTGACGCAGGCGATGTGCAGTTGCCATGCCGTGACGCTGGATGTGATTGACGCGATTTCTGAATATTCAGAAATTGCAATACAACGATTGATTAATGACCTTGAACCAAAAGCAGGAGCACGCATTGCAGGCCAGTTTATTGATCTAGCCGATGTGTTCGGTGTTGTCTGCGGAGATAAAATCATGATTGCAGAAAAAATTACACAGGATATGATTGCTAGTTTAGTAGGTCTGCACCGAGTCACAGTCGCGAAAGAAATGAAGAAGCTCAAGGACTGCGGGATACTTAGCCAGAAGGAAGGCAATTATTTCATTTCTGATCTAAAAGCGCTAATAGCCTATCGGAACAACTGTATAGAACAATAACCCCAAAGGAATGTGAATAAATGCCTGACGAGATTGAAGACAAAATAAAGCAATATGCAAGCATGAGCGAAAGTTATACACTTCCGACGCAAATGCACGGAGCGGGCAGCGGATTTGACCCAGAAACGGGTCATGTTCTGGCAATAGGTTTCGTGGCGCGACGCGAAACCTATGCGGAAACAGGCTATATTTGTGATAAAAACGCGCCCCAAAAATTACATGCTTGCGTATGTGCATTATTGTCTGAAGTCCAAGACATGCCACTAATTAAAACAGCGTTGCTTTCTCCTGAGGTGATATTGAAGCTGCTTTGCAAAGAGGTTACAGCCGATGAAGAGATCAAACGTTGGATGGCTTTCTCACTGGAGGTGCTGAACAAAGCGCTCGAAAGCTATCTTAGTTATCGGAATTCAATTAACGATGCGGTTAGTGCCGGTCTGGAACTTGATAAGAAGAATTGAGCTGCGGTTTGCTGACTAATAAATTAAGCTATTCTGAGACTTGTTGAGATTGTAACTGAGAATGCTCATAAGGCAGGCATCTGGTGTGGAATTCCTGGTGAGTACGGCTGATTCTGTCTATATGAGGGAATATGCATGGCTTGAAGATGACCCCGCTGAAAATCTAAAGCTGTTTCAAAAATGGATGGATATTCGGGTAAAAGACATCAGCTTTGACATAGACACTATTCTGAGCAATACTGGCGGTATTTATGATAAGGTCGATTACAGTGCTATTGGGGTGTTTTGGCACTCGTTGGGCGGTGAATGACGGTATGAGTTCTGAACATTTTTTCTGGAATGTGCAGATTCATACCGCCTTTTTCTATGTACACACAGTTCATATTCAGTTCATATTGCAGAGATATGTTATTATATATGTTATAGATTATTACCACAGGAGATTTGCGATGATTAACATTTTAATTGTTGAGGATAACGAGCAGCTCAGAAAACTAATGTGTATTCACTTAACACGGGAGGGATATAATGTCTTTGAGTCGGGCAACGGCGTGGAGGCATTGAAAGTACTTGAAGATGTCTCCATCCACTTGATTATTGCGGATATTATGATGCCGAAGATGGACGGATATGAATTGACAGGCGAGCTGCGCAGTGCGAATATCACAATTCCTGTACTCATGGTCACAGCAAGAGAAACCCTTGAAGATAAGAGAAAGGGCTTCAAAACCGGCGTGGATGATTATATGGTGAAGCCGATTGACTTTGATGAAATGCTGCTTAGGGTCGAGGCTCTTCTGCGCCGCTCTAATCTATCCAGCGAGCATATCTTAATGGTTGGAGCCACATCCTTAGACTCGGATGCTCTTATGGTTAATACAGGCGATCAGTCAATTTCTCTCCCACAAAAGGAATTTTATCTTCTGCAGTTGCTTTTGTCATATCCCAAAAAGATATTTACACGGCAGACGCTTATGGATGAAATATGGGGCTATGATAGCGAAACCGATCCACGTACCGTTGATGTTCATATAAAGCGCTTACGCGAAAAATTTCTTCATTCAGAGGATTTTGAAATAGAGACTGTTAGAGGTCTTGGATATAAGGCGGTGATCAAAAAATGAAGCGCATGAGAACTAGACTGATACTTGTGATGACATGCATAGTTCTGACTGCGTCTTTTCTTTCAGTGCCGATTTCCATGATTTTAACAAAGGCCATTTTTAAAGAAAACGTGCAGGATTTGATTATACCCGGTTTTGCCGTTAGAGAAATCATTACTCCTATCCTGATTATTTTAATCTTTATAATTATTAACGTAATAGTTTCACGCAAAGCAGTATCTCCTATTGTTGAACTGTCCAATGCTACCAAGCAGATTGCGGACGGGAACTTCGACATTACTGTTCGAGGCGTCGGAAGACGGGATGAACACGGTCAGCTCGCCCGTGATTTTACGTTGATGGCGCAGGAATTAAAGGCAAATGAGTATTTGCGCAAGGACTTCATCTCCAATGTCTCCCATGAATTTAAAACACCGTTGTCTATTATTTGCGGATATGCCGAGTTACTTGACAGTAATAAGATTACAGATGAAGAACGTCATGAATATAGCACTACAATACAAAAGGAAAGCTTTAGACTCATTAAACTTACAGGCGACCTACTCAGCATTTCAAAGTTGGAGCATCAGAAGATACAAGAAAAATCGGAAGTGTTTAGACTAGACGAACAGCTTCGCCAGGCAGTGTTGCTGCTTCAGCCTGCTTGGAGCATGAAAAATATATCCGTTGATATGGATGTAACGGAAATAGAGTGTGTTGGGAATGAGGCGCTGCTCGCTCAGGTGTGGAGTAATTTGCTTGACAATGCCGTCAAGTTTACCGGAGAAGACGGGCTGATTACCATCTGGGCACGTGCAGGCGGCAGCGGCATAACAGTTAAAATTTCCGACAACGGTGAGGGAATGGACAAAGAAACTCAGAGACGGATTTTTGAACAGTTTTATCAGGGCGATACGTCACATGCTACAGAGGGCCATGGACTTGGACTTGCGCTTGTAAAGAAGATCATCGATGTTTCGTCCGGAAATATAGCTGTTTCCAGCAAATCTGGGGCTGGATCAACATTCACCGTAACATTACCTGTAAGTGAAACGTAAAAAATACAAACCTGATAAATGTCGTCCTTAAACAAAAAAGGACGGCATTTTTCGTTATAAAGTTCACATTTGGTTCATCTTGCGCAATTAAGATGACATCAATAAAAGCTAAAGGCAGGTTTTAAAAAATGATCAAGATTTTAAAGTACATGAGAAGGAAAGAGTGGCTGCTTGTACTTTGCAGCACAGTATTTATTGTCGGGCAGGTTTACCTCGATTTAAAACTGCCGGATTACATGGCCAAGATAACGGTGCTCATCAAGACTCCGGGCAGCACGATGAATGAAATTCTCACTGCTGGCGGATGGATGCTCCTTTGTGCGCTTGGGAGTCTTGTGTTTTCATTCATTGTTGCTGGTTTTGCGGCACGTGTTGCGTCAAATTTCAGCAAACGGCTTCGGGAATTGCAGTTTGATAAAGTCGAAGCCTTTTCAATGCAGGAGATTAACGGCTTTTCCACAGCCAGCTTGATCACACGTTCCACAAACGATATCACACAGGTCCAGATGCTCATTGCGATGGGGCTTCAGCTGATTATCAAAGCACCGATTACCGCTGTCTGGGCCATAACCAAAATTGCAAATAAGGGATGGCAATGGACAACGGCTACAGGAGTCGCGGTAGTGGTTCTTACAATAATGATCTGCATCATTATTGCGTTTGCGGTTCCGAAGTTCAGAAAGATTCAGGGCCTGACGGACAATCTCAATCGTGTGACAAGAGAAAATCTTACAGGTATCCGTGTCGTAAGAGCGTATAACGCCGAGAAATATCAGGAAGACAAGTTTAACCGCTCCAACGACGAGCTTACGCAGAACAACCTTTATGCGAACCGCGTCATGGCGATTATGATGCCGGGAATGTCGCTGATAATGAACGGACTGAGCCTTTCAATATATTGGATTGGCGCTTATCTCATTAATTCAGCCGGAATGGCGGACAAAATTACACTGTTTTCCAACATGGTCGTTTTTATGAGCTACGCTATTCAGGTAGTAATGTCATTTATGATGGTTAGCATGATTTTCATTATGCTGCCCCGCGCCACTGTGGCGGCAAAACGTATTGCCGAAGTTATCGGAACAAAACCCACGATCCTTGACGGAAATGTGACGCAGTCACCAAAAGGCGTGGAGGGTGAAATCGAATTCCGTAATGTCAGCTTCAAATATCCCGATGCTTCGGAATATGTGCTGGAAGATGTGAGCTTCAAGGCTCACAAGGGAGAGACGGTCGCGTTCATCGGTTCAACGGGCAGCGGTAAGAGCACGCTGATAAATCTTGTTCCTCGATTCTATGATACGACTGAGGGCGAGGTGCTGATTGACGGCATCAATGTCCGAGATTACACGCAGGAGGCGCTTCACAACAAGTTCGGATACGTTCCGCAAAGAGCGGTTATGTTCTCCGGTACAGTCGAATCCAACGTCGCCTATGGTGATAACGGAAGAGATACCTATACGGAGGAGAACATTAAAAACGCAATTGAGATCGCTCAGAGCCGTGACTTCGTTGACAATATTCCAGGACAGTTGGATGGAGCGGTAGCACAGGGAGGAACTAACCTGTCCGGTGGCCAGAAGCAGAGATTATCCATTGCCCGCGCTGTTTGCAGAAAACCGGAAATATATATTTTTGACGACTCATTCTCAGCTCTTGACTATAAAACAGACAGGGTTCTGCGTCAGGCACTGAAAGAGAAAACTGCCGGTGTCACATCCCTGATCGTCGCACAGCGTATTGGAACGATCAAGGAAGCGGATAGGATCATCGTGCTTGAAGAGGGACGATTGGTCGGCACTGGCACGCATGACGAGCTTATGAAAAACTGCCCTGTTTATCAGGAAATCGCTCTCTCACAGCTTTCAAAGGAGGAACTTGCATAATGAGTAAGAATGAATATACAATCGGCGATACCAAAACGGAGACGCAGCCACAGCATGGAGGAATGGGCGGGCGCCCGGGGATGGGTTCAACCGGTGAAAAAGCAAAAGATTTTAAAGGTACCCTGATTAGGCTGATCGGTTACTGTAAGCCTCAGTTGCCGGCCATCATTGCTGCGCTTATATGCGCAGTTGCAGCGGCAATACTGGTGGTCATAGGACCAAATAAGCTCAGCGCGGTCACTGATCTCATCACAAAAGGGATGATGACCGGAATCGATTTGAGTGCTGTTGGAAAAATATGCGTCACACTCGCGGTGATTTACGGATTTTCCTTGCTGCTCGCATATTCGCAGGGCTTCATAATGGCGACTGTCACGCAGAAAGTCACCAGAACATTGCGTGCTGACGTTTCCAGCAAGATCAACAGACTCCCGGTAAGCTATTACAACAGGACATCCTACGGCGATATACTCAGCCGCGTGACCAACGATGTCGATACTATCGGGCAAACAATGAATCAGAGCTTAGGAATGCTCGTAACCGCCTCGACGCAGTTTGTTGGTTCGCTCGTCATGATGCTTGCGACCAATGTCATAATGACACTGGCCGCGATTGCCTCAACCTTGATCGGATTCGTATTGATGATGGTGATTATGAAAAAATCACAGAAGTATTTTTACCGTCAGCAGAAACACCTTGGCGCTATGAACGGTCATGTTGAAGAAATATATGCAGGACACAATGTCGTGAAGCTGTACAACGGTGAGAAAGAAGCAAAGAAAAAATTCGATGAGATTAACGGCAAGCTCTGTGACAGCGCTTTCATGTCACAGTTTCTGTCCGGCCTGATGATGCCGCTGATGACATTTATCGGCAATTTCGGATATGTAGCGGTCTGTGTAACTGGAGCGATACTTGCCATAAACGGCACGATTTCATTCGGCGTAATAGTCGCTTTCATGATCTATATCAGACTATTCACGCAGCCCTTATCTCAGCTTGCGCAAGCTATGACGAGCCTTCAATCCACAGCCGCCGCAAGCGAGCGCGTGTTTGAATTCATTAAAGAAGAAGAAATGGCTGATGAAAGCAATAAGACAAAGCAGCTTACGAACATCAGAGGTGAAGTGGAATTCAAAAATGTTCGATTCGGTTATGAGGACTCCGATGTTACTGTCATTAATGACTTCTCAGCAGTGGCAAAACCGGGTCAGAAGGTCGCAATAGTCGGGCCTACGGGCGCGGGCAAGACTACAATGGTCAATTTGCTCATGCGTTTTAATGAGATCCAAAGTGGAGGAATATTTATTGACGGCACGCCCATTAGTGAGATCACCCGTGAAAATGTGCATGAACTTTTCTGCATGGTTCTTCAGGACACATGGTTGTTTGAGGGAACGATCAGAGAAAATGTCGTATATTGCAAAGAAGGCGTGAGCGATGCTGAGG
>QFZN01007337.1_pt1 | contig 11510 bp, 10 predicted proteins | sample 1740101 | NCBI WGS metagenome assembly QFZN01 (sample SAMN09210849, study PRJNA391713) | Ciliate metagenome, whole genome shotgun sequencing project. | isolation source: combination of 50 Heterometopus sp. ciliate cells from an enrichment culture... | host: Heterometopus sp. ...
AAACCCCAAAACCCCAAAACCCCAACCGTTTCGGCTCCGATTGCGAGAATGGCAACTGATATCAGCAGGCGTTGCGTGAATTCAAATAATCTTATCTTATTATCATGAGCTCGCCAAGAATGACAGCATCGCCAGGCGGCAGTCCCTTCAGTTCTGGGTCGAAGTCGCCGAGGAAGAAGGCGCAGGAGCAGACGGCCTTCGACGAGGCCTTTGAGGTCTTCCGTCTCATTAGCCAAGACGCAGGTTTGGTTCCTTTCGCATCCCCCGCGGTAGATAGGATCGACCCCCATAAGCTCGAGGTCTGCATGAGATCGGTGGGACTCGCGGCGACAGAGGAACAGGCTAAGAACATGATCAAACAGCTCGACACGACGGGGAAGGGTGCTGTAACCTTCGAGGAGTTCGTGGAGATGATGAAGGAAAAGACAGTACGATTTCCATGCGAGAGATATAGCCACCGAAGGATTTCCGCGACGAGGCCACGAGGGCGTTCAGAGAGATAAATGAGGAAGGGACGGGAAAGATCTCGTTCACCAACCTGAAAAAGGTGCTGGCAGATCTTGGCGAGAGGCTGAGTGACAAGGAGATCCAGACGATGATCGCGGAGGCCGATACTGACGGGGACGGGCAGGTGAGCTTTGACGAGTTCATGGCCATGCTCCACAAGGCAAAGTCCCTGTAAGCGCTGCGCAGCGTCTGTGTGTGATAAATCGTACTGACAACACGAAGGGGTTATACGTCGTATATTCGTGCGCTGGTAGAGATTGAGCTTAGGGGGATATTAGTTAGGGAATGGAAGGACGTAACGCTAGAAATAGGACAGTAATAATAGCGTAACAACAGCAAGAATGATAACAAATTTGCAAGCGGCACGCAGGCATTTCGACTGGCTCATGGGCATCAGCAGAATATGTGAGAGCGCTTGACTGTGGACCGACTCTGACCTCTCTGAGATTGTTTCCAGCTTTGAAAAGCTGGCGAAGGATCGGTGTCGAAATTGCACAGACACCCCGGGCCGGAAAAGCGATGCGCCACGTTGTGGCCAACGATATCGGCAGCGTCAGCACAAGCGCGGGAAGAGACCGCAAGAATCGCCCCAATCGGGAAGAGGATCGATGAGCGGACTGGATGTTCCACGTAAAGCGGGAACAGAGCAGGACCGTTTGCCAATATTAAACGTGGGAGAGGCGGTGCCGCAGCCCAGGAGTTTATTGTCATGTCTGAGCCTGATGAATATATACATTCATGCCGTATTATTATGCATGGCATGCGGCCGGGAATTCCCCGCCAAACATAATGATAATAATAAAAGAGTAAGCGTGAATAATTGTGAGTGTATTCACTGGACAATGCCGCCGCACTTAGCGAAGTTAATGTGCCAGACGGATTGTCTATTGTGTCGGTCCACCCCTAAAGCTATTGCTTTCTCTCCAACGTGCCGAGGTGCTTGCAATAGTCACACATGATGAGCCTCCACTTGCCGTCGACGAATTCCGCCGCCGAGACCGCACAGTACTCGTCGTTGCAGGTCTCGACCCTACCGAAATATTGGTTGAACTCGTCAATCAGTCGTCCATGTCCCACCAGCACCACCGCCGCATTTGGCTCCTTCTCGTACTTCTTTGCAAAGAACTCAAAGCCCTTGTGGCAGCGCTGGGTCGCCTGCTTCCACGACTCCGGGTATTTCAGCGGCGTATTGTCAACGAACTCCATGTCGGCGTCGCCAAGGACTTCGTGCTTTATGTAGTCGTAAGGCTTGGTTCTGATTAGGCACGAGGGCAGCGGGTCCACCGGAAAATGCATCTTGTATAACTCCTCAACAAGGTAGTTGTGAACCCGAATCTTGGGCGGAACTATGGGGCCGATTGCCCGGAGCACCTGGGTCGAGGTCTGGACGGTCCGAAGGAGCGGAGAACTGAATAGCGTAACATTGCGGGACAGGAGGGCGAAGCGCGATTTTATGAACTGACCGGTTAGGAAGGCCTGCTGCAATCCCACTGTTGTCAGACATGGGTCGTAGCTAATCTGGTAGTGCACCTTTGGGTCCGGGTGCGAGTCTGCACGCTGTCCGTGGCGCACCATGATTATTAGGGGACGAGTGACGCCTGATTTGCACTCCATGGTCTGTATAGACGATTGTTTGGATTATTTTATTATATGTTCGATCGATATGCGCCGGTGATTTATGGTGTGTGCTTGGACTGTGGCTCGAAAAGGAGAAAGCGTTAACACAAAGCATTCTCCTACAATTCTCCATTCAGTAGTATTTGCAGTGCGATATTCAGCAATTTTTCCCGATAAATGTATATGAAGCAGGTGCGCTCATCGGAAGAAAGGCACGTAATTTTCTGCAATGTAAATTGAATTCCGCTTAATGCTGTAATAAGTGAATGCATCTGTGGGAACTAAAATATCATGCGAGTGGTCCAGAACATTATTTATACAAACGCCGCATGTACATCGCCTCGCCTCGACCCCTTCTCCTGGACACGCGTACCGCTGAGACCTTCGAGCTATCAGAAGCCATCGCCTCAGAGTTCTACTATACCAACGAGAACCCCACCGGACGAGTCGAATGCGCGGTCTACAATGGCATCCGCACTCGCGATGGATGTCGATGCCATGTGAAGGTGGTGCCTTCCGCCTTTCTCCGGCCCAACTGCTTCCTCTTCTACGACGAAGCCGCCGTTCTCTCTGCCGTGCACCACAAGCACATTGTTGCACTCTGTGGTGCCGGCCCTGCCGGAATCGCGTCTTCGTACATGGACATGCGCAATGTACCGGTCCAGTATCTGGCCACGGAACGACTTAGCAGAGTGAGGATCTGCGACCGCGAGGGGATGCGGGCGGACTGGGTGATCAGCCGAGTCTTCCGGAAGCTGGTGAGAACTGTGCGTCATCTGCACGCGCGAGGGATCGTACATCGGAATATAACGCGCGACTGTATCATGCTTAGCGAGGACCGACAGATCAAGCTCACCGGATTCAGCGTGGCCGGACTCGCCGCACCCGCGTATACCCGCGCCGGCTTCTACCGCGAGCCCTACTCCGCCCCTGAGACCCATCCTGACCTTTATCAGAAGGTTTACAGCCAGACGAAGGCCGAAATATACACCCTCGGCATTAACCTGCTATCGATGAAGCTGGGACACTTGCCGGCGGTGGAGCCATTTCCGTGGGGGAGCGAGAGGTTCAAGGATTCGGGCTACTGGAGCCACCTGGAGGCTCTGGAACAGACCCAGCTGAGCCCGAGTCTGCGGAACCTGCTGAAGGCAATGCTGCGGGCGGACCCCGAGAGGCGGATTTCGCTCGAGCAGGTGCTGGACCATCCCTGGCTCAACCCGGAATTTATTGACGGGACCGAGGACATGGCGGGTGTTGTGACCGAGTCAGAGTAGATGTTAAGGGGGAAGACGAGTCCCTAGTTAGTTTTAGGCATTTTAATTTACAAGAGCGTGATAAATGTACACAGGCATTTGAGAAACATAATAAATCAAATTATAGTACTCGAGAGGAAACAATAATAATGATGACCTCAGACAGCCTCGCGTTCGGGTGGACTATTACTGTATGTTGAAATTACTAATCCATCAATAATAAACAATAACAACATCAAAAACAGAACGGCTTTTCGTTATATATGCCGACGGCAGCAACAACGCGCTCCTTCTTCGGACGCCTCCACGACCTCTTCTTTGCTCTCTCCTTCCTCTGTCCTGTTCACCTGACCTATCACGCCACACTCTGGCTCGTGGAGAAACTCATCCTGCTCGGCCCACTTCTCCTCCCCGTTTTCGACCACACACCGTGGGACTACCTCAACGAGTTCATCATGGGATTTAACCTGTTGCACTACTTTACGAGCTACGGGACCGGCTTCATGATCTGTGCGCTGGCCCTCTTCATCGCCTTCCATTGCTTTCTTGCGGTGCTCGTGTATCGACTCGTGCGTGCCAAGGGCTCCTACGCAAATTGGGTGCTGGCGCTGGGGTTCCCGCTAGTCCACAGCATTCTTGTGCAGATCACGGCGCTGGTCGCGTTCTATCTTTTCGCCATCCTCCTTCGTGGGGAGAGCGCCACCTTCCCGAACGCCCGAGACATATGTGCCACTCTGGTCAACTACCTCTCACCGCCTCATATTGTTCTCTGCGCACTTTATGGACTGATGCTGGTCGAAGTTGTGGCCCTGGATGCAATTTACATTCTCCTCTTCCAGGACGATCGGCTCACAATAAGGTGCACGCGCTCGTGGAAGTTCAAAATGCTGGACTTAGCGAGTCGGCTGACAATACTCGCGGTCTTCGTATTCGACACTGAGGATGACTATTCCCTCTGGTCGACTGCCGTGCTGGGCCTGATGTTCCTCGGAAAGCTCGTAGGCTGGATATGGATCTCCGCAGACCGGAGGGACCTGCCAGAATACGCCTACGATTTACTCGCACTTCTCTTCATCGCCTTCAACGGCATCACGACGCAACTCTCCCTCAGCAACTATTACCAATATGGCCTCATACTCCCGGTGTACACGGCGATGGCCTGCGCGCTCCGCATGCTTATTCACTCGAGGGAAACGCCAGCCGAGCTCAGGACGGAGGGCGAGGTCCTTGACTACCTGCGAACTGTTGCGAAGCTCTTCGTGACCACACACACCGTAGGAATGCTCAAGGCCTTCGAACTTCTAGAAAGGCACAGAATGGGCTGCACCCGGGGAGACTGCGACTGTCGTGAGGTCACCATGAGCAATTTCACTGTGGGGTTGGATGAGGTGACAAAGCTCAACGAGACGACCTATGAGACCGGGAGAGACATGCCCGACTGGCTGGCCAAGTCGTACAAGCGAAAGGTGCTAGCAATATACCTGAGCGATGTGAGGCCTGCGTTGACCAAGACGCCAAACGTGGGACTGGTGCTGGCCGAGATGTACTACTATTTCATGGCAAACCACTACCAGGCCCTAATGTATGTGCAAGCCGTGGAACAGATGACCCGGTCGTTGATAATCAGACAGCACACGGCTAACCTCCGTCACGTGATCGAGGAGGGCATGAGCAAGGACACCGAAGAGTCCCTCAACCTTCTGGCCGCTCTTCGCTTCCAGACCGAGTATTACAGCTTCCTCATGTGCATCGAGTACTCCTGCGAGTGCACGACCAAGTTCTGGCGATTCCTGGCAGACGACCAGCCTGACCCGGTCGTCCTTTCCCACCTGGGCCAGGAAATATACGAAACGAGCCAGAAGCTGTTCCGGCTGGTGAAGAGCATCAACCGGGCGAGTCCTGACCACATCCAGTTTCTCTTCAAGTTCGGACTCTACGCAAAACGCATCCTGCACGACAAGGAGAGTTCCACCTACGCTTTTCAGCGACTCACGTGGAACACCGAGAACGCGGCGCTAATCTCCCGCAAGGACCAGCTCATGACTCTCGTTGTCTCGTTAGAACAGCGCAACTTTTGCGACATCCTTGATCTCAACATAGAGCTGGAACGACGGCTAGGTTTTCGCCGTGACGAGCTCCTCGGCTTTCCTGCCACGAAGCTCATGCACTCTCGTATCGCAAAACAGCACCAGACGATGGCCGAAAGGTACTTCCGCACCATGAAGAGCGAATACTTTGGATGCGAGAGGCAGCAGTTCTTACGGCACAAGGATGGCTACATATTGACATGCAAGGCAACGAAGAAGCTGATGCCGAACCTCGATGCGGGACTAAGAGGCGCGATGCTCATCTACCCGGACTCTGCGGCCAGCTCCTATACAGCACAAAGGCTGGACCACACGAGACGGCGGGCCAGCGTGATGCTATGTGACGACAGGGGGAAAGTCGCGGAGTACACAAAGGATGTGAAGGAACTCGGACTGCACAAGGAGCTGCTCATCTCTGGGTTGACTCTGCAGAACGTGTTTCCGGAGCTCAGAGACGAACGAGTGTTCCAGTTTGCCTCCCGTCCACAGGGCACCGTGCTCCTCTTCAGTCCGGCCAACGGGAACGAGGAAACGTGCCAGGACGAGCCGGGGGAACGAAGCCTGGGCGAAAGTTCGCAGGCAGCCGCGAACAACGTCAGCACCCTTATGTGGATCCGCGTGGTGCGGGAGAAGTGTGGGGACGAGGACCAGATCGTTGCCGCTTTCTCTCCCATTCTCAAGCAGGTTGCGAGGGAATACCGTCCTGTGGCAGAATTCTCTGGGCGACTCTTTCAGCGGGTTGACCAGGTCACCCGTTTGGCCGCCAGAGGACTCACCCCCTCGAATCGGATCCAGCCAACATCCGAGGCAACGAGTCCGGAGGGAGGAAACAGCTACGTCAACTTTGAGGCGGGGAATGACACGGAGTCGCAGGCGAGTGCCGAGAGTGCGGAAGAAAGTGTGAGTTCGGTTCGCACCCAGTCCGCAGACGGGCAGGATGCCTTGCTCCGTGGTGAGAGTCAGCAGACCGACGCGGCGGAGATCCCGGGAATAATAAAGAAGCTGAGAGCGATCCTGGGGGTGTTCTTGGTGACCGTGATCGTGCTAATTGCGGTGGAAACGACCGAGTTTTCCAACGAGGTCGGCAACCTCACCGGCCGATTCGAGATGATCGAGTACTTCACAATACGATATGAGCTGCTCCTATACATGGTCGCCTGCCCCATGAACTACGACCTCTACCGTCGCGCCAACGACGCCGCTGTCTTCGTCTCTTACTGTGTTCGTGCCCGCGCCAGGGCCGACCGTGCCTCCAACTTCAACGTGTTGCTCAAGAAGAGTTTCACCAAGTTTGGAATGGAGTATGACTACGACAAAATCACCATCTACGCCGGGTCCGGCTCTTATCCAGTGGCTGTGGACTACGCGATTTTGAACTACATCAACCGAATTATGATGTACACCAGTCTCAACGACTTTTACACCTCGAAGTATTGTATAAACAACTACACGGATACAACGTGCGAGGAGGTCAACCTGGCGCTTGACTATTGTATGGCAAACGGGATCCCAACCCTCAAACCGCAGCAGACAAAGCTGTCAAAGGTTCTCATTGATGACCTGCTAAACTTTGCACTAAGCGGCCGGGACTCACTATATATACTGATCTCGTTGTGTATCGCAGCGGTCGTTCTCAGCTCTGTGCTCATACTGGTGTTCCTCATCTGGGTCATCAAGGGCAAAAGTCGCGTGATGTCAATATTTGCCGAAATCACGCCCGAAGAGGTCCAGATCATCTTGACCCAGGCTAAGAGCATCAAAATCGTCGACGCCCAGTTCGACCCCAAGTATGTGACCCTATGCGAGGGGAACGAGGAGAAGTTCTGGCGGTTCTTCTGCCGTCGTCCTCATCGACACAACGCTCTGCAGGGGGCGCCACAAGGAGAAAGTCAGGCGGACGGGAAACTCGCCCCCAACAATGGAGACTCCCACCAGGAGGAGAACCGCGGCGAGGAAAGCGGGGAGGACTCGGAGGAAAAGGACAAGCAGGCGGGGAAGGAGGCGGAGAAGCAGAGGCTGGAGAAGGAGAAGAAGCAGCGGCAGGAGACGAAGAGGATGCTGCTGGGACAGATAGACTCGAGGCTGCGAAATCGCGCAATGCTCAAGCTTGGCGGCGTCCTCGCCTTCTTCCTGATGTACGGCGTCGGCTCCCTCTACTTCAACTATTACGTGCACGATTTCAACGGGACGACCACGAACTTCTTCTATGTGCTCACGAAACGGGACACATATGCGACCATACTTAGCACATTCCTCCGCATGTCGGTCATGAAAACGGACAAGTCCTATATACAGTACTCTGACGATCCCAACGACATGATGATGATGGATTACGTCGACGAATCCCTTCGCGTCGAGGTTCTTGTGAGGGATTACAACACCAAGGAAGTAAACAGCTACATCTTCTCGGGGTACCTCGACCTCTCTTCCAAGCTGGACTCAGAGCTATTTTGCGACTATGTGGACAGCTACAACGTGGGCCAGACTGGAAATTGCAACACCAGCTACGGGGGACCGAAAAATCTCGGTCTGACCGTGGGAATGTCCTACTACATCGACTATCACATCACGTATTCATCAAAGATAATGGCGGCCAACTTCAGTGACAGTGCAACGGTTTCGGCGATGGCGGCAGACCCGGCGCTTTCGTTCCCTGGGGCCAAGGTGATGATCTACCTACAGTCGGCTCTCGAACAGCAACTGATTCAGTACCGGAAGGACGCGCTGTCCTTCTACGGTGTGATCAGCGCTATCTTGATCGCAAAAGGAACGTGTTTCGCCGTGCTCTTCTTCATCCTCTACATCGTGGTCTTCAGCGGCGTCCTCAACACCCTCACGCGCGAGATATCATTGACGAAGGGCATGGTCAGCATGATCCCGCGGTTTGTGATCGAAGGCAACCTCCGCGTGCAGAAGCTCGTATATAAGTGTCGCCGGGCCGAGATGAGCTGAGAGATATTGTAGAAGGGGGAGATACGCTATTACTATTTTAATGATCCATTAACAAACCTCATGCTTCGCAGTCGCTCATCCCAGCGCAATTCACATGTGTGCATCTAGAATGTGCATACATGAACTTTATAATTGCTGCGCAGTATCGCGAGAAGGAGGCACATTTGAATTTCCGCTGTATATCTCGCTCGCCCGGATAAACATACATATTGGATACGATGGAAAAGTTGAAGGCAGGCTTCGAGAAGGCGATGCGCAACAAGCTGGCGCAGAAGGCTACGGTGCTCCAGGCCGACGAGACCGTCCTCCTCCGCAGCTTCAAATACTTCGACATCGATAACGACGGCGCGGTCAACCTGAATGAGTGGCTCAAGGTCATCGAGAAGATAGGAGTCATAGTGCCCTCGCTGGACGACCTCAAGCAGCTCTTCTATCTCTACGACCTGAACAACGACGGACGCCTCGACTACAAGGAGTTCGGCGAGATCCTCTACGGCCGAAAGGAGGCCAAGTGAGCCCCCACTTCTCCAACCGTCATAGGATTGCCGCATCCCCGGCAGCTGGACAGCAGTCCGAGGCCCCCAAAGAAGATCTTGCCAAGTACCGCTAGGATTGTCACGATTGATAGAGTGGAAGGACTGCTCGTGGCGCTGAGGGACAAGCTGGCGACCCGCGGGGCCCGCGGCATCATCGGCCTCGGGAAAGAGTTCCGTGTACGCACTTTTGCAGAATCGGATTTAGATAATAGACGACAACAACTCGCGCTCACTGGAGCTCCAAGAGTTCAAGAAGGCTATGCACGACTTCCGCCTCGGCTTCAGTGACTCCGACGCTGAGCTCCTCTTCAAGGCCTTCGATATTAATCACGACAACACGATCAACTACGACGAGTTCCTGCGCATCATCCGCGTATCTCTCCCCTTATCTCACCTCTCCCGTAGGGCAAGATGAACGAATTCCGCCGCGGCTGGGTGGCGAAGGCATATAAGCACCTGGACAAGGACGGCAGCGGCACGATCGACATCGAGGATCTCAAGGGGGTGTACTCGGCCAAACAGCACCCCGACGTGAAACAGGGCAAACGCACTGAGGACGACGTCCTTCTCGAATTCCTCGAGACTTTCGAGACGCACCACAACGTGCTAATGAGCAAGGCATCCGACAAGAAGGTCACCCCCGAAGAGTTCGAGGAGTACTATGCCAACATAAGCGCTTCGATCGACGACGACGAATATTTCGCGCTGATGATGAGGAACGCGTGGAGACTGGACGAGGCGGCGGTGGCGTACGGCAAGGGCTGGAAGGGCGAAGAAGAGGTCAAGGCAGCGACCAGCGCCAAGCAGCAGTTCCGCAGTCCTTTTAAGAGAGGACAGGCGAACGTGTCGAGCGCGGAAAACATGCTGTGCTCGCCACAGATGATGAGCGGGGCGAAGGGACTGCCGCCGCAGGTCAAGAAGGGCGTGCTGATCGACGCCTTCCGCAAGGCTCTGGCCCAGCGCGGCGCCCGTGGCATCCTCGGTCTGGCCCGTCAGTTCCGTATCGCCGACGACGATGGCTCAAAGACGCTCGATATGAAGGAGTTTGCGAAGGTGGTGAAGGAAATGAAGGTGCGGATGGACGATCGCGACATCAAGGCGCTCTTCGAGATGTTCGACAAGGACAAGAGCGGGACGATCATCTATGACGAGTTCCTACGCAGCGTCCGCGGCGAGATGACTCCCTTCAGAGCCGGATTGGTGGATCTGGCGTTCAAGAAACTGGACAAGGACGGGTCAGGAGTGGTGGACATCCGGGACATGAAGGGGCTCTACAATGCCAAGAGCCATCCTGAGGTGCATGCCGGCCGCAAGACCGAGGACGAGGTGCTCGGCGAGTTCCTTGAGACCTTCGAGATGCACATGAACCTGGGCGGCGGGAAGCGCAACCAGCAGGTCACCAAGGAGGAGTTCGCTGAGTACTACAACAACGTCAGCGCCTCCATCGACGACGACAAATATTTCGAATTGATGATAGTGAACGCCTGGAAGCTCTACGGGGAGGACCCCATCAGGCCCGGCTGGGCGGAGGTCATTGCCAAGAACCGACCCCTCACCGCCAGTCAGAGTGCTCCTTTCGGAACGACCGACGAGCCGACTGACTATTCAACCGCACAGAGACCGAAGAAGAAGGCAACGGACAAGCAGGTGACTGAGACTGCAAAGAAGGCGGTGGCGGCAGGCTGTCCTTCCTGGTCCAAGGGCACCCCTTCCCCAGCTCCGGCTCGGACTCAGGCTCCTGTCCCAGAGAGTCATCAGCCCGCTAACTATGAGGAGAAGCAGCTGGTTGATCTGTTCAGACAGTGTATGGCGGCCCGTGGAGCTCGCGGCGTCCTTGGCCTGCAGAGGACCTTCAAGGTTTGTCGAAAAGCGAAACGTGGTGGGTAGGTCATCGACGACGACAACAGCAAGTCGCTGTCCCTCCCGGAGTTCAAGAAGGTGGTTAAGGACTACAGACTGAAGATCAACGAGAAGGAGGCGGAGAAGCTGTTCGGCGTGTTCGACCGGAACCACTCCGGCAGCATCGACTACGACGAGTTCGTTCGCGCCATCATAGTACGTCTCACGATTGCTAATCTCCCTGGCTAGGGTGAGATGAATGCCTTCAGGAAGAACATCGTGATCCGGGCCTTCAAGCAGCTGGACCAGGACAAGTCTGGCCAGATCGACATCAATGATATTAAAGGAGTGTACTCGGCGGCAAAGCACCCGGATGTGGTGTCCAGGCGCAAGACTGAGGAGGATGTGCTGGCAGAGTTCCTCGACACCTTCGAGCTCCACTACTCCATTGTCGTAGGACATAATACATGATGATCGCGTAGAATCCGGGAGCCCGCGACGCAAAGGTGACCCTGGAGGAATTCGTGGAGTACTACAATAACGTGTCGATGTGCATTGACGACGACAAGTACTTCGAGCTGATGATGACCAACGCCTGGAACATGAACAAGGTCTCCTACGGCCGCGGCTGGGGCGCGAAATACTAACCCGTATCTTACATGAGAGCGAGATGACATTCAAATCTGGCTGGTGTGTGCACACTGCGGATCATGTGTGAG
>QFZN01007348.1_pt1 | contig 11494 bp, 15 predicted proteins | sample 1740101 | NCBI WGS metagenome assembly QFZN01 (sample SAMN09210849, study PRJNA391713) | Ciliate metagenome, whole genome shotgun sequencing project. | isolation source: combination of 50 Heterometopus sp. ciliate cells from an enrichment culture... | host: Heterometopus sp. ...
CTGCATAGCACAAGAGAGGGAAGGATTCAACAAAACGAGGCACTAACAGCGTGTGGGCTGTAAGTAATATCCAGTTATAATGCAATTGCGACTCTAGATGGACCACGTGGCCCGGACCTAATAAAAGCGGGCTGTTAATAAAAGTGCATAAAATTTGATTATCGGAATGTTTGACCTGATCTGCATATTCACCAAGAGCGGCGTGGTGGTTTGGTTCAAGTCCTTCTGCACTGCCGGCCTGGAGCTGGTAAACGTGCTCATCAAGGACGTTCTGCTCGAGGAGAAGGCCTCGCTGAACCAGTTCGTGTACCAGAACTACATCTTCAAGTGGCGCCTCGAGAACCAGACGGGCCTCGTCTTTGCTGTGATATATCAAGAGGTGCTGCAGCTGATGTTCGTTGACGAGTTCATGGACATGCTGCGCGACGACTACATGAAGGTGGCCTACCCAAAGATCACGTTCAAGGACGGACTGGTGACAGAACTGCCCGCTTATGACGACGCGGCCAACGACGTGATGCAGCGGTGGCAGAAAATGCGGGCTGACGTTGAGCACTCGAGCCAGATGCGCACCTTTGGCGACACCAAGCGGGGACAGAAGATCGTGGAGGACCATAAGAAACGGGAGGATACCGACAAAAAGGCGATCGCCAAGAAGAAGAAGAAGGATGAGGAGGAACGCAAGGCTGCAGAGGCTAAGAAGGCTGAGGAAGAACAGCGGGCCAAGGAAGCGGAGGCGAAGGCGGAGGAAGAGAAGAAGGCGAACGCAGAGGCCAAGGCACGGTTCAACAAGCACAGGAAGTCGCCTAGGTCGCCGCAGCAGAAGCGGAAGGACGAGAAGGATGTGGATAGCGAGGGTTCGGACTCGGGGGAGAAGAAGGACGAGCACAAGAAGAAGGGCAAGGATATGCGCACCTGGGGCACCGTTGAAAAGGTCACCAAGAAGGCTATGGATGAGCTCGACCACTCCAAGCCTACGACCGAAACGACTGCGCCAACACACCAGGACTATTTCGCTGAGGATGACAAGGTCATGCAGAACTTCCGCTCCGACAGCGAGGATGCCCTTTCTGACGAAGATGAGGCCAAGCCCAAGAAGTCCGAGGAGAAGAAGAAGGTCGCCGCCAAGAAGGAGGGCCTCTTCGCCCGGCTGACTAACAGGATAAAGGGAATCACGGGGAACAAGACGATGACCGCGGAAGACCTGGTGCCGGTCATGAAGGAGTTCCGCGACAACCTTGTCCAGAAAAATGTTGCCACCGAGATCGCCGACAAGATCTGCGAGTCCGTCATGACCAGCCTGACAACACAGAAGACGGCAACGTTCACCTCGGTCAAGGCGACTGTGAAGGGTGCGCTAAAGGAGGCCATCCAGCGCGTTCTCACGCCCAAAGTGTATTGCCGACCCATGGTTATCCCCCATCGTAGGAACATCGACATACTGAAGGAGGCGCAGAACGCGAAGGCCCGCGGGGTCCCATACACGATTGTCTTTATCGGAGTCAACGGCGTGGGCAAGTCTACCTCGCTGGCCAAGGTCGCGTACTACCTCAAGACCAAGGTGCGTTCTCTTCTTAGGTTTTAACCCATAATAGGGAGGACTGAACGTGCTCATCGCGGCTTGTGACAACTTCAGGGCGGGAGCCGTGGAACAGCTGCAGGTCCACGGGAGGTACCTCGGAATCCCAGTGTTCGAGCGCGGGTACGGGGACGACGCCGCGCAGATCTGCAAGGAGGCCGTGCACGAGGCCAAGGCCAAGAAGTACGATGTGGTGCTGATCGATACTGCGGGGAGGATGCAGGACAACGAGCCACTGATGAAGGCGCTGGCCAAGCTGATCAGCGTTAACAACCCAGACGTCATCCTTTTTGTGGGGGAGGCGCTGGTGGGCAACGACGCGATCGACCAGCTCAGCAAGTTCAACAAGAGTCTGGTAGATTACAGCCAGCAGCAGAACCCGCGAACCATCGACGGCATCATTCTGACCAAGTTCGACACTGTCGATGAGAAGGGTATTTCGCGCTGTTGCATAACCTCTAACGCATAGTGGGGGCGGCATTGAGCATGGTCTACACCACGGGCAAGCCTATCATTTTCGTTGGCGTTGGGCAGAAGTACCCACATCTGGCAAAGCTGAACGTGAACACGGTTGTGCACATACTTATGTCTTAATTCGGGTTGGTATGATTATTATTACCATTGGGCTAATACGTGCAATCATATACATGCATTTTTGCACGAGGATTATAAAGGTTTTTGTGCCTATACGATATGCAGTCAGGTACGGTTTGCACTGAGTTGTATAATAATACACGGAGGAGGAAACTTTAATACTCGCAATCAGTAACAGAAATGTCAACCAGGAACCATGTCGCCCAGTTAACTGTGCCGGCCAATGGCACGGGCCGCACCATGGACAGACCCGAGAGGAACCCCAACTCGAAGTTTGCCCCGCCGTTCCTCCACACCCTAGAGGAGTCCGTCTCCCTCTCCGAAGCAGAAGAGGCCAGACCGTGTGTGCCTCCCAACGCTATGGACGCCCGTGGGGGACAGAAGCGCTCCGCAGAACGGCCTAACTGCGCCGCCAAGTACGCCTCCTCGGATCCGCAGGTGCGCGAGCAATCCACCTTCCTTAACTCGTCAAACACCAAGTCCAACCCACAGCCCTCGTCATTCGTGGAGCCACCTGTGGGCAGACCGCTGAGAGGCATGTCCCCCGTTGACGAGTTGCTCACCAAGGCTCCCGACCCTCTTCCGCCCAAGAGGGTCAAGATCGCGAAGGGGAGGAAGGACGTGCGCAAGCTGGCCCACTCGGTGATTGAGCCAGAAGACGGCGACAGTTCGGCAAAGCGGGCCGTCCTCTCCTCTGGCAGCACTCGAAGGGCCAAGATCCGTTCGCCTCAGGACAGCATGAGGAGGGGAAGGCCGATGAATAATACGGCGTTCTCCTCGGTGTATCGCAACCGCAGTCTGCTGGCGAAGTCAAAGGACTCGGTCATCCTCGAGCTGGTCGAGGAGAGCACCATCACTGATTATTGGCAGAAGAAGGAGGAAGTGGAAGATAAGTACAGGAAGATGCTGGGGGCGCTGGAGCTGGAGGAGGCGACGGAGATCAAGCACCGGACCTCCAAACTGCTGAAGCAGCTGCATCAGGCAACGCCGCAGATCGTGGTGGAAACCATCGCGGGCGTCAAGGAGGAGTACGAGATCACGCGCAGTCTCCTTCTTAAGCAAAAGGTAGTCGAAGAGGAGGAGGCGGTTTCTCAATATGAGAAAATGGTATCAGGCCTCCCTATACATTAATATTGTTTATCCAGCTTGACTTTCCTGTCAAACTAATGCGCAACGGTTTTTTACGTTCGTGCTGTTGCACTCTATCGCTTGTTGAGTGCATGCACGATTTGAATTCGTTGGGAGAGATATCGGGGGAGTTACATCCGCTCTTGCTGCATCGTGATATATATTAAAAGCGACACACAAAGTTTATTTCGAATATATCATGGAGGGAAAGCCCGTTCTAGACTGCAAATATACCAGCGAGCACTTTTACACCAGACTGAGCACGCTGCAGCTGTTCTGCCGCTCCAACGGCCTCGACGCCATCCTGCTCATTATGGGTACGGAACCTTCATTTTACCTCGAGCCTTTAGGCGTCGACGGCGGATTCGACGACGAGTCCATGCGTCTCGCCAACTGGCTCTTCTACGGGGGCGAGAGCAAGGAGGTGGCAAAGGAGACGCGGCTGCAGGACTGCATCTTCGTCGTTGCTCTAGATGCCTTCTACATTTACGGCAAGAAGAAGACCGTGGGGGAGCTGCTGCCAACATGTTCGAAGGTGCCTAATATGCACGTGTACGGACTCACAAGGAAGGAGGAGGAGGACCAGGACCATGCGGAAATCATCAAAATCGGCCAGTTCTTCAAGATGGTTCACGACAAGCCTTCTGTCGGCGTCCCGCTATCCGAGCCAGATGTCAACAGCGACTTCTACTTCGACCGTGCCAGTCCCCTTCTTGTGAACAAGGTGGTTGAGAGCTGGCCTCTAATCCAGGCGTATGCGCTGGAAAGTAAGGCGACGGAATTTGACCGAGAGTGTAGGCGTGGGCGGGAGCTTCTTCACAATTAAGCACAAGCTGCTGAACATACGGGAGAAGCTGAGGGAGGTGTACAGAACCCCAGACTCGTACACGATGTCGCGACTGATGAACGTGATGGTGCCGACAGTGGAGAACACATGGGAACAGTGCTTCGGAATCTTTTCCCGCACGGGGGCCAACAAGCGTCTCGAATTCTCCGAGGCCGACCTCGCCGCCGAACTCTACCTCCCCTACGAGCTCGCCTTCATGTCCTTCGAAAGTACGGACCTCAACGCGTACACACGGCCGGACGGGCTGGCCCATCCGCGGGTCCTCATCGGCCCGAATACAAACCTTGGCCGGAGTGCACGCAGCTCTGTTTCTCCCAGCCTTGAACGATGTATGGTTTTGTGCACAATTTTGTAGTCAACGGGAAGGGCGACTCGCCGTATCACTTCACATGTGAGGCGGTGGAACAGGGCACGTCGATGCGCTGGGCCAGAACATACTTCCTTCACAATGGGATAAAGAACTACATGAAGGACATACAGTACACACACAAGACCGATCCAATCAAGGGGATGGCGACGGAGAAGACAGAGAAAGCGGTGGACCTGCTGCAGGTGCTATACACTGAGCTGATCTCGACTTTTGCCTCCCCGTTGTGCTCTGCGCTGAACGCACGGCAGCTCAAGAGCATCGCGGCCGCTGAGGAGCTCGTTGCCGGTGCACTGCTTAAGAAGGCGAAGGAGACCAATGCGGAGTGGGCGGATTGCGTCGAGAGGAAAAACGTGGCCGTGCAGCTCATCGGCTACAACTGTTCCGGCGAGTTGGTTGATGACATTAAGGAGACAATACCGGGGGTGAAGGACTGGTCGCTGTACGTGCTCCGGATAGAGGTGACCCACATCAAACTGTATATTCGCCCGCAGTGATTTTATACGAAATAGGGCAGGAGAGGACATCGGCGGGGTCTGCTACGCTGACTCGTTCGTCTACCTTGACGAGGACAAGCTGATTAATCTGACACAGTCGATCCCGCAGATTGAGGGCTGGTTCACCACGAGCAAGCACCACGCCTACATGGACTACAACTCCGAGCGCGTCTATCTCCTTGACTTCCCGCAATTCGGCAAGCGCATCGTGCGGTACGAGAAGACGGGCGGGGTCATCCCGCTTGAGCTCCCCTTCGGCTTCCAGAACGAATTGGCTCTTCGAGGCGCTGTGTCGCTGCACGAGAACGGACTGATCTTCCAGGACCAGCAGCTGGGGTCGCTCTTCGTCCCGTACTCGGAGGCCGTGTTCATCAAGTTCTGCGCGGTACCGTCCGGCTGAATTATGCGGGATAGGCGAACTGCGTCACCGTGGAACTCGAGGTCAAGAATCGCGACCTGCTCCCTCTCCCCAGGTGGAACAAGGGGAAGATCGTGCTGCAGCTGCCCATGGGATTTGTCAACGAAGTCTTCTACAACTACTTCGAGCAGCTCAAGGACAAGGTACAAACGTGCCGATGATCTGGGGTGGGTAGAAATTTGCAGTGACGAAACAATACGACATCCCCAAGGAGTATTCAAACTATTATGTGCTCAGCAAGATGCTGAAGCCCGCACAGAAGTCCTCGGCTGCGACAACCTCATTCGCGCCCTTCTCCGCCCGGCTGCCCCTCGACATGATCTCGCGGCTGATCTCCATTAGACAAATCGGATACCTGACCAGCGCGGGCGGGGCTGCCATCGCCTTCTCGGTCTATGAGTCTGCGCTGGCTGCAGTGGCTACCCTGAAGCAGGCTAAGGTCAAACTAGACACTGCGCAGAACAAGGACATGGCAGGGAAGTTCGGCATCTTTGTCCTGACCGGGATTCCGGGGGCAAACAAGACCGACCTGGCGACATCCTTCGTGAAATCGGCGGTCGGCACGGGGGCGAACAACTGGGCGATCATTAACACAGCGCCGCAACAGACGAACCATCCGGAAGAGTACAATCTGTCCCCCGTGAAGGCGCAGCTACTGGAACAGATCAAGGGACACCCCACGGCTCGGAACATCCTCCTCGTCCTTCGGGGGTATCATGCCGCGCTGCCGTACCTGCGACTCTTGCTGGAGGACAAGGAACTCGCATCGAGCTGTATCCTGCGGGCAGTGGTGACCAAGGTGAACGCGATGAATTTTTTCCGCAACCGGCACCACGACGTCTACCCCTGTCTGGCCGAGAACTGTTCCAAGGGCGTCTCCAGCGCCATCGTGGTCGAACGTGGCGTCGCCACAGAAAACCGCGTTGAAAAAATCCTGGGGATACTCGCCGCGCTGAATGCCCAGGATCGGATCGTGACTCTTCGCGCTCCTCGACTCACTCAGACGGCTTTCGAGGATCTTTCGTCGCTACTGGTGCAGACGGTGCCGTACAGCACGGGCGAGACTATGAACCTGGGGGACATTTACCGGAGATACGGGTACACCTTCGGCACGATGCAAGCTTCGCACTACTTTGCTCCTCGCGTGGTCGCTCGGACTGTTCTTAACTGCGGGATACCGGTGCAGGAGATGATGCTGAAGGTGAATTTGGCCAAAGTTCTGGGGGAGCCCGTGAAAGACTGGAAGGTGGCGCTCGGGATAAAAGAGGAGGAGACTCCGAAGACGATGGAGAAGAAGAAGCTGTATGTTGACAACAGCGAGGAGCGCAAACTCACTGGTAGAATTCCGTGATTGTGATAACCTGGGAATAGAATACATGGATGCGGTGAAAGCGGAGGTGGGGTACAAGGACGTGCAGATCGAGCGCATGAAGGGCGTGGTCACCGACGAGGCCAAAGAATATAAGGTGGGATACACGGTGATGTGCAACAGCTCGTTCGTGTCGGTCAAGAAGATGCCGGCGACGGAGGTGAAGAAGGAGGACCTCACGCTCGTTGTATACGGAAACAACGTGACGCTGGAACAGATGCGTGAATTCTTCAAGCTGTGCAGGACGCCGGTAAACTATCCGCTTCTCGAAGCACGAGTAGATGGCGAAAAAAAAGCCGCTGCGCACGCGGGATTCGCTCAGCAAGAACGACGTCACGGCCCTCGTCAAGGCCAACGTCCAGAAGTTCCTCCCCGACGGCTTCATGTGGGACGGTTACTCATACATCAACCAGGAGGGCGGAAAGTCCAGCGTTCATCCCAGTTCGCTGCGTTCGAGCTAATTTCGGTGGGGTAGATCTCGAGGCGCTGATTGACTGGCACCTAAGCGGGCTCAACGAACAGATAGGCGAATACAATCGGAAGGTGGAAAAGGAGCGGCGGGCGTTCGAGAAGGCCTATTACTAATACTGCATCGGCTGCGTAACGTTGTTCCTTCGTTTTTTGTTCGGTGCACGACCCTCGTTCAAACAGCACAGATCGGCAGCGCGATATTTGAATGCTGCGCTGTGCTATTATTCTCTGCGCTTCTCGTGTCTTTATTTAATTACATGCTCAAGAAAGAGATGGCTACGCCCGAGAGCAAGGAAACGCAGTACACCTGGACCCAAACGCAGGACTCCCTGACACTCTTTGTGCCAATGAAACGGATCCACGCCTCGAAGGTTGACGTTTACCTGAGCGACCTCTTCGCCAAAGTCAACGCGCCCTCGATAAAGCTGATTCTGGCACTCGACCTGTACAGGGAGATTGAGTACACCTCGCACAAGACCCGGACACAGATGCGCGAGGACGGATTGGAGCTGTACCTTATCAAGGCCAAGGCGGAGTCCTGGCCGCAACTCTGCTTCGTCGACACCAAGGAGAACCTGCGGAAACGGCGGGAAGAGTCGATGGCGCGGGAAAAGAAGCTGGCGGACGAAAAGGCCAAGATCGCCGAAAAGAAGAAGATCGACATGGACCAGCTCACTCTCAACGAATCCATCGCACTTGAAGACGCTCAGAGGAAGGCCATCCGTTCGCGCAAGGACGAGGACAAATTGAAGGCCGAACAGGACCTGTACGACTCGCTGGAGAAGATCGAGGCAGATCAGCCGGTCGTGCCCTCCCAGCACACGCCTCTGATTGAGGACATATCTGCAGACGCCCCCGCAAAGGGCGAGATACGCAGGTACGAGAAGCCGGCGCCGGGAAACGCCATATTCACGGAGAACGACTTCAGGGTGGCAAAGGTCCGACCCAGCGCCACCGTCAAGGTCACCTTCACTGAAAAGAAGTATCCCCTTCTGGCCACCCGCGAGACTCAGCTGAAGGAGCCACCCCTTCCCAAGAACCTTCAGCAGATCCAAAAGAAGGAACGCGTATATATTTCTTTCTGGATAACCGCAAGTAGGATGGGCTGCCCTTCGAGGAGAAGAACCCGCTCTGGCTCAAAGAAAAGGGCGACAACTTCTTCACAAACCACGACTTCGTGTCGGCGCTGAATGCCTACAACAAGGCGATAGAGGGGAACGCGGGGTTCCTCAAGTGCTACCTAAACCGGGCGACCTGCTACATCAAGCTGGGCGCCTACCGGAACTGTGTCGCAGACTGTGACAAGATCGAGACTCTCATGGCTCAGCAGAAGCGGGAGGATGACGAGGAGTTCTACGATAAGATGATCCTGCGCACGGCCCTCAAAAAGGCTGCGGCACTGTGCTGGATGGGCAAGTTCGAGGAGACCATGAAGTGCTACGACCTCGTCCTCAAGCACCGCGACCGAATGAGCGAGTCCGAGGCCAAGGCCGTCGAAGACGACATCGCCAAGATAAAGAGTCGCCAGGAGGCCTACAAGAAGAAGGAGGCGGGCGACGCCCTGCTGGCCGAGACCAAACTGCTAGAAGCCCTCGAGGTCTACAAGGAGGGTACGAAACTAGACCCGGAGAGCGAATACATCTACGCGAACATGTCGCTGGCACATTTGAAGCTGGGGAACTACGAGCAATGCATAGAGTGCTGCGACCAAGGACTGAAGCTCGTCCGCACCTTCCAGAAAGACGCTGCCACCTACGAGTCCGACCACAAGCTCGAGGTCAAACTCCTGCTTCGTCGCGGCCGCTCCTTCGACGTCCTCAAGAAATATGCCGAAGCCAAGGCAGATCTCGACTTCTGTGTCATGTACGAGCCTGAGAACAGCGAGGCCGTGAGCCTCCTCAAGACCGTCCAGGACAACCTTAACGGGATACTGGTACTGAAGGCGAAGGAGACGGGACAGACACTGCAGCGGGAGAAGAAATTTGCGGAGGCGCTGGAGAAGTACGAGGAGTGCATCCGCATCACCAAGCGCGAAACGTCTCTCGACAACATCGCCGTTTACATCAACAAAATCGCCTGTCTCCTCTCCCTCGGCAAGCACGACCGCGTTTTGCAGGACAGCGAGGTGGCGCTGCGGATGATACAGAACTTCAGGAACCGCATGGTATCCAAGCCTGCGGGGACCGACAGCGACGACACCGCGGGGAAACTAAAGCAGATGGAGATAAGACTGCACATGAGGAGGGCGAACGCGTTTGCGACCCTGCAGAAGATCAGTCTGGCCCTCGAATCCGCGCAGAAGGCGCTCCAGCTCGACCCCGATAATGAGGTCATTAAGGGCGACATTAGGAAGCTCCAGGGTGAGCCTCTTCAGCAACAATAAATACATTCACTGATCCTGAGATCTGTGGTATCATCTTCGATGCGCATTGAAGCACGTTTGCGTGTTACACGATATCGCTTATTATGCGCTAGACTAGCAGTGACTAAATTAATTCGCCTCGCTAACACCTTCGGCGCAGTACTCTCCGGTTGCCACGAATAACCTGGCGGTCATCCCGGCCATGAGCTCGACGTTTTCCCGTTTCCGCTGCTCGATCTCTGCCCGCATCTGTGCAATAGCCTGTCTCATCGTCTGGTTGCTGTGTCCGATCGTCTGGACCCGCCGCTCGCCCTCCTTTCTCCGGGCCTCAGTGGCATTGCTCGCCTGCCACAGCACCTCTCGCTGCTGTATCGCTTGCTATGTGTGATATGGAAAATTCAGAATCTCATACCTGAAGCAGGCGCTCAATGCCTTCGGTCTCGCCCATTAGAGCGCAGTTGTGGGTCCCGCCGAAGATCCGCGGCGTCTGTGCGGCCTGGGTTGCCAAAGGCATTTTGTAGCTCTATCCGTTGGTCGACGTGGGGGAGACGTTACCGGTCGGATGTCAGCCTTGGGCAATTCGTCCTCGCAGGACATGAAGTGGGTGAGGTTTTCTGGCGGCCGGTCCTCCACGCGACTTTCCGGTCTGAAGGTGCTGGGTGCGGCCGCCGCCATCCCCTCCTGGATGACCAGGATGGCCGGTCCCTTTGTGTTTGAGACATTTGCCTGTGGCGGAACGTCTTCGGCTTTTTCATCTGGCAGCACACTGTTATTGTTGCCGCCGCCGCTGGTTTCGAGCGGCGGGAGATTGACGGTCTCCTCCTGGATTGGGAAGCTCGTATTCTTCACCGAGGGCGATGACACCACCAGGCTCACACTGGCACATTCTATCGCTGTTTCCTGCTTCTGCTCCTGCACAACTATCGGCTCTTTCTTCCCCTGCTGTATTAGAGGGAGGACGCTGCTGAATCTCACGGGAACGGCTGCACGAGTGAGGATCTGTTTGCTCGCCAGCAGCACGACCGTCTTCGCATTTATCGTCTGGATTCTGCACTCACACGAGTCATCGGCATCGCATCTTTCGCTTCCTGATGCGTCTGCTAGCTCCTGGGTCTGGTTCTGCGCGAAATCCTCCTCCTTCGCCTCCACGCTCTGCGCCGACTGGATTTCTGTTAGAGGCGCAACAGTCTTGCGCTCGACCACGATTTCAAATTTTAAATCCTGAACAGCAGACTCCCTCGGCACCGCAGGACGCGGATCGACGTTTTCCTTCTGGGCAATGCTCTGTGACTGCGTCTCCCTGACTTCTACCGGACAGATCGGGGAGGTCTGCGACTTCTTCGGACTTTTATGAGTCTCCGCCAACGGCACAGCAAGGGGGCCATTTGCCCGCTCGCGAAGGTTCTCTTTTCCGCTGGAGGCGAAAGACCCGCCCGGACATGTGGAATGATCCTCTGTCTTCTGCTGCGAAACGGGCGGCAGCGGCTGCGATATTGTGTCCCTGTTTTTGACATCGGCTGCAGAGATGACGACGGGATCGGGCCCGGACTTGGGGGGAACGATGGCACTAGCGTCGGAGGAGAGGTCGGCGCTGGCCTGCTTCATGCGCCTGTCTCGGGTGTTGGCTCGTCTACATATCAGATTATGAGAGAATTCATACTGACGTCTGGCGGGGGCGCAGCACCAGAAGCACGCTGACCCTTTTCGTGAGGTGGAGCACATTTTCATTCGTTTTCTTTTATCCCAGAGATAAACTGAGCGATCTATTTTTGTATGCGTATGCATGCGCCGTTTTCTTCAGGCTAAACGTGCGATGCCATGCTTCTTATCGTCCTGGGGTTTTGGGGTTTTGGGGTTTTGGG
>QFZN01007360.1_pt1 | contig 11478 bp, 11 predicted proteins | sample 1740101 | NCBI WGS metagenome assembly QFZN01 (sample SAMN09210849, study PRJNA391713) | Ciliate metagenome, whole genome shotgun sequencing project. | isolation source: combination of 50 Heterometopus sp. ciliate cells from an enrichment culture... | host: Heterometopus sp. ...
CCCCAAAACCCCTCTCCCCTTACACACCGCATAAGATAACAGCAATGTTGCACACATTATCACAGCGTCACCATCCTCCTGCATCCCGGCGCCGCCTCCCCCGCGAGTCCTGCAACCATGTTCATCTTGTATATCAGCACATCTCCCGTGTTGAGCCCGATGAACAGGTTCTGGAAGTTCTCAGCCCCGCTCATCGCCAGCGCCGTAATGGTAGGAGTAACCGTGAGCAGCTGCTGGAGCGTGCGATTGGTGGCCTCGGAGCCTTGGTTGAGCGTCTCGAACAGATTGTACGACTCCAGCGACAGCAGGTCGTACCTGTACAGCATCGCTCCACTTCCTCCTGCGATGAACTGGTACCCCGACTCGTCCAGCACCAGGCTGTTAATGGCGCCGACGGATTTCTTGGTCTTGATGCGCTCGCCGTTGATGCTGTAAACCAGGATCTGGTCGCATCGTTCACTCTTCGACGATCTTGCCCTCGCCATGATTAGAATGTAGCCCCTGGGCGAGAGTCGCACCTTGTTTATGAGGAAGTCGACCCCGTCGAAGCTGAGGGCGACCCGGACGATCCTCACGAATTTGCCGGTATTTATGGACCGCAGCGCCACCGTGCCATCGAGCGAAGCACTGGCCACCAGATCTAGCTCCTTGCTTGCGTCCACACTGACCACTCCCATCTCGTGGTCGCATGCGTACCACACCACGTTAGGCTGCATCGAGGAGTCGGGGTGTCCGCCGCCCAGACTCCAGAGCGCGACCAGCCCATCGAGGGAGCCCGAGAAAAGGTATCTTCCGTCCCTCGTTGTGCAGACCGCGTTCACGGGGGCGCGGTGGAAGAACAGATGGTGTGTGACTGTGTCCGTGGCGTAGTTCAGGATCTTGCACGAGTTGTCGTAGTGTCTGCACGTCACGACGCTCTGTCGTCCCTCTATCAGTGCAAAGCTCCTTTGGGCATCGCAGGCCAGGACCGTCTTGTCCTTCTCCAGCAGGCGCTGATACGGAAAGAGAGTCAGCGGGTCGCCCTTCGTTGAGGTCACCAACTTCTCCTGTGGAAGGTTGAAGTAGTCTTCCTTTGAACGAATAAGCTTCTCCTCGTTGAGGACGACAATGAGACGCCGGTCAGAGGCTGGCGCGCCCAGGAAGGTCACCGCGGATCGGCACTTGCACGCCTGATACATCACGTACGTGTATCCCGACAGCGTATTCTCGTTGGGGAAGATGGTGAAGTGGGTGCGCTGACTGAAGGCGGCCCGGTCGCGGGACGGGTGCCGCTCGCTGAACATTCTGATGGGGTTGCTGCCGAACTCTTGTATCTCCGCCACATGATATTCATTGAGCTCGTCCTGCCGACGACGGACCGCATCCTCGTCACAGAGCTCCTTGAACAGGTTGCAGGCCTCGTGGTCCTGCTGCTTTTTCCCAAAGACGAGGTCAATCCACTGGTCCAGTTCTGCCGAGACGTGCCGGCCCTCCAGGGCCAGATAGTTCATCTGAACAAAGTGGTGGCTGTCGCGGGCCCAGGGCGGCATCACGGTCTGGTCCACGCGGACGGAGTAGGCCCGGATTTCGGGCAGAAGTTCGTCTCCGGCGCGTTTCGTCCCGAACGAGCATTTGTTGTAGTTCATGAACATGTCGGGGAGGTAGAAGAACTCGGGGATCAGCTCCTTGTTGTCCGACACGTTGTTCTGGATCATCTTCCACGTGCTCTGTATTATGTGGAACATGCGGGAACTGGCGTCCTGGCCCTCCTCGAACTTGATCAGCAGGGAGGCGTAGGGTTCGAGGCGCAGTAGGTAGCCAAGAACCATTCTGGCGGCGAGGTAGTGGGACCCGAACTGGAAGGGGGTGATCTCGGTCTCCTTGGCCAGGATGCTGTATTTCTCCCTGGCGGCATGCTGCTTTTCGGGCGTGATGGCGGCCATTGGGAACTTCAGCTCGCGATATGTCCCCTGCGCGCCCAGGTCCAGCTTTGGCATGTCGTAGTTCCCTATTATCCACGGGAAGACCGGATATTGGCCGAGGTCGTTGAAGGAGCGGCCGGCGTATTTGTTGAGAAGCATGAGGTACTCGAAGTTGCTGTACTTGCATTGCACCCACTTCTCGGTGTACCGCTTCTCGCGGAAGTGTCTTTCCGAGGACTCGACCACGGTGACGTCGATGTGCGCCTTCCTGGCGCAGTCCTGCAGCTTCTCCACGAATTGTCGCATGTATTTCGGGGTAAAGAAGTTGATCAGGACCGATTTCGAGTTGTCGAAGTATATCTCCACCGCCTGCCGAATCAGGTTGTACCGCTTCACGATCAGTTCTCGCACAGTGGCCAGCTTCCACTTCTTTGTCAGTTTCCTGTCGTAGTTGTTGTACTTCGTCGCTCCCCACTTGTACTTGGGCCCGCTCTTCCGTTCCTCGTTTCTGAACGAAATGCACAGCGAGTTAATGATCAGCCTGCCGAATATGGCCCCGCGAATCGTGATCATCTCCACCTCGAACGCCTTCGTTTCTACGCATTCTCGCTCAGGCTGCTAGCAAGCATACTTTTAGGCAAACACTCGTCGAGCTGCATTGCCGGAGCCGCAGATCCAACCGGGGGAGACCTTGGCGAGGCCGAAATGGCGGACCCAGCCTGCGACATCTCGTCGTGCGTTTCTGCTGCGGACTCGCCTGTAACCTTCTTTCCCGGTTCCGGCGGCTTCTTGCCGATTTCTGGGTCCGTGGTGCAGGCGCTGAATAATCTGGACATCAGCTTGTGTCTGAAGTCCGACCGCAGGAAATCCGCCTTGTATAGTCCCTGATGATTCCCCGAAATCGTGGCCAGCATGAGCTTCTTCAGGTAGAACCCGCGGAGGTACCCGTAGGTCAGTGAAAAGCCCTCCTTCTCGGTTGCGGTGGCAGATTTTTCGATGGCGCCAGGAAAGTCGAAACGCTTCATCCGCATGGCTCTGCCCTGCTTGTCCCGACTGAGGTCCAACTTGACGAATTCGTCGAAACTGCCTCCGGAGGCGCGGCCCACGGATTTCATATAGTTGTGGAGTGCACACTTGCTGAGGAGTTTATCGTACTTGGAGCGGACGTAGGCGTAGAGCTGAAGATGTTCGCGGTACTTGGTGCGGTCGAACCACACCCCCGACTCGTTCGTCTGTTCCCGTAGCAGCTTCCGGTACTGGGACCCGGCCAGCTCCTCGGACTCCTCCCGCCACTCGTCACGTTCTACCCCAAGTTTGCTAAAGAGTTGCGTACCCATCTTGCGCTTGGGAATGGGAATGAAGCCGAACTTCTCCTGGACCTTTTCCTCGAGCTCCTCTGCGAGCCGCGCGACCTCCTTTTCCTTCTCGCCTCCTGCGGTCACAGTCACGGCGGCCCCTTCGGCTTGTCTTCCGGAAATCATGGCGTCGAACGGACAGAAGCAGTGTGTTGTCACAAACAGCAGACACGGCTGTATGCTCTCAAAGCACTTTATCCCCAGCAGGAGCACCGTAAACTGGTCCGCAAACTTCTCCGGCGTGTCTCGTGTGGCCCAAGCAAGCCCCATGAGTGTTCCTATGTACGTTCTCATCGCCGACGCAAATCCATCCATTGCGTCCTGAACCGACTTCTCTGCAGCCTTATCAGCGGATTGTTGTCCGAGCGAGCCAAGAACTTGCTCAGCCTTCCGATTGGTGTCAATAAAACTGTAGACCGCGGGGAGAGATAGACCAGCCTTGGGGAGGAAGGGAAGCAGGTTCCGGGCCTTGCAGCAGTCAACCAGCCGCTGCAGCTCGGTCTGCATCAATTTGCGCACATTCTCGCACGTGGGCGGCGAGATGTACCCGTGTCTCAGCAGCTCTCCTACGAGGCTTATGAGCTGCTGAATCTTGTTGGGCCAGTTCTTGCCCTCCAGCTTGAGCAGCTCTTTCAGCCGCTTGGAGCGCTCGTCCTTTTCCGGCAGGTCCTGGTACCGCGTTATCCCCAGCATCTCGAAGTGCAGCTGCTGCGTCAGGCTTGCCAAAAGGTAGAAGAAACTGAACCCGTTGTTCTCAAATATGTTTCCATCCTTGCCAACCCCGTGGCCCTTGTGCCGCTCAAGGAGTCCCGCCGCGTTCGGGACAACCTTGCCCGTGAAGAAATCCGCATCCAAACTGTGCAATTTCAGCTTGTCAGGCAGTCCTCGGAACGCGATATCCAGCAGACTGTATCCCCCGGACTTCTTGGGCTTCCCCGTCTCAGCCTGTATTGCTGCCGCCCCCGGCGGAACCGGCGCGTCCCCCAGTTTTGCGGATGCCTTCACCTTTTCGTAGCACTGCGGGTCCTGAAGGACATAGTACCGCAACAGCACCAGCGAGAAGGCCGATTCCGACTTGTCAAACCTTACCATGAGCAGTAATATCTTCAGCATCGGCCGGACCACCCCGCCCTCCCTGAGCGCGGTGCACTCTGCTGCAATCGTGGGGCTACCCATGTGCATATCCTCATCCCGCAGGGCACGGTCATCGAACAGCGCCATCGCAGGACTTGACACGTAGAGCAGGTGCCGCTTGTTCAATAGACAAAGGAATTTGCACATGAGCTGCGTGGTAGGGTTCTGGGCGACGATTTCTGGGGCCGCGGCCACGGCGTCCTCCACCGCGTACAGCATGTACATCAGGCCGGCCACATTGCGCGGCTCAAGCTTTATCTTCCTCTCCGCACAAAGCTTCAGCGTGCAGTCGATAAGCCGAAGTCTGAAGAGCGGGCTGCCGACCAGCTTCGAGCAGACGTGGGGCAGGTCGCCCAGGTCTGGCTCGAGCAGCATGTGGTACAGCATCTCCATATAAAGGCCGGATAGCGATATCTGCGCCTCCGGGTACTTTGCAAGCGAGAAGATGGCGTCCACCATGCTGCCTTTCTCCAGAAGTTCCCCGCACAGCCGCTTGTCCGCCGAAAGTGTGCTCATGTCTGCGAAGAAGGCCTGACGCCCCTCCTCGTTCAGGATGGCAAAGTGATTGAGCAGTCTTTCCAGGACGAGCGGGTGCTTCAGGAGTTGTCCCTTCTTTCCGTCGCGTTTTATGGTATTCAGGATCTGCGTGGGATGGTTCTCGTTGCACTTGAGCGGAGAGAAGTTCATCCCCAGGACCACCGAGATCACTGCCGCGTAGCAGGTCGGACCCAGCAGATTGTTCCCCCGGCCCTCCCCGCCCACAAAAATGTACTGCAGCAGCGTTTGTTCTATTCCCCTCTGTTACATCAGTGTCCATACTTAGTCTGCCAGGAGAACTCTTGCTAACCAACCGGTTGCGGATGAGTCCCACGAGGTCGCCAGACTCCTTCCGGTACTCTTCCTTCGGTCCCTCCACAAGCGTGACGTAGTCCAGAGTTAGGATCCAATACACGCAGCTGCCCACGATGGAATCGATCTGTTCGGCGCCCTCCGGGGTTGTGTTTATCAACACAGCTCGGGCCTCCTCCCCGCTGCAAGCCTCGACCGGCTTAACCACGAATTTCGCCTGCTTCATCCGCAAGGCGAACTCGTCCTCTGATTTCTCCGCAGTCGCGGAGCTGCTGAGCCCCCTGAACACGGAATGTCGCTTCGTGAGCAGGATCCCTCGGTACCCCGCTCGGTCGTTCCCTTCCTTTATGTTCATGAAGTAGTCGAAGGCGGCGAACACGGTGCACAGCAGTTTGGACTCCCTTTTCAGCCGGACCCCGTCGCGCATCATCAGGAGGATCTTGTCGTTACAGAGTTCGCAGATCTTGTTGAAGATGTTCATGATGTGATAGATCTGACCGGGGTAGTTCCGCAGCCGTCTCACGTAGAACACGTTGGCGTAGCTGACGAGCTTGAATAGCAGCTCGTTAGTCAGAAACTCTTCGGCCAGAATGAGAATGATTGCGGAGAGCTGGTTGATGGGCTTTTGGTTGGCGCGGTCGTCATAATTTGCGTAGACCTCGATGCAGTTCAGCAAGATGTCGATGTTCTCGGCCACTCGCTGCGGGCTCGGATTCCCCATTATGAAGAAGTTGTGAATCTGCTCGATAACCAGGCCTTGCACATCGGCCGGCGAATACTTCCATATGTCCATGTTGTACAGTATTGTCTCCGTGAACTTCTCTGTGTAGTCCTGATAGTGCCTGTCGAAGATCATGAAGATCCTCTTGAGCGCCGCATATACTCCCGCACCGAGGCCCTTCCGTGCGGCCAGTCTGCCCAGCAGGTACCCCAGCACCATGATGCCCTCGTTTCGTTCCAAGAATATTAGGGTGGTCTCCGTGTCCCCCATGCACTGCTCCTCCAACACCATCAGCACCCTTTCGACCAGCTGGTCCCTACGAGTCCAAGATGAGGAGGAAGCAAGGTACCGCATGCCGTATGTTGCTGCCGCCGCGGAATCGGACCATTCGGCCAGGTCGTAAAGGAACGGCAGAAGGCACTTGATCCCGCCGATGTTTATGAACACATCGCGAGCCGGATAGTTGTGGTGAACCTTGGTGCGTCGGTAGACTGTGTCGACTGGACTGCACACCTCCATCGTCTTTGCTCCCGGCGTGGATAGCCTGTGGATGAAGACCGCGTCCCCCGCCTGGACCGACCTGCCGGCATATTGCGGGCTGACAACCAGAAAGCTGTGCTGGACCACCACATACCTGAACCCCTCCTCGATCCCGGCCGTGTCCTGCATCTTTGGACTCGATTTGTACAACCCCTCCCCGTAGGCGAGGAAGGGGAAGATGCTGTGGACGTCTACGAAGGCCGCAACCTTACGCAGACACCGCTGGACAGCCTGGAGCGAGGCGTAATCGACCGCAACGAAATGCAGTGCGCTCATCTCCCCCACGAAGTGGTTTGTGAAATGCTCGGACTCCTCCCCGCTCTGCTTTCTCAGTGCGACATTGCAGCCGATGTGGTTCGCTGTGTAGCAGCGCTTCGGGGGACTGAAGTCGTAGTCGTAGCGTTCGCTCGCCGAAAGGTTGCCATCGAGGTAGAGCATCTACTCGCATTGATGCGATCTCGGTACAAGGTTCCCGTCATTCTTCTTGTTTAGATGATATAGCTCAACGAAGTGCCACGTGTCCTCGCTGACCTCGCCGCTGAGTTTCACCGGCCTTTTCCCTCCCTTCTTCGTTGTCTACAACGCACTCAGGATGCTCGCATACCGAGTAGCAGAACTGTCTCTGCTCAAGCCACAGTTCGGCCTCGGCTCCCTCGGCCGCAGAGAACCTGAACACGCACATGTGCTCTCCTTTCGCCTCCTCGCAATGCTTGTCCTGTTTCTCGAGTCTGAGCCAGCCGAAGAAACAGAAGCCGGACTCGGGGACAGAAACCTTTCCGATGAGCGAGACGCCAGAGCGGGGCTGGGCAGAGAACACCATGACTTCTCGCGGGGCAGGGACCTGCAGCATGCCGAGGAACGAGTCGAGCAAGGTCTTGCAGTAGTCGAAATCCTTGAGGTCGGAGTGAGGACTTATGTTCATCGCGGAACGCAGGAAGGACCTGAGACTGCCGTTCTGGATGGTGACGGCCGCAGCCGAGGCAAGAACGTGTGCGGAGACCGTGACCAGGTCGGCGTTCTTCTTGTAGGCTTCGGCCAGTCGGAGGAGCGTGACAAACGACTTGTTCTATCCTCCCGTGTGAGAACTGCCGGAGAGTACCTCATGAATCACGGAGTAGTTCAGGTACGACCCTTCGACCGCCCGGAGGATTCGCAGCAGGTACCCTTCAGCCATGTTCCTCAGGTCCGCGGACTCCATTCCGGCCATCTTGCGAAAGAGAGACAACGCGACCTGGAAGAAGAGTGGGTTCCGTATGATGAGACGTGTGCCGATGTCGTCGAGCGAGGACTCGAAGGCGGTTGAGAGCAGGGTGGTGATCAGCTGTTCCACGTCCTCCTGAGGAAGCCTGTTCTACCCCCTGCATGATATCGAGACGATACGGTGAGAATTGTGTTGGCCACGATCCGGGCGAGCGAGGTCCCGCGCTGGTTAAAGTGTTCGCGCAGCTGCTCCTGGTTCAGCTCGCTCCTGTAGACTAGATTCCGCATGAAGCCGAGAAACTTCTTGAGGACCGTCCCGCGCACGTCTGAAGCCCTACATTATCGTGTTTGGTGAAGGTATCGTACCCTTGTGCAGCAACTAGGTCGAGCAGCGTCCGCCACTCCATGCTAAAATAGAGCGCCTTCTGGTGCGTCTCCAACATCAGGGGGAAGTTTGGCTCGTGTGCCAGGAACTCTGTTATCACGTCGTATAACTGCAGCGCCAGCTCCCTCTGCCCGTCCGCTTTGGAGAGGAGGCCTTGTGCCACAAACTTCACTAGCACTATCGGCAGATAGTTTTCCTTGTGCTGCTCCTCCCCCATGGCCCTCGCCTCGTTATTCCTCACAGCGAGGAGACACTTGCGAAAGAGACTGACCACAAATAAGTGGCGTCCGCTGGCCACTGCGGACTCAAGCAGCCCGGTGGCCACGCGCACATTGAGCAGCACGCTTTCGCACAGCACCGGGATGTTGTGCAGCAGCAGTATGCCCATCTCCATAACGTGGATAACCTCCGCGGGTCCCGCACACGTTGCCATGAGTTTGTCGAGGATTATCCTCATGCCGTGGAGTTCTGCGAAGGCCTGGACCGCGTTGGGATTGAGGTCGATAGGTGCATGCGCGGATACAGAGGATGAGTTCAGCAGAACAGCCTCGCTGCAGGGTCGGCCGGTGAGCACGCTGTAGAGGAGTCGGAATGCGGAGGTCAGAAAAGGCTCATTCATTGTCTGGACGTCCTGCACCTGTTTGAACACCTGTGTAAAGGCGGCCAGGGCCCAGTGGCGGTCGGTGCGGACCGCGCTGATTATTGAAGCGGTGAGCAGCTCGTTGGCATAGATTTTGACGGGGTCCTCTGTTTTCCCGACGGGCGGCAGCGCGTATGCGAATATGCTGGCGAAGAGAGGAGACCTGTGCTGCCCCTGGTGTGGGTGGCTCAGGTCTGAGGCCAGGTATTCCACCATGTACGCCTTAATAAAAGAGAGCTGGACGGGCGAGAGTCCCTTGCACTGCTGAACAACGTTCAGGAAAGCGAGCACGATGGCATCCGCGACCGGGAAGAGTGGGAAAACCTCGGGCTGGATCGCGATCCTGGTCTTGGGGTCCCTGTGCTGCACTCCCTTCAGTTTCAGCAGCGTTTTAAAGATCACAGAGACGGCGTCGTGGTTCGTCTCGCAATATGTGGTCTTGGGAGGACACAGGGAGTCGCACATAATAACCCCCTGACTCAGCGCCGCCTGCAAGTGAGACAACGCGCAGTTCTTCAGACTCTCCCCAAGGAGTCGCTCGGCGAAATCTGCGGGGTTCTCAACGGTCTCGAGCAGCCGTTTGACGAGCTTCAAAATGACCAGGTTTGTGTTAAGAATGGAGGCGAGAACAGGCTTGTCCAGCTTCGAGGGCTCAGCCAGCAGCGTTGTGTTATGTTTCATTATCGAGTATATAGCCGAGACCATCTGCTCGTGGACCCGCGTGTCACTAGAGAGCACGGCCTGGCCAAGGCGGTAGAGGTAGAAGACGAGGACGTATCCGAGCGTGAAGGTGGGAGTAGCAGCTGCGAAGAAGTTCGTTAGGCGGAACTTGACTCGCCCGTTCTGCACTGCCAAAAGCGTTCCTGGCTCCTGGGCCATCCACTGTTCGTCTCTCGCCACGCATATGTTTGCCAGCGGGCGGACCTCCTCCGAGGCGTAGAAGGGAGAAAGAAGTCGCTCGAAGACGTTGTAGGCCTCGAGAAGCCGCTTGGCCCGCATCTTTGCGCCCGAAGCTCCCAGGGCCCGTTCATCCGAGCAGGTGGCCAGCACCGCCAGTATCTCGAATTGATAATAAAAGGCCCTGGCCAAAATCTTCTGGTCCTTTATATCCGCACCGTTCACGATGGTCTTCTGCACCTTGTTCATTAAGTTCTCGATGATAACGATAAGAGAATCGGCGTACTTCGAGATCGTTGACATGTTGTGGCACTCAAGGAGAAACATCGCGAAATTGCACGGCATCCTCGCCCTTGCCAGGTATTTCTCCAGCGTCTCTGCAGCCAGAATCGGAGCCGGAGCCTCGACCACAACTGTCCCTAAGTGTGTGGCGGCGTCCCCACGTTCCGTGATATTGCGAAAGAAGAGCTGGAAGACGATGTGCTGGTAGACCACGATGAACACCTTGAGCATGAGCTCGCACATGCGGTTCGACACGAATTCTGTCTGCTTCGCGTGCGCTCTTGAAGCAGGAATGAAGATGGAGGCCTGTCCGGGGCCCGTGACGAAGCCGACGGTGAGTCTTTCTGTCAACTGTGAAAAGAACATCTCAGCCTCCTCGAGTCCTTTCTTGTCGGCTGTTGTGGGGTCGTATTCCAGCCCAGAAATGTTCGCCGGGTCCAGCTTGGTCAGTCCGGCAAATTGCTTCTCAAGGACGTGCCACTTTAGGGAAAGGTCGGGATCGGCCTCGACGAGGTACTCGAGGGCAATCTGACGGCTCTCAGTAGGAGCGGGCGTGGAGCCGGGGATGGGGCCGAACAGCTTCTTTCTCGCGGTGGAGACCGGCGGCTTCTTGGATTTAGTCGAGTCGGTACCAGACTTGGACTTGTCTTTCATGATTAGAAATAAAAGAAGACTAACGGAGATGAATATCATAAATGTGCGTAAATGCGATGACGCAATGGTAATGGACAGTCGGACCAGCAGTATGCGATGTGGACTGCAACATGTTGTATATATCTGTCGACGATATATTGTGCTGATGCTCCACATCGTGCGCAGCCGGAAGTGAGACGCCGCTGTGCAATCAGCAATATACTGCCCTGCTGCCAGTGTGGGGGAGTTCAAGGATATATAGTGAGTAGGGAATAGTGAAATGAAATTTAAATTACTTTTGCACGATGAGCAAGGCAGCGAAAGCAGGCAAGCCCTCTCTGAAGAAGTAGCGCGCCACAGACTATCCCCCTTCTTAGGTACGAACGGCCCGGCCTCACTGAGGACGAAATCGAGGAGATCAAGGAGGCCTTCGATCTCTTCGACACCGACGGGTCCGGATCCATTGACCCGAAGGAACTGAAGGCGGCGATGCAGAGTCTGGGATTCGAAGCGAAGAACCAGACCATCTTCCAGATGATCTCCGACCTCGACAAGAACAGCAGCGGCGCCATCGATTTCGAGTACCCCGGGTTCTTCGAGTCTGTGTAGAGAGTTCCTGGACATGATGACCGCCCGCATGAGCGACAAGGATACTCGCGAAGATATCAACAAGGTCTTCCGTCTCTTTGATGAGGACAACGCAGGGTTCATATCGATAAAGAATCTGCGCCGCGTCGCCAAGGAGCTCGGCGAGAACATCTCTGAGGAGGAGCTACAGGAAATGGTCGAGCGTGCCGATTCCAACGGCGACCAGCAGGTCACTGCCGACGACTTTTACAACATCATGACTAAGAAGACCTTCCCCTAATTATCATCCCACTCACTATATCATCACCGCCCTCTTCCACCCGCACAGTCTCACCTCGTCCCGTTCATTTGTG